>Ga0137308_101055_pt1 | contig 32368 bp, 31 predicted proteins | sample Inofrocosms_June_FD_97181 | JGI IMG/M metagenome (GOLD analysis project Ga0137308, IMG submission 97181) | Mouse cecal microbial communities from Vienna, Austria - N-Acetylneuraminic and N-Acetylglucosamine D2O microcosms_June | ecosystem: Host-associated > Mammals > Digestive system > Large...
GAGAAAGAGTATGTGTCTCAGGGATATACGAACGACAGGTCTATCGAGGAAACGCTGTCAATCGGCTGGAAATTATTGTCCATGCTGCCAAGGGCAGAGCTGAAACGTATCGACGACAAGTTCTTAGATGAGTATTATGGTAAGCAGTAAGCCATGCGCATATATACGGAAGCAACCATGCAAGCATGCTTGCTAATGGGGGCTTACGTATATATGCATAGGGCGCAAGCCCTCAGCGAGATGGAGCAAAGCGGAATCGAGCTGGCATGGCGGGAACAACCATCATGCATAGGGCGTAAGCCCGTAGCGAGAAGAAGCGAAGCGGAATCGAGCTGGCATGGCGGGAATTTTGATATAAGGGGGACCTATTAAATGGCATCTAAACAGATAACTCCTACCCGTATGGAGCTGACGAAGACCAAGAGAAAGCTTGTCACAGCCAGAAGGGGACATAAGCTCCTGAAGGACAAACGAGACGAGCTGATGCGTCAATTCCTGGATCTGGTCAAGGAGAACATGGCGCTTCGCCAGAAAGTAGAAGCCGGAATCCTCTCTGCAAATAAGAACTTTGTCATAGCCAAGGCCGGAATGGACGAGGCGACACTGAATACAGCACTTATGACACCGAAGCAGGAAGTCAATCTTGAGGTGGGACAGAAGAACGTCATGAGCGTTAATATTCCTGTCTTCGAGACTAAGACAAGGACTGCGGATGCGAACGATATCTATTCTTATGGTTTCGCATTTACATCCAGCGACCTGGATGGTGCCGTAAAATCTCTGGCAGATATCCTGCCGGATATGCTGAAACTTGCGGAGACAGAGAAGGCGTGCCAGCTTATGGCGTCTGAGATCGAGAAGACCAGACGCCGTGTAAATGCGTTAGAGCACGTGACAATCCCGGAAGCTCAGGCAACGATCAAGTATATCACGATGAAGCTGGATGAGAATGAGAGAAGTTCACAGATTCGTCTGATGAAAGTAAAAGATATGATGCTTGAAGAAGCACATCATTACAGCGAAAGAGAATAATCTGATGTTAGAATGCCCTGGTTCAAAAGACGGATCAGGGCATTCGTTATCTTGCGTACCCGTTGCATTAGTTCAGAATCTCCTTCACATAGTCTTCAGAAATGTTACATTGAGCAGCAATCTCAGCGGTAGAAGCGCCGCTAGAAGAGAGCCGGAAAACAGTTTTTGTCAATTTGATCCCTTCTGTTTTGCCCAGTTTCTCACCGTTGGCAAAGCCCTGTTTCCAGCGAGCATCAATTTCGTCTTTGAATAATTCATATACAGCATCAAGCATTTTATTATTTTCCTCCTTCATCCATTTTAAATTGGCTCTTAAAATCCGATCTATAACAGCCCTGCAATTAGGAGAATCTTTATTAGCCTCATAATGTTCAAGAAGTGTTTCCATCTCTTCTTCCGACTTAACATTTTTCCTGAGATAGGAAAGCCAGAAATTATGATCGGGAGATAACCGACTTGTAACGATCAGCTGCATTACAAAAGAAGCACCTTTTAAATCATAGATACCCGGTTCCCGTTCTTTTGCATATATGTGCTTCTCTTTAGCAATATGATCGATCAGATTTTTCGGGTAATAATAACACACATATGTAATCGTAATCTCTTGCGGATCAATTTCACACACTTTCTCGGTGTCGGCCTGAAGGAAGCAGGCGTAACCGTAAGCCTTGTAGAAATCATTGATGCTTAGATAATCATCAGGCGATTTATAGCTCACGACGTTGTGAGTCCGAAATATCTGACCGATATTTTGGGGAATCTGTACGTCGGGATCTTTCTTGATGATCAGAAGATCGATCCGCATAGGTTCTTTGCCAAGACAATACTCACTGTGAAAGTGAAGATGTTCCTGCATTGGTTCAAGTTCAAGATGAAAAGCAGCACAAAAGGCGGGGTGCCAAGGTGATTTAATGTTCTGTACAGAGGTATCTCTGACAGTAGTATCTTGTAAAGCAGTATCCTCGATCGGTTTATTCTGCACCGGAAATTCCTGGATTGGCATATAGATTCTCCTTTCAGTATAATATAGGAGTTAATAGAATTGCAATAAGAAAGATTGAAATTAAAAGAGTATTAAAGGGTATTGAGATGTCTTTGAAAATAAAAGATTGTAAGATTCAATGTTTAAGACCAGTATGTGTACAAAATTGCCACAGCCTGGAGGAATTATAAGAAATTATCATGATAGGTGGTGCGATGTGAAAGAGTATTAAGGTGATATAACTATACAAAGAAAAGTAACAAAATGTCAACTCTTTTCGTTCGACAAAATATTACAAGAAGAAAGTATCCAACAGAGATTTGACGGCAAAACCTTCGTAGAGTATCCCACTCTACGAAAACATACCGATAAAGTCCAATATTACGCGGTATCTGACTATACTGACCATATTCATGACGGTTAATACAGCGCGGGCAACAAACCAATCGGGCATACTTGCATGCACATTTGGCGACCGCCGCGAGGGTCAAATACCTTGCTGCTCTGCAGAAAATAATACGGAAAGACGCTCCATATTCTTGCGTTTCAGATTCATAGAAGGATGAACATAACGATTCATCGTAATATTTACACTTGCATGCCCGAGAATCTCGCTTAAGCTCTTGACATCGAATCCCAGCTCCACACATCTCGTTGCAAACGTGTGCCTTAATGCATGGTAATTGGCGTCATCGATCTTGCAGCGTTTTAAGAGACTCTTGAAGTGATACTGCATAGTACGCGGCTCAATCCATCTCTTATCACTTCCTGTCAGGAAATATCCGGAAGCCGGGCCGGTAACGGTCTTAAGGACCGAGACCAGTTCATCCGGAAGAGGGATCGTGCGGATGGAGCACGTACTCTTTGGTGTGGTGATGATAATCTTGGTCTTGTGCTCGGTTTCATCTATCTGGATTCTCTGCATAGTCTGATGAATATGCACAGTCTTTTCACTGAATGAAATGTCCTCCCATTTCAAAGCGCATATTTCTCCTATACGGATTCCGGTAAAAAGGCAGAACAATACTCCGACATTTTGAGGGGAGGGATTAGAATTAATATGGTTGCATAGAATCTGCTGCTCATTTACGGTGAGCACACGCATCTTCTTTGTACATTGTTTTACAGTGATCATCCGCGTATCGCAGGAAACCATGATCTTTTTGCTGATGCAGAATTGAAGAACGCAGCGGATCAAGGACATTGTATCGGATACGGTCTTTGCCGAGAGTCCTTCGCCCTTACTTCCTCCGGAAGTTAACAGTGCTGTGCAATATTCTTCTAATATACTCTGTGAAATATTAGGGATCTGCATATGGCCAAGCTGGGGTCTGATATAGGACTTCCACAGATTGCTGTATTTTCTATAAGTAGATTCCTTGACCAAAGGTTCCATATGGCGGAACCATTCCTCTGCAAGCGACTGGAAATCCGAGGTTTCTGTTTTCTCCTGGCGGACCTGTGCCGAGGAATTCCAATCCCGGATGGCATCCTGTAATTTTGTACGTGTTTCCTTGTAAGAATGCGCATATACATATCCGTATATGGCTTTTCCACCGACAGTTCGGTTTTTGATATAACGACCTTCCCATCTTCCGTCTTTTCTTTTGTAAATATTTTCTCCTCTTTTGGACACGATGTAATTCCTCCTTTTCTATGACTACTATTTTGACGGCTTTAAGATGAAAGTGATACCAGGATTTAACTTTTTATATCTTATCAAAACAATGCTGTTATCCGAAGTTTATTATGAAAGTATATATTACGGGATTATAACGAACATATGATCGATATTTCTTGAAAAATCTTTTTAAAAAACAGCAAATATGTTGACTTTTTGTAGAATATGGGTAATTATTTCATATAGTAAAACAATAAAAACCTTCGTAGAGTGGGATACTCTACGAAAATTATGTGACAGGGTACATCTATAGACAGTGTATCCCGATTCAGGTATTTCATACAGATGATTCAATCAGCGAATCATAGAGGGAGAGAGATAAATGTTAAATGACAATGACAACGGAACACTCTGGCGCTGCCCTAATATCGTGACGCTCTGTCTGGATTCCTATAACAAGGAACAGCAGCAGGGACGGCTGTACCACCGGTACACAGACAGCCCCATCCGGTTTGAATCCTTGTTTGCGGCGATCAGTCAGATGGACGCACTCTATGATGACATTCATTTCCCGTATGCGTCTACGGAGACGAGAAGCTTCTTCACAGACCGCAGGGCACGGGAGCAGATGATCAGAAGAAGTAAGAAGATACCAGAATTAACAGAACATAGACGAAAGGACATGATAGAGATGGCTACGTTTGATCAGGTGACCGAACAGAGAGGAACTGACGCCACATTCATTATCCGTGTGAGCCACAGGCAGCATTCCAGTTGGCAGGGAGAAGTCACATGGGTAGACGGCAGGAAGAAGGAATATTTCAGAAGTGCATTAGAGCTGGTCAAGATGATTGACGGAGTGCTCGGCAATGCAGAAGAGACGGACAAAGAGAAGGAATTATGAGAGAGAAAGAGATTATCTGCTTCCATCTGCTTGGGATATTCTCATATGTACGTGAAAGATCCGCGAATGAGGAAACTTCACTGGAAGAAGAGCGCGGGATCGGCAGGAAGACACTGTCGTTTCTGCAATATCTGATCGTGAACCATTCGCGGAATATCTCAACAGAGGAATTGATCGAGACTTTTTGGGCGGAGAGCGACAGCAGTAATCCGGCAAATGCGCTGCGGAACATGCTGTTTAAGATCCGGCGGCTCTTGCAGGAGATGTTCCCGGAACAAAAGGACGCACTGCAGACGCGGCAGGGCTACTATATGTGGAATCCCAGGATGAAGATCGTATTAGATACCGAGCAGTTTGAGGAAATGTGCCTGAAAGCCAGGCGAGAGCCGGTGAAGGAGCGGGAGAAGCGGCTGCGTCAGGCGGTCGGCCTGTACAGAGGGGACCTGCTCTCCGGCAATGACAGCGAATGGGTGAAAGCGCCGCGGCAATACTACCGGACGTTGTATCTGGACGCCTGCAGGACGTTGCTTCCATTGTTGGAGAAGCAGGAGCAGTGGATGGATATTGTCAGCATATGCAGCCAGGCATATCAGATAGATTTCTGCATAGAAGAATTTACGGCGTACCAGATGCGTGCGTTTGTTGCCATGGGACAGCCGGAACAGGCGATCGAGAAATACGAAGATTTCAAGAAGCAATTGCTCCGCGAGTTTGAGATGCCGCCCACGGAACAGATCGAGCAGATCTACACACTGGCGCTAGGACTCCGCAAGGAAGACAGAGGAGACGACAGTGAGATCTTCAGGCTGGTGTGCGAAGGGAATACCGAGCAGCAGGCGTTCTTTTGCAGCTTCGGAGTATTTCAGAATATTGTCGCGCTGGAGAAACGTCACCTGGCGCGCAGCGGACAGATGTCGACGCTGGCCATCATAAGCCTTGGCGGCGACACGGCACTTGGGGCGGATGTGCGGAGATTGGAGCGGATCATAATGGAAGGGCTTCGCACCGGAGACCCGGTGGCAAGGCTTACGGCGGGTTCGTACATTGTCATGCTGACCGGTGCGGATATGGAGAATGCACAGATTGCGGTAAACAGGATCGATAGTACATTTCACAGGACTTACCGGCGTTCGAATGCCCGGCTGTCCTTCCGGTTGTCCGCATTGCAGATATAGAAAATAAGGACCACATTTCCCAGGGAAATAACAGTCAGCTAACAGCGTGTTGTTATAGTGATAATACAAATATGGGGAAAAAGGTGGTGTTACTGTGATGCTTCGGGGAAATATGATTCCCTGTCAGAGCAGGGAGGCGGTGGTGACTGTGTCGTTCTACAGCAACGGGATCCTGGAAGGATATCTGCAGCATCCGCGGCTGAACAAAAGAGAGAAGATCCAGAGCTTGTCACAGCTTATATTGCTGCTGAACAGTCTGATCGATCTGGAGGATTGTCCGGGCAGTCCCCTTCCGGTCGTTCCTTCAGAGGGAAATGTGCAGGACGGGACGGCGGTTTTCAGGATTCAGATCCTCTTCCGTGAGCATCATACGTGGCAGGGCAGGCTGATCTGGCAGAATGAGAATCAGGAGGCTGTATTTCACAGCGGTATCGAACTGATTCAGCTATTCGATGAGATATTGGCAGAGTAAGAGAAGGTTATGATTTGGAAGAAGGATAGATATGGCAGAGAGAGAGTTACGGAGATTGAAGCGCAGAGATCTTCTGCAGATGCTTCTTACACAGTGTGAAGAGACAGAGAGGTTACAGCAGGAAGCCGCGGAGTGGAAAGCTCAGCTCGATACGCTCACGGAGAGTTATGAGCGGCTGAAAGCGAAACTGAATATTAAGGATGAGCGTCTGAACGAGAAGGACGCCCGGATAGAAGAGCTTGAGAGCGAGATCGGACGGATGCGGGCATCCAGGGAAATAGAACTGGAAGAGGCAGGTTCTATCGCGGAGGCGGCGCTTCGGATCAACGGAGTATTCGAGGCAGCTCAGCGGGCAGCCGAACAATATCTGATGAATGTCCGAAGACTTGCGGGAAGCGTACAGCAAGACGCTGCAGAAGAGGCGGCGCCGGACAAAAGGCAGTCGGCTTCGAAGGATGCGTTGGCAGGGCAAGTACAGACTGCTATGCAGGAGACAGATTCGGAGCGGATGAGGGCGGCAGTCGGCATGACGGAGGACAGAGATCCGCATGAGACCGGCTGGATGGCGGGGATAAGGAAGAAACAGCCCCGTACAAGGCAGATCATCCCCATGAATGTAAACCAGGTAAGAGGCGGTACATCGGGTGACATTCATGGCAGATGAGAAGATGGAGATCCCATCGATAGAACTGCTCAGGAAAGAGCTTGAGAGAGAAGAATCCAGATATCATTTCCGAAGGACAATACTTACGATCACAGGGATTCTAGTCGTGGCGGCAGCGATCACGGCATTGCTGGCAACCAGACTCTTCGTGCTGCTTGAGATCAACGGAGCCAGTATGGCGCCGACGCTTAACGAAGGCGAGATTGTGATCCTTCGGCAGACGAAAGATATCGAGACAGGAGATCTGGTGGGATTCTATTATGGAGGAAAGATACTCTTAAAACGCGCGATAGGAAGCGCGGGAGATTATATAGACATAGATGAAGAAGGAAATGTATATGTCAACAACGCGATGATCAACGAACCGTATCTGGAAGAGAAGAAGCTAGGGAGATGCGAGCTAGATTTCCCGTATCAGGTACCGGAAGGGATGATCTTCGTGTTGGGGGACAACAGGGCGGTATCCATAGACAGCCGCATCAAAGCGATCGGGTGCGTGGAGGAAGGCCAGATTGTTGGCAAGGTGGCGTTCAGGGCGTGGCCGTTTGCCCGGATAGGAAGCTTGGATTGAGAACGTTATTGGGCGGCAACTGATGCAGAGTGTTTCAATATAGGAAGGTGAGAAGATGCAAAAGCTTATGAGAGAGTATTTAAATGAGTTGAAGAACCGCAGGAGGAGGCGCAGACAGGCAAGGATCGCCATGGTCATTCTGATTTCCCTGGTGGCCGGCAGTGTGATCGGGGCCTTGGCTCAATATGGTGTTGCCATGACGGGAAACGCAAAATGCGGAATAGAAGAGCATCAACATGAGTTAGCCTGCTATGAGAAGACTCTGGTATGCACGCAGACGGAGAGCGAGGGGCATCAGCATACGGATGTCTGTTATCAGACGGAGACTTCACTGGTCTGCGGTTTAGAAGAATCCGAAGAGCATACACACAGTGATGATTGCTACGTAACAGAAGAATACCTTAATTGCGGTGAAGAAGAGAGCGAAGGGCATCAGCACACGGATGCTTGCTACGAAGAAGAGCTTGCCTGCGGCAAGGAGCTGCACACTCATGGAGAGGAATGTTATATTGACACGGATGCGGATGTAGAGGATGCAGCCGTATGGAATAAGCAGTATGAGAAGCTTGAGTGGAAAGATACCTGGAGCGAGAACCTGGTGATGGCTGCCAGGGAGCAGATCGGTTACAAAGAGAGCTCCGACAACTACACGATCGCAGAGGACGGAAGCCACAAGGGTTACACCCGGTACGGACAGTTCGCGGTTGACACCGGAGTAGAGGCGGCGGATGTATATGCAGACTGGGATACGGCATTCGTAAACTTCTGTCTGTTCTATGCGGGACTTTCGGAGACAGACATCTTCCCGGATAAGCTAGACACCGTAGAGTGGTACGAAGAGTTCCGGAAGATCAATGAGAACATCGACGGACATCTGTCCTGTCTGGTAGCGCCGGAGGGTTATACGCCAAAGGCCGGAGACCTCGTTATCTTCCAGAAAGGGATAGAAGAGGAAGAAAGAGAGTATCAGATGGGAATCGTCTCTTCCTATGATAAGGAGAAAGATGAACTCAAGGTAATCGAAGGTAACAGCGGAAATGAAGTAAAAGAGAACGACTATTATATAGAAGCAAAAGATGCGCAGGATGATGAGATGGCTCCGGTATTCTGCTACCTGGATATGAGCGGGTTGGAGAAGGCTTACAAGGGAACGGACGATGAACCGGAGGATCCGGTAGATCCAGGTGAGTCGATGGAGCCGGAAGATCCGGAAGAGCCAAAGGATGATGTGACAGAGGAAGAAGATCCGAAGGAAGAGAATCCGGATGGGGAAACAGATGGAGAAGAAGATCCTGAGGAAGAAGATCCTGAAGAAGAAACAATTGAGTTAACTACGAAAGTGGATGGAACAACTATCACCCTGAGCGGTCCGGCCAGCTCCTTCGAAGAAGGAAAGAAGTATGAGATCCAGGCGGAGAAGGTAGAGGACGAAGAGACGATCGCAACGATTGAGGAGGCAATTGATAAGGAAGTAGAGAAGCAGGAGAAGAAGGTAGAGAATTATCAGGCGTTCGATATCAAGCTGCTGTTAGATGGCGAAGAAGTACAGCCGCTTGGACCGGTGGAAGTGAAGTTTTCCGGTCAAGAAGTTAAAAAGTCTGTGGAAAATGAAGAGACAGAAGTAGGTGTTCTTCATGTAGATGAAGAGACGGGTGAAGCGACCGATATGGAAGCAACTGCGACAGAAGATAAGGATGTGGTGATTGAAACAGAACATTTCTCAGTGTATGTTTATGTGCATTTAACTAATATTTTTGAAAAGATAAATGTTACGGTAGAACATTGGGGAGAAAAAATTCAGACAATAAATGGATCTGCAGATGCATCAGAAGGAAAAGATACTGTATATATGAAGGGGAATACTTCGATTGAGACGAAGGAAATAAAGAAAGAAATTTATTCTTCAGATCAAGTTACCATTCCTAATGAATATTATGCAGATGTAACTAAGTTGAGTAAAGTGTGCAATGTAAATACTGATATCAATTATACTGTAAGTAAAGTATGGGTTACAGAAGATCGAACCAATATAGGAAAGAGTGAATGGGGTGATTTTCAAGAATACCCGTTAACCAGTGATGCGACCATTACAAATTTGAAAGAGGGATCTATCTTAAGATTCTGGTATGTACCTAAAAAGGCTACTAATACATTACAAACAAGTGTAGATTTTTATGACTATGATATAAGTGATGGATATTACTACAATTCAAGTGGTGGCGATCAAAATATAGATACGACTACCGAGAGAAAATATTTAAAAACAGCGGAAAAAGGGATTAATATACCATCTAACTTTAATAGTGTTTCTGGAGATAAATTAGCAGTAGGTCAACATGCATCTGGGAATAGAAGTGATTGGGTATCGACGGCAAAAAGTTCAGATGGGCTGCTTTTAAATAAGACAAATGGAAAATTTGATAATGGAGCAGCTAAAATAGTAGAAGGAATTGTAAAAGATACGTTAACGGCGAGTGGTGATTTGCAATTTAATGTGAAGGCCCCGAAAACTTTATTTACGGAGGGAACAGGATCAAAATTATATAATCAATATAAATTAGGTTTTAAGCAGAATGGTGATACCTACACATTGCAATATGTGAATGATGGAAATAGTAAAAGAACAGGCGATTTGACTGAAATTGGAAATTATTCGGGAGCCTATTCCAATCTTTTTTGGCCATTAGATAATTTGAATAGGAAACCGGGTGATCCAGATTTGGGGGCAGAGAAACGTCAATACTATTATTGTGAAGGTGATCCCAAGGATAATACACATGCTAATAATGATGATATGGGAACAGATCATAATTGGCATTTTGGAATGACGTATTCGATGGAATTTACTATCGGAGATTATACAGGGCCAATGGAGTTCTATTTCCGAGGTGATGATGATTTCTGGTTATTCATTGATGGACAGAAGGCTATTGATATTGGAGGTATTCATTCGGCGGTAGGAGAATCTATTGATTTACGAGATTGGATGCAGAAAAAGGGGTTGCTGGCGGATAAGACTAAGAAACATAGTCTGAAGGTCTTTTATATGGAAAGGGGTGGATTTGGTTCTTGCTGCTATATGCAGTTTATTTTACCCAATTCTGTTCCGGTAACAATTCCAGAACCAGAAACAACCACTTATGAAGTGAGAAAAGATTGGGATGATGGTGACAATCCATATAGACCAGAGCGCATTGAAGTTGTATTACTGCAAGATGGTGAAGAGACCAGTGAGAAAGTAACTTTGACGGAAGAAAATAATTGGTCGTATAAATGGGAAGGTCTTCCTAAAATCAATGGAAGTACACAAGGGAAATATGAGTATACATACAGTGTTAAGGAGATAAAACTTCCACCGGGATATCTAACGCCTACATTAAGTTCCGATAATAAGATTTTGACGAATAAATTAGATTATGTAAAAGTTAAAGTTGAAAAAAATTGGGTAAATGATAGTGGCTTAGAAAGTTATCGCCCCAATTCAGTAACGCTAAGGCTATATGCAAATGGAGAGGAGTATAGAGATAAGAGTGGTCAAAGAAAGGAAATTATATTAACAGGTGATACCTGGAGTGGTGAATTTACAAATTTACCGGAATATTCTTATATTTGGGACGAAGAAAATGAGGAATATACTGCAAAGAAAGTTGTATATAGTGTGCGGGAAATAGATTCGAACGGCAATGTAATTGAAGAAGATGGAACTATAGACGGCAGTAACAATGCTTCGTATACAGTAAGTTATTCAGGTGGTAATTTCGATCAAAAAGATTCAGATGGATATGTTGCTTCTCTATCGGTAACGAATACACTGCTTACCAAATTTAAAATTGTTAAGGCTGGAGCAGATAGTAGTATAAGATTACAAGGTGCAAAATTTACGTTAACACCATACGATGCAGGAGATATAGACAATAATGGAGATGAATTAGGGTTGCCAGAAGGTGTTGATACGTCAAAAGAAACAAATAATTTCTTAGAAACAACATTTTCGACAGGTACAGAGAGCGCTAATTTGAATTTACCGACATATGAAGGTATATCAGATGAAAACGGAATAATAAGTTGGACTTCGAATTCTTCTCCTGTTACAAGTATAGAGCCAGGCACATATTTAATGAAAGAAATAGAAGCGCCGGCTGGTTATATGCTGAGTGCAGAAGAGTGGATTGTAGTGGTCGGTGAATATGGAAGAGCCACGATAAAGCAAAACAATCCAGAGCATACAGCTATACCGCCAACCGATAATGTGGGGAAAGACCCAAATGGGGAGTTAGTATTTGAATATGTATATGTTAATGAAGCTTTATATGAACTCCCATCTACCGGAGGTCCCGGAACTTACTTGTATATGTTCAGTGGCGTATTGCTATTAGCAGTAACAGCACTGATAACATATAGAAATAAACGCAAGGAGGTGCTGAGAAGTTAGAACGTGAAACTTTTTGGCGGTTCTTGCACCGCACAAAGAAGAGTGCATAACACGCACTATAAACCTGTGTGTCATACACATGTAACTTTATTGTCAAATCATGTAAAAGGAAAAGGAGACAGAATATGAAAAAAATGAAAAAGATTTTTGCAGTGATTTTATCATTGGCAATGATCCTGGGAATGGCAACAGTTGCATTTGCTGCACCGGCACCGACAACGATGCCTCATGATGTAGTAAAAGTAGAAAACGTTGCAGAGGGGTGTACAGTAAAAGCGTATCAGATCGTAAAATATGACCTAAAAGGTGAATTTATTCGAGTAAATGATAGTACGCCGACAGATTTAGAGGCGTTAGATGCTGACGAGATTACAGATATTGCTGCATCAATAGCGGGGGGCGCTACAACATATGGTTCGCCAACGCCGATGAGCTATGCTAATGGAATATATCAGGCTGATCTTACAGCGGGTATGTGGATAGTTCTGGTTAGTGGTACAGAGGATGTTAATACAATCTATAATCCAATGATCGTTAGTGTGAACGTTGGTTCGGACGGAAGCGGAAGTGCAGGAACTGTTAGTGCAGATGGACACTTTAACGAAGAGGATACTTTATATGCAAAATCATCCACACCGACAGTAACAAAGAAAGTAACAGATCCGGCATATGAGTTAAATGACAATGTAGAATTTACGGTAGAAACAGATATTCCGGCATACAGTGAAAGTTATACAGAAGTACAATACAAAATTACAGATCAATTAATAGGCGGACTTGTATACAACAAAGATACTGTAGTTAAAATCAATGGCACTGAATATACAAATGCAACAACGCCTATAGCATATTCAGAAAATGACACAAAAATGGTCATTGATATTGATTCTGAAACAGTTCTTGCCAATCCGGGCGGAAAAGTTACTGTAACATATTCTGCTCAATTAACAGAGGCAGCGAAGGAGGCATTAGCAAACAATGTTAATCCTACAACGAATATAGTAACCTTAGAATATAGCAATGATCCATATGATGCGGATAAAACAACAACACAAGATGATGAAACACATCACTATACTTTTGGTATTGATGCATCAGTTTTAGGAAACACAGGTTTCCTTCATCATAACTTTATAAAGACGGCAGAAGGTGAAATTGAAGAAGTACCAGACGGAGAACCAGTCAAAACACCAGGAGAACCACTTGCGGGCGCTGAGTTTGAGATAGTTAAAAAAGATGCTGATGGAAATTATGTAAAGATTGAAGGAATTGAAAATACTTTATCAGATGCACAAGGTCTTACCAAATTTGTAGGTTTGGATGCTAATGTAACATATTATTTACATGAGGTGAAAGCACCAGCAGGATATTCTGTTGTAGAAAAATATGTGCCAGTACTTATTACGGCAGAATTTGAGGAAGATGGTACATTAAAGGATGGTTGGAAAATTGAAGTTGGTGAAGGTGATGAGAAGGTAATAACTGGAACTTATCAGTGGGGAACGAATGTAGGTGAGATTATTGATATGCCTGCAGATCCTGATAAGTGGGAAAATCCGTATTTCTTTGAAAATACTAAACTTGCTAACCTCCCATCCACCGGTGGTATCGGTACAACGATCTTCACAATCGGCGGATGTGCAATCATGATCATCGCAGCAGGATTATTCTTCGCAAGCCGTAGAAAATCTGATGCAAAATAATAAAAAGTACTTAATAATAATTTCCACCTGGAATGGTTGAAAATCCATTACCAGTGTACAGGAAGTCGGGACGGTTAGTTCACTGGAGTGTTGCCCTGCCTGCGATAGGAAGGGCCGCTCCCAACTTCCGTCCTAGAATGGAGAAACAAACTAAAACATAGGAAATAAAAAAACTGATACAACAACAAGGAGAGTCCGGATGAGTAAGAAAACAAGTAAAATATTGATATCGATTTTATTTTTAGCCGGATTGTCCTTGCTGCTGTATCCATTTGTAGCAAATGAATGGAATAACTACAGGCAGAAGCAATTGATCAGCAATTACGATCAGATCATAGCCGAGAAGGAAGCGGCCGGAACTATTGACTACGAGGCAGAACTTGAGCAGGCAGTGCGTTATAATGATGCACTGCTTCCGAGTATTCTTCCCGATTCTTTTGCGGTGGCGGAGGCTTCCGAGGAGAACGAAGAGTACATGTCCATGCTCAATGTCACCGGAGACGGTATGATGGGAACGGTGGAGATCCCGAAGATCAATGTCAACATTCCGATCTTCCATACCACGAAGGAAGAGGTCTTAGAGAAGGCGGCGGGACATCTGGAGGGAAGCTCGCTTCCGGTGGGCGGGGAGAGTACCCATTCAGTCATTACAGCGCACAGAGGACTGCCGAGCGCCGCATTATTTACAGATTTGGATAAGCTGAGAGAGGGAGACCATTTCCTCTTACATATATTGAAGGACACCCTTTGCTATGAGGTGGACCAGATATTGATCGTTGAGCCGAAGGATACGGACGATCTGGCAGTGGAAGAGGGGAAGGATCTGGTCACTCTTCTGACTTGTACCCCTTATGGGGTCAATAGCCACCGTCTGTTGGTGCGGGGCCACCGGGTGCCGTATGTGCCGGAGGATCTTGCGGATGAGAATATCCCGCTTGCAAATATGAGTCTTCACACCAATTATCTGTTATGGGTAATCGTAGGTATTTTGATCACAGGTATATTCAGTTTCTTCCTATATAGAAGGGAGAAGAAATTAACAGGCAAATCAGATGCAGGGAAGGAGTAGCCATGAAGAGGAAGATATCATCATTTCTATTCGGGCTGTTGTTCCTTGCCGGATTCGGGCTTCTCGCCTATCCGACGATCTCGAATCAGTGGAACACATATCGGCAGTCGAAGCTCATTTCCAATTATGATACGGTAGTGAGCCAGATGACCGAGGAAGACTTCGAGGAAGCATGGGCGGCGGCCAGAAGCTATAACCAGACGTTCGAACAGAACAGTATCCGCAGCGACGTGTTCGGCATCAGTGAATCGGACGATATGAAGTCGACGGAATACTGGAAGGTCCTTAACGCCGCCGGGGACGGCATCATGGGTTATCTTACGATTCCCAAGATCAACATTAAGCTTTCGATCTATCACGGGACGGATGATGATGTGCTCCAGACGGGGGTAGGGCATCTGAACGGCACCAAGCTCCCGATCGGGGGAGAGAGTAACCACAGTGTAATGTCGGCACACCGGGGGCTCCCGGCTGCGAAATTATTTACAGATATAGACCAGTTAGACAGAGGCGACAGGTTCTACCTGCACATTCTGGATGAAGATATGGCGTATGAGGTTGACCGGGTTCTTCCCATGATTGAGAAGGACGATTACGACGCATTAGAAGAAGCCCTGAAAGTCGAAGAAGGGCAGGATTATGTTACGTTATTCACCTGTACGCCTTATGGCGTGAATAGCCACCGCCTGTTGGTGCGGGGGCACAGGGTTCCTTATGACGGGGAATTGGAATCGACGCCTGTAGAGTCTATGGTACAGGCGATACAGAATTACTATATGCTGTATCTGCTGCTTGGACTAGGAGTGACGGCGCTTGCAATTTTTACTATGCGGCATGTCATGAAGAAGAAGGCGGGAAGCAACGAGAAACGAGAAAGCAAGGATCGTGAGGAGGGAAAGAGTTGAAGACAGGAAAGAGAATGAAGAGAGGATATGCGCTGGCTCTGGCATTTCTGCTGACTCTGCCGTGTCTGGCGAAGATTCGGACAGAGGCGGCGCTGGCGATTGACACGGAGGCAGACTGCAGCCTTACGGTATCTGTGGAGGACAGTGATTACAAGGATGATTTCAATGATATGGTCATTCCCGTGACATTGTATAGAGTAGCCGATGTAGATGCGTCGGGAAGATTTACGTCGGTAGAGCCATTTACCAAAGTGGATTTCGGAGATATCAGCAATGCGACGACGGCAGATGACTGGATGAAGCTTGCCGCGGATGCGGGCAAATGTCTGGAAGGGAATCCTGCCATACCGGAAGGGAATGTATCGACGATAAATGTTCAGAAGACTCAGGGACAGGGCGGTTATGCAACCGGAACCTTCGAAGATCTTCGAACTGGCATGTACTTGGTAGTTCCGGCGGACACCTATAATGCAGACCACACGGTCAAATATACATTTACCCCATACCTGACGGCGCTGCCAAGCAGCGAATATACGTTAACCGGTTCGGGGAGCGAAGATTGGGAATACGACACAGTGGTTGGGCTGAAAGCAGGAGAAGAGACTCAGTATGGGAAGCTGAATATTACGAAGGTATTGTCGAATTATAATGAGACGTTGGGACGCACCTCTTTCGTATTCCAGATCGAGGGCAGAGACGAGACGGGAACCGTAGTTTACAGCAATGTGATCAGCACCACTCATGAAGGCACGGAGCCTGAGACGGTGAAGTTGGATAAGATTCCGGCGGGCTTAACGGTCACGGTGACGGAAGTGTATTCCGGTGCAAGCTACCGCGTTGTGGGAAGCGATACGGATTCGGATGTGATCTGGTCGGATTCCGCAGTGGAAGCCGGAACGGCAGGCGGGAAAGGCCCCAACGGTGAAGCGGGTGTAACATTTACCAATGAATATGACGGAGGCAACAGAGGCGGTTACGGTGTGACGAATCAGTTTGATTCGGACGGCAACGGCGGCTGGATATGGGAGAACCCCACGACTCCGGCAGAAGAGTAGGAAGGAGCTGCGACAGGTATGAGATTTTTTGAGAGAAATAAAAAAGTGCTGGCAATGTCGGCTGCGGCTCTGGGGATGACGGCGGCGCTGACAATCGAGAGTTCGCTGGCGTATTTTACCACGTATGTGTCGGCGGGTGGAAGCCTGACCGTGAATCTGGGGGCGGAGACTACCATTCACGAGGATGTGAGCAATATGACGAAGCATATCAGTATCCGCAACATTTCCCAGACGAACGACTGTTTTGTCCGGGTAAAGGTGTTCTACGGTGGGGAGCTTGCTGTTGATTTCAATGACGAGAGCGGCAACTGGTATCTGGGTGAGGACGATTACTGGTATTACAGACCTATACTTCCGGCAAGCCCGGATCCTGACAATCCGTCGCTGACGACCATATTGGATGCGAAGATCATCGTGCCGGAGGGATTTGACATGGATAGCTTCAATGTGGTGGTCATCCAGGAATGCACGCCGGTAGTCTATGATGAGTCGGGCAATGCGACCGCAGACTGGACGACGGTCTTCTCAGATTATGAGGAGTATGAGGAAGAGTCCGACGGACAGAGAGGAGGCAGGTAACAGATGGATAAGAGAAGAAGAGCCTCCAGGGGAAGGAAAGCAGGAGGAGCCGGAAACGGGAAGCGTGTAACGTATGTCTTGTTTGCATTGGCGGTGGTCCTCCTGATTGGAAGTACCATAGGAAGCACCAGGGCGGCGCTGACCTATTACAGTGAGAATTATACGGCGGAGATCACCGTCTCGCAGATCGGCGTGACACTGCTTGAGAACGGCAAATTGGTGAGCAGCCGGGATTATGATAACGTGGATTGGAATATCCAGACGAACAGAGGACGGAACGACACCGCAAGAGGAGCGTTACTTCAGAACATGCTCGGCAAGGATGAGAAGCTGGTGCTGAATAAGACATACAGCGAGAAGCTGTCGGTGAAGAACAGCGGAACGATCGACGAGTATGTCAGAGTCCGCGTTTACAGATATTGGACGAAGAAGAATGATTCCGGTCAGGATGTGAAGATCACTTCTCTGTCACCGGACCTGATCGACCTGAATCTTGTGAATGGGGATAAATGGGTGAAGAGCCCTCATGAGTCGGCAGAGTGTATGGAGCTGTATTACAAGGGGATCCTGCCTGCCGGCGGCGAGACGGAGCTTTTCGCGGACGGGATCCGTATAGATGGTGAAGTGGCGGGCGAGGCGATCGTGGAGACAAAGGGCGATACGATTACCACGACTTATAAATATAACGGCGTGGAATTTCATGTAGACGTAGAGGTGGATGCAGTGCAGACGCACAATGCACAGGATGCGATCAAGAGTGCATGGGGCGTGGACGCGGCTTCTCTCGGGATATTGTAAGGGGGTCGGACAGGAAAATGATGACGAAGAAGAGATTGGCAGGTTTGAGTCTGACAGCGTGTCTGGCTTCGGCGGTATTCCTGCTTGCTGCGGTGACAGGAATCCTGGCGGATTCTGTAACGGCATTTGCAGAGGACCGGCAGGGTGCATCTGGATGGGAGGTCACCTTCAACGGGAAAAAGATGGAGAGTAATTTCACATCGGCTAATATCGGCGATGAGATCAACGCCATGCAGCCGGGAGATTCTGTGGAGCTGACCATTACGCTCAGGAATGATTTCGACGGCAAGGCGGACTGGTATATGAAGAACGAGGTGCTGGACGCACTGGAAGACGCCAAAGAAGCGGAAGGCGGCGCTTACGACTATCTTCTGACTTATAAGGATGCAGCCGGAGAGACGTCGACGCTGTATTCCAGTGAGAAGTTCGGCGGAGACGGAAGGATCAACGGCGTGGGTCTCCACGGTGCGACGAATACTCTGGATGATTATTTCTATCTGGACCGGATGGGGAAGGATGCCAGAGGTGTGGTGAAGCTTAAGGTTGCGCTGGACGGAGAGACGCTGGTTAATGATTACCAGAATACATTTGCCAGATTACAGATGGATTTCGCGACGGAGCTGGTGGAGGATGAGGATACGCCGACTCCCACACCGACAACCCGGAACAGAAATATCATAAACCGGGAGATCATTAAGACAGGTGACCAGACGAAGGTGATGCTGTATGTGTCACTGATGCTTGCGGCGGGGCTGGTATTGATGTTGCTCGCTGTTATAAGGATGAGACGTGAGCAGGAGGAAGATTAGTATGAGATATTGGAAGAAGATTCGTATGATGCTTCTTGCCCTTGTGTTGGCTGCTCTGACAATGGGGCAGAGTCAGACTGCATTTGCAGCGGACGAGGAATATACCTATACGGTAAGGCTGTTTGCAGGAAACTTAGGCGAGCTTACGGGCGACGGGCTTCAGATTGAGTCAGCCGGAGCCAGCGTGGACTCCGACAAGGATCAGGTTGTGATCTCAGGGCTTAGATACGGAGATACCGTGCGTATCATTTACCAGGAGGCGGCGGTTTCCACGGATGAGAGATACTATGTAAGAGGTGTCAGACGGTCCGGACGTGACAATACCGAGGCTGAGGCGCCGACATTTGAAGTGGCATGCGACAGAGACTATGTGGTTGCTTACGCTGTGAGCGGCGATCTGGTCGGGTATACGGTACATTATCTGGATGCAAGCGGCAATCCGCTGATGCCTAGTGATACCTATTATGGGAATGCGGGGGAGAGACAGTATGTGTCTTCTCGGTATATTGACGGCTATCAGCCGCAGGCATTGAATCTGGTGAAGACATTGTCTGCGAATGAGTCGGAGAATGTATTTGAATTCAGATATACGCCGGTTCCGGCAGGGACAACGGCGCCCGCGGCTCCAACGGCGCCGACGGAGACGACGACGACAACTACTACGACGGTAACCGCGCCGGCAACCCCGGCGACTCCGGGAACGACCACTCCAACCGCTCCGGCGGCTCCGGAAGAAACGGATACGGAACCGGAGGATGCGGACGAAGGTGAGGAGGATCAGGACGAGGGAATCGGCGGAGACGCGGGCGTAGTGGTTCCGGATGAAGAGGTGCCGCAGACAGAGCGGCCGGATCAGATGCAAGATCTGGACGATGATGAAGTGCCGTTGGCGAACCTGGATCAGAATCAGAACAGCCGGGTGATGGGTTATCTGCCTGTATATATCGGGATAGGAGTAGCTGCGGCGCTTGCTTTGGCGGGAACGGCAATCTATCTTAAGAAGAGGCGCAAGGCTCCGGCAGTGACAGTGGAGAAGGTCATCGAAGAATTGAACGACCGTGAGAATTAGACATGGAGAAGCGAAGGAAGAGACGAGCGAGAAAGCGGCAGGAAGAAGCCTGGGCGGAGAATCCTGAGAGGGAGATAACCAGGGCTTCCAGGATATTGAGTGTAACAGGGACAGGGATGATCGTAGTGGTGATCATCCTCTGTTCCCTGCTTGTGTTGCCGGGAATATTCGGGTTCCATATGTATCATGTACTCAGCGGAAGTATGGAGCCTGCCGTGCGGGTCGGAAGCCTGATCTATGTCCATGAAGGACAGCCTGAGGATATCGCAGAGAAGGATATCATTGCGTTCTACAGTTCTCTGGAAGACGGCGGGATCATCACACACCGGGTGCTGATGAATAATGTGGTGTCGGGTACATTTCAGACGAAGGGTGATGCCAATGACGAAGCCGATCCAACGCCGGTGCCATATGATAATTATATCGGAGAAGTGAAGCTGTCGATCCCTTTCATGGGGAAATTGCTGGCGGTGATGACGTCTCCGTATGGGAAGATCGCGGCGGCGTGTGCGGTCGGGCTGGGGATTGTGCTGAATCTGATAGGGAGCAGGACATCATGACATTGAAGGAATTTCATGAGTTTCCCAATAAATATATCCATGTATTACTTGATATCTATCAGAAAATTTTAAAATTCGATACATAAATTACGAATTCTGCGGACATAATAGCCATGTAACAAAAATATTTAGGAGGAATTGACATGGCTAAGAACTATAATTCATCTAACAAGAATGCATCAAATCAGAATGCAAGCAACCAGAATTCATCTAACAAGAACGCAAGCAACCAGAATGCGTCCAACACAACTTCTAAGAACAAGAACTCCAACAGTTCTAATTCTAACAGCACCAACTCTAACAGCTCTGATTACAGCGACAACTACTAAAGACTGTGAGGGCGGGGAACTGTACGAAGCCTGAATGACAGAGAAGAGCAGATAGAAGAAGTGAGAAGGAGGAGCGCTGCATAAGAATGATGTCTTGTGCGGCGCTCTTTCTTCATAGAGCTAAATTCTGCATTATTCCTGAACCGGGTAGGCGTCTGTGTCGGAGAAATGCCACCACTCCCCGGAATAAGGCTTGAAGCCGGCCTGAACCATGATATCTTCAAGTTTCTGTGCATTTGCAGCCTCTTGGGGGGTGCAATCCTCATAATTCCGGTCCGCCTTGGCAGTAAAATTATCAAAATCCGTCGGCATCTCTACAGGTGCGCCAGATGTCTGAACGATAGTGACATCCACGGTATTTCCCTGACTGTGTGAGGAGTATCCGGTATTGGGATTGGCTACATATACGGGATCCGGGCAGGCGTTCCACAGGTTGAACTGTGCCGAGACAGGGCGGTATGCATCCCAGATCAGAAGTGTCAGTCCTTCCTGCTGCAATTGTGCCTGTGCGGCCTTTAGTTTCAGCACAGTACCGTACCGCAGACGTGCATCGGTGAAATCATAGATCTGTTTCCCTGTAAAATTATTCTCGGTCGCATATCGCAGTTCCACTTTAATGTCAGGAATATAGTCCAATATCTCTACCATATCGGATGCTTCCGGTGTCGGAAGCGATTCTTCTTGAAATGATTCATCTGGCGGTGTAAGATTCTGAACTTCCGGAACAGCGGAAACGATTAACGCAGCCAGGCTGCTGATCGCAGCAATGCATCGTAATCCCATAACGTATCCATCTCCTTATTATATCTTTTTGTATTAGTACCACGCAAGTTCAGAGATAGCCAGATCTTCGTATTTGTTTCCCGGATAAATGGACTCGATCATAACAGATATCTCGCTTGTCTGTACCGGATGAGCGAAAGCAATATTCTGAGGGCCGCAGATATCGCTAAGCTGCAGGCTCATGCCCGTCCCATCGGAGAATGTAAGTTTTATAGATTGCGGGCGGGCATTCTTGTAATAGATGTCCGAGTTTTTCTGGTATCCTGCATGGATGTTCATGCCGGAAACCTTATACTCACTATCGAATGTGAATACGATAGATTCATTGATTCCCGGACCGGCAGCTCCCTCTACCCAGGCATTCTCCGATCTGCCGTCACATATTCTTCCGGCAGAATGAGTCATGTTGTTTTCGGTCAGCTCTGAGGAGGCATGGACAGAACTTAATTTATCCATGGTAACGGCCGGAGCATCTATGGTAAGCTCATCTTCCGGAGCATCTGTCTTAGATTTATCGGAAGGTGAGGCTATAGATACGGTAATACTTCCACGCGTGCCTGCTTCTTCTTTGCGGGGGGATATGACATCTAAAGTCTGGATCTCGTCTGCCGCGGTCTTGGTGGTCGCCGTATTCCCCGGAGATTGCAGCAGTAAGAAGATACCACCTGCTGTCACTGAGATCAGTAAGACTGCGAGTACGATTGCCAGAATACGGAATAGATTGTTCTCTTTTGGAGTGTTCATAGTTAGCTCCTTTCTTGGGCGATCAATGTTTTTGGCCTTGCTAAGATATTTTATGCATATAGCGGCGCTGACGATGGAAGTGTGACATAGTAATTATATATTAAAATTTTGGAAAATAAAAGAACTATTCTTTCTTATGGTTTTAGTATATAATAGTTAATGGAAAATTCATACAATTTTACTATTCTTTTATATTACGGAACTGTACAAATTATTTTCCTGCAGTTTCTAAATGGAATGTAGAAGGGAAAGAGAGGAAGAGACATATGTTGTTTTGTCCGACATGTGGAACTAAATGTGAGGATGGTGCCAGGTTTTGCGGCAACTGCGGTACGAATCTTGAGGGGATTGCCAGTGTACCGGGAACCGCGGCACCGGGAGATGAAGGAGGGGCAGGCGGCGGTGCCGCCGGCAATGTGGATGAACCCTGGAATTCAGGGAGCACAGCAGCCGATACGCAGCAGACTATGGGCAGCCGGCCGTGGGAGAATCAGGCTGCCGCGGGACAGGGGGCTTCGGAACCAGTGCCGCCGGGGAGGGAAGAACCGGAACAGATGAATTCAGTTCAAGGGGAGCCGTCATCGGTTCCGCTGCGTCCTTCTCAGATGAAGAAGATGAAGGAGCAGCAGAGAACAGATCAGCAGACTGCGGGCGGATCAAGCATTACTATAAAGAAGCCGGAGATCAATGTGCAGAAATACAAAGGAAGCATTAGAAAGCTGTCGAAGATGCAGATTGCTGTAATCATCGAGGCGGTGTGCTTGCTGCTTATCATCTGTGCGTTCTATGGGCTTGGAAGCAGCCGGAACAGTGCGAATGCCGTAGCAAAACGATATTTTCAGGCATACGTTGACAGAGACTGGTCCAAGGTCTATGATCTGACAGATTTTCCGGACGGAGCATATCTTCAGAAAGACCAGTTTATTGTTATGATGGAACAGAGGGAGGTTCCGGAGGTTACGAATTTTGAGATTATGTCAGACAAATCATTGGAGAGCTCCGGGGTTCAGAGGAATTTATTAGTTCAATTTACAGAAAAAGGGAAAAATGCAGACAACAGAGTGCTTACTTTGATGAAGCAGGGCGAAAAGGCAATGTTGTTTTTCGACACATGGAAGGTTTCGCCGGCAGATGAGATAGCAGAGAATTTCCGGATCTACAGTCCTTGCGGCGCAGCCGTGGCAGTAGACGGAGTGGTTCTGCCGGAGGGGGATAAAGAACCAACGGAAGACGGCGGTATGGATTGTTACCGTCTCACGCTGTTTGCCGGGAAGCACAGCATCCAGGCTGCAGTACCCTGGCATGAGCTGTATGAGGACGAATTCAGCGCTTCGGCCGAAGGAACCTACACGGCAGAGGCATTGAAGCTGACAGAAGAAGGGGAGACGGCATTTGCGGCGAAGATGCAGGAGACACTGGAGAAGGTCTATCAATCTGCATTGGAACAGAAGAAGTTCGAGGAGATATCAGAATTGTTCCTGCCGGATTATCAGGATGCCTGCGAAGAAGCTTATGATTCGCTTGTCTCGGAATTACATGACAGGGAGGCCTATAAGCTTAAGGAAGTGGAATTCAGTGATTTTAAGTGCGAGTGTTATGATGACGCTTATCAGGGAATGGTTCAGGCAGAGATGAGTTACAAGTATGATATGAAATATACATATACCTATACATCATGGAGAAATGATACGCCGACCACAGAAGACAAGACGGATGACGGAACTTCTTATATGAGTGCATCGTTCCAATATGATGAAGACACCTATAAGATCGCTTCGTTCAGCATTCGAAGTGTATTGTAGAAGAGAAGATAATGAAGACACATGGTAACAGGACAGATTGTCTGAACTGTTACGATACATGAGAGATAATAAAAGGAGAATGAGAGATGGCAAGATTTTGTACACAATGTGGAAGACCACTGGCTGACGGGGAGATCTGCCAGTGTCAGATGACAGGGAATCAACAGACAGGAAATCAACAGACAGGAAATCAGCAGAATCAGTATTATAATAACGGCCCGCAGACCGGCGGACAGCCAGGCCAAGGGAGGGGGCCGGTGAATCCAAATGAAGGGTACACCATATCTACGGAGGATTGGATTCCGCTGCGCAAACTGATCGGTATCGGCGAGTCTGACAATAACGATGTGGAAGGGTGCTTTGAGAGAGGGAAGAAGATCGTGCCGGATCTGATCGCACCATGTGAACAGGAGATACCGATCAAGCAGTATCAGTTGTGCAATGCGCGTTCCAGACTTCGCGGACTCTGGCAGGAGGGCCGGATACAAGTGACCAATAAGCGGATACTCTTTCGTCTGAGCGGACGTTCCTGGATCGGACGGGCCATGAGCCACACGGAGTTTACGATAGACGAAGTTGCAGGTGTAGCATTGTCGAACGGGGTACGTTTTGCCCTGTGGGACTTTTTACTTGGTTTTCTGGTCAGTATGCTGGCGTGTGCCTTAGGAGGACTTTTCTCGGAGCTGCCGGTTTTTCTGGCATTTATCCTGGGAATTGCGGCGGCAGTACCGTTCTTTATATTTAAGAAAAAATACTACATCAAAGCGCTGTTCCTGGCTTTTTCAATGAGTATGGTGTCATTAAGCTCTGCCAAGAGTATATTCGAGCACCCGTTCCTGTCGAAGATAGGGATTTTCCTGACAGTGATCATATTGGTGTTATATGTGATTGCCCTGTTTTTGTTCTCCCTGAAGCCGAGTCTGTCTATTAATATCATGACAAAATGTGCTTCTGACAAGCCGATCTCGATCTGGAGCCGTCAGAGTATGGTCTCTGTCATGGAAGTGCTTCCGGGAGAGGACGCGGATGTTGCGATCGAGGAGTTGGGTTCTATGATCACAGATATACAGAAGTTGGGAGATTTTGGGATCCGTAAATGGAAGGTGGATTAAGAAATATGTACTATTTGACGGTGGGTTATCCGCTTGGATCGGATATTGTTGAGAATAGATTGGTTTTCCAGGTATCTCTGAAAAAGCAGACAGTGCAGTTGATCCCATTGGAGTACAGGATATGGGGAAGATTTCTACTGGGGGCATATGGGGAGGAAGTGGAGAAGTCTCTCCCGGAGGCGGATCTTCGGGGATTCTCCCCAACGATGAATAAATTAATACAGACAGGGCTATTGGCTTCTTTTCCTGATGGAGACTATGCGCAGATGAAGCCGCTTAAGTTCATGCGCCAGGGGATAGGAGAAGGATTAGATCTGCAGACGAATGCCTATAGTGTTATGTTCCGGGGAAAAGTGGAGCTCTCACCGTTAGAATATGATGTCTGGAGAGAAGCGGACGGCGAGATCTCCTACAGAGAGATTGAGAGAAGAGTGATATTGAAGCGCCGAATTCCCGCATTTGAGGTAGAGAAGTCTGTATTTGGGCTGTGCCGGCGGGGATTGCTTCTGGCGGTAAACAGGGAAGAAAGGTGAGTGCAGAATGGGAATGATACCGTTTAGTGATCTGGTGCGGTATGTGAGAGAGCACATAGGGATATCGGGTCCGCAGTCTATGCCTTCCTTTGCAGCCGAAGCGCAGGCATGGTCGGAAGGAATGACGAAGGTGCAGACTTTGGAAGAAGGATTTCGCCAGATGGACTCAAAAGGACTGCTGAATTATCGCCCATATGACAGCCCCAGGATAGAAACGGCAAGCCCGGATTCTGTTTTTGACATTTTTAATGTAGATTCCGATAATTTCTGGAATCACCATGGCAACACGAAGGAAGACTATATGGAACTGGCATCCCATCTTCCAGAAATCCAGGAGCGGATGGCGAATGGCGAGAGCCTGGATTCTATTCGCTCGAATCCGCATTTAAGCAATACTGTGGATGCATACTATGCAGATGATAAGATGATGAAAGTTGTGAAATACGAGGATGGATATCAGTTTCAGGATGATGGCAGGCATCGCATGATGGCGGCAAAAGAATTGGGCTATGATGTGCCGGTCAAGGTTGTTGGAGAGTATACAGAGGAAGAGACGGAAGAAGAGGAGACGGAAGTTACAGAAGACAACACGAAGGCGCTCCGGGAGGCGGAAGAAGAAGCAGAAGAGGAAGCGGCCAAAGCCAGGAAAGAGCTGGAAGAGGAGGAAGAAAAAGCGGAGAAGGAGTTCGAGGAAGAGACGGTTAGGGCGGAAAAAGAGCTTGAGAAAGAAGCAGACGAGGTTGAGAAGGAGATAGAAGTGGATGAAGGTATAGGTTATTGAAGGGAGGCGGCATATAATGAAACAAATTGATGTGTTTGACGGAAATCAGCTTATGCCGGATCCGGCGGCGTATCCTGTAAGGAACGCGTGCTGTGCATTCATGGGGACGAATCGGGTAGGCGGAGATATCTATGTGCCGTTTGATGCAGATTTGCTGAGCAGGCATCTGATGTTTCTGGGAGGTATTGGAACGGGCAAAACGAATGCATTTTTTCAGATTGTCCGTCAGCTTCGGGCCGGTATAACAAGGGATGATGTTATGATCATCTTTGATACGAAGGGAGATTTCTATAGAGAATTTTACCGTCCAGGCGATATCGTGATCAGTAATGATGAGACGGCAACGGGGCAGGACGGGACAGATTACTGGAATATATTCAATGAGATTGAACTGGATGAACATATGGAAGAGAATATTGTGGAGATCAGCAAATCTCTGTTCCGGGATAAAGTAGAGAAGTCCAGCCAGCCATTTTTCCCCAATGCGGCGAAGGATCTCTTTGGAGCGATTCTGACGCATTTTACAAGAAATAAAGGAAGGCTTGAGAGCGACAATGCATCTCTGAGGGCGTTCCTTGACAAGTCGCCGACAAGAGAGTTAAGAGAGATGCTGGAGCAATATGATGATATGCGTGCGCTGACCAGTTACATATCAGAAGACCGCTCCGCGCAGACTCAGGGCGTGATGTCAGAGCTTCTGCAGCTTACGCGGGAGATCTTTCTTGGGAATTTCAAGAAGAAGGGAACTTTGTCCATCCGTAATCTGGTCAGAGAGAAAGGCGGCAAGATTATTTTTATCGAATATGATCTGGGAATTGGGAATATGCTGGCGCCGATCTACAGTCTTCTGTTCGATATGGCGATCAAGGAGGCGCTTTGCCGGAAGAAAAGCGAAGGCAATGTGTATTTTATAGCAGATGAATTCCGTCTGATTCCTAACCTGCAGCATGTCGATGATGCCGTGAACTTTGGGAGAAGCCTCGGCGTGAAATTCATGATAGGCATCCAGAATGTGGACCAGGTATTCGAGGTGTATGGAGAATCCAGGGCGCGGAGTATCTTGTCAGGTTTCCTGACGTCAGTCGCGTTTCGGGTAAATGATTCTGCATCGAAGGAATTCATAGAGAAGCTTCACGGTGTAAACCGGAAGAAAGAAGTCTATATGGCATCTGTGCAGGGACGCGGTATTGTAGAAAATGTCAGGGACGCCAATGTAGTTGAGGACTGGGATATTGCAAGGCTGAATATAGGCGAGGCGATCATAGGGCTGCCGGGAAGACAGCCGTTCTTATTCCAGTTTAAGAAAATGTAGAAGAAGAAAATAATAAGGAGAAGATAATATGGAAAAAGCAAAAGAAAAAGACGGATTCCGTATTGCTGCTGTTGTACTCGCCGCGGCGATCGTACTGGTGTGCGCAGGCGGCGTCTTTCTGTTGGTCCGTTCTCAGGAAACGCAAGGAGCATCCGCCCGGACAGAAGGAAAGACAGAGACATTGAAGGCAATCGAACCGGGGGAAGGTGAGACTAAGGTAGTCAAGAGTATCTCTGTCTCTGCGAGCGGGTCTTCCAAAGAGGCAGCTTCGAAGAAACCGAAAGAGGATGCGGACAAAGAGGATAAGAATAAAGAAGATAAGAATGAAGAAGATAAGAACAAGGATTATATCTTGCCGGCAAGCAATACCAAGCTTCTGACAAGTTCGGACATTGCCGGGCTGTCACTGAAGGAGCTGAATTACGCCAAGAATGAGATCTACGCCAGACACGGGAGAAAGTTCGATTCTAATGAGCTCAGGACGTATTTCGAGAGTAAGAGCTGGTATGAAGGCAAATACAGCGCCGCTGATTTTGATGCTAATTACAGCGCCAGAATCTTATCTGATACTGAGCGGAAGAACGCGGAATTCTTAAAGAATGCGGAGTATGCGATGTCAGGCGGCGGATATCAATTGGATCAATAGAATCAGAAGGATCGTAATCAGGATGAGAATAGCAAAGAGATTAATTATTTTCTGCTGTATCGCCCTTTTATTTATGGGATGTAAAAAAGATGACGAGATAGACGTGCAGGCTGTCATTGAACAGGAGAAAGAGCAGGAAGAGAAGGAACGGCGGGAAGAAGAAAGAAAACGTAAGGAAGAGGAAGAGCGGAAGGAAGCACAGAGAGCGCAGGAAGAGGAAGAGCAGAAGGAAGCGCAGAGGGCGCAGGAAGAGGAAGAACGAAGAATGCTGGAAGAACAGCAGGCGGCTATGAATGCCAGAGGTGGACTGACGGTTGTGCTGGATCCCGGTCACTCTGCAGTGGTTGCGCCCGGAACAGAACCGCTTGGCCCGGGTTCTTCTGAATACAAGGCTGCCGATGCCAGCGGTACGAGCGGAGTTGCCAGCGGCGTGCGGGAATACGAACTGACGCTGAATATCTCTGTGCAGTTGAAGGCAGAGTTAGAGGGAAGAGGTTATACCGTATTAATGACGAGGGAATCCAATGATGTGCCGGTCAGTTGTATAGAGCGGGCCAACGTTGCCAATAATGCCGGCGCGGCCGCCTATGTGCGTATCCATGCGAACGGCTCGGAGAACCAGGGGGCGGCGGGCGCGATGACAATCTGTACGACTTCGGAGAGCCCGTATGCTTCCGAGCTGTATTCTGCAAGCAGGAATCTGTCAGATTGTATTCTGAATAAATACTGTGAAATGACAGGGTGCAGGAGCGAAGGCGTATGGGAGACGGACACGATGAGCGGGAATAACTGGAGCCGCGTACCTGTGACGATTGTGGAGATGGGATATATGACGAATCCGCAAGAGGATCTATTGATGCAGACTCCGGAATATCAGAGTAAGATCGTACAGGGAATTGCGGACGGGATTGATCTGTTTTTGGGTTTTTCCAGTTGACAACCTATAGGGAAAGAAAGTAAGATGTAGAGGTATATAAAATGAGAATTGAACTGATCGCGCCCTGCCATTTCGGGCTGGAAGCGGTATTGAAAAGAGAGATCCTGGATTTGGGATATGAGATCTTGGAAGTGGAAGACGGCAGAGTCACGTTCTACGGGGATGCCGCCGCCGTCTGCTATGCGAACGTATTCTTACGCACAGCGGAGAGGATATTGTGGAAGGTCGGCAGTTTCCAGGCTGTAACCTTTGAAGAATTATTTGAGAAGACCAGGGCGCTGCCCTGGGAGGATTATATCCCCAGGGACGGGAAGTTCTGGGTGGCGAAGGCAGCGTCCGTCAAGAGCCAATTATTCAGCCCGTCGGATATACAGTCGATCATGAAGAAGGCGATGGTAAGAAGACTTGGGGAACGGTACCATGTAGAATGGTTTCCCGAGGACGGCGCGTCATATCCGGTCCGCGTGTTTCTCAAGAAGGATGTGGTTACCGTGGGTATCGATACATCCGGAGTGTCTCTTCATAAGAGAGGATACCGTGAGGTGTCGGGGAAGGCGCCGATCACCGAGACGTTGGCGGCGGCGTTGATTATGCTGACACCCTGGAGAAGAGACCGGATACTTGTGGATCCGTTCTGCGGAAGCGGAACATTTCTTATAGAAGCGGCGATGATGGCGGCGGATATCGCGCCGGGGATGAATCGGTCGTTTACGGCGGAGGAATGGAAGAATCTGATCCCCAGGAAGCTATGGTACGATGCGGTGAATGAAGCGAATGACAGGATCAGGGATGACATAGAGACGGATATACAGGGATATGATATTGACAGTTCGGTGGTGAGGATCGCCAGGAGGAATGCCGATGAAGCCGGAGTCGGTCATCTGATACATTTTCAGGAAAGAGATGTCCGTAACTTAAGCCATCCGAAGAAATATGGTTTCATCATCACGAATCCGCCGTACGGAGAGCGGTTGGAGGAGAAAGAGGCTCTTCCGCAACTGTACCGGGCATTTGGCGAGAGTTTCAAGAGACTGGATTCCTGGTCGGCGTATATGATCACTTCCTATGAAGATGCCGAGAAGTATTTCGGCAGGAAGGCGGATAAGAACCGTAAGATCTATAACGGAATGCTGAAGACGTATTTTTATCAGTTCCAAGGGCCGAAGCCGCCGAGAAGGATTGGTACATCATTGCATTGATTCTTGAGTAATCAGCACTGTACTGTCTGCATGTTGTAGGAATTTCATAGATTAAGGGGGAGATCGAGATGGATAAGATAATATTTGCCACAGGGAATGAACACAAGATGGTGGAGATCAGGATGATCCTTGAGGATCTGGGGATAGAAGTGCTGTCCCAGCGAGAAGCAGGGATCGAAGCGGAAGTAGTGGAGGACGGAACGACCTTTGAGGAGAATGCTCTGATCAAAGCGAAAGGGATCGCCGCTGCGGCAAGGCAGATGCCGGAGTATGAGAATGCCGTGATCCTGGCGGATGATTCCGGACTGGAGATTGATTATCTGAACAAGGAGCCTGGCATCTACTCTGCACGGTACATGGGAGAGGATACATCCTATGATATCAAGAACCAGGCGCTTCTTGACCGGCTTAGCGGCGTGGAGGATGAGAAGCGGACGGCAAGATTCGTGTGCGCCATAGCGGCGGCATTTCCGGACGGGACCAGCGAAGTGGTCAGGGGGACGATGGAAGGTATCATAGGCCATGAGATCATCGGAGCGAATGGTTTCGGCTATGATCCGATCTTTTTCTTGCCGGAGTACGGTTGTACCAGCGCACAGCTTGCTCCGGAGAAGAAGAATGAGTTAAGCCACAGGGGCGAAGGACTTCGGAAGATGCGCAGCATTCTGGAAAGCAAGGCGCTAAGATAAGCGCCGGAGATGGAAGACAGTTTGTGCTGCAGATAAGTAATTGAAGAGAGGTTTCTTATGAAAATATTGGTCGTAAGTGATACACATAAGTCACACAGGAATCTTGAGAGGGTTCTGGAGATGGTAAAGCCGGTGGACATGCTGATCCATCTTGGGGACACAGAAGGCGGGGAAGATTATATAGCGGCTCTGGCAGACTGTCCGTCACATATTATAAGGGGGAATAATGACTTCTTCTCGGATCTTCCGCAGGAAGAGGAGTTCGAAGTTGAGGGACGCCGTATCTTCATTACGCACGGACATTATTATTATGTGGCAATGAGTGAGGAGAGGCTTAAGGAAGAGGCGAGGGAACGGGGAGCGGATATTGTGATGTACGGGCATACGCATAAACCGGCGCTTACCCGGGAGCCGGGACTGATCACACTGAATCCGGGCAGCGTGGCATATCCGCGTCAGGCGGGCCGCAGACCCAGTTATATGGTTATGAATATGGCGCCGCAGGGAGAGGTGGATATTTCTCTGGAATATTTATAAAAAAGTTGTTGACAAGCTGAGGGTGTTCATATATAATAATTATTGCGTCACGGGGAAATAGATTGAAGCGGCGTGACAATATAACATCGCGTCGGGGTGTGGCTCAGCTTGGCTAGAGCGCCTGGTTTGGGACCAGGAGGTCGCAGGTTCAAATCCTGTCACCCCGATATCTATGCGGGTGTAGTTCAATGGTAGAACACTAGCCTTCCAAGCTAGATACGTGGGTTCGATTCCCATCACCCGCTTTCTTATGAGTCTGTAGCTCAGCTGGATAGAGCAACGGCCTTCTAAGCCGTAGGTCGAGGGTTCGAATCCCCCCAGGCTCGTTGGAACCACAGACAATTGAATAAGGTGATACTTAGTTGGACATCAATAGTTCGATAAGTAATATATATGGTGGGTATGGTGCAGTTGGTTAGCGCGCCAGATTGTGGTTCTGGATATCATGGGTTCGAGTCCCATTACCCACCCTTTTTTCTTTTTATTGGGCTATCGCCAAGCGGTAAGGCACAGGACTTTGACTCCTGCATTCGTTGGTTCGAATCCAACTAGCCCAGTTATTAT
>Ga0137308_101057_pt1 | contig 32326 bp, 28 predicted proteins | sample Inofrocosms_June_FD_97181 | JGI IMG/M metagenome (GOLD analysis project Ga0137308, IMG submission 97181) | Mouse cecal microbial communities from Vienna, Austria - N-Acetylneuraminic and N-Acetylglucosamine D2O microcosms_June | ecosystem: Host-associated > Mammals > Digestive system > Large...
AGAAAAGTGTCAGAGTGTTCGCACAGAGTGTCAGGCAGAGGGCGTGGCTGCCCTGATTGAGACTTGTCAGGAGTTTGGCTGCACCAGACAGGAGACCCGGGACAGGGTGACCAGGAAATATCATTTAGGGGAGGATGATGCAGAGGGTTATTTACAGCAGTACTGGCGCTGAAATCTTTGACATCCCTGCATCAGCTACTGCCCGCCGGATACCGGTGAGCAGTACCATACCGCATAACAGTTCAGACGGATCATCTTCTTGCTCCCGAAAAGCACCGGGGACAAGAAGCCGTCTGAACTGTTACCCTTCAGGTAGTTACTGTTCAGACAGGTCTGCGCACTCGCTGCGCTGACCGTGCGAAAACGTAGTGGTCGGAGGGCATCTGCCCCATCGCGTAGCGATTCTCATGGGCAGATGCCGTAACAGTTCAGGGGGTATCTGAACTGTTACTACAGTTCAGCCAGGGGGTATTCCAGAGCTGGTATTTCCGGCCCTAAATAGTCAGGACTGTCTGAACCGCTGTAAAGCACAAGTTCACTCTGGCTTTCTCAGTCCGCGTGTGTTCTTCTCCACCATTCTGCGCTCTACCATGATCTGATGGCCGCAGCCGGTGCATTTCAGACGGAAGTCCGCGCCTACCCGCAGGATCTCCCACTCCCGGCTGCCGCAGGGGTGGGGCTTTTTCAGTTTTACGATATCGCCTACCTCAAAGTTCCATTTCTGGTCCATCCGGATCCCTCCCTATGCTGTCAGCGGGGAGACTGCCCTTTTCCCGGTCCGGCCGCTTACCGGCTCCCATGCCCGGTCTCCGGTCTCCTGCCTGCTGTCCCGGCCTCTGCTCTCCGGACAGTCTCCCTGCCCCGCTCTATATTCTGTTCAACCTGTATACTCCGCTTCTTTACAGCTCCACCACCCGGGAAAATATCTCCCCGATCTTCCCGCTAACCACCAGATCCGCCTGATTGTCCAGGGGGGTCACGGACTTGTTGATGAGCACCAGCTTCTTCCCCTGGTAATAATGGATCAGACCTACTGCCGGATAGACCGTCAGGGATGTCCCCCCGATGATAAGGACGTCGGCATGGCGGATATAGGAGACGGCCGTTTCCATGGTCTTCTGGTCCAGCCCTTCCTCATAGAGAACCACATCCGGCTTGATGATGCCGCCGCATTGGCAGTGGGGCACACCTTCCTGCTCCAAAATGGCATCCAGACTGTAGAACTCTCCGCACCGGGTACAGTAATTGCGGTGGATGGAGCCGTGAAGCTCCAGTACCTCTCTGCTGCCTGCCGCCTGGTGGAGACCGTCAATATTCTGGGTGATCACGGCCTTTAGCTTTCCCTGCGCTTCCAGCTTTGCCAGGGCCTTGTGGGCCGCATTAGGCTCTGCCCCCTGGAAGATCATCTTATTCTTATAGAAACGGTAGAATTCCTCCGGATTCCTCTTGTAAAAGCTGTGGCTGATAATGGTCTCCGGCGGATAGTCATACTGCTGGTTGTACAGTCCATCTACGCTTCGGAAATCGGGAATTCCGCTCTCCGTGGATACCCCGGCGCCGCCGAAAAATACGATGTTGTCACTCTCTGCAATCCACTGCCTTAACTGGTCCAGTTCCTTCATATAATTAATTATCCCCCTTAAAATTCTTCTGCATCACCAGGTACTTCCGCGCAAACCCGCAGGGATTGTACGACATTTTTGCCTTGCGCAGCCCCTCCTGCCCCAGGTCATCCTCCCGGTTCACCAGCTTCACGTCCGGGAACTCATGAACCAGAAACTGCTGGTTGATGAACTGGTACAGCCCCCGTATCTCCGGGTTGGCTTTCTCGATGTGGATAATCGCCATATCCTCATAGGAATTGTAGCTTCCCATGGTAAATGCCTCCAGCCTCCCGTCTATGAAGACTCCCGCCATGCGCACATGGAGCTGGGAACAGTTTTTCAGGATCTCGTGGATGCCCTCCACCTCGTAGTCCAGGTGATCCTCCACATCATCGCCCTTCTGCTCCCTCCACTTGTCCAGGAATTTCCATACGCCATCACGGTCCGAACAGCACAGCCGCCGGTACTCATACCGCCCCTCATACTCCCGCAGGAACCCATTAAGATGGTTCTTCTTCTTGTGAAGCTTCTTTCCGGAAAGCTTGCGCAGGGCATCACCGTCATACAGATAATCCTTCAGATCCTCCTGCTCCACCACCTCAAAATCCGGAGACTCCTTCAGATGAAGCTGTTCCACCGCTGCCTCATCCGCCAGATAGATCTTGAACGGAAGCTTCAGTACCTTGTTGAAATATTCCACCATTTCATAAAAATAATGCTCCAGATCCTCCTCCCGGCAGATGGGCATAGCGCTGTGCTTGACGCCATTCTCCTCCATCAGCCACTGGATCGCCTTGTCATCACTGATGGCCAGCTGAACCTGATAATAATCCCGCCATATAAAACTGTCCAGAAATACACTGTCGCAGGTCTTATTGGGTCTCTGGCAGAAAAATCCTGACAATCTCTCAAAATCAGAAGCCTTCACTGGTCTGAATTCCAAATTCATATTATAAAGTATCCTTTCCTTCTGCTGAAATCTTTCTGTAAAATGTTTCCGTCATAAATATATTCCCGCGGCCATTCCCCCCGCACCCGCCCATTTCCTGAGAAGATTCACCTGCTTCGCAGAAACGGCCACAAGCAATTATAAAATACTACCCAAAGACTCCATGCGCCCAGCAAATCAATGCACCACCAATGAATGGAAAAGGGATTACTATGAGCCTTGGACTACCACTTCTATCGTTTAGTATACACTAATTGGGTAATTTTTACAATCATTCAGGCAAGCCTGCCATTTTGAAGCATCTTGAGGTGTTACTATTCACGGGGCACATCTTCTTGTCCGGCTACGCCAGACAAGAAGCATGAGGCGTCTGCCCGATGTAGAAAACTGTAACCCTGGAGTTACTGTTCATTATTTTTCAGCACACAGCAATCATACACATCCCCACGCCTGTTAGACAAAGACGGTATCTTTCTACGCACCTCCTCCAGATAATCCAGGTCAATTTCCCCAAAAATCACTCCCGGTTTATCCTGGGCCCTGGAAAGAATTGTTCCCCAGGGATCCACAATCATACTGTTGCCATTGGCCTCATACCTTGGCTTAACCCCTGTCTGTCCGGCCGCCACCATATAGCAGCCATTCTCTATAGCCCTGGCCCGCAGCAGCGCCTCCCAGTGGTCCTTACCCGTAGGTCTTGTAAAATTCGCGGGCAGGAACATTACCTGAGCCCCCTCCAGGGCCATGCACCGGAACAATTCAGGGAAACGCAGGTCATAGCAGATGGCAAATCCCAGCCTTCCAAGCTCCGTATCCACCACCACGGTTTCCTTTCCGGGGCGTATCCGCTCGGACTCATTACAGACTGTCCCGTCTGGCAGCGTCACATCAAAGGTGTGGATTTTCCGGTATTTCGCCAGGATATCCCCCTTCGGGCCAAGGAGGATACTGGTGTTATAAGCCCGCCTGCGGCTGGCGGCAAAACCGTCCCCCGGCTCCCCGGCCGGAATCCGCTCCCGGAAGCTGCCGCTGTGGATATAGATCCCATACTCTCTGGCCTGCTTCATCAGGATCTCTGTTGTGTATCCGGGGATGTCTTCCTCATCTCCCCCTTCTCCCACATTCCGCCCAATCAGATTCATATCCTCCGGCAGAGCAGCCAGCACCGCGCCGCCCTCCGCCGCCTGCCGGATAAATCGACGGATTTCTTCTATATTATGTTCCTTATTATTCTGGGTATCCAGCTGTACTGCGGCTACCTTGTATTTTCTCATATTATCCTCCTGACTTTTAAGCGGCAACTGTTACGAATAACCACTAATCTTTTTGTGTATAGGATTGAAAATCCCATGAACTTACGTTACAATAAATTATCTGTTTTGTACGGTCACTCCATTGAAGCGCAGGCCTGTCTGAACTGTTACCAGGCTACTGCATAAATACATACAATAAAGGAGCTTTTCCAACCATGATCAAAAAAGAAATATCTGAACTCAAACGGCTTTTTACTCCCTCCAACTGCGCCATCAGCCGGATCTGCGGCTGCTACGTGGATGGAGAAAAGGATAAGAAAACAAGAATTAAAGAAGCATTTCTTTCTCTTCCCGAGGAGGACATGTTCAAGTATTTTGAGATTTTCCGCAAATGCCTGTCCGGCAGCTTCGGGAAAAATCTGCTGAACCTGGATTTCCCCCTGGACTCGGAGAAGGAAGGCGGCACCCAGGAATTCCTGCTGCAGCTGCGAAACAGCCAGCTAAAGGACGACGAGCTGCTGGACACTTTCTACGACCGGATCATCGAGACCTACGAGTACACCGGCAACTATCTGATCCTGGTGATCCACGGAATCTACGACATCCCCGGCAGAACCTCTGACGGTCTCGATATGGACGATGCCTCCGAGGAGGTGTACAATCACATACTCTGCTGCGTATGTCCTGTAGAGCTGTCCAAACCGGGCCTCAGCTACCATGAACTGGACAATACCTTTGGCAACCGGGTCCGGGACTGGGTGGTGGGCATGCCGGATCTGGGCTTTCTGTTTCCGGCCTTCAATGACCGTTCCACAGATTTGCACAGCACACTGTACTATTCGAAAAATGCCAACGACCTCCACGATGTTTTCATCGACCAGATGCTTGGCTGTCCTCTGCCCCTGGCCGCCGGCATCCAGAAGGAATCCTTCCAGGCCATCATTGCCGAGACCCTGGGGGCAGACTGCGACTACGAGACCGTGAAGACAATCCATGAGAATCTGGCCGAGATGGTGGAAGAGTCCAAAGACGCCCCGGAACCCCTGGTCCTGGACAAGTACCAGGTCAAATCTCTCCTTGCCGACAGCGGCGTGGAGGAAGAACAGCTCCAAGAATTTGACAAACATTTCGACGAAGCTGCCGGTGAGAAGGCCGAGATCTACGCCGCCAATATCGTCAATCCCCGCTCCTTTGAGGTGAAAACCGCTGACGTAATCATCAAGGTAAGTCCTGACCGGGCCGACCTGGTGGAGACCCGGGAAATCGACGGACGCCCCTGTCTGGTCATCGCCATCGACGGCGGGGTGGAGGTCAACGGGATTATGGTGAAGCCCGGGAACCATCCGGAAACGGAAGAGGAATAACGGTTCCCCTTTCTAAACCAGTATTTAGAAAAGCACCTGCGAAAAAGCCTTCCCCGAGCTGGATTCCCAGATGGTTTAGGGGCTCTTATTCCGCCGCACATAAAAGTAGTACGGCACCTCCACCATCAGCATCACGCTCCACCCCACTGCGCAGGCAAAAGCCACTCCATAGATGCCTACCCGGGGTACCAGAATCCAGGTGGCAATGACCCGCAGGGAGGTCTGGATGAAGGTCCCAAGCAGCGTCATTTTCATCATGCCCATGCCCCGGTAGAAGCCCTGGAACCCATTGGTGAATCCGGGATAAATATAGAAAAAGGCCATGGTTCCCAGGTACTGGCTCCCCAGAAGGATAATAGCCCGTGCATTCTCCCCGGTGACAAAAAGACCTACGATCCCCCGCCGCAGCAGCAGTACCACACTGCAGATGCACAGCCAGTAGCAAAGCTCCAGCATCAGCCCTTTCCGGAAGCCCTCCCGCAGCCGGTCATACTGCTTCGCTCCCCGGTTCTGGGCCACGAAGGTGGTAATGCCGTGGGAGATGCTCTGCTCCGGCATGCAGGCAAAGTCATCCACCCGGTTCACCGCATTGAAGGCAGCGATGGCATCCACCCCCAGGGTGTTGACGGAGCCCTGGATCAGGAGCTTGCCCACCGGCTGGCAGGACTGCTGCAGGGCTGTGACCGAACCGTATTGCAGGGTCATTTTCAGCAGGCCCCGGTCCATGTGGAAATCCCCAGGCCCAAGCCGCAGATAGGGAATGTGGCGGTACACATACCAGATGGACAGTCCTGCAGACACTGCCTCTGCGACGACCGTAGTCACCGCCGAGCAGACGATGCCAAACCCCAGTCCGCCAATGAAGATCAGGTCCAGGATACCGTTGAGCACGGAGGAAAACATCAGGAATTTCAGCGGTGTCTTCGAATCGCCCACACTTTTTAAGGCCGAGGCCAGGGCATTGTAAAAATAGGTAAAGGGGGCTCCCAGAAAGATGATCCGCAGATATACGCTGGTCATCTCCATCAGCTCCGGGGGTACATTCAGAACCCCCAGAAGCGCCGGGGTACATACCACACCTGCCGCTACCACAGCCAGAGAAAAGTAAAGGCCGAAAAGTACAGCCGTGGACATTTCCCGTTTCAGCTTCCCATATTCTCCGGCGCCGAAAAATTCACTCATCAGGACTCCGGCACCCATACAGATGCCGGAGATCCCCAGAATCACAATATTCATCACCGGAGCCGCCATGCCCTCTGCCGCAAGGGCCTCCTTGCCGATGAACCGTCCGGCGATGATAGAGTCCACCGCATTGTAGGTCAGCTGGAAGATATTACCAAGAATCAGGGGCACCGAGTACCGGACCAGATGCCGGGTGATGCCGCCTTCTGTCATATTGACTGCTGCCATATTGTCACTTAATCTTCTTTCTGATCATCTGTTTTTGAGAAAACACGCTCTACTGAAACAGGAAATATAATTCTCTGAAATTTCATAGAGTTTTAAATCATTCATAATTATCTCTGGTAAAGAAAAGGGCGATCACAATGACCACCCTTTGATTTTAAAGCTTTCCACTATCTGGCAGAAACTCTCCTGATGATGGTCTCCCATCTCTGCTTTTATTATATGTTTTTCCGAAACATATGTCAATAAAAATCCCACCCTTCCTGTGGGCGCTTTTCCTTCGAGGCCGTTACGAAACGGTCATTCCGTTTTAAGATAATTTTTTATGTTCTCAGCTACTTCATCCAGCTGTCCTTCAATCCGGTTACATGCGCGCGTAAATTCTGTCATCGTAAACAGATACAACTCCGGCGGTGTATTGTCCCGGGTCATGGAAACAGCCTTTTGGAGTATCCCAAAGGGTGCGTATGGGGTGGATCTGTCCTGGCTGTAAGAGCTGCCGTAAGTATGTACCAGCCGGGTCAGCTCTCCTGCCGTACGTTTGATAATCCAGTCTCCTGAACCGGTTCCGGTACAAGACAGCCGGCTCTCCAGTTTTAAGATCCACGGCATTAGATTATTCAGGGATTTAAGTATACCCTCCATATGAAAATCTTTGGAAAGCCCTTTCTGTATCTTCTCCAGATACTCCCGCATGATTCCTGCATAATCTGCAATTTTCACAGGAAGTACCCTGGAATTGACAATCTGGCAGGCTATTTCACTATTCATGAGTGCGTCCCTTAAAAGGATCTGCTCATCCATTTTGTCGAGCGTATCCAGGCTGGTATGCCACCATGGTCCGCCGCTGGGACATGGAGAAACCCGTTTTTCGTCCAAAGGCTCATACTTTAACATGACCTGGACAGGAATCCGTGCGCCCCAGAAGCTCTGGTCTGCCCCACGGATCATGGGAATATAAGCTTTGGCAGCCATGCCTGTATATTTCTCGATGATCTGGTCTGTAAAAGCCTTTCCCTCCATGCAGGTGGTGCGTGCCCGAACCTGCTCTGAGTTTTTACATCCCGTCAGATCCAGGTTCAGATTTGCTACACACCGGTCGCGAAGCTCCTTAAAATGATGATCGCAGTGCCAGGCGGAACCAGCATACCTGGCATCCGAATGGCCGGACCACCAGGCAATCCGGATCCCGCGCTCCAGTTCATCCTTATGCTTCCAGAAAACCCTCGCCAGCTCCAGAAGAATGGCATCGCTGGTGGCATTGTCTGTAATACCCTCATACCAGGAGTCGTAATGTCCGTTTATCAGAACAAACGTCTTATTTTTTCCTGGAATATCCACATAGGGCATACGGCTTTTGCGGATCCTGGTATCCATCTGTATTGTCAGTTCTGCTGAAACCTCTTCACCTTCCATCCGGTTAATCAGTCTCCCGCCGTCCTCCATGGAAATTCCGGCTGCAGGAATGCTGACAATCCGGGAAATCTGGGAAGCGCAGGGGGTTCCCCACTCAGCACCGATATTACTGTGGTGGATATATCCGCCACGGCTGCTGCTGATGTGGATCATTCCCTCAGCACCGGCCCGGTATAATTTTTCTGCAAAGTCTCCGCCGCTCTCGCTTGTGAGAACCATTTTCCCCCTAAAGGAAGCGAACCGCTCCACATTCTCATTTTCCGGTATGTGTTTCATTTCTGACCATCTGTCATATGCCAGAATGTACCTGCGGTTTTCCACGGAACTGCTGTATACATCGGCAATAAGAGGGACCGTTTCCCCGGTATCCAGTACCATTTCTGCCTTCAGGGGCAGACTGACATAAGCCTCATACATATCCGTCCGGACCGGAATTCCTTCTTTTCTGAGTTCTCCGGTCAGATAATCCACACACATTTCCCCGCCCTCTGTTCCGGTATACCGGTGCCACTGTCCCAGAGTCTTTACGGACTGTATCATTCTTTCCAGGCTGATATCTGTCTGGATCTTTTTAAAAAGGTCCGACTGTGTCATTTACTTCCTCCTTTTTGATTTGATGTACTCCCGGAGTTTCCCCGCACCTTCCTTTGTGGCTGATTTTCCGCCAGTACATTTTGACATACTTTAGGAGTCTCCCCGCATATTACCCCATGGAGGTAAGAAGAAGCTTTGCGGCCCGGTTCAGACTGTCATTTACATAATTCGTCTTCCGCCGGAGCTCCACTTTCAATGACATCTTCATTTCCGGAGAGGTCTCTGGATCTGCCAGCTGCCTGACTGCCGACAGTGATGGCACCGCGTCAATGGCCCGGGCCGGTTCATTGGAGTAGATATCTCCCCGCGTAAAATCAAGGGGGACAAGAATCCGGGCCAGTTTTAAAAGAGTCTTATTCCGCTTTTCATCCGGCATTTGCGCCTCATAGAAATCAGCACATATTTTTTCCAGCTTTCCGGCCTTTTCCACGGAAGGTGACAGATCAAAAGCTTCTCCTGCCATTTTGTTCCAGTCTTCCAGCTTTTCTGCAATATCTGTCACTGTCCGCCGGAAATTCAAAGGAAGTACGGCTTCAGTCAGAAATGTCATTACATATTCCGCATAGATCCGTCCGTCTCTTAAAAGATTATCCGCGTCGATATATTCGGGCAGATCCGCCGGTGTATGCCACCAGGAGCCCAGCTCTGCATTTCCACGTTCGAATCCCGTTTTCCCACTGGGAAGAAGCTTCTTTTTCTGGCGGGAGAAGGATGCAAAGGCACAGGATACGCCCACATTCCAGAAGCTCTAGTCACCCAGACGGCCGCAGCGCACGCCCTCAAAGGTTTCTCCGGTCTGTCTTTTTACGATTTCCACGGCCAGATCCTTTGTTTCAGGCATGATAATGGAATGAATAATATCCTCCGCATTTCTTCCGCCCAGACTGTCAGCGTTGATGTTGACCACACAGTTGGCGTGCAGGTCTTCCCAGAAGTTGTCCGCATACCATGCAGATCCGGCATAGCGGCCATGGGAATGCCCGGAGAAGTGGACAATACGGAAATTCCTTTTCATTTCCTCTTTGTGTAATGCGGCCAGCCTTGCCACCTCCATCTGGGCGGCATTGGCCGTGCCGTTGTCAATGGCGCCGTAATACCAGGAATCCACATGCCCCGTAAACATTACGAATTCATCCGTCTCCCCGGATGCTTTAAGATCTGCCACCAGCAGAGGGATTTTTCTCCAGGATGTATCTGTTACGGCAGAAAGTTCAGCTGTCAAGTGTTCTCCTGCTTCCAGTTTCTGGATCAGTTTATCTCCGTCATCATCCAGAATAGAAGCAGATGGAATGGACGGAAGATACTGCCAGTCTGACGGAGCAGGACTTCCCCAGGAGGCAGAAGGGATACATTCGCGGATCACACCCTCCTGAATGAAAATGACGCCCAGGGCTCCTTTGGTTTTTGCGGCAGCCACAGGCTCGTAGACTGCACGTCCCCTTGTCAGCACGATCTTTCCGGCACAGTCCGTGTTTTTAATCGTTCCGGTATTTTCACAGAATACGAGTTCTCCCTTTGCCTGGCCGCTGGGAACCATGGAATGGGTTTGGGCATGAATCTCTTTTCCGTTGACTGAAAAGCAGCAGCTTACAGGAAGACTTATATATGCATCATGCCGGATCAGTCTGGTCTCATATCCATATGCCTGATACTGCTTTTCCAGCCACAAAAAGGCCTCATATTCTTCAATGGAACCGGAAAGGCGTTCCCATTTTGCCAGTCCCGATGCCACCTCAATCATATGATCCACAGAAACTTCTTCCGTGATTTTCTGATACGTATTCATACGTTTGATACACCTCCTTTTACCCGAATCCTCCAGACAGGACTGCACACCCTGGTTTTATTCATAAACGGTTACATTCTTATACTGGTTTGCACCAACCGGATTCAGTTTGAAACCTTCCACCTTCTTGTTAATGCCAAACATCATATCCTCATAATAAAGAGTGATCCACGGAACATCATCATTCATAATATCCCAGAATTTATCGTATACATCCTGACGCTCTGCCGGATCGGTTTTGGAACGGGACTCCATCATCAGAGCTTCAATTTCGTCATTAAAATAAACCTGTCCGTAAGCGTCCGGGACGAGCTTCTGCATCAGGGATTCCACATCGCCGCAGAGGTTGTTATAGAATCCCATGCGGTTCGGAATTTCCTCACCACTGTAAAAACGCTCATTGATTGTATTGGACTCCATGGTTGTAACATTCAGTTTGATTCCGACTTCGGCAAGCTGTGCCTGCAGAATCGTGGCGATTTCCTCATAGGTCTGGCTTGTTTCACAGTAAAAATCCATTTCAAATCCATCAGGATAACCGGCCTCAGCCAGAAGATCCTTTGCCTTCTGCGGATCATAGCTGTACAGATTGTCTTTTTCCGCATTATAACCGGCTGTCAGTGGTGTTGCGTAAAGACTTCCAACCTGCCCATAACCATAAATGACAGAGTCCACGATTTCCTGCTTGTTGATTGCATACTGGAATGCCTGACGCACAAGCTTGTTTCCGATAGGCCACTTCTCAGAGTCCGTTTTGAAGTAAATCAGGGAGCTTTTATATCCTGTCTCATGGAGCATGTCCAGACCTTCGTTTTCTTCGATACGGGCGGCATCATTGGGAAGGATGGCGCTGGCAATGTCCACCTCTCCGTTTTCAAGCATAATGGTACGCTGGGCACCTTCCGGAATCACTTTGATTTCTACGTTCTTTGTACCTGCCGGTTCTCCCCAGTAATCCTCAAAGGCCGTTAATACGATAGAATCAGCCGGTTTCCACTCGACGAATTTGTAGGCGCCGGTTCCTACCGGATTTTTTGAGAAATCATCGCCATATTTTTCAACGGCTGCTTTGGATACCACCACAGCGCTTGGATTGGATAATGACTGGTAGATCTGGGCATAAGGGGCGGAAATGTGCATGGTAACCGCATAATCCCCATCCGCTTCAACAGAATCGATAAAGCTTAAGTATGTGGAAACAACCCCGCTTTCTTTTGCTCGTTTAAAGGAGAATATGACATCTTCTGCTGTCATGGTATTTCCGTCATGGAATTTGACACCTTCACGAAGCTTGAAATGATAAGTCACGTCGTCGACCTGCTCCCATTCTGTGGCAAGGCATGGTTCAACTTCCTGGGTTTCCGCGTTATAGCGTACAAGATTTTCATAGATGTTGCAGTAAACAGAAAAGGACTTCTGGTTTACAATTGCCTGGGGATCCAGTGATGTCGCATCCTCCGCAACAGCAACAACAAGCGTGTCCTTTGTTCCGGCTCCTGCTTCTTCCGCTGCCGGTCCGGCGCCTGCCGCTGCCGCGGTCGTGCTGTCCGGGGAAGAAGAACCTCCGCACCCTGTTACCAGGACTGAGAATGCTGCCAGTACGGCCAGCGCCTTTGTGTACTTTCTGCTTAACGATAATTTCATAATGCTACCTCCTTGTATGTGTTATATATCGAAACCAGTAGTCCTTTTATCCACTGCACAGCATGCAGGATACAAAATGCCCTGGCTCCATTTCCTTTAATTCCAGTTCCTTCTGGCGGCATTCCGGGCGTGCGTAAACGCAGCGTTTTGCGAAACGGCAGCCCGGCTCCACATTAATCGGAGAAGTCAGTTCACCCTTTAACTGGATCCGTTCCATCTTTTTTTCCGGATCCGGGACCGGGATCGCGGAGAGCAATGCCTTTGTATAAGGATGCAGAGGATTTTCAAAGATCTGCCCTGGCGAGCCTTTTTCCACCATCTGCCCAAGGTACATGACCACAATGCTGGTAGAAAGATGCCTGACTACAGAAAGGTCATGGGTAATAAACATATAAGTAAGCCCGAGATGCTCCTGCAGATCCTGCATAAGATTCAAAACCTGGGCCTGAATGGATACGTCCAGGGCTGATACAGGCTCGTCACACACGATGAATTTCGGATTTAAAGCCAGGGCCCTGGCAATCCCGATCCGCTGTCTTCTTCCACCGTCCAGCTCATGGGGATAGGAATTTACCACACGCCGGGCCAGCCCTACCAGATCCATCATCTCTAACGTCTTTTTCTCCAGTGCCGCATGGTCTGAGGCTTTATAGATTCCCTGGATAATCAGCGGAGCCTGGATAGCCTGGCTTACGGTCATCCTTGGATTCAGGGACTCATAAGGATCCTGGAAAATGATCTGCATTTCCTTGCGGAGCTCTTTCATCTTCTTTTTATTGTAGTTTAAAATATTTTCTCCCCTGAAATACACCTCCCCGGAGGTAGGCTCATGAAGTCTTAAGATAGCACGGCCAAGGGTGGATTTCCCGCATCCGGATTCGCCCACAACACCCAGGGTCTCGCCCTCCATAATGGAGAAATTCACATCGTCTACAGCATACAGAAGACCATTGGGTGTGGGAAAATACTTTTTCAGGTGATTAATCTGGAGCAATGGTTCTTTGTCATTCTTCATTTTCCTTCACCTCCTGTGGAAACATCTGGCATAGTGGTCCTGGGAGACTTCTGCCAGCTCCGGGGCTTCCCTCTGGCACTGGTCATCTGCATAAGGACATCTTGTGCTGAAGCTGCATCCCCTGGGAAGATTTGTCGGGTCAGGCATCAGTCCCGGTATGGGATTGAGTCGTTTCACATCCGCATTGATTTGCGGAATCGAATTAAAAAGCCCTTCTGTATAGGGATGCTGCATTCTCTTAAAAACATCGGTCACAGAACCGTATTCCACGATTTCACCTGCATAGATAACCGCAACCTTGTCACAGTTTTGGGCGACTACTCCGAGATCGTGGGTAATCAGCAGCATGGAAGTATGAAACTTCTGTTTTAACTGCTGCATCATCTCAAGCACCTGCGCCTGAATCGTCACATCCAGAGCCGTGGTAGGCTCATCGGCGATCAGAAGCTTCGGATTGCATGCCAGAGCGATGGCGATGACAACCCTCTGCTTCATTCCTCCGGAAAACTGGTGCGGATATTCGTGAAGACGTTCCGCCGGAATTCCAACCAGCTCCAGCATTTCTGCTGCCCGCGAGAATGCTTTTGCTTTTGAACAGTGATCATGATTGACAACAGCCTCCGCAATCTGTTCGCCTACGGTAAGAACCGGATTTAATGAGGTCATGGGATCCTGGAAGATCATTGCGATCTCGGCACCGCGGATTCTGCGCATCTCTTTATTGTCCTTTTTCAGCAGGTCCTCTCCACCATAGAGAATCTCTCCGGTGCGGATCCTTCCGGTACGCTGCGGAAGAAGTCCCATGATACATTTTGCCAGGGTGGTCTTTCCGGCTCCGGTCTCCCCTACGAGACCAAGGGTCTCGCCGCCGGTCATCTGGAGACTGACGTTGATCAGGGCATGGACTGTATTTTCTTCTGTTTCATAATCTACTTTCAGATTTTTGATTTCCAGTATTGACATAATGCCCCTCCTAGTTCTTCATTTTCGGATCAAGTGCATCTCTGAGCCCGTCGCCGGCCAGATTCAGGGATAAGACGGTCAGCATGATCATAAGTCCGGGAATTACCGAAATGTGCCATGCGTCTCTCATATAAGTCCGGGCAGAGCTTAGGATTGATCCCCATTCCGGGGTGGGCGGCTGCACGCCGATTCCCAGAAAGCTTAAGCCCGCAATAGAGAGGATTGCGGAACCGATACTGAGGGAAGCCTGAACGATAATCGGTGCCAGGGCGTTGGGAATAATATACTGCATAATAATCAGCATATCCCCGGCTCCTACTGCGCGGCTGGCTTCCACAAATTCCTTGCCTTTTACGGACATAACCTGGGCCCGGACAATCCTGGCCAGACGCGGGATCTGGGGAATGCTGATGGAAAGCAGAAGATTCATGGTGCTTGTCCCAAGGGCGGATACAATGGCGATAGCCATAACCATGGAAGGAATCGAGAGGAATACATCCATAATCCGCATGATGATATTGTCCGTTATTCCTCCATAATAGCCAGCAACAGCCCCCAGAAGGCCGCCGGCTATAAGAGCTGACAAGATAGAAACAACTCCGATAAACAAGGAATATCTGGTTCCCCAGAGAAGTCTGAACAGGATGTCTCTTCCAAATTCATCACAGCCAAAAAAATGCTTCAGACTGGGTCCGTCCAGCTTCTGGGACAGATTCTGCTTAACAACCAAAGCCTCGTATACTTTGTTATCTGTGGCAAGATCCAGAATGATCGTGCCGATGGATACACAAACAAGAATTACGACGAAGGTAAGCCCGACAACTGCAAGCTTGTTCTTTTTAAAACGGTACCAGGCATCTGCCCACAAACCGCGGCCTGCCACATCTTCCTGATACCGTCGTTTTTTTGGCATACTCATCTGGATTTCACCACCTTTTTTGTTGTCTTATACTGGGATTTGATTCTTGGGTCCACATAAGCATACAGAATATCTACCAGAAGATTGACAATTGTAAACATCACGGCAAGTGTGACGACACATCCAAGAACGCTTGGGATATCCTGGGTCTTAATAGACTCAATTACGAAACGTCCGATCCCGGGCCATGCAAATACAGTCTCCGTCAGAACGGATCCGCCCAGCAGCACACCAAAATGTAAGCCGACAGCGGTTACAACAGGAATCAGTGCGTTTTTCAGCATGTGCCGGTATGTGATCACAAATTCACCGGTTCCTTTGGAACGTGCCATGTCAATATAATCCTGGCGGATCGTTTCCAGCATAGAGGACCGGGTGGTTCTGGCCGTGGTGGCAGCTCCGCTCATTCCAAGCGTCACCGCCGGGAGTACCAGAGACCGGAGTACTCCGGCAAAGCCCTTTCCCATACCTGATGCAGGAAAGATATGAAGCTTTAAGCTGAATGCCAGCACCAGAAGAAGTCCTATCCAGAAGGCCGGGGCAGAGGCGCCCACCAGACTGAATATCATGGATGCGTTGTCAAAAATACTATTCTGCTTTCTTGCGGCCAGGATGCCAATGGGAATTCCCACAACCACGGAAAACAGGACCCCGCAGGATGCCAGAAGGAATGTATTGGGCAGGCGTTCCCTGATCTGCCCTGCTACGGAAGTTTTATATGTGTAGGAATTTCCCATATCTCCGCGGAGAAGATCTCCTACATACCGGACATACCGGACCAGAAACGGATCATCCAGCCCAAGCTCCTCATGGAGTTCAGCAATTGTTTCTTCTGTAGCGCCTTCTCCCAGCATGATCTTGGCAGGATCCACCTCTGACTGGTCCATAATAAAATACACAACAAAAATCGTTGCCAGCATGACCGGAATCAGCATGAGAATTCGTTTTACTATATATTTCCACATAGGTTCTATGCCTCCTCTGTCATTTTCTGTTTCTGTTTTTCATAGTCCTCCTGGATTTCATTCATAAGTCCTGGCACAGTGATAAGGTCGCAGCAGACGTATGCCAGAATCTTTGCCCCATAAATAATGGCATCGTGGCCTGTCTGGCTTTTTCCGTTATCCAGATATTCCTGGGAATGGGCCGCCGCCTTTTCCGGTACGAACATTACCCGGATGCAGGAGCCCGGCATCAGTTCCATTACATTGGCAAGGTCTGTAGAGCCGGTCTTTTCTCTTGGCGGACTGATTCTCGGCGCCCCTGCTTCATGGGCACATTTGATGATCTCATCATTCAGCCTGAGAGCAGGAATCTTGCTTGCCATTCTGTTGAGTACTTTGATTTCTGCGGTTGTTTCAGTCATCAGGGCCGCTCCCTGGATGACTTTTTCAAAACGCCTGAAGACGTCATCAAGAGCAAGGACATTGTAAGAACGGAGGATAAAGGAACCAATCGCCTTACTGGAGACTACATTCGCCGGAATATTACAGGTACTCTGCACTGTATAGTGCATCCGGACATCATCCCTGACGTGTTCCCTCAAAAACTCAACCCCCTGGAATGCCAGAATCAGACCGTCAAGTGCGCTTCTGCCTTTGTCCGGATTAATTGCGGCATGGGTACTGGTTCCCCGGAAGGTCACTTCAATGTGATAATTTGCCATGGATTTGATATCGCAGGTAGTCGTAGGGCTTCCATGCATCATCAAAGCGACATCAATATCCTTGAAACAGCCCTCTTCGATCATCTTGATTTTTCCGGCCATATGTTCTTCAGCCGGTGTGCCATAAACCACCAGTTTAAACGGCTCCTTTATTCCTGCATTCAGCACGGCGTTTGCCGCTGCCGCAATGCACGGTCCCTGCAGATGATGTCCGCAGGCGTGTCCAATTCCGGGAAGGGCATCGTATTCACAGAGAAGACCAATGGAGGGACCTCCATTTCCCTGCTCATATACAGCCCTGAAAGCCGTTGTCATGAAACCAAGACCACGTTCCACCTGAAAGCCATGGGACTCAAGCCAGTTCTCCAGGAGACTGCTGGCGTAAACCTCTTCAAGAGCCACCTCCGGATGATCAAAAATATCATCTCCCATATTCCAGAGTTCCTGCTTCATTGAGTCAATAAGGACATTCATTTTTTCTTTTAAGGCGTCCATAAATACTTTTTCCTTTCTTTCATATTCTCATTCCCGGCGCATGGATTGTTATATTCCATTTTTCTATTCTACAGGTTTCCGTTTTAAAAAAACAGTTAGAAAAAATAATGGGTTGGATAAGTTTTTTCAATAAAAAAAAGAAACATCAAAATGTATTCAGATAATAAATTGTGTGAATTGATCGAAAATTATCTGAAAGATTTTTCCGGATCCTGGCATTGCCAGGAAATATATTAAAAACAATTTTTATACAATTGATACAATTTTTCAATATGCGCCTTGAATATTTGGATTATAAGTCTGAAAATTGCAAAAAGACTTTGAAGATTGCATGTGACGCTTCATCTTCAAAGCCTTTTTGCATAAAAACATGATATTTATAACGTTGTTTATAACATATTATACAAAAAACATAAAACTTACTTATGATAGGTATAAATTTTTTTAATGAATCCTGCCATCCGGCAAAACAAACCGTTGTCAGATGCCTGACAGACATTCTATTGCAGCCGCTGGATCAGACTGCTTTCGATATTCTCTTTGATGCACTGAACCAGTACATCAAAACCCGGGTGCGTTTTCATTTCCTTCCTATAAATAATGTACAATGGTTTTGATGCAGGAGGCTCCCCTACCGAGAAAAAATTTGGCCGTTTATCATACTGAAAAAGGGCCGCATAGCTTTCTCTGGTGAAAGATACCCCCAGTCCTTCTGCAACCATCTGGAGTTGTGTTTCAATGTTGGATACCTCTGTAATTTTGTTTGGGGAAATACGGGCATCATTTAACAACCGGTTAGCATCATTTCTCAGACTCTGCTGTCTGTTGGGAAGAATAAAGTTTCTGTCTTTGAGAAGCTTTAAATCCAGCCAGGGGTACCGGTTGTCAGGAAGCCATTTGCCTTCTCTGACCAGAGTGTCCGAATAGGGTATAGCCAGCAGGATTTTTTCCTGCATCAGAATCTCCGACTCCGCAAAACCCATCTCGCCGATATCATTATGAAGAAGCAGATCAAGCTCACCTTTCAGGAACATGTCCTGTAATATATTATGATCATTATCCTTAAACATTAATTCAATTCCAGGATACTGGCGTGCAAACCTTAAAATCGTCTGGACAGCGAGATGGGGACAGCGGCGTCTCTGGATTCCGATGACAAACCGCCCCTTGATTCCCCGCTGTATATCATCTATCTCCTGCAGAAAAGCTGCTCTTTGTTTCAGCATCTTTTCGGCATTATTCACATATAATTCGCCGGCATAGGTAAGCATCATCCTCTTACCGTCCCTTATGAATAAATCAACTCCAAGCGACTTTTCTACATTGCGCACAAAAGTACTCAGGGCAGGCTGTGTGATGAAAAGCTGGGCAGCCGCTTTTGTAATGGACCCGCATCTTGCCAGTTCACAGATGTATTCCTGTTCTTTCAAATTCAAGACAATCACCCTTTTCCTTTGCATCGTAAAATGTCAGGCTGTATATCATTCTAGCACATCAATTTCTGGTAAGTCAAGAGTCCGCCCGGCGCCTGGAGTCGGGCCAGTAGTTACTGGTTACTATTCATGGCCAAGTTGTTTCCCCTTTTTAATAAACTCCATCCACGCCCTGATCTCCTTCTCATACCCCTGATCCGCAGGCTCATAGAACACGCTGCCCACCATATCATCCGGCAGGTATTGCTGGTCTACATAATGGTTGGGGAAATCATGGGCATATTTGTAGCCGATGCCCCGTCCCAGATCCTTAGAGCCCCGGTAATGGGAATCCTGCAGATACGCCGGAACCGGCATGGACTGGCGGTTTTTTACCGCATCCATAGCCGCACTGATGGCATTGACTGCGGAATTGCTCTTGGGCGCTGTGGCCACGTAGGTGACTGCCTGGGACAGGATGATCTGGGCCTCGGGCATTCCCACACGTTCCACCGCCTGGGCCGCGCTCACCGCTACGGTCAGAGCCTGGGGATCCGCGTTTCCCACGTCCTCGGAAGCACAGATCATGATCCTTCGGGCAATGAACTTGATATCCTCTCCGGCATAAAGCATCCGGGCCAGATAGTAGACCGCAGCGTCCGGGTCTGACCCCCGCATACTCTTAATAAAGGCGGAAATGGTATCGTAATGATTGTCTCCGTCCTTATCATAGCGGACTGCCCGTTTCTGGATACATTCCTGGGCCACCTCCAGGGTGATGTGGATCTGCCCGTCCGCCGGATCCCGGTCCGTGGTCAGGATACCCAGCTCCACGGCATTGAGCGCCGCCCGTGCATCTCCCCCGGCGATATCCGCCAGGAATTCCACTGCATCTGCATCGATCACCCCATGATAGGTGCCCATGCCCCGCTCTTCGTCGGAGACCGCCCTGAGGATCAGCTCCTTTACATCTTCCTTGTCCAGGGACTTTAACTCAAAGATCTGGGACCGGGAGATCAGAGCCCCGTTGACCTCAAAGTACGGATTCTCCGTAGTGGCGCCGATCAGGGTCAGGGTACCGTCCTCTACATAGGGAAGGAGATAGTCCTGCTGTCCCTTATTGAAACGGTGAATCTCATCCACAAAAAGGATCGTCCGTTTCCCGTACATACCCAGGGCATCCCTGGCCTCCTTCACCACCTCTTCCATATCCTTCTTGCCTGCCACTGTGGCATTGATCTGACGGAAATTGGCGCTGGTGGTATTGGCGATCACCTTGGCCAGGGTGGTCTTGCCGGTGCCGGGAGGGCCGTAGAAGATAAGGGATCCCAGCTTGTCCGCCTGGATGGCCCGGTACAGCAGCTTGTCTTTTCCAACAATATGTCTCTGGCCCACCACCTCATCCAATGTCCGCGGCCTCATGCGGGAGGCCAGGGGAGACTCCTTCTCCTGGGTAGTGGTACGCATATAATCAAATAAATCCATGGGAAAATGCCTCGTTTCTTTAAACTTTCACAGTAAACCTCCATGCGCCCAGCAGAGGGCGCGCCACCAATGAATGAAAGTATTGATGGGCGCATTTGGCATCCCTGATTTTTAATCGCCTGCGGCGATGGAGGTTTCAAAGTAAACCCCCATATCAGCGTTGCAGATACCACCATGAATGAAAGGGGTTTACTATGAACCCTCCAGGGGATGCACACAAAATGCCAAAAACGGGCATTTTGGCGCTGGTACGGACAACGCAGCGAGTGCGCAGTCCTACTTGGAGGATTCGCAACTTTCAAAGTAACAAGTATAAATACCGCAAACGCGAAGAAAAGGCCCTCCGGCAGTCAGCCGGAGGGCCTTCCTCTTATCTGATTAACTCTTCAGGCAAAGCAGCGCAGTCCTGCGCAGCTCCTTAAATCTCATTCACCTTCCGCTTCACATAGCTGGTATGCAGCAGATGATGCGCCTTATGGCTCCCCGGCTCCCCAAGATAGGTAGCATACAGCTCCTTAATAGCCGGATTCTCATGGGACTTCCGGATGGGATTGCCCTTGTCGGAATCATACAGCACCTGGGCCCGTTTGGCGCGGATATCCACCGTGTTGCGGATATGGCCCGGCTGCTGGGGCTGGCCGCCGCCGTTGATACAGCCGCCTGGGCAGCCCATGATCTCGATAAAGTGGTAATTGGCCTCGCCGGCCTTCACCTTCTTAAGCAGCTTTCTGGCATTGCCAAGGCCCGAGGCCACGGCAACCTTCACATCCAGACCCGCTACCGGGTAGGTAGCCTCCTTGATGCCTTCCATGCCGCGGACTTCTGTGAAATCCAGGCTGGCCAGCTCTTTGCCGGTCAGGGTTTCCACCGCGGTACGCAGGGCAGCTTCCATAACACCGCCGGTGGTTCCGAAGATCACGGCTGCGCCGGTGCCCAGTCCCAGAGGCGCGTCGAACTTCTCGTCCGGCAGCTCCGTGAACTTTAAGCCTACCTTGCGGATCATCCGGGCCAGCTCCCTGGTGGTCAGGGAGAAGTCTACATCCGGCACTCCGTTGGCAGCCTGGTCCGGTCTCTGGATCTCGAACTTCTTCGCCGTACAGGGCATGATAGATACGGAGACAATATCCTCCGGCTTCAGGCCCTCCTTCTCAGCATAGTAGGATTTGGCGATGGCGCCGAACATCTGCTGGGGAGACTTGCAGGTGGACAGATTGTCTGTCATATCCGGGAAATAATGCTCACAGTACTTGATCCAGCCCGGAGAGCAGGAGGTGATCATGGGCAGCACGCCGCCGTTCTGAACCCGGTCAAGGAACTCGTGGGCCTCCTCCATGATGGTAAGGTCCGCGCTGAAATTGGTGTCAAATACCTTGTCGAAGCCGATTCTTCTGAGAGCCGCAGCCATCTTGCCCTCGGTGTTGGTGCCGATGGGATAGCCGAACTCCTCACCCAGGCCGGCCCGGACAGCCGGCGCGGTCTGGACGATCACATGCTTGCTGGGATCTGCGATGGCAGCAAGCACCTGGTCGATCTGGCTCTTCTCCTGAAGGGCGCCGGTGGGGCAGACAGCGATACACTGACCGCAGGAGACACAGCTGGTCTCACCCAGACCCATCTCAAAGGGAGATCCGATGGTGGTGGCAAAGCCGCGCATGTTGGCGCCGATGACGCCGATGCCCTGAACCTTCTCACAGACCGCGGTGCAGCGGCGGCAGAGGATACACTTGCTGTTGTCCCTGAGCATGTGGGCCGCGCTGTCGTCGATGCAGGACGGAGTGCGGGTGCCGTCGTAGTAGGACTCATCCTCCACGCCCAGTTCCTTACACAGCTGCTGCAGCTCGCAGTTGCCGCTGCGGACGCAGGATAAGCACTTCCGGTCATGGTTGGACAGCAGAAGCTGCAGGGTCTTTTTGCGGGATTCCAGAACCCTGGGGGTGTTGGTCCATACCTCCATTCCGTCGTTGATGGGATATACACAGGATGCCACCAGGCTCTTGGCGCCCTTGACCTCCACCACGCAGATCCGGCAGGCACCGATCTCATTGATCTCCTTTAAGAAGCACAGTGTAGGGATCTCAATGTGGGCCAGACGGGCGGCCTCCAGAATGGTGGAACCCTTCGGAGCGCTTACTTCTATGCCGTTGATTTTAATTGTAATATTCTCCATATAAATTCTCCTCCATTACTGTTTGTAGATTGCGCCGAATTTACATTTCTCCATGCAGGCGCCGCACTTGATACACTTGTCTGCATCAATGATATGCGGGTTCTTGACAGAGCCGATGATAGCGTTGTTCGGGCAGTTCCGGGCACAAAGGGTACATCCTTTACACTTATCCGGGTCAATATGGTAGGAGAGGAGTGCCTTACATACTCCGGCCGGACAGCGTTTCTCCTTGATATGGGCCTCGTACTCGTCACGGAAGAACCGCAGGGTGGAAAGAACCGGGTTGGGAGCCGTCTGTCCCAGACCGCAGAGAGAGTTGTCCTTGATGTAGTAGCACAGCTCTTCCAGTTTGTCCAGATCCTCCATGGTAGCCTGACCCTTGGTGATCTTGGTCAGGATCTCCAGCATACGTCTGGTACCGATACGGCAGGGGGTACATTTGCCGCAGGACTCCTCCACCGTGAACTCCAGGAAGAACTTGGCAATATCCACCATACAGTCGGTCTCGTCCATGACAATCAGGCCGCCGGAGCCCATCATGGAACCGATGGACAGCAGGTTGTCATAGTCAATGGGAATATCGAAATGTTCCGCCGGGATGCATCCGCCGGACGGACCGCCGGTCTGGGCAGCCTTGAACTTCTTGCCGTCGGGGATGCCGCCGCCGATCTCCTCGATGACCTCCCGGAGGGTGGTACCCATGGGAATCTCCACCAGGCCGGTGTTGTTGATCTTGCCGCCCAGGGCGAAGACCTTGGTGCCCTTGGACTTCTCGGTACCCATGGAAGCGAACCACTCAGCACCATTGAGGATGATCTGGGGGATATTGGCGTAGGTCTCCACGTTGTTCAGGATCGTCGGTTTGCCGAAGAGACCTTTCACAGCCGGGAACGGAGGACGGGGTCTGGGCTCGCCCCGGTTGCTCTCGATGGAGGTCATCAGGGCTGTCTCCTCGCCGCAGACGAATGCGCCCGCGCCCAGACGGATGTCAATATCAAAATCAAAGCCGGTTCCGAAGATATCCTTGCCCAGAAGGCCATACTCACGGGCCTGGTCAATGGCGATCTTCAGACGCTCTACGGCGATGGGGTACTCGGCACGGACATAGATATAGCCCTGGGTAGCGCCGATGGCATAACCGGCGATGGCCATGGCCTCCAGCACCGCGTGGGGGTCGCCCTCCAGCACGGAACGGTCCATAAATGCACCCGGATCGCCCTCGTCGGCGTTACAGCAGACGTATTTCTGGTCCGCGTCATTCTGTTTGGCAAATTTCCACTTGAGACCGGTGGGGAAGCCGGCGCCGCCGCGCCCCCGCAGGCCCGAATCCAGAAGACACTGGATCACGTCGTCCGGGGTCATCTCGGTCAGAACCTTTCCCAGGGCTTCATAGCCGCCGGTACCTATGTACTCATCAATCACCTCCGGGTTGATGATACCGCAGTTTCTCAGGGCGATACGGTGCTGCTTCTTGTAGAAGTCCGTATCAATCAGGGCCTTGACTCCGGACGGTGTAACAGTCTCATCATAGAGAAGGCGGGTCACTACACGTCCCTTCAGCAGATGCTCCTGTACGATCTCCGGAATGTCCTCTACCTTAACCATGGAGTAGAAGCTGGCATCCGGGTAAACAATCATAATTGGTCCCAAAGCACAGAGACCGTGGCAGCCGGTCTGGACAACGGATACCTCATCCTGCAGGCCAGCCTTTTCAATCTCAACTTTCAGGGTTTCCATAATCTGCTGGCTTCCGGAGGAGGTACATCCGGTTCCGCCGCAAACCAATACATGTGAACGATACATCTGGTTTCCTCCTTACTTAATGTCTGCTGAGTTTAAGGTGTATTCTTCTACAATGTGACCTCCGATCAGGTGGCGCTCGACCACTTCAGCAGCTTTTTCGGGGTTCATCTTGATGTAGGTGATTTTGGGTTTCCCGGGCTCCATGACCTCTACGATGGGCTCATACTGGCACAGACCGATGCAGCCGGTCTGGGTCACTGCAACACGGTTCGTCAGCTTCTTCTCCTGGACCAGATTGGACAATGCGGTCAGTACGGGTCTGGCACCGCTGGCGATGCCGCAGGTAGCCATGCCCACCACCACGCGGGTATGTGCATGGTCTTCCGCGCGCATACTCACCTGATTCTGTACTCTCTCGCGGATCGCTCTCAATTCTTCAAGACTCTTCATGTGATTCCTCCAAAATTAGTTCATAAATAAGCACTGTCTGCGGGGGCGGACCGCCGCCGACAGCAGTCATCAGTAGACGGCGCCGCCGTCAGTTTCAAGCTTGTTCTCTGTCAGATAATCTTTAATATATTCGGAAATCTCCGGTGTGTCAAAGGGAACTCCACCCAGAACTTCCCGGAATTGCCGGGTGTCCAGCTCAAAGGACCGGTCGTTGTAGCAGTAACGGTAGAGAAAATCCGTCTCCGGATGATAGACCGCCAGGGTGTGAATGGTGCTTGTAATATCTCCCAGGGGCATCCGGTCGATGTGGGACATGGTGAAAATGGCCGTGACCGTAGTGCCCACCCCCACTTCTGACTCAATGGTGAAGCTGCCTCCGGTGCTTTCCGCCGCATACTTGAAAAACGGCACACCCAGCCCTACCTTACGGGTGGTGCGGCTGGTAAAGAAAGGATCTGTTACCTGGGCCACCTGCTCCGGCGTCATCCCGCAGCCGTCATCCGCGATGATAACGGACAGGCGGTCCTGAACCGTATCAGCCTTTACGGTGATCTGTACCAGGGACGCCCCGGCCCGTGTGGAATTCTCAGCCACATCCAGAACATTTAAAGAAATCTCGGGCATCATAGGCGCTATTTGTATTTGGCAAGAATGCCGGGAATATCCTCAGGTACCAGACGTCCGTAAACCTCGTCATTGATCATCATGACGGGAGCCAGTCCGCATGCGCCCACACAGCGGCAGGAATCCAGGGAGAATCTTCCGTCAGGTGTACACTCTCCGTTGGTAATGCCTAAAAGCTCCTCCAGTTTACTGAAGATGGTGCCAGAACCTTTGACGTAGCAGGCAGTTCCCAGGCACACGGAAATCTGGTATTTGCCCTTGGGCTGAAGCGAAAACATTGAGTAGAAAGTAGCTATGCCGTAAATCTTCTCCAGCGGGATATCCATCTCATCTGAAATCATGGTCTGGACTTCAATAGGAAGATATCCGTAAATCTCCTGCGCCTGCTGCATAATGGGCATCAGGGGACTCTTTGTGTCTTTTAATTCAGCGATGACCTTCTTCAGAGCCAGTTCCTGCTCCGGGGTACCGCCAAATGGAACACTATCTTTTTTGCAAGCCATGTGTGACCCTCCTCCTGTGTTTGGTTTGTTAATGTCCTTCCTATTCTACCATGAAAATGAGAAAAAATCCACACAAAACCGTGTTAGTTAAAAAACAAATCCGGCGGGGGTGTTCGTTAAAAGACAAACCCTGGAAATTCGGTAATTATTTACAGAAAAGGGACAAATCCTTCTGGAACGTATCTGGCAAAAACAGACAAGGTTAAACGTTCGTTAAAAGACAAACGCCGCCGCCACGTTCGTTAAAAAACAAACCAGGTGAATCAGTTGATTATTTGCAGATTAGATGGTATCCTTGATATATGATGAATGCAGGAACAGGTGGCGGCAGGTCAGGGGGATCTGTTATGCGGCAGCCACACAAGAGCCGGGGGCCAGGGGTATGCAAAAAGCTGCCAATTCATAGTTACAGTTCATGGGGCGGGGAAAACCGGACAGGAAGATGCACCCCGTGAACAGCAGCAATTTATAAGACAGGAGGAGAGTTAGATATGACGGCGAAGCAGGTACAGGAAGTATTGGGCGCACGGGTACTGGTGGGAAGCGAGTATCTGGACCAGGAGGTAAAGACCGCATGCGGTTCGGATCTGATGAGTGATGTGCTGGCATTTTCCAAGGATCATTCCGTTCTTCTGACCGGTCTGTGCAATCCGCAGGTGATCCGGACCGCGGAGATGCTGGATATCGTGTGCATTATTTTTGTCCGGGGGAAGAAGGCGGACGAGACGATCCTTGAGATGGCCCGGGACCGGGGGCTGATCGTCATGGAGACGGGACACAGGATGTTCTCGTCCTGCGGGATGCTGTATGCGGCAGGACTGACCGGAGGTGAGATCTGATGGGCAACGCGATCGTTTTAAAATACCATGTTTCCACAGAGGATTTTACCAGAGCCGGGGAAGCCAGCAGTGACGTAAAGGGGAAGCTCAAGCAGATGGGCGTAAGTCCGGCAGCCGTCCGCAAGGTAGCCATTGCCATGTATGAGGGCGAGATCAATATGGTGATCCATGCCAGGGGCGGGGAGATCACGGTGGAGATCACACCGGAGCAGATCAAGATGGTCCTGGCAGATGTGGGACCCGGGATCCCGGATATCGACAAGGCCATGCAGGCCGGCTGGTCCACAGCTCCTGACGAGGTGCGCAACCTGGGCTTTGGTGCCGGTATGGGACTTCCCAATATGAAAAAATATACCGATCATATGGAGATCGAGACGGAGCTGGGTGTAGGGACCACCATCACCATGCTGGTAAATCTGTGAAGGCAGAGGATCCCAGGCTGCGTATCATGAAAGGAGGTCTGACGATTGGAACATAAATTCTATCATTCGGTCCGGCTGGATCCTGATCTGTGCAAGGGCTGTATCAACTGTCTCAAGCGCTGTCCTACCCAGGCGATCCGTGTCCGCAGCGGGAAGGCCCAGATCAACAGCAAATTCTGTATTGACTGTGGGGAATGTATCCGTATATGCCCCCATCATGCGAAGCTTGCGGTGTATGACAGTCTGGATATATTGAAGCAGTACAAGTACAATATTGCCCTTCCGGCACCGTCTCTTTACAGCCAGTTCAACAACCTGGACGACGTGAATATTGTCCTCAATGCCCTGCTGCTCATGGGATTTGACACTGTGTTCGAGGTCAGTGCGGCAGCAGAGCTGGTGTCGGAGGCTACCCGGGAATATCTGTCAGAGCATGAGGATAATCTGCCTCTGATCAGCACGGCCTGCCCCTCGGTGGTCCGCCTGATCCGGGTGCGTTTTCCCAACCTGATTCCCCATCTGCTGCCTTTGAATCCTCCGGTGGAGGTGGCGGCTATGATGGCTGTGCGTCAGGCCATGGAGAAGACCGGCTATGCCAGGGAAGAGATCGGGGTCAGCTTTATATCCCCCTGCCCTTCCAAGGTGACCTATGTGCGGGCACCTCTGGGGACGGAGAAAAGCCAGGTGGACCATGTGCTGGCTATCAAGGATGTGTATCCCAGCCTTCTTGCTCATATGAAGAAGGTGGGAGAGGATCCGAGAGAGTTGTCCACCTCCGGCAAGATCGGCATCAGCTGGGGCCGCAGCGGCGGCGAGGCAGGCGGGCTGTTTACGGAGAATTATCTGGCGGCTGACGGCATCGAGAATGTGATCCGGGTCCTGGAGGATCTGGAGGATGAGAAATTCACCAACTTAAAGTTCGTGGAGCTCAACGCCTGCAACGGAGGCTGTGTAGGCGGCGTTCTGACTGTGGAGAATCCCTATGTGGCTGAAGTCAAGCTGAAACATCTGCGCAAATACATGCCTGTGGCCCGCAGCCATATGGATATGGAGGAGACCGTGGAAGAGATGGTGCCCTGGACTACCGGAGTGGAGTACGAGCCGGTGTACAGCCTGGGCGGGAATATGATGGAGAGCTTTATGCGCTTAAACCAGGTGGAGGAGCTGTGCAAGAAGCTGCCCGGCCTGGACTGCGGCTCCTGCGGGGCGCCCTCCTGCAAGGCTCTGGCAGAGGACATCGTACGGGGGGAGGCTACGGAGACGGACTGTGTGTATTATCTCCGCGAGAATCTTCACAAGCTGTCCGAGGAGGTGTCCATTCTGGCCGGGGATCTCCATGCGGGCAATACGGCAGGCCAGGAGACCATGCGGATCCTGAAAGAATATATCCAGAGGATTTCTTCAGAGATGGCAAAGCTGGATATGAGAGAGTAGAGGCAGCAGCCCGGACGGGCGGGAAGGAGGAACTATGACCATACAGGAGCTGATTGACAGTAATATGTTTCAGGTAGTGAATGTGGGGGAGGAGACAGAGCGGGCCATCACGACCCCGTTCTGCTGCGACCTTTTAAGCATTGCCATGGGCCGGGCGCCGGCAGGCTGCGCCTGGGTGACGGTTATGGGCAATATGAATACCCTTGCGGTAGCGACTCTGGCGGAGGCGGCATGTATCATCATGGCAGAGGGGACTGCCCTGGATGAAGTAGCCATGAAGAAGGCCAGGGACCAGGAGATCACTGTGCTGGCTACAGAGCTGCCGGTCTTTGATGCGGCACTGAAAGTGTACCAGGAGCTTCATGGTTAATCTCACCTATGATCTCCACATCCATTCCTGCCTTTCCCCATGCGGGGATGACGATATGACCCCGGGCAATATCGTGGGCATGGCTGCGATCAAGGGACTGGATGTGATCGCGGTCACAGACCACAATTCCTGCAAAAACTGTCCGGCGGTGATGAAGCTGGCAGAGGCTTACGGGGTCCTGGCCATTCCGGGTATGGAGATCAATACCTCCGAGGAGGTTCACGCGGTCTGTCTTTTTCCGGGACTTGAGGAGGCCCTGGCCTTTGATGCTTATGTCTATGACCGTCTTATGAAATTTCCCAACAAGGAGGCTGTTTTCGGAAAACAGCAGATCTGCAATGAGGACGATGAGGTCATAGGCACAGAACCGAATCTTCTGATCAACAGCGTGGATATCTCCTTTGACCGGCTCTGGGACCTGGTGCGCTCCTTCAAAGGCGTCATGTTTCCGGCCCATGTGGAGAAATCCGCCAACAGCCTTATTGCCAACTTAGGCTTCATCCCTCCGGACAGCAGGTTTAAGACAGCAGAGCTGAAGGATCTGAAAAAGCTTCACCAGGTCAGGAAACAGAACCCCTATCTGGAAGGCTGCCGGATCATCAGCAATTCCGATGCCCATTATTTAGAGCACATTAACGAGCCTCATCTGACCCTTCCGGTGGGAGAGAAGAGTATACGGGGAGTGCTGGAGACGCTGCTTGGCAATGGATGATAAAATCACCGAACAAATGTTTGCAAAAATACGCCCAGTGTGGTAGAATGAAACTGCTTTTGAAACAACTTAATCCTGATAACGAAGTACAGAGAGGGTTTTACCATGTCAAAGCAGTTTATCAAGATACGTGGCGCCAATGAGCACAACCTGAAGGATATCTCCGTGGACATCCCCCGGAACCAGCTGGTAGTGCTTACAGGCTTAAGTGGTTCAGGGAAGTCTTCCCTGGCTTTTGATACGATCTATGCAGAAGGGCAGCGGCGGTATATGGAGTCGCTGTCTTCCTATGCACGCCAGTTCCTGGGACAGATGGAGAAGCCGGATGTGGAGAGCATTGAGGGATTATCCCCGGCCATCTCCATTGACCAGAAGTCAACCAACCGGAATCCCCGTTCCACTGTGGGGACGGTGACGGAGATCTATGACTATATGCGTCTTCTCTATGCCAGGATCGGCATTCCCCATTGCCCCAGGTGCGGGCTGGAGATCCGCAGGCAGACCATCGACCAGATGGTGGACCAGATTGCGGCCCTGCCGGATCGGACCAGACTCCAGCTGCTGGCGCCGGTGGTCCGGGGGCGCAAGGGTGAGCATGTAAAGCTTCTGGAGCAGGCGAAGCGCAGCGGCTTCGTCCGGGTACGGGTGGACGGCAATCTGTATGAGCTGACCGAGGAGATCCGTTTAGAGAAGAATATCAAGCATAACATCGAGATTGTGGTAGACCGTCTGGTAGTCAGGGAGGGCATTGAGAAGCGTCTGACCGACTCCATTGAGACAGTGATGAAGCTTTCCGACGGTCTGATGATCGTGGATCTGGTGGATGGCGGTGAGCCTATGAATTTCAGCATGAGCTTCTCCTGTCCCGACTGCGGCATCAGCATTGAGGAGGTGGAACCCAGAAGCTTCTCCTTCAACAATCCCTTTGGCGCATGTCCTGACTGCTTCGGCCTGGGGTACAAGATGGAGTTTGACGAGGATCTGATGATCCCGGACAAGTCCCTGAGTATTTCCCAGGGTGCCATTGCAGTCATGGGCTGGCAGTCCTGCGCAGACAAGGGAAGCTTCACCAACGCCATTCTCACGGCCCTGACCAGGGAGTACGGATTCAGTCTGGACACCCCCTTTGAGGAGTATCCCAAGGCTGTTCATGACGTACTGATGCACGGGACAGACGGACGGGTTCTGAAGGTCCATTATAAGGGACAGAGGGGCGAAGGTGTCTATGATGTGGCTTTTGAGGGACTGATCCGGAATGTGGAGCGCCGCTATAAGGAGACTTTTTCCGAGACCTCCAAGGCAGAGTATGAGACCTTCATGCGGATCACCCCCTGCAAAGCCTGCCGTGGCCAGAGGCTGAAGGCCAGCTCACTGGCAGTGACTGTGGGTGGGAAGAATATCTATGAGGTCACCGAGTTTTCCATTGAAAGCTGCCGCCGTTTCCTGGAGGAGCTGAACCTGACCCAGACCCAGGAGATGATCGGAGCCCAGATTCTTAAGGAGATCCGCACCAGACTGGATTTTCTTCTCAATGTGGGACTGGAGTATCTGTCCTTATCCCGGGCAGCAGGTACCTTGTCCGGCGGAGAGGCCCAGCGGGTCCGGCTGGCTACACAGATCGGCTCCGGTCTGGTAGGCGTGGCTTATATCCTGGATGAGCCCAGTATCGGCCTGCACCAGCGGGACAATGACAAGCTTCTGGGAACCCTGACACACCTGCGTGATCTGGGCAATACCGTGATCGTGGTGGAGCATGATGAGGATACCATGCGGGCCGCAGACTATGTGGTGGATATCGGCCCCGGAGCAGGGGAGCACGGAGGCAGGGTGATCGCCACCGGCACGGCCCAGGAGATCATGGCCTGTCCCGAGTCCATTACCGGAGCGTATTTAAGCGGCCGGATGAAGATCCCGGTTCCCCAGAAGCGCCGCAAGCCCGCAGGATGGCTGACCGTGCGGGGGGCAGCCGAGAACAATCTGAAGAATATTGACGTGTCCTTTCCTCTGGGAGTCCTGACCTGCGTCACCGGCGTGTCCGGTTCCGGGAAGAGCTCCCTGGTCAATGAGATCCTCAACAAGGCCCTGTCCCGCAGGCTGAACCGGGCAAGAGTCATCCCCGGCAAGTTCAAAAAGCTGGAGGGAGTGGAGCAGCTGGACAAGGTCATTAACATCGACCAGTCGCCTATTGGCCGGACGCCCAGGTCCAATCCGGCTACCTATACGGGAGTATTTGACATGATCCGCAATCTCTTTGCCTCCACCAGCGATGCCAAGGCCAAGGGCTACAACAAGGGCCGGTTCAGCTTCAATGTCAAGGGGGGACGCTGTGAGGCCTGCAGCGGCGACGGGATCATCAAGATCGAGATGCATTTCCTGCCGGATGTGTACGTGCCCTGTGAGGTTTGCGGCGGCAGGCGTTACAACCGGGAGACCCTGGAGGTCAAGTATAAGGGCAAGAGCATATACGATGTGCTGAGCATGACCGTGGAGGAAGCCTTAAGTTTCTTTGAGAATATCCCGTCCATCCACCGGAAGATCCAGACCCTCAATGATGTGGGACTGTCCTACATCCGTCTGGGGCAGCCTTCCACAGAGCTGTCCGGAGGCGAGGCCCAGCGGATCAAGCTGGCTACAGAGCTGAGCCGCCGGGGGACGGGCAAGACCATCTATATCCTGGATGAGCCTACTACGGGACTGCATTTTGCCGATGTCCATAAGCTTGTGGAGATCCTGCACCGTCTGGCCGAGGGGGGCAATACAGTGGTGGTAATCGAGCACAATCTGGACGTTATCAAGACGGCAGATTATATTATCGATATCGGACCCGAGGGGGGAGACAAGGGCGGGACGGTCATTGCCAGGGGAACCCCGGAGGAGGTGGCCGCCAGTCCGGTGTCCTACACAGGGATGTATGTGAAGAAGTATCTGGAACCCCAGGTGTCACCGGAACAGGTGTCCGGGGAATGATATACCAGTCTCCCGGCCAACGGTAACCAGACCGTAACAGTTCAGACGGGCTGTCTTCCTGCCCCCGGAAAACGTCAGGGACAAGAAGCCGTGGGTGTGAACTGTTACACCGGGTAATCGTTA
>Ga0137308_101058_pt1 | contig 32305 bp, 28 predicted proteins | sample Inofrocosms_June_FD_97181 | JGI IMG/M metagenome (GOLD analysis project Ga0137308, IMG submission 97181) | Mouse cecal microbial communities from Vienna, Austria - N-Acetylneuraminic and N-Acetylglucosamine D2O microcosms_June | ecosystem: Host-associated > Mammals > Digestive system > Large...
GGACTGTTTTTTAAGAATTGATAAGGTGCTTTACGATCTCATCACATTTGTCATATATACGGTCTATGCTTTCTCCCACATTAAACTCTCCGTTGCGGTAGAGAATCTTCCCGTTAATCATTGTCATGCACACGTTGGACTTACTGCCGCTGTATACCAGATTCTTGGGAATGTTATGTATGGGCTGCATATTGGGCTGATGCAGGTCAATCATAATGATGTCGGCATATTTGCCTTTTGCCAGCACATCCGCCTTGGAAAGCCTCATTGCCCTTGCGCCTTGAACGGTGGCCATCCGCAGGACTTTCATAGCATCCGGGCTTGACGCGTCTCCCTCTCTCACTCTGCTCAGACCGGCAACCAGAAACATCTCCCGAAACATATCCAGACAATTGTTGCTGGCAGGGCCGTCCGTACCGATTGCCACGGGAATCTTCCTGTGGTCAAATTTCGCAATAGGCGCTATACCGCTGGCAAGCTTCAGGTTCGATGCCGGATTGGTGATGACATACATCCTGCGCCTGCGGAGCACCTCCATATCGCTGTCGGTTACATGGACACAATGATATCCTCCGCCGCCGAATTCAAAGATACCCATGGTATCCAAAAACATAATCGGCGTCATGCCGTATCTTTCCTTACACTCTTCCACCTCCTTTGCCGTCTCGGAAAGATGCGTATAAACAGGGGCACGATATTCATGTGCCAACTGAGAGATATTGTAAATTAATTCCTTGGAACAAGTATACTCCGCATGGAATCCCAGCTGATAGCTGATCAGCGAGTTTCTCTTGTTCCATTTTAAGTATTCGGCCTCCAGCTGTTCTATGGAAGAGCTGAAATTATTCAGCCCGCTGGTCAGGACACATCTCATCCCCATATCGAGACATGCCTCCGCAATGGTATCAGGAGTTAGGTACATTTCAAAAATAGAGGTAATGCCGGAAGTCAAATATTCCAAAACGGCAAGCCGTGTAAGATGATAAATATCCTCGCCGGAAAGCTTTGCCTCCAGAGGAAACACCTTTTCATTCAGCCATTTGTCCAAAGGCACATCGTCCGCGTAGGACCGCAGAAATGTCATGGCAGAATGAGTGTGGGCATTTTTAAATCCCGGCATCAGCAGATTATCCTTACAGTCAATCTCTATATCCCAGACGATTCTGGGCAGCTCTCTGGCCCACTCCCCCTGTAATTCCTCCTGAGTGGCAATATACGCTATTTTCTCATTTTTAACCCAGATCTCTCCGGAGAATATTGGCTTATTTTTTTCCATTGTCAGTATCCGGGCATTATATAATCTTATATTCATTGAATCGATTCTCCTCCGAATCCACAGGGGAGCAGCTCCTTAAACAGAAACTCCCTGTAATCTGCATCGCTCTTCGCGACAATCAGCACCATATCCTCCGCCGCGAATTCCTGAATTACCTGTCTGCATATCCCGCAAGGGTATGCGTAATCGGCGGGGTCTCCGCCCTCCATGCCGCCTGCCACAGCCATAGCTCTTATTTTGTGTTTTCCGTCACTGACCGCCTTAAAAACCGCCGTCCGCTCCGCGCAATTTGTAGCGCCGTAGGAAGCGTTTTCAATATTACCGCCCTGATAAAAGCTGCCGTCCTCGGCAAGCAGCGCGGCCCCTACCAGAAAATGGGAGTATGGCGCATAGGCCGTCCGCCTTGCCTCCAATGCTTTCCGGATCAGCTCCTGCTTCTCCCGGTCATTCAATGTGCTTTTCATTCCGCTGCCATCCTCTTTACCGTTTCCGTCACCAGTTTCTTAAAATTCGGTGCCGCCATATCGGCTGCCTCCTGTACTTCCTCATGAGTCAGCGGATTGGCTGTCATTCCTGCGGCCAGATTGCTGATGCAGGAGATACCGCAGATCCGCATTCCCATATGATTGGCGGCAATGGCCTCCACCACGGTACTCATGCCTACCGCATCCACTCCCATCCCCCGGAGCATCCGGATTTCTGCCGGAGACTCAAAAGAAGGACCTGTAAGCTGGGCGTAAACCCCCTCCTGTAAGAAAATGCCGTTATCCTTTGCCGCTTGTACCATTAATTTCTGCAGTTCCCTGTCATATACCGTGCTCATATCGGGAAAACGCACTCCCAGTTCGTCAATGTTTTCTCCGATCAAAGGATTCGGTGCAAAGACGGCAATCTGATCCTTAATCATCATCAAATCACCGGCATGAAAAGAGGTATTCACCCCTCCCGCGGCATTGGTTAAAAACAGGATCTCCGCTCCCATCATCTTCATCAGACGCACCGGAAGCACCACATCACTGATGGGATATCCCTCATAATAATGGACTCTTCCCTTCATGCACACAACGGGAACCTTGTCAACATAGCCGAAAATAAATCTGCCCGCATGTCCGGGAACCGTTGATACGGGAAATCCTTCTATCTCGCTGTAAGGGATTTCCGAAATCACTTTGATATGCTCCGCATAATCCCCCAGCCCGGATCCCAGCACAATGGCAACTTTAGGCTGAAAATCCGTCTTTTTCCTGACACATTCATAGCAAGCCAGCAGCTTTTCATAAACTTGATTCAACTTCTTACCCTCCGTTCTTTTTTTATACCGGCAGTACATCAGTAATCACTTAATTTGACCACCACAATATCGTCCCAGATTTCCACACAATTTTCCTCGGGCCACATTGCCATATAAGTGCTGTACTCCAAAGCCTCCTCCATTCTGTCCGCGGGGACCTGATCATAATCCGCTCCCAAAGTGTGCAAAAATCCTAGAATCCGCCTCGTGCTCCAATAATCCAAAGGTTCCACTTCCGTGTCATAATCGAAAAAAGACCTGCCGATGATTTCCCCTTCCACACAGGCATTGTTGGGCTCGAACTCTATGCTCCCCACAAATACCACCGGAAGATTCCAACGGTTTACCAGTTTCAAACGCTTAATCAGAGTCTCTGCCAGCGCCACATCCTGTTCATAACGGCACCGGTCCGTGTAATACAGCGCTTCCGTTGTCTTAGCCTGTGCCAGCCCCCCTGCCGCGGAAATCAGAACCACCACGGCTGCGGCACACAGCTGCGCCCTCCCCTGAGGAAGCCCCGCCTGCTGCAGCAAAGCGATATTCAGGTAAGCCAGAAAGCCTGTCATCACAGGCAGTATCAGCTGTGACCGGATTACCGGCGCCCCGCCCATAATAAGAGTCATGAGAAAAGGCATAAGCATTACGGCACCGTACAGAAATAAAAGCAGCAGAATCCGGAGTTTCCCTCTCCCACGATGATGCCAAATCAACCGTAAAAGCAGTAAAAAAGAAGTGACGCACAGCAGCCCATACCCCCAATGGTAAAAAATGGAGCCTGCCCCCGTCAGCACTTGGCGCATATGATGCAGAATATTTCTAATATTGTCCGTAAAATCTATCCGCCCCCACAAAATTTGATCCTGCAAATAGTTGGAATTACTGAAAAACAGCTTTGTAATCGTAAAATTAATTACAAAAGCCGCCAGAAATAAAAGAAGATATCCTCCAATGCTTTTCCAAAAACATTTTACGGAAAACTCCCCTTCCGAAGCAAATTCTCTGATAGTCCGCAGCAGCAGCATTGTAACCACGCCGAAAATATAAAGAGCCACAAAAATCTGGTATCCGGAAAAGGTCACAAGCAGCAGCGCCACCGCCGCCGGAAACAGCAGAAAACGCCCTTTCATCCGCTTTTCCACCCAGAGCCGTGACAGAGCCAGCGCCCCGGCAGTCAGCAGAAAGCAGATACAGATTTCCACGCTTTGGAGAGAAAAATAGAACTGCTCGGCAAGGACAGGGTGGGATATCCACATCAGGCCTCCTAAAATCCATGCAGTCAGCCCAAACTTTCCGTCTCTGCCGCCCTTCACATAATCCCACAGCAGAAAAAACGCCGATACTGCCAAAGCAAACATTACCAGCGTCATCATACCGGAAAAATAAGGGTTAAAATGGCTGTTGCCAAAAAAGTATTTCAAAAAAACAAGCCCTTGGCGTCCCGTCCCCAGCCATCCTCCATAGAGATTCTGTTCCGAATGAATTAAATCCTCCGTGTCAATTCCGATTACAACGGAATTAATTTTTGCACTGTGAAGCAAAAATACAAATAACCCCATAAAGAAAATGTGGCTGCGGTATTGTTTTATATCATTTTTCAAGCGATAGCTCTCCTCTTACCATTTCCATAAGTAACCAACTTCATTAGTTACTGTTCACTCCGTTCACAGCAACCTATGCACAGAAATCGCAAAACAGCGATTTCGCGCATGTCTGTCTCGGGTTTATCACGCAGAAACAGCGTGAAAACACCTCGCGGCGACAGCAAGTGAATAGTTACCTTCATTATACAAAAAAAAATATTAAAAAGCAAATTATTTGTTTTATGGGAAATAATATGGTATCATATCTTGTATATTGCTCTGGCTACAGGGTGAAACGCTTTTACGTCAGAACCAAGAAATTACGGTTAAAGGATATTATAATATGAACAAAACAGCCAGAAATTTTTTTATGAAACAATTCCATTCCCAGACGCTGATTGCCGTCTGTTATTTTGCCGTCTATTTCATTTTGGGGCTTTCTCTCTTATGGAAGCAGCCCTTCGGCAATCCTCCGGACGAGTTCAACCGCTATCTGATTCCTCAATACATTGCGGAACACGGTACTCTCCCCAACGGTTTTGACGAATCCATCCGCATTCCTGCCTACGGCTTTTCCTATGCTTTCCAACCCATTCTGCCCTATATGGTTCAGGGCTATGCCATGCGCCTGGCAGGATGTTTCACGCAGGACGGAGATATTCTTTTCTATACTGCCCGTATGGTGGATTTTATTTTCGGCCTTGTAATGGCTGTATTTATCCTGCTTCTCAGCAGAAAATGGTTTCGGGACAAACGGTTGCAATGGACCTTCTGCTTTCTCACCATGTTTATTCCCCAGAGCCTTTTCCTGCATACCTATGTCAACACCGACTCCTGCTGCATGATGTCCATCGCCATTATGCTTTATGGCCTGACCTGCTGTCTTCAGGATCACTTTCGCTACCGTTCCTGTCTGATTATGTCCGCAGGCATTATTCTTTGTGCATTGTCTTATTACAATGCCTACGGTTTTATCCTAAGCTGTATATTGCTTTTTACGGCACATTATCTGTCTCTGCAGAACGGCAGACTCCGGCTGGACCGGAATCCCTTTTTCAAAAAGGGAATGTTCATTGCCCTGATTGTCCTTATGGGAATCGGCTGGTGGTTCGTCAGAAGTTACATTCTCTATGACGGAGATTTCTTAGGGCTGCGCACCAGAAGTCTCTGCGGGGAGCTCTACGGCAATGAAGACATGAAGGCGGATGTCCGTATCACCTATCAGTCCATGGGATATACCATATTTTCCATGCTGTTTCGTTCGGACTTTCTGGTATTGTCCCTCAACAGCTTTATCTGTATGTATGGGCCCATGGTAGTCACCACCGCTCTGTGGATCTATCGTTTTTATAAGCTTCTCTTCCTTTTAGGTATACTGGGAAGCCTACTGCCCCTTTCCCGTTTTGACGGTGAAACAAAAGGAATTGATTTTTCCGGCCGAAGGGCACTAAACAAGTTTTTCCACGGCAATATGCTTCTCTGCATGTTGATTCCCTTTGTCCTGAGCATTATATATTCCTATGGCATAGATTATCAGCCACAGGGACGGTACTTGATGCCCGTTTTAATACCTCTTTGCTACTATTGCATCCGCGGATTGGAAAAAGGGAGCCGTTTATTCTGTATTCTCGTTTCCCGTCTCCCGATTTCTCATTTTCATTCGGGTAAAGGAGCAAAAACGAGCGATAGTATTCCGAAAACCCCCGAAGCAAGGCAGCATGGACAGCAAAAAAAGACCATGGGAGGAAAAACCGCAATTCTCCACACCGTATTCGGCAGAACAAGGCAGCATGGGAAGCAAAAAAGACCTGTGAGCGAAGCCCTTTTTGACTCTCTGCTCACAGGCCTGTGCGGACTGCTGATTCTGGTGATAACGGCAGCTGCATTCCTTACGATATTCGGTTACGCTTTCCCATACTACTCTGCCTTGTAGGCCGGGTATCTCTGCCATGCCGATATTTACATAATGAGAATTCTCATTCCGTGATAATACAGGGCATTAAATGATAATGCAGACCATACCTCCATTGCTGTCGTTTACGATTTTCTGCATGGTATCCTGAAGCTTTATCTGGCTCTCTTCGCCGATCACCGCAACTTTTGCAGTGATTCCGTCATTCACCAGCTGTTCTATGGTCTTTCCGAAAATATTGGTATCCCAAATACCGTTTTCTTTGTCGGTCTGGTTAATGAATTTGATCAAATCATCCGCCTGCTCCTGAGTTCCCACGATAGGAGCGATCTCCGTCTCTATATTGGCACGGATCATGTGAATGGACGGGCTGGATGCCTTGATTTTAACTCCGAACTTGTTGCCATGTTTGATTAATTCGGGCTTCTCCAAAACGATTTCATCCCGATCCGGCGTAACTACGCCGTAACCCTTCATCCTGACCATATTCACCGCATCCAGCACTTTTGCATATTCATGCTTCATTGCGGCAAAGTTTTTCAATTTACTGATCAGCTGATACTCGTCTGCAATGGACTCTCCTACCATTTCCGTCAGCATCTCATAGTAATACGCTTCCTCCACATCCAGCTGTACCCGGATCACCCCGTCGGAAAGCCTCACCGCATCTGTCTTGCAGCGTTTTATGTACTCACTGTCCATGGCTATGGGTTTTTCAAGCACATTGCGGATGGTGCTGTAATCCTTCATTAAAAGCTTTACTTTTTCTATGATATCCTGCTTCATCCGGTTATCATTGGAAAGCAGCTCCACCCATTTGGGCATATAAAATTCTATGGAAGAAATAGGGAATTCATAGAGCACTTTCTCCAACAGCATATTAATGTCATCTTTTTTCAACTGTTCACAATTTACCGGTACGGTGGATACTCCGTATTTCTCATTGATTTCCGCCGCAACGTTTTTCGCATCCTCCGAGTAAGGCTTCTGGCTGTTTACCAATACCAAGAAAGGTTTCCGCAGCTTCTTCAGAGCCAGTATCGTCTTCTCCTCCGCCTCCAGATAATTGTTCCGCGGAAGCTCCCCGAAACTGCCGTCTGTGGTGACCACAAGGCCGATGGTGGAATGGTCGTTCATAACCTTATCCGTGCCGATTTCCGCCGCCTGTGTAAAAGGAATCTCGTAGTCGAACCATGGTGTCTTCACCATCCGCTCCACATCTTCTTCCATGTGTCCTGCGGCGCCTTCCACCATATATCCCACACAGTCAATCAGGCGCACGGAGACGGAAATGTCACCGCTCAAAACTACCTTCGCCGCTTCGTTGGGAATGAACTTCGGTTCCGTGGTGGTAATTGTCTTGCCCCCCGCACTCTGAGGCAGTTCATCCTGCGCTCTCACTCTGGCGTGCTCATCCTCCATAGAGGGAAGCACCATCTCTTCCATAAAACGTTTTATAAAGGTAGATTTTCCGGTGCGCACCGGTCCCAGTACGCCTATGTATATTTCTCCTCCGGTCCTTTTCTGTATATCGCGATAGAGATCGTATGTATTCGATGCATATTCCATAGAGAACCCTCCTAACATATCCTGCTATATGTATATGCATCTTACTCATAATTCATGAACCATTCATCAACAAAAATGTAGTGCATTTTGAAACCTCTTGTTTCACCTCCTCGAAAATGAATTTACTGTTAACTCTTCGTGCCGAATATTGTATTTTTCGTGCAGATAGCATATACTGTAATCACCAGCAGGAAGGGAGATGGTTATATGGCTGGCTCTGCTACAAGCATCAGCATGGATTCAGAACTGAAAGCACAAGCTGGCAATGAGGCGTGGGCTGGATATGGTACTGTTGAAGTGCGTGATTGCCGACCTTGCCATGGGAATTCCCCTTCTGGAGAAAAACAAAGATCACGCCCTGTCCGGAAACCGGGCCGGACACCGTAAGTGCCATGTGCTGCCAGACTGGCTGCTTATCTACCGCATTGACAATGATGTTCTGGTATTGACTTTATTCCGGACCGGAACACACAGCGATCTGTTTGGAAAATGATCTTTTTAACTATTTCCTTACCACCCGCCTGAAATTTTTCTTACCGCGCTTTACAATAATGCCCTCACCGTCAAACCGTTCCGGAGTGTAGAGTGTTTTTACATCTGTCACTTTTTCATTGTCAACAATGACACCGCCTTGTTCCACGGCACGTCTTGCCTCGGAACGTGATGCAGTCAGCCCGGAGCTTACCAACACACCCAGAATATCAATGGAGCCGTTCAGAAAATCGCCGTCCTGAAGCTCATAAGTGGGCATATCTGCAGCATTCCCGCCTGTAAACAGCGCACGTGCGCTCTCCTGTGCTTTCGCCGCCTCTTCTTCCCCGTGGATCATTTTCGTCAGTTCAAAGGCAAGAATTTCTTTTGCCTCATTTAACTGGCTGCCCTCCCACTTATCCATCTCGTCAATCTGCTCTAAGGGCAGGAATGTCAGCATCCGCAGGCATTTCAATACATCGGCATCCGCCACGTTTCTCCAGTACTGATAGAATTCAAAAGGAGTGGTCTTATTAGGGTCAAGCCATACGGCGCCTTTCTGTGTCTTCCCCATCTTCTTTCCTTCTGAATTCAGCAGCAGCGTAATTGTCATAGCATAAGCATCCTTACCCAGCTTTCTGCGGATCAGTTCCGTACCGCCCAGCATATTGCTCCACTGATCGTCGCCGCCAAACTGCATGTTACAGCCGTATTTCTCATACAGGCACAGAAAATCATAGCTTTGCATAATCATATAATTAAATTCAAGGAAGCTCAGACCCTTCTCCATGCGCTGCTTATAGCACTCGGCAGTAAGCATACGATTCACGGAAAAATGAGAGCCGATATCCCGGATAAATTCAATATAATTCAGATCCCGGAGCCAGTCGGCGTTATTCACCATCATAGCTTTTCCCTCACCGAACTCTATAAAACGGCTCATTTGCTTCTTGAAGCATTCGCAGTTATGGTCAATGGTTTCCTTTGTCATCATATTCCGCATATCGGTTCGTCCGGAAGGATCGCCGATCATGGCAGTTCCGCCTCCAATCAGTGCAATGGGCTTATTTCCGGCCATCTGCAGCCTTTTCATCAGGCAAAGCGCCATAAAATGTCCCACATGGAGACTGTCCGCAGTGGGATCAAAACCGATATAAAACACTGCCTTCCCGTTGTCTACTAACTCTCTGATTTCTTCCTCATCGGTAAGCTGGGCCAACAGCCCTCTTGCCTTTAATTCCTCAAATACTGTCATTGTATTATTCCATACCTTTCCGTAATAGATTACTATTTTTTACCACAAGCTTAAAATATGGTATCATGAACGCCGGACTTTTTCAAGAACCTTGCAGCCCCCGCAACGAAGTCTGCAGTCACAATGGTTATTGTTCACTCGCTGTCGCCGCGAGGTGTTCATAGACGCACTTGTATGCGGTTCCGTTAAAATATTTATGTTGCCGAATCTAAAAGACTGTAAAGATCCCTCCCGGCACGTTCCTCAAAATATTTCTTCAAAGCATAATTCCGAATTCTTGTTTCCTCGGGGTAATACCCGTATCTATTCTTGATATCCTGCATCCGGACATCCATATTCACAGGCCCGTCCGCCGTGCCGATGGCATCACAGAGCTGAATCAGCAGATCAAAATCGTCAAAATCCAGAGCGGCCAGCGCTTCCCGCACTTCCTTCTCCTCCTCCGGCAGTATATCAAGCTTCCCGATATAGTTGTCCATGGACTGGCATACAAAGGAGTGGGTCAGACAGATTCTTCCCGCCTCCGGATAACCCAGCCTCTCCATATACTTCCATCCGTCATAGACATGTCCCAGATGCCTCGTCCCGAATTTCCTTCCGATATCATGCATCAGTCCCAAAACATATGCCTTTTCCGAATCTATGTCGCCGCAGGCTTCCGCAATTTTTTTTGCGCATTCCGCTACACAGCGGCTGTGCGCCCCCCACGGCCCGGGGTTGCAGCCCTCGGCCTCCTCCAAGATTCTGTTTGCCTCTTCTATTGTAGGATACCCTTGTTTCATACTCCCTCCCTATATTGTCAAGTGATTGTATCTTGCCTAAAGCACCTCAAACCCGCTCATTTTTTACGAAAAATGACAATGATTATCAAATAAGCCCTTGTTAAGCCTTATTCATCATCAGCTTCGTCATTGCCTGATTCAGTCCGTCCACCGTCAGTTTATACATGGGAAACAGTTCTTTTACCGCCGTCTCCGCTTCCCTCCACGGCGCCCTTCCCGGAGCCATCTTAGGATTCAGCCATACCACTTTTTTGTACTTTTTCTTCACCAGCTTCAGCCATTCATATCCCGACAGACCGCCGTTCGGTCCACGGTAATTACCTGTGTCGGAATACAGCTCTTCCGGCGCCATGGCCGCATCCCCCACAATAATCACCTTATAATCACCGTCCACATTTCGGAACATCCACTCCGTATCCACCCAGTCCCCGTTTTCACATTCCGGCGTCTTATAAACCTTACTGTAAATACAATTATGGAAATAGTAGGTTTTGACATCCTTGTAATGATTGGATTTGTGCACCGCCTGAAATAAGTCGTTCAGCAGGCTGCTGAACGGAATCATAGTTCCGCCGGAATCCATCAGCAGCAACAATTTCACCGCATTTTTCCGGGGCTTCTGCATCACGATCTGGAGACATCCGCCGTTATTGCATGTCTTATCCACCGTGCCGTTGATGTCCAGCTCCGTCTCCGGAATGTCCAGCCTGCTGGAAAACTGCCGTAATTTGCGGAATGCCAGCTGAAACTGTCTGTTATCCAGCACCCTGTCATCCCGGAAATCCCGATATTTTCTGGCTCCCACAACGGAGAAAGCCGACTGATATCCGGTCTGGCCGCCGACTCTGACGCCACCCACATTGCCGCCCATATTACCGAAAGAGGTCTTTCCCATGGTGCCGATCCAGAAGCTCCCGCCGTTATGCTCCTCGTTCTGGTCTTTCAGCCTCTGTTTAAAGGTCTCCTCCACCTGCTCCTTATCCACCTGAATATCTTCCATCTGATTCAAATGAGCACGGGCTTCCTCATGGGCCAGCTCCAGCATATCGGACTTGTCCAGCCATCGCAGCATCTCTTTTCCGACTTCCGTCTCTTTCTCCGCAGGCCGGAAACACTCGTCAAAAGCCATATCAAATTTGTCATAATCCGTCTCGCTCTTCACCAAAATCATCCGCGACACATAGTAAAACTGTGTCAGCGAACTGCCGCATAAGCCCTGATCCAGCGCTTCCTGTAAAGTCAGCCACTCTCCCAGTGTAACCCGCAGTCCCTTATCCCGAAGGGAATTAAAAAACTTTATAAACATACTCTCATCACCTTGTCATATGCCGCTGCCTAAAGCCTCGCTGCCGCTTACAGATTCCCCTTCTCCTGCCGAACCAGTTCCAGATCTTCGTCCTTTTTCACCACGGTGCCCACAAAAGGCAGCTCCTTCTGAATCCTGTCGGCGGAAATGCCTCCGATCTGCAGTGCGTTAATCCAGTCGATCAGTTCCGAGGTACTGGGCTTTTTCCGAATATCGCGGATAGCCCTGATATTGTAAAATACATCCATGGCATTTTTCAGCAGATTCTGTTCCACATCCGGGAAATGAACCCTCACAATCTCCTCCATCAATTCCTCACTGGGGAAATCAATGTAATGGAAAATGCAGCGGCGTAGAAATGCATCCGGCAGCTCCTTCTCCGCATTGGAAGTGATGATTACAATGGGACGCTGCTTTGCCTTCACGGTACGTTTGGTTTCATGAATATAAAATTCCATTTGATCCAGCTCCCACAAAAGGTCATTGGGGAACTCTAAATCCGCCTTATCAATCTCGTCAATTAAAAGGACTACCTGCTCCTCACTGTCAAAAGCCTCTCCCAGCTTGCCCAGCTTAATATACCTCGCAATGTCGTCCACTCCTTCTTCACCGAACTGCCCGTCGTAGAGACGCTGAATCGTGTCATAGACATACAGCCCCTCCTGCGCCTTGGTGGTAGATTTAATATTCCAGATCAACAGCCTTTTATTTAACGACTTTGCAACCGCCTCCGCCAGCATGGTTTTACCGGTCCCCGGTTCCCCTTTGATCAACAGCGGTTTCTTCAACGCAATAGCAATATTGACACTTGCCATCAGCTCCTCGCTTGCCACATATTCTCCGGTACCCTGAAATCCTTGGAGTTCCATATTTACACACCTTTTGCTACTTTATAACGTCAGATACTTCTTCCCCAAGCCCAAACTGTATTTCCGTACAACTAAGCAAGCTTTGCCGCACTAAAAACAGCGATTTCGCGCACGGCATCCAAGCGGTTATTCTAATCGCTTTGGTTTGATCACACAAAAAAACGCGTGAAAACGCCTCGCGGCGGCGTGGGTATGAACAGTAACTGAGCTGTTGTTACTGTTCACTCCGTTCACAGCAACCTATGCACAGAAATCGCAAAACAGCGATTTCGCGCATGTCTGTCTCGGGTTTATCACGCAGAAACAGCGTGAAAACACCTCGCGGCGACAGCGAGTGTACAGTAACGAGCTGTTGCATCACGTTACTTCAGTAACCACCTTTCCCTTGAAATTCATACAATTTCATGTTAACATATTCCTATTGTAATGTCAAAGACCCGGCCCATGAGCATGGAAAATATGTTACTGTTCCCTTCGTTCACAGCAGCTTATGCACAGAAACCGCAAACAGCGGTTTCGCGCATGTCTGTCTCGGATTTATCCTGCAGAAACAGCGTGAAAACACCTCGCGGCGACAGCGGGTGAACAGTATCAAAAATATTACTTAAAGTTTAGACAGCCCCTCCCCCGAAGTCAAAATCGCGTCCCTATGCGATTATGCGAGACATGCCATTGCTCATGAGAAAGTCATTCCTCGAAGAATCGCTTGCGCGATTCTCCCCGGACTTGCATCGATTCATTGATTATTTGTGCCGACTGCGTCGGCATGTCTGGAAGTTCGAAAGTAAACTTCCAAATTTTGAATTAATATCCGCTGACGCGGACAGGGAGGTATAACCATGATTAAAGATATGTTTGAAAACAAGCGCACCGTCTCCTTTGAAGTGTTCCCCCCAAAAAAAGACGGTGAATTCGAAGCCGCATTTGATGTATTGGACGCTATGGGAAGGTTAAAGCCCGACTTTATAAGCGTCACCTATGGCGCCGGAGGAAGCCGCTCCGGAAAAACCATAGAAATCGCATCCTACATCCAGAATCAACTGGGGATTGACGCCGTGGCACACATGACATGTGTGGGAAATAAAAAAGAACAGCTTCTTCAAGTTTCCGAAGAACTCAGGAAAAACAACGTAAACCATGTCCTTGCCCTCCGCGGCGACCGCCCCAGAGATATGAGCGATGAACAGTATGAATCCCGTGACTTTATTCATGCCGATGATATGATACGCTTTTTAAAAGAAAAAACAAGCTTACATATGGCAGGTGCCTGTTACCCCGAAAAGCATCCCGAAAGTTTCAGCATGGAAGCCGATTTGAACAATTTGAAAAAGAAACAGGAAGCAGGCGCCGAATTCTTAATCAGCCAGCTTTTCTTTGACAATGATTTTTATTACGGCTTTTTGGAAAAAACACAGAAAAAGGGAATTACCGTCCCGATCTGTGCCGGAATCATGCCCATCACCAGCGCAAAGCAGATCGGCACCACCATAACCCTTGCCGGATCAGCCATCCCCAAGGCGCTGGCTGACCTTTTTGCCATCTATGGCGAGAACCCTGACGATATGCGCAAAGCCGGTATCGACTATGCCATCCGCCAGATCCGGGATCTTCAGGAAAACGGTGTCAACGATATCCATATTTATACTATGAATAAACCCAAAATGGCCGCCGAGATTATGGAAGCAATCCATAGATAATTCCTTTGCTTTATATGGAATGCCATAAGAAGCTCATGTTTCCTTTGGGCATCTTTGAAAGCCTGCATCGGATAACGAATGCAGGCTTTACATGTTTTATCCGCTGAAAAGCATTATCCAAACACGCTCTAGGAGATACGGCAACGTACACAAAATCCTATTATTGGCGGTAGCTTTTTATCTCAGCTTAAATTTTGCAGTAATGGTTTCCAGCTCCTTCACCGCATTTTTGCTCTCATTCAATCTCTCGTAGCCCTCCAAAGTGCTTTCCACCGCCTTGGAAGATTTCTCCGCAATGACATTGATGCCGTCCGCCGACTGGCTCATGGTGATATTAATATCATCCACCGATGTCACGATATTGGCGATATAGCTGTCAAGCTCTTCGATAGCACCCTTAATCTGATTCATCAAATCCATAAAGGAAACCGCATCCTCGTGATACTGCTCTCCGGAATTTTTAAACACATCATAATCCGAAATAACCTTTGTCTCCAGAAAATGAATCATGGTGTTCATACAGTCTGTCATATTTCTGACCGCTTCGTTCACAGCAATGACAATTTCATTGATATCGTCCACTGCCTTAAATGTCTGGGTAGCAAGGGAGCCAATCTCCGTTGCCACAACGGCAAACCCTCTTCCGGCATCTCCGGCTCTTGCCGCCTCAATATTTGCATTCAGGGCAAGCAGGTTCGTCTGGCTGGAAATACTCTTGATGGAATTGGTCAGCTCATTGATCTTCTCCACCGCCTTAGACTGCTCGATTGCCTTGTCCGATTTCCCCTTGATTTCCTCAAATATTTGAACTGCCTGATTACTGGAACTCTCAGATATATTCTTAATTTCCTCCGCCCTTCCAAGGATTAAATCGGATTTTGCCTTACCGTCTTCCGTCAAAGTATTGATGCTCTCCGAATTGTGCTTTACATTTTCCACATTATCCGCAATCTGCCTCGTATTTTTCGCTGCCATCTCAATACCTGCAGCCATTTCCTGCGTTGCTGCGGAATTATCCTCGGAACGAGCATTATTATCCGCCATAATATGATCCAGATTCTCAACGCTTGAAGAAATCGTCTCCTCCGCATTGTTTATCTCACCGATCATTTCACGCAGCGCCCGCCTCATTTCACGTACCTTTGCAGCCATCTGTCCGATTTCGTCCTTATACCGCTGGAGCATCTTACCGTTCTGGGTGGGCGTAAAGTCAAATTTTGTGGTCTTATCGATGACTTCCGTAAGCGCCATTATAGGTTTTGCAATCAGCATACTGATAATCACCCCTACAATAACTGCAAAGAAAATGGCAATCAGCCCGCCTGTGCTGGCCTTTACAATCAACAGATTCATTGTAGCCTGAATTTCCTTCTCCGGAGCCGTCAATACAAACCTCATCCCATTATCCAAAGTGGTATAGACTAACTGCTTCTTTGCATTATTGTAACGATAATCGAGAAGCGAGCCTTCCCCCTCCCCTGATGCAATTCTCGCGGCAATGCCTTCCAACGAGCTATTCAATTCACTCAATTTCTGCCCTATTTCCAAATCTTTATGATGGGTAATTACCCCTTCCGAATCCGTAAGGAAGGCATACCCTGTGTCATAAATTTTCACCGCATCTACCACATTCGTAACCTGATTAAAGTCAATATCCATACCCACAATGCCGATGGATGTGCCGTCTTCCGCATAAATGGGCACCACATAAGAAATCATATATACATTGACATTCTCATTGAGGTAAGGAGACATCCAAAGAGGCGCCTTGTTTTCAACCGGAAGATAGTACCAGCCCACATGGGCATAATCCGTGGACTCATACATGGAAAAATCCGTAGGCTCCACCTCATAAAAATCCTCTGCCAGCGAATTCCTCATCAAAAAGAAACCCGAAGTAGGATTAGAATATTCCGGATTATAGCGGATATATGCTGTAATTGCGCCATCCGTATGTACTGCAAAATCCGAAATAATCGACTCTATTTCTTCCGTAAATTTATCTGCATAAGCCTTATCCTTAAAGAAAGCATTGACATCCATTTCACCTATGACATAGTCCCCCAAGGTATCCACAGACTGCTCTATACATGCAATCCATCCGTTCAGCTCCGTCGTCTTATTCTGGGCTTCCATTTCCATGTTTTGTTCCGCATACTCTTCCGTTGCCTTCTTTGTAACATTAATAGATGCCAATTCCGTAATGCCTGAAGCCAAAAAGGTACATAGTAAAATGCACAATGTAAGCTTTGTTTTAATTGATTTCATATACACATACCTCCTTTTTTAATTCAGCCCTATTATGAGATCTGTATATGAATCAAATTATACTATATTTTGACAGTTTATTTCAACCGAAATCAGCCATAAATGTAAAACGCAATTGCTGCGCAGTTACTGTTCACTTTGTTCACAGCAACCTATGCACAGGAATCGCAAAACAGCGATTTCGCGCATGTCTGTCTCGGGTTTCACCTCGCGGCGACAGCGAGTGAACAGTAACGCTGCGCGTCCGCGAATCCTATTTTTAAGAGAGAGCGGTTCCATTATTTAAGAATATAAAACTGACTGTACAACAACAGCCAATTTGCACGGAACCACTGCATGATCTGCCAGTATCCGCAGCCCCTCAGCCCATACTCTTTTATCAGGTCGAACTTCGCCTGCAGGCTCCGCACATCCTCAAACCACACCTCATGCTCCACCCCGTCCTCCACATAATTAAAATAAGGACTCTGAGCCACGGTATCAAAAAAAATTTCCGCGCCCTGCGCCACCGCTATCCGAACCGCTTGAACATTATTGATTGTGGCGGCTTTTGTCGTTCCTCTCTCGAAAGGCAGAGGCCAGTCATAACCATAATTAGGAATACCCAGATCTATTTTTTCTCTGGGAATCTGCGTCAACGCATACTCCACCACCCGGCGGACTTGATTAACGGGAGCCACAGCCATGGGAGGACCGTAGGTATAACCCCACTCATACGTCATAAGCAGAACATGATCCGCCGCCTCTCCCAAAGCCCGGTAATCCTTGCCTTCATATAAAAGCCCTGCCTGATCCGAAGAAGTTTTAGGCGCCAGAGCCACGGATGTATGATATCCTTCCCTCCGCATAGTCTCAGCTGTCTGCCATACAAAAGCCGTAAAAGCATCCCTGTCCTCCGCAAGAATATACTCAAAGTCAATGTCTAATCCCTGATACCCCTTCTCTTCCATAGTGGCCAGAAGATTTTGTATCAAATTATTCCGGTAAGTTTCATTATTGACCACGGAATGAATCAGTTGATTGTTAAAATTGCCGTCGGAGCCAAAGGGTGTCAATGTCAAAACAGGCTGGGTTCCAAACCGCAGCGCTTCTTCAATCATCCATGTATCGTCCCCGTGGGCAGGCGGAAGCAGCTCTCCCTCCATAGTAAATCCGTATGAAAAAATGGGAAGTTCCGACAGATACGGAAGTGTCTGCTCCAAAACCCATGGACTGATAAAAGGATACGCGTAACCGCTGACAGAAACTGCCCTTCCCGCATTTCGGATAGTATCGTTTACAAGAAGAGCTTGCCCAAGGGCAAGCTCATAAGGGTACACCAATTGATTGTCATAAATAATCTGTTCCGCATCGACTCCGGTGCCGTCTGCTATTTCATCCACCGTGTCGCCCGGTTTTACCACATATATTTCCATGCTGACCTCCATGTCGCAGCTTTGCTGCGGCTCACAATCCTACAGAGCCAAAGCTCCGATGAAAAATACTCTATTACATCCGCCAAGCAATGATAAAAAACGGCTCTATTACAGTATCTTTACTTTTAATATATGCAGGCAGCGGTCTGAAATTCACACTCCCGTTTTTTTACAGATATCTTGGAGGCAGCACTTATCGCAGAAGGGATGTGTCCTTGCCGTGCATACCGCTCGTCCGTGATCCACCAGCCGATGGCAGAAATCGCTGCCCTCCTCAGGAGGGATAATCTTCCAAAGCTCCTTTTCCACCTTCGCCGGTTCTTTAATGCCGTCCACCAGTCCCATACGGTTTACCAGACGGATACAATGGGTATCCGTTACAATGGCAGGCTTTCCGAACACATCCCCCATAATCAGATTTGCGCTTTTTCTGCCCACTCCCGGAAGCGCCAGCAATTTATCAAAATCATCGGGAACCTTTCCGCCATACTCGTCCCTGAGAACCTTCATGCAGGCGTTGATATCTCTCGCCTTACTCTTTCCCAGACCGCAAGGATGGACGATTTTCTCGATTTCATCCGCCGATGTCTCGGCCAGCGCATTGATATCCGGAAAAGCCTTATACAATTCCTCCACCACCACATTCACCCGGGCATCCGTACATTGCGCCGCCAAGCGGACGCTGACCAGCAGTTTCCAAGCCTGATCATAGTCCAATGTACAGCCTGAGTCGGGATATTCCTGTTTCAGTCTTTGAATAATTTCCAGAGCGCGCTGCTTTTTTGTCATATGTATTTCCTATCCTTTTCTATCCGTTTCTGTCTATTTCTCTACCGGTTCAATTTCCGCTGCCTATACCCGAAAACATAGCCCCCATTCATATAATGTCTATTATATCGTGCACTTCCGCGTACATCAAGTACCAATAAACGTAAAAATCCTCCCTGACGCGTTTTATGATTACAGGTTTGCCGGAGTACAAATTTAACAGGAATTCCGCCGTCAAAGCTCCGGATGGAGCTCTAGAGCGGCATCCTGTTAAAAACACTTCCATATGCAGCCTGCAAAGAGACTTTATTTTCAAAGCAAATCCTTTACCTCCACATTTCGGACAGCCAGATATACGGAGAATATGGCTGTTACAAAGAGCACCGCATAAAAGAATAAATTGTTCATCAAAGTAAACGACCCGATGTTCCCCTGTGTAAAGCATACAATAATTACGGATGCCACAATCGCAGCCTTGGAAGATTTCATTGCCAGTCCGATGGGCAGCGAAATATAGCTGATGCTTACCATCGCCGCAGATTCGACCAGTATTTCCATCCAAAATGACAGTGAGCCAAACCGGATCCCGGTGGTAATATGGGTAAGCGGTCTTGTCAGCAGCAAAGCTCCAAAAATCACCGATTTGCTGACTACCATTGCAATAAAGTTGAAAATCCATACGGCAAACACTTTTGACAATAAGATCTTGTGTCGGCTGATGGGATAGGAAAACATCAGATTCATTGTTTTCTTCTCATATGCCCCCACCACAAAGGATGCCAGCATTACCCCCGTGAAAACGATATAGGACATATGCACAAAAAGTCCCACCGTCACATTCAACAATGCCTTTCCGTTGCCTTCCGCAGAGGCAGTCATCTCCAATTCTCCGGCCATGGAAATGACAAAGACCAAGAGCACAGCCGTCACAATCGCCGCATTACGGACATACTTCATTATATTATTTTTCTTCCATTCCAGTTTAATCAGCTTCCACATTAGTTTGCGCCCTCCCCCGTTATCTTCAAGAAATAATCTTCCAAGCTTTCCGACTGTCTGCCGATGGAGCTGATTCCCACATCGTTCAAGGATAACTCTTTCGAAATTTCCTTGGCCGTAATCCGGCTGTCGTAGATGCGGATGTTCTGCTCGTCAACAATTTTAAAATTTCCCAATTTTAATTTATCGGAAAGGATATACGCCGCTTTCTTTACATCCTCCACGGAAAGATCGATATATACCGTATTCATCTCCGCAATTTCTTTGATGGAAATCTCTTTCATCATCTCTCCGTGATGGATAATGCCTATTGTGTCGGCAATGCTTTCTACTTCGGAAAGCATATGGCTTGATATGACAACGGTGATTCCGTATTCCGTACACAGCATTTTAAATAAATCCCTGAGATGCTTCATTCCTGCCGGATCCAGCCCGTTTGTAGGCTCGTCGAGAATCAAAAGTTCCGGTTTGCAGAGAATCGCCCGGGCAATTCCCAGACGCTGTTTCATCCCGAGAGAATAACTTTTCACGGGGTTCTCGGCCGCATCCGAAAGCTCCAGCATCTCAAGGGCATTTTCCACGCTTCCGGGAGCATAATACCCCATATATTCGCAATGGAGACGGAGATTATCCTTTCCGCTCATATGCTCGTAGAAACAGGGAAATTCAATAATACTTCCCATTCTCTTTAGGACTTCATAGGACTTGGGCGTCAGCTTTTCTCCAAACAGCTCCACCGATCCCTCGGTAGGCTTCCAGAGATTTGTAATCATTTTCATGACCGTCGTCTTACCGGCTCCGTTGGGACCTAAAAATCCGTAAATTTCTCCTTTCTTAACATGAATATTTACGTTTTTCACCAGTTCCTTCCCGCCAATGGATTTAGATAATTGGATTGTTCTTAATATATCAGGCATTTTCATCTGCCTCCTTTCTAAAACCCATTATAGCGGATGGGATTTTCAAAACTCTTGAGCAATTCTTACGAATTTCTTTCGCAGGCATTCTGCAAGCTTTAATGTATGGCTTCCGAAACGGAGCCGAATTATAACCGTAAATCCGGGCTTCCTGTTTCGCCGCCATCAGTATTCCGCAGCTTTTAATTTCAGGGTAAAGACCGTTTTTATGCCGGGCGCACTCTCCAACAAAATGTCTCCTCCCAGCTGTCTGGCCAGATTTCTGGCAATGGTAAGCCCCAGACCGTTTCCCTGTATCTGACGGCTGCGGGAGTCCTCCATTGTATAGAGCCGCTCAAATACCCTTGGGGCAAAATCTTTTTCAATTCCCTTCCCTTTATCGACAACATCCAAATATACAAAGGAGCCTTCCTTTCGCAGAAAGATACCTATGTATTTTCCGTCGCTGCCGTAACGTATGGCATTTGACAACAGATTGTTCAAAATTCTTTCTATGGATTCTTTATCTCCTTGAACAAAAATATTCTGTTCCGGCAGTGAAATGTCAACCTCAAATTCCTTTTGAAGCAGCAGCTCGTAAAAACCAAGTACATTTTCTCTGCACAATTCGCTGACATTGATTTTGGTGATCTCCAAATTCATATCTCCGGCCTCCAGCTTTGCCAGCGTAAAAAATTCGTTGATCAGCTCCACCACTTGTACTGCCTTTGCCTCCACCTTTTTCAGCTGCTCATCTTCCGGGTCATTCAGGCGCATAATCTCCAAATAGCCCAGAATAACAGTGAGGGGCGTCTTTATATCATGGGAAATATTGGCAAGCATCTTTTTAGAAGCGATTTCCTGCCTCTTATAATCGGTTTTTACCTTTTGTCTGTCTAACAGCAGTCTGTTAATCTGTCCGTACAGCTCCATAAGCGCCTTATCGTCTGTGAAGGCCATAATCTTTTCATCGCTGTCGGCCGCCAATATTTCCGATATATTTTCTGCCGCCTGTCTCAGGCTCTTACGGATTCCTCTTACCAGAGCCATCTGCCGATAAAGGATGACTCCCGCCAATACAATCAGTATGCCTGCCAAAAAGAATAGGATCGTTCCTTCATTCATTTTAGTCTCCTAATTTATAACCGATTCCCCATACGGTGACAACATATTTCGGATTGCGGGGATCGTCTTCTATCTTGTTGCGCAGTCTGCTGATATGGACATTAACGGCATTTTCATCACCTATATACACATCATTCCATATAAGTGAATATATCTGCTCTTTGGTATAGACTTTTTTAGGATTTTTCATCAACAGTTTCAAAATCTCAAACTCTTTGGCGGTCAAATCTATTTTCTCCCCGTTTTTCCGCACGGTATAGTCGTTTAAATTTATGATAAGGCTGCCTTTTTCAATAGTCTCTGCCTCTTTCCCACCGCCGGATGCATACTGTGTGCTTCTGCGGATATTTGCCTTAATTCTGGCTAATACTTCCGTGACGGAAAAGGGTTTGGTAATATAGTCATCCGCCCCCAGTCCCAGTCCCAGAGTCTTATCGGAGTCCGTGTCCTTGGCAGACAGAATGATGATCGGCACCGTACTGCTTTCCCTTATGATTTTCATGACTTCCATACCGCTTCTCTTCGGAATCATAAGATCCAACAGCACCAGACTAAACTCTTGCCGAAAAAAGAGCTCACAGGCACTCTCTCCGTCACAGGCCGTTTCCACTTCAAAATTTTCCGTCATCAGAAAATTTTTTAACATATCGCTGATTTCCAAATCATCCTCCACCAGCAGAATCTTCATTTTTTATACCCATCTGCGCGCTGCGGCGCGCACTCAAATCAATAGTTGAATACGCATTTTTATTCAACCTTGTCCTCCCCTTGCATCGAACTGTTTTCGCCCTTTGTATGATATAGGAACTATCGGCTGCGTTAAATGGTTTAATAACCCAGTCTGTCCAAAGCGGCTTGTGCTTTTGCGTTTCCTTGTTCGGCGGCTTTTTCATACCATTCCACCGCCATATCGATATCCGGCTCCACTCCTCTTCCGGATTCATAGCATAACCCCAGATTAACCTGAGCGGAAGCGGAACCCTGTTCGGCGGCTTTTTCAAACCACATCACCGCCTCAGAGTCATCCCGCTTTACTCCGGATCCGGTGATATAGCAGAATCCCACATTCAGCTGTGCGGACATATGCCCTTGCATGGCAGCCTTTTTGTACCATTTAAAAGACTTTGCTTTGTCCTGTTCCACGCCTTCCCCTGTTTTATAAAAATATCCAAGACCGTTCTGTGCTTCTATGTGTCCCTGTTTTGCCGCTTTCTGATACCATGCAGCTGCTTCCTCATTATCCTGTTCCACACCCTCTCCGTTTTTATAGATATAGCCGATGTTATATTGGGCATCGGCATATCCCTGCTTGGCTGCCTTCTGAAACCACTCTAAAGCCTTACCGTAGTCTTGGCTCACCCCTTCTCCTTTTTTATAGCAGCAGGCCAGATTATACTGGGCATCCACATGCCCCTGCAAGGCTGCTTCCTCAAACCATTTGGCAGCTTCCTCCTTTTCCTCATCCACTCCTTTTCCCCAATAATAGCAGATAGCAATCTCGTTCTGTGCTTCCCTATGGCCTTGCCGGGCAGCCTCTTTGAACCACCGGGCGGCTTGGGCACTGTCCTGTTCCACGCCCTCTCCTTTTCCATAACAGATTCCCAGACAATATTGAGCATTGGAATGTCCTTTCTCTGCCGCCTTCCGGAACCATTGAACAGCCTTGCCATAATCCTGTTTCATGCCGTTTCCGTCCCTATAGCGGCAAGCCGTCTCAAATTGGGCATCCAAATGTCCTTGTTCGGCTGCCTTTTCATACCACTGAGCGGCCTGAACTGCATCCGCTTCCACACCCATTCCCTTTTCATAGTAAATGCCCAGATTATATTGAGCCTGAACCGCCCCCTGTTCCGCTGCCTTTTTACACCATTCCACCGCTAAAACGATGTCTTGCTCTACTCCCCTTCCGTTCTCATAGCACCATCCCAAGTCTGTCATGGACTCGGCATCCCCTTGCTCCGCTGCCTTTCTGTACCATTCCACGGCCTTACTGTAATCTTGGTCAACACCCTTGCCGTCCTTATAGCAGCATGCCAGATAGAATTGACCGTCCGGTAATCCATTTAATGCCGCCTTCTCATACCACATAACGGCTTGGGTGTCATTCTGAGCCACTCCTGTCCCCTCTTCGTAACAGATGCCCAGCTGACACTGCGCTTCGGCGTATCCTTGCTGCGCCGATTTTTCATACCATTCTACGGCTTTGCCATAATCCTGAGGCACACCCGTTCCGTCATAATAATATGCCGCCAAATTATACTGGGAAATACATTCCCCTTTTTCCGCCGCCTCCCTGTAGCACTGAACCGCCGCAGCATAGTCTTGTTCAACGCCCTTGCCTAGCGCGTAACACACGCCAAGCATATTAAATGCGACTAAGCCTCCTTGTTCCGCCGCCCTCTTATACCATTTCACAGCCTGTTCATAATCCTGAGCCACACCCCTTCCGTGGAAATAGCAGTTTCCCAGATTATATTGCGCCTCCCAATAGCCCTGATCGGCCGATTTGATGTACCATTTTACACCTTCCTCTAAATCTATTTCCATTCCGTAGCCGCGTTGACAAAAAACAGCCAGATTATATTGCGACAATTCGTGGCCTTGTTCTGCCGCTGCCCGATACCATTTCAAGGCCTCGCATTTATCCTGCGCCACTCCATCGCCAAAATCATAACTGGTTGCCAAGTTATGCTGGGCATCTGCATCACCGCCCTCAGCGCCCTTTCTGTACCAATATACCGCTTTCTCTTTGCTTGGCTCCACGCCGTAGCCGTTCTCATAACACCACCCAAGGCTGCGCTGTGCTGCTGCATGTCCCTGTGCAGAAGCCTTTTCATACCACGCTACCGCCTGAACATAATCCTTCCGTACGTTCCAGCCGTATTGATAGCAGTCTCCCAACACATCCTGCGCGCTGGCGTCTCCCTCCTCGGCGGCGGCAAGGCATTGTTTCATGTCAAATTCTCTCTTCAAAATACTTTCCCGGGTGAAGCGATTGCCAACATTTGTTTCCGTTTCTGATACACTGTTTTTTTCTGTCATTATGATATCCTCCATTTAATGCCGTGCAGGCAATTTTTACTATTATTAAAAGCTTACAAAATTTACGGAATCAGAGTCATTAAAACGCATGACAAGCATAAATTCTTATGGTAGTATAGCAGATATAGACATTTTTCCGGTGCCCCCGGATCTCTATGTTCTTTTGGATGCGCTATTTTTACCGATGCCTCCTCTATGCCTTTCCGATGAAAGGCCCTCCGTAAAGCACTCATATTCATTAAATTATAGCACATTATAAGCGGATTGTGTGAACGGATGATATGCTATTTTCTTAATTTTACAGAAATGATAACCGCCCAAAGGATAAAGAAAACAGGAGACGTAAGTTATGAAAAATGTTTTTATAGAAGGGATTCAAGGCTCAGGAAAATCCACATTATTCAATCGTATTTTTAACGCTGTTCCGGCGTTTCATGTTTGCAGAGAAGGTGATTATTCCCCTATTGATTTGGCATGGTGCACATGGATGTCAAAAGAAGAATATGAAGCAGTGTTAAAACGTTACAAACCGATTCAAAATGAAATCATAAAAAACACATTCCAAGAACAGGGACATTTTGTCGTTACCTATACCAAAATCATTACGGATATACCCAATTTTCATAAAGAACTAGAAACATATGAAGTGTATAACGGCAGAATGAATTTTCAAGATTTAAAGGAACTCATTTTTTCAAGATATGAAAATTTTTCGGAAACGGGATACCTCTTTGAGTGTTCCTTTTTTCAAAACATTGTGGAAAATTTGATGTTATTCCATCTGTTAAGCGACGATGAAATTGTAGGCTTTTATCGTGAATTATTTAGATCGTTCAATAAAAAAGAAACATTATTACTGTATTTATATAGTGAAAATTTGGAAGAAAATATCAGAACTATAAAAAAAGAGCGCTGCGATAATCTAGGCAATGAAATATGGTATGAGTTGATGCTGGGATTTTTGACCCATTCTCCACTTGGCAGGAAGCACGGATATTGTACTTTTGAAGATATGATATCCCATTTTAAGCACCGGCAGCAGCTGGAAGTACGCATTATAAATGAAATTATCGGCGATAAAGCAATCCTTTTTCCCTCGAAAGATTGGGATATAAGCAAAGTCCTTGAAATCAGCCGGTTCTTTGAATGATGTCTTTCCTCATTCTGCTTTGAAACCGGCTTTGCACCGCTTATTACATTTTTTCGATTCAATCCATTCCGCGCCTGTCTCATGTTTTAAAGTCTAGTACTCCATCCGGCCAGAAATTGAACCTTGGAGCCGGATAGAGTACTGGTCTTTACATTCCCTCTATGGCTTTCAAATACAGCATTTTTTTGATGATAATGTCGCTCTTCCACCAATTGACGGCAATCTCATATTCTTTATAATCATTACACCAATTCCACGGAACAACAAAGGAACCGTCGGGAAGCTGGTTTTCTTTAATATGCTTAACCTCCGCGTTGACCCATTCCATATTGTCCACATAGAAAGGACTGTTTTTCGATACAATAAAATTTGATGGAAACGCACAGTAATTCGCCTTCCATTTTTCCGTATCTTTGGTGATATTACAGTTTACCTGCTCTTTCAGCTTGCGCAGGAGCAGCCCCATATCAAACAACTGCACTCCTGCTTCCGCACAATAGCCATAGAGACGGATAAAGCAGCTTGTAACATGCATTTCCTGAAAAGGAGCTTTGGCGCAGAACCACTCCGCCGCCTCCTTCGCAATCTCACAGGCCAGCTTATATAACTTACTGTCTGGCTCCGCATATTTAATCGCAAATCCCGCAAGATATGCTGTGGGATTATAATCCATCTTGGTTTCCCCTTTGTCATCATATTTCCACCAAACGGCACAAGGATATTCATTATTGGAGGGCACCGTGTTGAGCCATTGATTCCGGGAAGAATCGAAATCCGCGCCGCTCTCAAGGTAACGCAAAATATTCTGAATCATGGGATTTCTCCGATCCGTCATTCTTACCTCACGCAGTATTTCAATTGCCGTCCACGTCTGTATAGGACTGGAATTGGGGTTAAAGCAATCTGCCTCCAGCCCATGCCCAAATCCGCCGTCCTCATTTTGATATGCGGCAAGCGCCTTCAAAACCGCCTCTCTGGAGTCATTCTCAAAATGATACCGCCATCGTGCAAAGTCAAGAGGTCTGGCATTCCGGTAAATAAAGTTTTTTGCTGTTTCCATCGTCTTCATAGTTCTCTCCTATCCTTTCTATTTTAATCAGGGACAAATGCCCCAAATCCCAATAATGAGTTTTCTTCGTTTCATACAGCCGTTTTCAATTTCCTTTTCACTTCCCCAATAACAGCGTATGTATTTTGTCTCGTATTGAGGCAATATTTCCCGATATGTTTCATCCTTGTGAAACAGAGCAGCCGTCAGCGGCATATAATATAAGTTTTTCATGAGGCTGTTTCTGGTTTTGGAGCATACTAAATTACGTTCTTCCGGACTGCACGCTTTGAAATATCAAACGGCAATATGGTATATTTGCACTAATTCACCATCATCCTCCGTTTCCCGGATCAATACGCCGCCGTTTTTTTGTATCGTTTTTGCCGAACCTGTATTGTCTTTCGCACAGGAGATAATAACAGGATTTATCCCGTATCCCTTCATGATAGGCAGTGCCATAGAAAGCATTCCGGCAGCATACCCCTTCCTTCGTTCGGAAGGCCTGATTCCGAAGCCCGAATGCCCGTCCACATCAGCACATCTGTATCGGATACTAATGGCGCCCAAAATGGAATTGTCTCTCATTAAAAAGTATAAATCTTGCACGTTTTCCTTGTCTTCTTCTACCCAGTTCAGCCATTTCTCATATGTTACATTTTTCCCTTCTGCAGGACTGAAACGCCTTATCGCTCCCGGATTCAGCCTGCCTCCAAACGCTTCCCACTCATCCATCATTTCTTCATACTCTTTCTTATGCTCTAGTGATGGTCTGACCAATCTCAATTCTTCCATATTTTGCCTCGTTTTTCTTATGGATTCTATTCTTTAGCTTGTATTTCTCTGGCTTCTGTTCTCCGGCTTCTGTCTCTATGGCTTCTGTCTCTCTGGCTTCCTATTTCTGTGAGTCTATATCCATGGTTCCTATTTCTATGAGTTCTTTATCCATGCCGTCTAAAGAGAGTTGAAAAATGCTTTCCCAGAATATTAGTACATGCGTCACTTTTAGCGGGCACAAGTCTCAATTAGTGAGGCACAGCTGGGGCATCGCCTCCCAAACGGAAACGCATCCTGCCACAAAGCGGATCGGGCAAACAGGTATAATTTATACGAAACGCTATATCAATATACCGGCCTCCTGACTACTCCACTAATTACCTGCCTGGCTTTCAGCCTGCAAAACAGCGTTTAAACGACGGGGCAAGAGGGAACGATTTCATTGAAAAAAAACATTTCGCTCAAGGGCAGAGAAATTTCATATCATATAAAATACTTTTTTCCACCCCTTCCGGAAGCTCTTTTCCGTTCTCCTCCAGTGCCTGCAAAATATCCTTTTGCAATGGCTGAGAAAGCTTTCCGTACATAAACCTTATCCGGATACCGCACAGTATTTTACGTGCTTCTTCCTCAGGCATGTCCTGACGGTATATGCGTATCAGACAGGGCAGCCGGTTCCAAGAGCTTTCCCGGAGAAGAAGATTCAGAAGGTATCTTTTACGATGGTCCTCCTCCACTTCCGTATAAGCTTTATATATCCTTTCCGCCCCCGGATAGAACTCTCTCCTCCGAATAGATAGATAAGCGGCTTTTGACAGTTCATTTCCGGCATCCAAAAGATACTGCCACAAAAGTTCCTCGTCCCGAAAGTCTTCCTGATACCCCAGCGCCAGAAGTGTACATTTCAAAACCTTTCTCTCCGGCCTCTCCATACATTTCATCAGTTCCTGCAGATTGCCATGCCTGCAGGACTCCGCCAGCCCCATAATTGCATACTCAGGTTTATCATCCTCCAAGTGGCTGAGATAGTATTCACGAATATTAAAGCTGCTGTGACGCCTTAAAATATAAGCGGCATACTCTCTTACACCCTTGCTGCTGTCCAGAAGCATTTCCTCCAGCCCCGGCCAATCATTTTTTATATATTCATATTTCTTTTCCACGGCTATCCTGCGGAGCGCAGCGGATGAATCCGTCAAATAGCGTTCCGTCCATTCCACCGTACAATCGGGCCGGGCAAAAATTCCTCCGGCCAGTATTTTTTTTAAGAAGGGAATCTTTTCCCGTCTCAGAAGAGTATCCGTCTCCTCTAGTGTCAGGGTTCCGGATTTTACCAGTACTCTATACAAGGCTCTCCGCGTCAACGGCTCCTTTTGAGGATCGGAGATTTCACTGAGTTCCATTTCCTTCAGCGATACGGATATCCTTTTTTCTATCTCATCCCACAATTTTTGCATTTGTTCCTCTGAACGACGCTGACAGTTCTGCAGTCGTTCCATAGCCGGGATGCCTTCAAAAAGCTCTTTCGCATTCACTTTTCTCAAATATTCCTCCAACAGCCCGCAGGCTCTTGTCCGGATATTCCCCACCCAATCGTTCACCCTGAAAAACAGCCAAAAGAGCATCCCGTCATGCTCCGCCATCTCATACATGCACCTTTCCCTGAAATAACCGTTGGGATGGAATGTTCCAAGGATCAACACATACTTGTACTCTTCCTCCGGCAATTCCTTTCTGACGGTCTCCAGAGATACTTCCTCCCAATTGATTACCCATTCCATAGAAGTAAGCTCACGGAATTGTTCACAAAGCTTGAGAAGTTTCGGCCGCTGCAGTTTTTTTAGCTGCCTTGCTATGGCTTCTCCCGCCCTTTTTATCATTTCTCCATTGCATGTTGCAAAAGCATCATATACCCGAAGCCCTGTAAAATCCCCCGACTCCAATTTCACCAGCCATTCTTTCATCCAGCGCTCTGTCATAACCTTCTCTTCCTTCCCTTTACACCCGGAAGCTCATTAGAGCGTGGTTTACGCTTTCACCGTGAATATTGGTTCCAGACGAGCTACCGGAGCCGCCATATTATGTGTTGTATGTACCGCGATTACTTCATTGATATCCTTATAGGCATAGGGCGCTTCCGCCCGGATTGATTCTTCCCATTTTGCCAAAATATCCGCTCTGCCTTTTAAATCATTGCGGGTCGGGTCAATGGGAGTAATGATATGAAACTTTTCCATAAATTGACGAAACGCATCGTCATTTCCCCTGATTGCATCTCCCCGGGATTTTTTCCGTCCGGCGCCATGACTGGCGCTCCAAAGGGATTCCGGATTCCCCAGTCCGCGGAGCAGATAGCTGGAGCTTCCCATAGAGCCGGGTATCATCACCGGCTCGCCGTAATAGGCAAATTCCGTTCCCAGCATTTCTTCACAGCCTCCGGCGCAACATGCTCCCTTTCGGTGGATGTAATAGTTTCCGTCTGCAGTCTGCATTTTCCAGATATAATTGTGCGGGGCGTCATATAGCAGCTCCATATCGCATTCTCCCAACACATCGTTAAAAGCATCCTGAATCATAAACCCAAGAAACAAACGATTGGCAAACCCAAAATTAGCCGCATTTCCGGAGACCGACCAGAAACGATTCCATGCGTCCTGCATTACACCGCCGGCAGATGTTGCGTCGGCATCCGGTATCGGATAAATTTTATTTTCGGGGTGAACCAATCCGGCAGGATAAATCTCCTGACAAATCTTACGGTTCAAAAGTCCGCTATGATGGCCGATCATCAAGGATCCCGTGTGAAGCATTACCACCGCGGCCCCCTTTTTAAGCTTCCATGCATTAGCGGTCTGACCGTCATAAATCTCGGCCACCCGCTGGACTTCCAGAAAATGATTGCCTCCCCCGATTGTCCCGATCTGGTCATCATATGTCAATTGTCCATAGCTTCCGATAAAATCCTCCAAGCCTTCCGTATCGTCCGCTTTCAGACTCCCCCGGAACACGGTGCGTTTTAACCATTTCTCTTGAACATCAGGCCGATAATATTTCCACAAACCGCTTTTTTTGCTGTCCTGATTCGTTTCCAATATCCCTTCAAGACCATAACGGAACATTGCCTGCCGCTGTCTCCCCGTCATAGGAATCTGCCTGCCGCCCTCAAAAAAGGTATGCCGGATTTTCTTGGTCAGTTCGGAAAGTTTATCCCGGACCTTTTCTTCCGACAAATCGGTAATATAAAACCGCATACCACAATTGATATCGTTTCCCATTGCCTGGGGAACGGCAAATCCCTTTGTCATCATCACCGTTCCGATGGGAATGCCCACACCTTTGTGAAAGTCCGGCGTCAATACAATTTTCTCAATCCGTTGTTCCTCTCCCTGAAAAAAGCCTTTCGCTGCTGCCAGCCTGTCCAAAGTTTCTTCCAGCTCTGTCATCCTGTGCAATTCTTCCATTGCATTTTTATCCGGCGCCGCCCCTTTCGGAAGATAGCATGATATGATATTATGTCTGTCTTTGTATTCTATTTTGTGTAACATAGTGTCCCTCTCTAAAGAACTACATTCCCCGTTTATCTGCTATGGAGCTATCCACTAAAAATCCCGGAGTATGTTTGAAAAATCTGTCTCGGGATTTCGTGCAAGGAAGCACGAAACACCTCGCGGTTTCCGCAGGCAGGATTCAAGACTTTCACAGTAAACCCCCTTACATTCCGGCGGCTTCCCATGCATGAAAGTCCGGGGATTTACTGTTATTAAAAAAATGAGTAAGGCAGAACATCCATATATGCTCTGCCCGTTTTATCTTATATCCTTTCATACGGTTTCATCATATGTATAGCTGCTTTTCCCCCAGCAAAAATGCTTTTTAATAGTTATAGCCATTTTATCATCATACTCCCCTTGCCGCAAGATTTTTTTGTCCTTCCTATCACAGCAGTCTCGCTGTTACTGTTCACCCGCTGTCTCCGCGAGGTGTTTTCATGCTGTTTCTGCATGATAAACCCGAGACAGACCTGCGCGAAACCGCTGTTTTGCAATTTCTGTGCATAGGTTACTGTGAACGAAGTGAACAGTAACGTCTTTTCCTCACTCTTGCCCGCTCATCCGGAAATATTGCCGCTCACCCGGAGTTCTTATATCATAAGTCACACACAAATACAGATTTTCCACGTCATATTTCTCTTGAATCAGCCAAGCCACCGTCATATCCTTGCTCTCACCCGCAGCAATTTGGTAATGAAAATAATCGGAAGCTCCTGCTTGGGATAAGGAAGCCGAAACATATGCCGGAGCACAGGATACAATAGTCACTTTCCCGGTGTCCGGATCCGCATATGCTATCATGAATTCGCTCATATTCAGTTCCCCGTCCGATTCTTCCTCAAGGTTTTTGACATTAAGATTACAAACCAAAAGCTTTCCCTCATCAATACTGCACCACTCCGGATCCCCTGCGGTATCATAATTCTCTGTTTGTTCCTGCATTTTAGCTCTGTCCAAATCGGCTTCCTCAGGTGAATCGAATAACTGCACCCCCTTCAAAGTGAGTTCACGCGCCGGATATAAAGTTTCTTCTGCGGTTATATGCATGACCTGAAGAGTATCATTGACTTCCAGTATATTATCTGTCAACAGTGCCTCCTCTTCCACCCATGCATACGTGCCCTTATCTTCTTCCGCGGAATCCTTTTGTGTCTGTTCATCCACAGGCGGCTCTCCTGCCGCAATGCCCTCTGTTTCGTGTTCTCCGGAGACAGAATAGCTGCCTGCAATTGTATCCGACACGATCTCTGTTCCCTGA
>Ga0137308_101062_pt1 | contig 32100 bp, 27 predicted proteins | sample Inofrocosms_June_FD_97181 | JGI IMG/M metagenome (GOLD analysis project Ga0137308, IMG submission 97181) | Mouse cecal microbial communities from Vienna, Austria - N-Acetylneuraminic and N-Acetylglucosamine D2O microcosms_June | ecosystem: Host-associated > Mammals > Digestive system > Large...
GAATACGCCGAATTTTCCGAGCGTGTTTCCCTCTGCAAAATGAGCCAAGCCGAGTTTATTCGGCAAGCCCTAATCAAATCAAGCATGCGCTGTACGATTTCAGCTATGTGGAGATTGCTGAAATGTGCGGTTGCTCCAAGTACGCAGTACGTGACAGCATCATGGCGGTGAGGAAAAATTTCAAAAAGTTTTTCCAAAACTGACCCCACGGACGCCCCCCTAAGTGGGCTATAAGGTGAGGGGCAAAATGCTCCATCACCGGGAGGGACAAGCAGTTTCGACTGCTTGTCCCTCCTGTCATTTAGGAGGTCAAAATGAAAGTTATCAATTTGCGGCTCTACTATCCCCACTATGAGCAGGACAAGCTGGTGGAGGTCAGCGAGGAAGTCTTTGACGTGCTGTGCCAGTCCGTCCGGGAAATGCGGAACCATGAGCGCCGCAAGCGGTATCACCGGGCCTACTACTCGCTGGACGCTTACGACTGGACGGAAAACTATGCCTTGGAACACAGCCCGTCCCCGGAGCAGCTTGTCATGCTGGCGGAGGAACGGGCCGAGCGTGACCGGCTGGCCTCTGCCTTGCAGGAGGCCCTGGCCTACGCCACCCCCACCCAGGCCCGGCGCGTCTGTGCCTACTACCTGGGCGGGCTGACCCAGCAGCAGATCGCAGACCGTGAGCACGTTCACAACAGCAACGTGTGTCTGTCCATCCGCCGTGGTCTGTGCAATCTGCGCCGCTACTACGCAGACCACCCCCAGGGAAAGTGAGGGCGGCATGGCGATCATCAATTTGCGAAAGCACTACTATCCGCTCTACACAAAGGACACGTTCATTGAAGTGCCGGACGAGGTTGCCGCCGTCATGGAGGAATGTCGGCTCTATGAGAACCGGCAGAAGGGCAGGAAAAGTTACTATCACGTTTACTCCATGGATTGCAGCCCCGGCATTGAAAACCATGCCATGTTCCTTGTGCAGTCCCCGGAGGATTTGATTATTCGGGAGATTGACGAGGCCGCTGAAGAACTGCTGTTGGAGCATTTAGCGGAGGCTGTCACCCACCTGTCCCCCACCCAGGCGCGGCGGCTCTATGCCCGGTATGCCTTGAAGAAAAAGTTTCGGGAGATTGCGGCGGACGAGGGTATCAGCGGGAGCTGTGCCTGTGACAGCGTGACCGGCGCGCTCAAAAAGTTACAGAAGATTTTCGCCAAAAATGGCTGGCTGGAAAAGGAGGATTGACAACTATGGACAAAACCCAAGAGGAACAGGAAATCGAAAAGAAAATTAGCCAATATCAGAACCGCCAAAAGATTTTGCTGAACAAAAAGCGCACTGAGGAACACCGGGCCAGAACGCACCGGCTGATTGGCCGAGGGGCCATTTTGGAGGCTGTTTTCCCTGCCGTTGTCGGCATGGAGGGCGAGGAAGTCAAGGCATTCCTGATTGCCCTCTCCCGCCTGCCAGGGGCGGCGGAGCTGGCGGAAAAAGCACCCAAAAACGAGGTTGCGGAGTAATCCCCAGTCCGAATGGCGCACTTATACACCGTCCCGGTGTCGTGCGCCCTGCCGGGGGCTTGTTGCGTCCTTCGGACGCGATGGGGGCTGCGCCCCCAAACCCTCGCACCCCCGCCAGAAAGTGACATCCGCTTCGCGTCTGTCACTTTCCGGCGGGGCCAATACCCAACACTGAAAGGAGGTGCGTTTTTACGGCAATTTTTCATTGTCCTATCCAGATAATTCAACGGAGCCAGGGCAAATCCGTTGTGGCCGCTGCCGCCTATCGGAGCGGTGAAAAGCTGGTAAACGAGTGGGACGGTATGACCCACGACTACACCCGCAAAGGCGGCGTTGTCCATACGGAAATCATGCTGCCTTCTCACGCCCCACCAGAATTTCAAGACCGCTCCACTCTCTGGAACTCTGTGGAGCAAATCGAGAAATCCAGCACTGCCCAGCTTGCCAGGGAGATTGAAGTGGCCTTGCCCGTTGAGTTGTCCAGGGCGGAACAGTTGGCGCTTGTCCGCTCTTTTGTGAAAGACAACTTCGTGGACGCTGGGATGTGCGCCGACTTTGCCATTCACGACAAAGGGACAGGCAATCCCCATGCCCACATTATGCTGACAATCCGGCCTATAAAAGAAAATGGGGAGTGGGGCGCGAAGTGCCGCAAGGTGTACAATCTGGACGGCCAGGGTCAGCGCATCCCGGACGGCAAAGGCGGCTGGAAAAGCCATCGGGAGGACACCACCGACTGGAACCAGCGGGGCAACGCCGAGAAGTGGCGGGCGGCGTGGGCCAGCTATGCAAACCGGGCTTTGGAGGCCGCAGGCAGGCCGGAGCGCATCGACCACCGCAGCTACAAGAGGCAGGGCGTTGATAAAATCCCCAGCGTCCACATGGGGCCTGCCGCCAGTCAGATGGAGCGCCGAGGCATCCAGACGCAGAAAGGCAACATCAACCGTGAAATCGCCGCTGATAACAAGCTGCTGAAAGAGATAAAGGCCCGCATCACCCGCCTTTACAACTGGAGCAAGGAGCAATCGACACAGCCCCAGGACCGGGAAAGCATCATGGATTTTCTTTTTCAGGCAAAGCAAGACACCGCCCCGACTTCCCGCTATGGTAAGGTCAAGGCGCTCAAAGCGGACGCAAAACTTTTCAATTTTTTGATGGAGAACGGTATCAAATCCATGCAGGAATTATTTGACAAGGTTGCTGCTATAAACAGCGATTACTACGACTTGCGCGGCAAAATCGTGAGCAAGGAGCGGCGGTTATCCGTCCTCAATGAGCGGTTAGAGATGTGGGAACAGTATCAGAAATACAAGCCTATCCGCCAGAAATTGGACAAGGTTGCGCCGGGAAAGCGGGAGCAATTCGAGCAGCGCCACAGCGCCGACCTTGCCCTGTTCGATGCCGCCGTCCGCTACTTGGACACGCTGAAAGCCTCCGGCGAGAGCATCACCCCCAAGGCATGGAGGATGGAGGCCCAAAGGCTGACCGCCGAGAAAGAGGCCGACTACCTGACAATGCGCTCCATGCGGGAGGACATTAAGGCGGTGGAAACGCTGAAAAAGACTGCTGACCGGCTTGCCAGGGAGGGCCAGACACAGCACAGGGAGGAACAGGAGCGATGACCTATCAGCAATATCGGGCTGTCCGGCGGTTGGTACATAGCTGCTGTAACTACCAGGACGGCAACTGCCTCCTGCTGGACGATGGGGAGGAATGTGTCTGCCCGCAGGCGATTGCTTACTCGCTGATCTGCCGCTGGTTCCGGGCCGCTGTCCTGCCGCTGGACGGGGAACTGTGCGCCGCCCTGTTTCCCACGCCCTCTGCTGGGCGGCGGCGTTGCCGGGAGTGTAAACGAGTTTTCACCCCACCCAGGCACAACACCCTTTACTGCCCCGACTGTGCCGCAAGACGAGCCAAGCGGAGCAAGCGGGATTGGGCCAGAAAAAAGAGAGCTGGTGCGTAGAAAAAGTACCCCTTGAAAAGCCGCTTATATCAAGGCTTTCAAACCCGTCCTCGATAGGGGGGCTGTATGTTTCCATTCTGAACCCCAAAAACGGCCCTCTAACGGCCCACAAATCGGGAGGTGAACACGATTGCTGACTACATGACAGCGGACACAAAAATGCCGCCCTATCTGCCATTCCCCCGTTTTCTGATGGAGGCGGATTTGGCACTGGCAACCAAGCTGGTTTATGCCGTCCTGCTGGACAGGGCGCAGCTCTCCCAGGCCAACGGCTGGGCGGATGACAACGGCCAGATTTCCCGGTACAACAAGTACGGCGTGGCCCACTGTACCCAGCACCGCATCAAGTATGATACGCTCTACAACATCGTGCTGGAACAGATTAGGGCTTGTGCGAGAAAGGCCCTTGCCGATGAACAGGAGGCAGCGGTCCAACTCCGGGAGAACTGCCAGGCGGACGAGCAGGCCGAGCGTGAGGCCATCCAGCGGAGCATTGACGAGGACAGCGAACGCATCACCGCTCTGGAACGCATCATCAGCCGGGTGTACGAGGATATGATTGCCCAGCGCATCAGCGAGGACAACTTCAACCGTATCTTGGAGAACAGCCAGACGGAGCAGGCCACGCTGAAAAACCGTGTCATGCTGAACCGGGAACGGCTGGCCCAGCAGACCCAGGAGCAGGAGGACAGCACACGCTGGCTGGAAATCATCAAGGACTATGCCGACATCCAGAAATTGGACGCTGTGACGCTGAACCGGCTTGTTCAGAAAATCGTCATCCACGAGGACATAGACGGCGAGACTGTTCGCCAGACTGTGGAAATCCATTTCAATTTCAACGATAAAGCGGATAAACACAGGATAATCCGCGAGAAATAACTGAATACCGCAACATTAAGCCCGGACAGCAGAGGAACCGGGGTAATGCTGATTGAGGATGCCGCCGCCCGCCGTGGGCTGTTTCACCAATTTTGGAATGAAACAGCTCATGGCGGGCGGCGGCATCATCCTGCTGGGCACCACCCTGGTCCCCCTGCTGTCCGGCCTGTTTAGCTGATCGTGGCCCATCCCAATCCCTGCCCCTCCCGCCCCAGGCGGGAGGGGCGTTGAAAGGAGGGTAAACCCCTATGGATTTTCTATGGGATGCCATTACCGGCTGGCTGAAAGATATTTTGGTCAGCGGTATCATGAGCAACCTGTCCGGGATGTTCGACAGCGTAAACGATAAGGTGGGGGACATTGCCGCCCAGGTGGGCGCGACGCCCCAGGCGTGGAACGGCAGTATTTTCAATATGGTGCAGAACCTCTCGCAGAACGTAGTGCTGCCCGTGGCTGGGGTGATCCTGGCCTTTGTCATGACGTTGGAGCTGGTGCAGATACTCATGGACAAAAACAACTTCCATGATATTGAGACGGTGGTATTTTTCCGTTGGATTTTCAAAACGGCCTGCGCCATCCTCATTGTCACCAACACCTGGAACATTGTGATGGGCATTTTTGACGTGGCCCAGGGTGTGGTCAATCAAGCGTCCGGCATCATTATCGGAGATACCAGCATCGACCTCGCCACCGTGATGCCGGACATGGAAACCCGGCTGCGGGCAATGGATATAGGGCCGCTGCTCGGCCTGTGGGTACAGTCGCTGATCGTGGGCATTACCATGTGGGCGCTGACCATCTGCATCTTCATCATCACCTATGGCCGTATGCTGGAAATCTATCTTGTTACCAGCATGGCCCCTATCCCCATGGCGGCGATGTTGGGCAAGGAGTGGGGCGGCATGGGACAGAACTACTTGAAATCCCTGTTCGCGCTGGGCTTCCAGGCGTTCCTCATCATGGTGTGCGTGGCGATCTACGCGGTATTGGTGCAGGGGATCGCCGTCAGCACCGACATCAGCGCGGCCATCTGGACGTGTATGGGCTATACGGTGCTGCTGTGCTTCACCCTGTTCAAGACAGGGAGCTTATCCAAAAGTCTGTTTTCAGCCCACTAACTATTAAATAGGAGGATTTCTTTCCAATGAACGAGAACAATACCCAGCCCTCCGGCGCGGAACGGCCTGCCCAGCCCGCGCCGCTGGATGTGAGCGTGAAGATCACGCCGTCCAATAAGGAGGGCAATCTGCTGGCTTTTGCCAACGTGACCCTGGGTGGCTGCTTCGCCGTCACCGGCATCCGCGTCATGGACAGCGACAAGGGCGTTTTTGTGGCGATGCCCGACAGGAAGAACGCCAAGGGCGAGTATCATGACGTGTGCTTTCCCACCACGTCGGAGATGCGGCAGGTGCTTCACACCGCTGTGCTGGGCGAGTATCAGAAGGTGATGGAGCAAATCGCCGCCCGTGGCGCGGAAAAGCGATCCTCGGTTATGGACGCGATTCAGAACGCAAAAAAGACAGCGGCGGACCGTCCTGCCCCGGACAAAGCCCACACGCCCCCGCAGCGCAAAGCGGACAAGGGAGCGCGGTAATGCTCCTGGTCCCGATTTCCCTCAAAGACGCCAACGCTTTTGTGGCGGAGCATCACCGGCACCACAGACCTGTTGTGGGACACAAGTTTTCTATCGGCTGTGCCCAGGATGGGAAGCTGGTGGGGGTGGCTATCATAGGCCGTCCTGTGAGCCGATACCTGGACAACGGTCTGACGCTGGAAGTCAACCGCCTTTGCACCACGGGGGAGAAAAATGCTTGCAGTATGCTGTACGCTGCGGCGGCGCGGGCGGCAAAGGCCATGGGCTATCAGAAGATCATCACCTACACCCTGGACACCGAGCCGGGGACCAGCCTGCGGGCCGCTGGCTGGACGTGCATGGGACAGGCGGGAGGAAAACGCTGGACCGGCAAACGCTGTCCCGCTGTGGACCTCTGCCCGCCGCAAATGAAACTGCGCTATGAGAAAATTTTATAGATTGGAAGTGTATCACATTGGCAGCTAAAAAAGGGCAGAACTTTCCGCCCCTCTATGGGCAATCCTTTGAAACGGCGGTGGAACTTGGGGAAGCGGAGCAGTACAACGCTTCTCACGATCTGAATGTGGAGTGTGCCAGGGCCATCAACAAGGCCCTGGGGGAACATTACCGCGACAACTGCCTGGACACGGCAGCGGCGAGTAAGGAGGTCGTGGGAAAATTCGGTTTTGAGCGAACGATGTATGTGCTGGCCAGCACTGTCCGTCATTTTGATTATGATGGAAGGGTTTCCCACAATAACAAAAAATGGGCGCGTACTTTCCCCGAATTTGACGATAAGCGCATGGGTTCGTATTACCTGGTTACGAGCCATCCCGGCCTGACCGATATGCTTGTCGATCAGGTGCGGCATGACTATCTGCTGACCCAGCCGCTCAAAGCCCAGGAGGTCAAAGCGGAGGCGGAGCGGATTCTGACCAAGCTCCAAAGCCTGCGGGAGCCAAACAGTCCCAACGGGGAGCAGTTTGAGGTGTGGGTGTCTCCCATTTTCGTGGAACGCGCCAAGCCCAGGCAGATGGAGCGGCTGGCGTCCCTGCTGGGCTTTCCGTCGCTGAAAATCTCCAAGAGCGGGCGCGATACCTACATTGCCATTGACAAGGACGAAAACCGCAACAAACCGCTCCAACTGCGAAAGCCGTCCGTTAAGGCAAAGCTGGCAGTAAAGCCCGTCCCCGGCGATCACCCCGCCAAGCCGAAGGACCAGGAGGCGCGATGATTTGAAGATCGGATGCGCTGACGTGGATGGGCACAACTGGCCCAACCTTTGCCTGATGAAATTGTCCGCCTACCACAAAGGGCGGGGCGATACCGTGGAGATGTGGAGGCCGGAGGGCTGGTACGATCTCGTCTACAAAAGCAGGGTGTTCACCGACACCTATCTTCCAGCGAAAAATCAGGCACATTAAGTTTTTTTCTTTGCTTTTTCGGGCTTCTCCTGACTGTTTTTTAATTTGATCTTGAACCTTGGAGGAACCACTGAGACCTCTCCTTCAAGCTCAAAATTTTTTTTGCTACGCATACCTAACACGATAACAAGGGTAAGGAAAAGAGTTATAAGTAAAACAGCTTGCATAGCGAATTCTCCTTTGCATTTTTTGTCTCTGTGTCTCTACCCTTATTATATGCAGCGGCTTCTTGATTGTTAACCTTCTTTTTCTAAAAAAAGAGTGTTGAACCAAATAAATTAGCGCAAAAAAAACAGGAAATGTCACCACACAACTTTTTACGCAAACTCCAATTTGTTGTATTTGACGGATTTAGCGAGGGGATAGTCTGAAAATTTTAGCTAAAATATCAGGAATACACATTGGGAACGACCATATAAATTCGCACTTCCTCTAAAGTGACGATTGCTCAACGAATACTGATGTCGGAATCATCGAATTAAAAAACAAAGGAGATATTGTTAATGGCCTATGTTCCGGTCCCGAAGGACCTGACCAAAGTAAAAACCAAAGTGGCGTTCAACCTGACGAAACGCCAGCTCATTTGTTTCGGCGGCGGTGCTGTACTCGGCATCCCGCTTTTCTTTTTGCTCAAAGGGCCGCTGGGGAGCAGCGCGGCGGCGCTGTGCATGATCCTGGTCATGCTCCCGTTCTTCATGCTGGGCGTCTACGAAAAGAACGGCCAGCCGCTGGAAAAGGTGGTGCGAAACATCCTCAACGTCTGCTTCCTTCGGCCCAAGCAGCGCCCTTACAAAACCAACAACTTCTATGCCGCCCTGGAGCGGCAGGACTAATTAGACAGGGAGGTGTACCACATTGTTTATCACGGCCATAAAAAATCTCATTCGCCGCCTGTTCGGAGAAAAGCCGGACCCCCAGGCCAGACCGCCCCGGCAAAAAGGCGGTAAGCGTCTCTCCCATGAGGATCGGCGGCAGGTGGAAGCGGCCATCGCCAGGGCCAAAGGTACAGACAAGCAGGAGCTGTCCGCCCAGGACAGCATCCCCTACCAGCGGATGTATCAGGACGGCATTTGCCGCGTCACCGATACCTTCTACACCAAGACGGTGCAGTTCCAGGACATCAACTACCAGCTCAGCCAGAACGAGGACAAAACCGCCATTTTTGAGGGTTGGTCCGACTTTCTGAACTACTTTGACAGCTCCATCCATTTCCAGCTCTCCTTTTTGAATCTGTCCACCGCCCAGGACGGCTACGCCCGGAGCGTGGTCATTCCCCTGCGTGGGGACAAGTTCAACGATGTGCGGGTGGAATACTCGGATATGCTGCAAAATCAGCTTGCCAAGGGGAACAACGGCCTGACCAAGACCAAGTTTCTTACCTTCGGCATCGAGGCGGACAGCTTTCGGACCGCCAAGCCCCGCCTGGAACGCATTGAAATGGACGTTATGAACAACTTTAAGCGCCTGGGTGTGGCCTCCGCCCCCATGGATGGGCAGGAGCCGTTCCGCTTCTCCTGGGACTGGCTGGCCCCCTCCGGCCTGTCCACCAAGGACTTCATCGCCCCCAGCTCCTTTGAGTTCAAAAATGGGCGGGTGTTCCGTATGGGGAAGCTGTTCGGCGCGGTGTCCTTCCTGCAAATCCTGGCCCCGGAGCTGAATGACAGGATGCTGGCGGATTTCCTGGACATGGAGAGCAGCCAGATCGTCAACCTGCACATCCAGTCCGTGGACCAAATCAGCGCCATCAAGACGGTGAAGCGGAAGATCACCGACCTGGACCGAGCCAAGATCGACGAGCAGAAAAAGGCGGTCCGGGCAGGTTATGACATGGACATCATTCCGTCCGATCTCGCCACCTATGGCGCGGAGGCCAAAAAGTTGTTGCAGGACCTCCAAAGCCGGAATGAGCGGATGTTCTTGGTCACATTCCTGGTGCTGAACACGGCGGACAGCCAGCGGCAGCTCGACAACAACGTGTTCCAGGCGTCCAGCATCGCGCAGAAATATAACTGCCAGCTCACCCGGCTGGACTACCAGCAGGAGCAGGGCCTTATGAGCAGTCTCCCCCTGGGCCACAACCAGGTAGAGATTCAGCGGGGCCTTACCACATCCAGCACCGCCATCTTTGTGCCCTTCACCACCCAGGAGCTGTTTCAGAGCGGCGGCGAATCGCTGTACTACGGGCTGAACGCACTTTCCAACAACCTGATTATGGTTGATCGGAAGATGTTAAAAAATCCCAACGGTCTGATCCTGGGCACCCCTGGCAGCGGCAAATCCTTCTCCGCCAAGCGGGAGATTTTGAACGTGTTCCTGGTGACAGACGATGACATCATCATCTGCGACCCGGAAGCGGAGTATTATCCCCTGGTCCAGCGCCTGGACGGGCAGGTAATCAAAATCTCCCCCACCAGCAGGCAGTACGTCAACCCCATGGACCTCAATCTGGACTATTCAGACGATGAAAACCCGCTGTCGCTGAAGGTGGATTTCCTGCTTTCCTTCTGCGACATTGTGGTGGGGAGCAAGGACGGCCTACAGCCGGTGGAGAAAACGGTGATCGACCGCTGTGTGCGGCAGGTGTATCAGAAGTATCTCTCCGACCCCCGCCCGGAGAATATGCCAGTGCTGGGCGATCTGTACGACACCCTCCGGGCGCAGACGGAGAAGGAAGCACAGTTTATTGCCACGGCGCTGGAAATCTACGTCACCGGCAGTCTGAATGTGTTCAACCACCGCACCAACGTGGATATTGACAACCGCATCGTCTGCTACGACATCAAGGAGCTGGGCAAGCAGTTAAAGCAGCTCGGTATGCTGGTCATTCAAGATCAGGTCTGGAACCGCGTCACGGTAAACCGGGGGCTGGGCAAAACCACCCGCTACTATGTAGACGAGTTCCATCTGCTGCTGAAAGGTGAGCTGGCTTCCTGGTCCGTGGAGATTTGGAAGCGTTTCAGAAAATGGGGCGGCGTTCCCACCGGCATCACGCAGAACATCAAGGATTTGCTTGCCAGCCGGGAAATCGAGAATATATTTGAAAATTCTGATTTCATTTATATGCTCAATCAGGCTGCGGGGGACCGAAAAATCCTGGCAAAGCAGCTCAACATCAGCCCTCACCAGCTTTCCTATGTCACCCACTCCGGCGAGGGCGAGGGCCTGCTGTTCTACGGCAACGTGATCCTGCCCTTTGTAGACCGCTTCCCGAAAGACACCGAGCTGTACCGCATCATGACCACGAAACCCCAGGAGGTTTCCGCATGAGCGAGGCCGTCTACACCAAGCAGGACCTGTCCATCATGCAGGCGTGGCCGCTGGAACGGAAAATCATGGTAACACAGGCAAAGATCATTGAGTGGTATCGTCACTACGGTGGAAAAGTATCCGTCTCGTTTAGCGGCGGGAAGGATTCAACTGTGGCTCTTGACCTTGCGCGGCGGGCTTTCCCGGATATTCCGGCGGTGTTTGTGGACACCGGGCTGGAATACCCGGAGATCAGGGAGTTTGTGAAGTCTGTGTCCAATGTGACATGGCTTCGCCCGGAGCTGCCCTTTACAAAGGTAGTTGAGCAGTACGGCTATCCGGTAATCTCCAAAGAAGTGGCGCACCGCATTTATTACGCCCGAAAGGGCAGTAACTGGGCAATTCAGAATATGAACGGCTGTAACAAAGATGGGAGTTTTTCACAGTTTTATCAACGGTTTCGGAAATGGCACTTCCTGATGGAAGCGCCATTTCCTATTTCCGCACGATGCTGTGAAATCATGAAAAAAAGACCTATCCACCGTTACACAAAAGAAAACGGGGTTGTGCAAATCACAGGGACAATGGCCTGTGAAAGTATGCGGCGGGAAAGCACCTATCTGAAATATGGCTGCAATGCTTTCAACAAAGGTGAGCCGACCTCTCAACCCCTGTCGTTCTGGACAGAACGGGATGTGCTTCAATATCTGCGCATGACCGGCATCCCCTATGCTTCCATCTATGGGGACATCGTGGAGAAAAATGGGAAGCTCGTTACCACAGGGGCACAACGTACCGGCTGTATGTTCTGTATGTTCGGTGCCCATTTGGAGAAGAAGCCAAACCGCTTTCAGCGTATGGCGCTGACCCACCCAAAACAGCATGAGTTCTGCATCAACAAACTGGGCTGCGGAAAGGTGCTGGACTTCATCGGTGTACCCTACCAGCCGTGTCAGGGGTGCGGCCATGGCTGAAAAGAAAGTGACCCGCCTACAGTTTACCGATGCCGAACGCGAGGATTCCCGTCTGAAGGAGCACGTCAGGCGGGCGGACAAAGCGGCGGATAAGGCGGATGCGGCCCAGGCCAAGGTCCCCAAAAAGAAAAAGCTGGTAAAGTGGCAGGTAACAGACGCCGCCACAGGCAAATCCAAGACCCGCCTGCGGTTTGAGGACGTGGACAAACCCGCGCCCGCGTCCAAGCTGTCCCATGCAGTCAAGGCCGCGCCGCTCAATGCGGTTTCCGTCCAGGCCCACCGAAAAATCCAGGAGGCAGAACAGGAAAATGTGGGGGTGGAAAGCGCCCACCGGCTGGAAGAAGCCGCCGAGGGCGGTGTGCGGCTGGCGGCGCACTCCCGCCGCGCCCAAAAGCTGAAACCTTACCGGGAAGCGGAAAAGGCCCGGATGCGGCTGGGCAAGGCCAATGTGAACGCCCTCTATCAGAAGCATATCCGGGATAATCCCCAGCTTACCAGCAACCCCATCTCCCGGTGGCAGCAGAAGCGGGCCATCAGGAAGCAGTACGCCGCTTCGGTGAGATCCGGCCAGAGCATTTCTGCCACCATGGAAAATGCGGCCAAGGCCGCAAAACAGGCGGCGGAGAAGTCCAAGGCCACCGGCAGTTTCATCTGGAAGCACAAAAAGGGCTTTGCCCTGGTGGTGGCGCTGTTTCTGGCGGTGTCGGTGTTTCTCAATGGGCTGTCCTCCTGCTCGGTGCTGGTGGAGGGTGTGCTGTCCGGCCTGGGCAGCTCCACCTATCCCTCCGCCGATGCGGATATGCTGGGCGCGGAGGCTGCATATTCCGGGATGGAGGCCGCGCTGAAAAATGAGCTGGACAATTATGCCACCTTACACCCTGGGCATGACGAATACCAATTCGAGCTGGACGAGATCGGTCACGACCCCTATGTGCTGATCTCCCTGCTTACCGCCTATCACCGGGGCGGCTGGACGCTGGCGGATGTGGGTGAAACGCTGGAAATGCTCTTTGAGCGGCAGTACACCCTCACCGAGACCGTGACCAGCACCACCCGCTATGACGAAAACGACCAGCCCTATGAATACACCGTCTGCAAGGTGAAGCTGGTCAATTTCAACCTGTCCCATCTGCCTATCTATGTGCTGGACGAGGACGGGATGCACCTTTACGCCACCTATATGTCTACCCTGGGCAACCGCCCGGACCTGTTTCCCACCAGCGAATACCCAAACGCCTCCCAGCGGGAGGATTATCTGGACTATGATGTGCCCCCGGAGGCGTTGGAGGATGAAGTGTTCGCCGCCATGCTCAAAGAGGCTGAGAAATATTTGGGCTTCCCCTATGTTTGGGGAGGGACTAACCCATCCACGTCCTTCGATTGTTCCGGCTATGTGTCCTGGGTTATCAATCACAGCGGCTGGAACTATGGGCGGCTGGGGGTGATCGGTCTGGAAAATGTCTGTACTCCCGTGTCCAGGTCCAACGCCAAACCCGGCGATCTGGTGTTCTTCATCGGCACCTATGACGCGCCATACCCCGACAGGCCATCCCATGTAGGTATCTATGTGGGCAATGGGATGATGATACATTGCGGATCGCCCATTTCCTACGCCAACATCAACACCCCGTACTGGCAGAACCATTTTTATGGATTTGGCAGGCTTCGGGAGCCATGAAAGGAGCTGTATCATTATGAATCCGAAAATCAAGAAGATCAACGCAGAGTATCAGAAAAACGCCGCCAAGATCGACGAGCTGCAAGCGCGGCAGGCGGAGCTGACCAAGCAGCGCACCGAGCTGGAAAACCTGGACATTATCGGTCTGGTGCGGAGCATGGGCCTGGACCCGGACCAGCTTGCCGCGCTCATCCACGCCGCCCGTCCGGGGGAGCAGGAGGACGCCGACCATGGGGAAATGTAAGCGCCTGCTGACCATGGTGCTGGCGGCGGTGCTGTGCTGTACCATGCTGCCCGTTACCGCTTTTGCTGGCGGCGGGCCGGAGGACGGGAGCGACAAGGTTCTGGAATACTGGAGCCAGGGTTCCACCCCGCCGCAGGATGTGGAGCAGGGCCAGCCGCCCGCCGAGCCGTCTGCCCAGCCCAGCCCCCAGCCGGGGGAGCCGCTGGCCCAGGGCAGCGAGTTCTCCACCCGCGACCTGCTGTACGACAAGGACACGCACAAGCAGTTCATCACCGTGGAGGGCCGGGATGGGAATATTTTCTACATCGTGATTGACTACGATGCCCCGGTGAACGAGAAAGAGGAACAGTATCAGACCTACTTTTTGAATAAGGTAGACGAGGCTGATTTGGCGGCGCTGATCGAGCAGGGCGAACCTGTTGCCTGTTCCTGCACCGACAAATGCTACGCCGGGGCAATCAATACCGCCTGCCCGCTGTGCGCGGTGAACATGACCGAGTGCGTGGGCAAAGAGCCGGAGCCGTCCGCCCCGGTGGAATCGGAGCAGCCGGACGCCGACCCGGAGCCGGTGAAAAAGGCTGACAGCAACGGGCTTCTGCTGGTGGTGCTGGCGGTAGCCCTGGCCGGGGGCGGCGCGGCCTATTTCTTGAAATTCAAGAAGAAAAAGCCCGATACCAAGGGTGACGCAGATCTGGACGATTACGACTACGGTGACGAGGACGAGTACAGCGACGCCGAGGACGAGCCGGAGGACGGAGAGGACGAATAAGTTTTTTACTCTCTGACTTCTGAAATTCCGTAGAAAATAACGGTATTGGCTTCAGCGTAGGCCGGTGACACGATGCCGCTCATCTGATACTGATACGGTGCATCAGCACCCCCGTCCAAATCATCAGGAGGATATGCGCCAACGTCGCATAGGGCATATTCGGGATTCTCGGACAAATCCTCGCATACAGCTTGAATCAGCCTGTCCGTCACATCGTAGATGTCCTCGCCGTACTCTACGCCAACCAGCTCATGCTGATCGTAGTTTTCATCGTCCTCGGCGGGCATACGGAAGATTGTGTACTTGTTCATGGGTGTATAACACATCCTTTGAAATTGTTTCGCTCCCATTATAATTCGGAGCGGAGTGTAAGGCAATCAATATTTTCTGAGCGGCCCCGGCAAAGTTCGGGGCCGCTCAACATTTTAAGGAGTGAGTATTTTGTACCGCATCGTAATCGCGGAAAAGCCCTCGGTAGCCATGAGCATTGCCAAGGTGCTGGGGGCCACGGCCCGGAAGGAGGGCCACATGGAGGGCGGCGGCTGGCTGGTGAGCTGGTGCATCGGCCATCTGGCGGGGCTGGCCGAGCCTGCGGCCTATGACCCCAAATACGATAAGTGGCGGCGGGAGGACCTGCCCATCCTGCCGGAAAACTGGCGTTTCACCATCGGGCGGGACAAGCGGAAGCAGTTCGACGTTCTGCGCACCCTGCTTCGCCGGGAGGATGTGTCCGAGGTGGTGAACGCCAGCGACGCTGGGCGGGAGGGAGAGCTGATCTTCCGCACCGCCTACCATCTGGCGGGATGCACCAAACCCATGAAACGGCTGTGGATCAGCAGCATGGAGGACAGCGCCATCCGGGAGGGCTTCGCCAACCTCCGCCCCGGCCACGACTATGACGGCCTGCACCAAGCGGCCCTGTGCCGTCAAAAGGCTGATTGGCTGGTGGGCATCAACGCCACGCGGCTGTTCTCGGTGCTGTATGGCCGGACGCTGAACATCGGGCGCGTCATGTCCCCCACACTGGCCCTCATTGCCCAGCGGGAGGCGGAGATCGCCGCCTTTGAGCCGGTGCCGTTCTACACGGTGGAGCTGACCTGCGGCGGCGTGACCGTCACCGGGGAGCGGATCGCCGCCAAAGAGGACGCCGCCGCCATCGCCGCCGCCTGCGGGGGCGGCACCGCCAGCGTTCAGACGGTGGAGCGCCGGGAGAAGTCCGAGCGGCCCCCGGCCCTCTATGACCTGACCACCCTCCAGCGGGACGCCAACCGCGCCCTGGGCTACACCGCCCAGCAGACACTGGATTATCTGCAAGCCCTTTATGAAAAGAAGCTGTGTACCTACCCCCGAACGGACAGCCGGTATCTGACGGACGATATGGAGGGCACCGTCCCCGTGCTGGTGTCCGCCGCCGCTGTGATCTGCGGGCTGGACGCGCCGGGGGATGTGCTGGCTACCCAGGTGTGCAACAGCGGGAAAGTCACCGACCATCACGCTGTTGTTCCCACCCGGAGCGCCGCCGATACGGATATTGCCGCCCTGCCCCTGGGGGAACGAGAAATCCTGCGGCTGGTGGCGCTGGGGCTGCTTCGGGCAGTCTGCCCGTCCCATCGGTACGCCGAAACCGCTGTAACGGTGGAGTGCGGCGGACACAGCTTTACCACCAAGGGGAAAATGGTGCTTGATGTGGGCTGGAAAGCCTACGCCGAGCCGACCAGGGACGCCGCCCTGCCGGATGATCTGACCCAGGGCCAGACGCTGGCGGTGGATGCGGTCCAGGTGAAGGAGGGTAAAACGACCCCGCCCAAGCATTACACGGAGGACACCATTCTCGCCAGCATGGAGAGCGCCGGGGCGGAGGATATGCCGGAGGACACCGAACGGAAGGGCATCGGCACCCCCGCCACCCGCGCCGCCATCCTGGAAAAGCTGGTGGCCACCGGGCTGGTGGAACGGAAAAAAGCCCGGAAGATCACCAGCCTTGTGCCCACCCAGGCGGGCAGCTCCCTGGTGGCTGTTCTGCCGGAAGCCCTGCAATCACCCCTGCTGACCGCCGATTGGGAGCAGCGCCTGGGCCAAGTGGAGCGCGGGGAGCTGTCCCCGGAGGACTTTATGGAAGGTATCGCCGCCATGGTGAAGGAGCTGGTGAAAACCTATCAGCCTGTGCCCGGTGCGGCGGTGCTGTTCCCTTCGGAGCGGGAGACTGTCGGTCCCTGCCCCCGGTGCGGCAACGCTGTGACCGAGAGTAAAAAGGGCTTTTTCTGCGAAAACCGGGAGTGCCGCTTTGCCCTGTGGAAAGACAGCAAATTTTTCAGCGCCAAGAAAAAGACGCTTACCAAGACCGTTGCCGCCGCCCTGCTGAACAAAGGCCGGGTGAAGCTCACCGGCTGCTACTCGGAGAAAACCGGGAAAACCTACGACGCCACGGTGGTGCTGGAGGACGATGGGGCCAGGGCGAACTATAAGCTGGTGTTCGGCCATGGCTGACCTGCCCCGGATGAACGAGGAACAGTCCCGCAGGGCCAAGCAGCTCATCCGCCGCCTGTGCGCCAACCATGACGGCGGCTGCTGTCTCCTGCTGGACAACGGAGATCCCTGTGTATGCCCGCAGTCCATCACCAACGCCCTGGTGTGCCGGTATTTCAAAGCCGCCGTCCTGCCTGCCGACCTGGAGCTGTGCGGCGCGGTCATGGGGGCGAGGTCCTTTAAGCGGTGCCGCGTCTGTGGCGCTCCCATTGCCGCGTCCTGCAATGCCGTGAAATACTGTCCCAGGTGTGCCCGCCAAGAGCGCCGGAGGCAAGACGTGGAGAGGAAGCGAAAACGTGCCCTCGGATTCCGCAAATAGAGGTCTTGAACCCGTTGCGGCACAACGCTTTCAGAGTGCAGAACTGAGGGGGGACATAGATTTACCCTCGGAAGCCGAAAAACGGCTTCTATTTGCGGAAATTTGCCCGGAATGGGAGGACAGCGCCCCCTGTTCCGGGCCATCAATTTTGAAAGGAGGAAATCACCGTGGCAGACAAAAAGCCCAGCAACCGGGAACAGATCAAGCAGATCGTGGCTGGCATTGAGGACAGCATCCAGCAGATCTTCCAGAGTGAGCAGTATATGGACTACCTGCGCACCATGTCCCGGTTTCACTCCTATTCCGTCAACAACACCATCCTCATCCATATGCAGATGCCCAATGCCACCCAGGTGGCGGGTTTCAACAAGTGGAAGAATCAATTCGGGCGTCATGTGAAAAAGGGCGAAAAGGGCCTGACCGTCATTGCCCCCACGCCGTTCAAGAAGAAAATCGAGGAAATGAAGCTGGACCCGGACACCAAAGCGCCGGTGCTGGACGGCGAGGGGAAGGTGGTCATGGAGGAACGGGAGATCGAGATACCGATGTTCAAGCCGGTCAAGGTATTCGATGTCAGCCAGACCGAGGGCAGACCGCTCCCCAGCCTTGTGACGGACCTGACCGGCAATGTCCAGCACTATGAAGCGTTCATGGAAGCCCTGCGACGCACGTCCCCCATGCCCATCTACATGGAACCGTTGAGACCCGGTTTGGACGGCCTTTGCAATTTCACCAAGCAGACCATCAGCGTCCGGGAGGGCATGAGCCAGGTGCAGACGGTGTGCGCCACCGTCCATGAGACTGCCCATGCCGTACTCCATGACAAGGAGCATATCCGGCTTACCGCCGCCGCTGGGGACGAAACCAAGGAACCGCCCAAACCCAAGGATAAAAACACCATGGAAGTGGAAGCGGAGAGCGTTTCCTATACGGTGTGCCAGTATTATGGCATTGAGACTGGGGCCAACAGCCTGGGCTATATCGCCACATGGTCCAAGGACCGATCTCTGCCGGAGCTGAAAGCCAGCCTGGAGACCATCTCCAAGACGGCCAGCGCCCTTATCACCAGCATTGACCGCCATTTTGCGGAGATTTGCAAGGAACGGGGCATTGACCTCACCGCCCAGCAGCCGAAGCAGGCGGCGGTTGAAGCCCCGGTGCAGGAAACGCTGCCTGCGCCGGAGTTGCCGGACACCCCGGAGCGGTTTATGGACGATATGATGGATCTGATGGACCGGCTGTATGCTGCGGGGCGTATCAACCGAAATTTCCCCCCGGATAACCGGGAGCAGATCAAGGTCGAGCAGGTCCGCACCCTGCGGGTGAATCCATCCCTGGCGCGGGCGGTGCTGGAAAAGTTCATCCGGGAGGACACCGGCGCGGCGGAGGCCGGGGCGCTGCTGGAACGGCTGGATGCACTGATTGAAAATGAAAAGCGGGCCGCTCTGGAAAAAGAGTTCGTCTATCGAATGGAGGCCAATCCTTCATCTGTTGGCGTGATTGACACCCATTTCATCCAGGCGTATGAAAAAACCGAACAAGGAACGCTGAAACCCGGCGATGTGCTTTTCATTTCCAGTGCTGACAAATGCCAAAGACTTTTGAATGACCTGGAAAAAGGCGCACTCCGGCAAACCGACTTCTTTCAAATCCGTTCGGCGCGGGTTAGCCGCTATACCACCAAGGACGGCGCAGAACTGGATGCGCTGGTGGATACCGGGGACAAAATTTACTTAGGCAGACGGGATCATTACGACAATCGCGGTCACTATGTCAATGGGGATAACTCCCTGATCTACCTCTCGGACAACGACAAGATGTTCAATTTTGTCTCCGGGGAGGGCTACGTTATCGGTCAAGCTGATATGGTGGCACAGGGGTATTTAAGTCAGGAGGACTACGCCGAATACGATTCCCTGCGGATGGGTGTGCTGGCACAGTTTCAAGAGGTCAAGCCGTTCCTGTTTGCCGGAGAGCCATTCCGATCCAGTCAGCCGGAAGCGCCGGAAATCCCCACAACGGACCAACAGGAAGCTCTTTACCTGCTGGACGATTCCGTATACCTCCACATCCAGGCCAGTGATGGCGGCTGGGATTACACCCTCTATACAAAGCACGATATGGCGCAGCTCGACGGCGGACAGTTGGAGGCCCGCTCCATGGCGGATGCTGTGGAGCATATTCGCAAAACGGAGGAAATCGGCACACTTGCCGTAGAGCTTGCCCCCATGGAAGTGCTGGACAAACTGCGGGACGCCGCCGACCAAGCTGTCCAGGCCGCTGTTGACGAAATCCAGAGCCAGCGCCGGGATCGTATGGACGAGCTGCGGGGGCATTTCTCCCAGGAGGATGCGGCGCTGTGGGACACCACGCTGGACGAGTACCCCCTGCCCGATGCTTCCCTGACGCTGGATGATCTGATGGATGGTGGCGATCTCCTGTCCGTGTCCAGGGAGCAGGCGGCGGCATTTTTGGAGCAGGATATGACAGTCTACATGGTGGAAGCCATGAAGGACCCCGCCATGGTCTTTGACCAGGAGGATCTCATGGAGCTGCCGAAGGGGATGCGGTTCGCCATCCCCCGCGAGGAATGGGAGGAAAGCCCGGACTTTCGGCGGGCGGTGCTGGACAGGATGCAGCACCAGGAGGAACGGGAGCAGGCGTTCCTGGACCACGGGGCGGATTGCTTCGCCATTTATCAGGTCAGGAATGATGACGCGCTGCGGGACATCCGCTTTGAATCCCTGGACTGGCTGAAATCCATCAGGCGTACCGTGGAGCGCAATAATTACGATTTGGTCTACACCGCGCCGCTCCCTGTGTCGGACAGCGCGGATGCCGCGCTCAATCAGCTATGGTATCAATTCAACAACGAACACCCCGCCGATTTTCAGCACCCCTCCATGTCGGTCAGCGACATCGTTGCGCTGAAACGGGATGGTGTGGTAACGTGTCATTACTGTGACAGCTTCGGCTTCGAGCAGTTGCCGGACTTCCTCACCCCAAAGCCCACGGTGGCCGAGCTGGAAGATCAGGTCAAAAACGGACAGCAGATTTCGCTCATGGATTTGGCTGGCGCTGTCCACCGGGAAAAGGGGCAGAAAAAGTCTGTCGTGTCCCAGCTCAAGAAGCAGCCCCAGCCGGGGCGGAAAAAAACAGCGCCCAAAAAGAGCGCGGAAAAGGAGATATGAAACATGGAGAACTTCACGTTTGAGGAAACGAACCTTCTGTGCATCTACAACGGCAACGGCACCCGCACCGGCGTGATCGCCGCTCTCACGGAAATGAGGGGTTACCTGGAGCCGGACGAGAACGAGCTGCGGGAGCTGACGGACAGCACCCTGGCCAAGCTGGAGCGCATGAGTGACGCCGACTTTGCCGCCCTGGAGCTGTTCCCGGATTTTGAGATGGAGGCCCCTGACAATGGCGAGTAAGCTCCAAGCCTATGCGCAAATGGCCGACTACACCGCCCAGCAGATCACCGGCAGCTATCAGAAATGGACGGGTTTTCTCGCCACGATAGGCCGTCTCTATAAATATCCGTTCCCGGAGCAGCTCCTGATCCATGCCCAGCGGCCCAACGCCACCGCCTGCGCCGAGTATGACACCTGGAAGGACCAGGTGGGCCGGTATGTGCGGCGGGGCGCTGTGGGTATCGCCATCATCGACAACAGCGGCAGCAAGCCGTTTTTGCGGTATGTGTTCGATGTGGATGACACGGGCGGCGAGCCGGAGACCCGTCCCCGGCTGTGGGAATATGGGGAGGAACACGCCGGGGCGGTGTCGGCGGCGCTGGAGCAGCGATTTGACGCGCCGGCCGGAGACGGCAGTTTGCCGGAGCAGTTGGAACAGATCGCGTCCCAGCTTGCGGCGGAATATTGGGACGAGCATCAAAAGGACATCCTCGACATCGTTGACGGCAGTTTCCTGGGGGAGTATGCTGAGTTCAGCATCGGAGCGCAGTTCCGAAGTGCCGCCGCCGTCAGCATGGCTTACGTCCTCATGTCCCGGTGTGGGCTGGAAGCGGAGAACTATTTTACCCATGAGGACTTTCTGAACGTATTCGACTTCAACACCCCGGACACCCTCACCGAGCTGGGTACGGCGGTGAGCCAGGGCAGCGAGGCGGTACTGCGGCAGATCGAAGTGACCATCAAAAAGTATGAGCGGGAAAAATCCGCAGAAAGGAGCGCCGACCATGGAGAACATTCTGACTTACCGGCAGGAAGGGGACGTCCTGCTTCCCAACCTGACCCTGGGGGAGCAGCCGAACCGAGACCTGGGCAAGTACGGGAGGATGCGCCGGACGTATCTGAAGGAGTACCGTCCGGGGATGTTCAACCGCCTGACGCTGAACGGGACGCTGTTCAGCCACCTGCTGGAGATCGAGGACGCGGCCAACCGCCGGTTGGAGCTGATGATGCCGGAGCTGGTGAAAACGGCGGGGGCAACGGAACAGTTGAAGGCCAGAGACCCGATGAAGTGGGTGGGGCTGATGAACACCTGCAAAGCCCAGGCGGAGGAAATCATCCTGACGGAGCTGGTCTACAGCTAAATAATGAACTTGAATCGGAGGGGCCGAGCGCGGAAGCGCCCGGTCCTTCTGCTGTTTCCCATCCAGAACCCGAACGGCCTGTGCCCGCTTCACGGGGCATCACCGACCAGGACGTGGACAAGCTGCTGATCGAGGACTTTGGCATCGTTGGCCGGAAGCAGCGGATATATGCGTTGTACCAACAGGGCTTGTCCGACGAGCAGATCGCGGACCATCTTCGCGGCGAATACAACAGGCATGGTGTTACAGCAGAGGAACGTGCCCATGAAGGTCCCTGTGTGCTGGCAGACGGCGGCAATGGTTACGGATATTTTGTTGCCGCTGAATGGAGACTGCGCCGGAGAGATGTGGACGGCCCTATGCGCTCCATCAAGTACAAGGAAATGGCCGCGCATATCCGGGCGCTCATTGACGAGGGCCGCTACCTTACTCCGGACGAGCTGAAAAAGTACGAGAGCGACCGCCTGGGGGATGTGCCGGAACAGGGAACGGAAGCGCCTGCACCAGTATCCGAGCCGGTTCCGTTGGCTGTTACCCAGGCCGATATTGATGAACAGCTCCACTTTGAAGCGCCGTTTACCCCTCAAAATCTGCGAATTTATGACCTGTTCCAGCAGGATTTGAGCGTGGAAGCCAGGGTCGAAGCTGTCAAAAAAGCGTTTGGGCGGAGCGCCACCGGCCATCAGCTTCCCAATGGGATGTATCGCTGGACCAATTACGAGCCTGATATTGGCATCACCATCCAAAAATCCTACGCTGACAAGAAAACGGAAACTGTCACCATTTCCTGGCCTGACGCAGAAAAACGGCTGCGCCAGTTGATTGCAGAGGGCCGGTATCTGACCCCGGAGGAATTGGAGCAGTACCGGCAGACGCATCCCGATCAGATGAAGCTGGAAACAGCGTCAACGCCGGAAGCTGAACCGCCCATCCATGTACCGGGGGGCACACCGCCCATCCCGGCCCCGGCACCGTCGGGGGAGATCACCCAGGCTGATATTGACGCCGCCCTCCAGGAGTGGAACGGTGATATGGACAGTAAGCGCCGGGTGCAGCAGTACATGACCGACCATGCCCGTGATCGGGGCACAGCGGAATGGCTGAAAAATGAATACGGCGATGATTTTCCGGCATACCCGGTCAATGGGGTGGGCGCGGCCACCGATCTGCCCTGGACCAAGGTGCAGCGCCACCTTGCCCGTCTGGTGAAGGAGGGCAGATTTTTCACCGAGGAAGAACAGGACCGTTTTGAGGACATTGACCCTGCCGCCATCCGTGACCATCTGGAACAGGCCAGGGATAAGCCCTCCGCTTTTGTGGAGCAGGTCATGGCCGATGTGGAACGGATCGCGGAGCAGGAAGCGGATGCGGCTGTGACCGCGCCGCCCACGGTCCGGGAGATATACGACCGCTATAAGCCCATGGTGAAGGAGCTGGTGCTGGCGGACGAAGCCTACCAAAACGCCTGCCGCAATTCTGACCGGGAAACCGCTGTCTTTGAGGGTGACGCAGCGGTCAAACGGGCGGCACTCACCATCACAGACCCGGAATTTATGCGGCTGTACTACGATATGCCGGACTTTCGCTATCGCCTGCATCGGGAAATCGTGGATGAGACATATCCCATCTTCTCCCAGCCCCAGCAGGAACAGGCCCCGGACTTGTCCGGCCAGCCCATCACCCGCGAAGGGGACACCATCACCATCGGGAATGGGGACGCCGCCCATGAGGTTGAGATCACCGTTTCTGACGAGGAATGGCAGGCCATCCAGCAGGCTATCCCGGAGCAGCCCGCCCGTGACCCGCTGGCCCCGGCCTATCAGGTGGGCGATACCGTCTATCTGGACAAGACGGCCTTTGAGATCACCGACATCAACCTGTTCGATGTGCAGCTTGTAGACCCGACCCTGCCGTTGCCGCTGATCCGTTCCGAAAGCCGGGACCGCTTTGAGCTGCTTTTGCGCCAGGATACACGAAACGGTCATATTACGGAGTTTCTGGGCACCATCCTGGAAAAGTGCGACCCGGATATGCGCGATGTGCTGGTCAACCATCTTCTGACCCAACGGGACAAGGACTACATCTCTGGCTGGCTGCGTTCCGGCGAGGGCAATACACGCATTGGGCAGCGCCTGTCGGATGCTTTTGCCGGACGTTCTGACACAATTATGCTCCAAACGGGGGAACACGCGGACTACTTTACATCCACCACCGGCATAGAGGTCCACATCTTAGATGAACAGGACAATAAAAAAGCCGCGCTCAGTGGAAGCTGGTACGAAACCGTCTACGTTTTCCGCACTTTGTATCAGCAGGGGCTGGACGGATTCACCCATGAGCCGATCCAGCGGCCAACGGTCTGTCTGGAGGGCAAGCCCGCCTATCAGGTGGGGGATAAGGTGGTATTCCCCTATGGAAACCAAGAAATCAGCGGCACCATCGGCTGGATCGGGGAGACTGGAATCCGCATCGACGCCGGTCCCTACTCCTGGAGCCATGAGACGATCAGCCGGGATATTTTTGAGGACGCCCTGCGCCAAGACGAGCGCAACACCGGTCTGTTCGTCCCCGAAGCGCCCCCAGCGCAGGAATTTACCACGGAAACCGTGGCTATCTACCCGGCAGAACCGAATCATCTTCCCTACGATGTGGTGATTCAAACGCTGAAAATCCCGGAACAGGAACGGGACCAGCCGGAAGTGGCCGCAGATCGGGCACCCGCCGCCGGGAATTTCCACATCACAGACGATAATTTGGGTGTGGGCACGCCCAAAGAAAAGTTCCGCCGCAACATGGAAGCCATCAACACCCTCCAGGCCATTGAGCTGGAGGGCCGCTCCGCCACCCCCGCCGAGCAGGAGATTTTATCCCGCTATGTGGGCTGGGGTGGTCTGCCCGATGCCTTTGACCCGGACAAACCGGGCTGGAAGGATGAATTTCTGGAACTCCAAGCGGCCCTTACCCCGGAGGAATACGCTTCAGCGCGGGCTTCCACCCTCAACGCCCATTACACCCGGCCCGCCATCATCAAAGCCATTTATGAAGCTGTGGAGCGTATGGGCTTCAAGACCGGCAATATTTTGGAGCCGTCCTGCGGCATCGGAAACTTTTTCGGTCTCCTGCCGGAGAGCATGGCCGCGTCCAGACTGTACGGTGTGGAGCTGGACAGCATCACGGGCCGTATCGCCCAGCAGCTTTACCCCAAGGCCAATATCTCCATCCAGGGCTTTGAAAAAAGCGACTTCCCGGACGGTTTCTTCGACCTCGCCATCGGCAATGTCCCCTTCGGCGGCTATAAGCTGGCAGACCGGCGCTATGACAGAGAAAACCTCCTGATTCATGACTATTTCTTTGCCAAAACCATCGACAAAGTTCGGGCTGGCGGCGTGATCGCTTTTGTCACCTCCAACGGCATCGCTGGCGGCACCATGGACAAAAAAGACCGCCATGCGCGGGAGTACATCGCCCGCCGCTGCCACCTGTTGGGCGCGATCCGCCTGCCCAACAATGCCTCCCTCGCCAACGCCGGGACGGAAGTGGGCATGGACATCATGTTCCTTCAGAAGCGGGATGTGCCCCTGACCAGGGATGAATCCCTGCCCGGATGGGTGGACGTGGATGTTTTGGAGCAGCACACCTATGTCGGCGGTGATGGGGTGGAAAAGCGCGGCCATGTGACCATGAGCCGGTATTTCCAGGGCCACCCGGAAATGGTGCTGGGGACGCCGGAGATCACGTCCGGCCCCTTTGGTGCGCAGTTGGTATGCAAGCCCATCCCCGGCGCTGACCTTGCCCAGCAGCTCCATGATGCGGTGTCGAACATCCGTGGGGAATACCGGGAAGCCGAGACCCCGGAGCTGGACGCGGACATCAACGAGCCGGAGGTCGCTTCCATCCCCGCCGACCCCAGCGTGAAAAACTATTCCTATGCCGTGGTGGATGGGGAGGTCTACTATCGCCAGAACTCCGTCATGGTGAAGCCTAACCTGACCGCTTCCGCCAAGGAGCGCGTCAAGGGCATGGTGGAGCTGCGGGACCGTGTGCAGCAGCTCATTGATATGCAGATGAACGAGTATACCCCGGACAGCGCCATCCAGGAAAAGCAAGCCGAATTGAGCCAGCTTTATGACAATTTCGCAAAGAAGTTCGGTCTTATCAATGACCGGGGCAACCGTCTGGCCTTTTCCGCTGACAGCGCCTACTACCTGCTGTGCGCCCTGGAAGTGCTGGACGAGAACGGCAAGCTGGAACGCAAGGCGGATATGTTCACCAAGCGCACCATCAAGCCCCATCAGACCGTCACCAGCGCGGACACCGCCATGGACGCCCTGGCTGTCTCCATCGGGGAACGGGCCTGTGTAGACCTTCGCTTTATGGCCCAGCTCACCGGCAAGACGGAGGATGCGCTGATTGGGGAGCTGCGGGGCGTCATTTTCAAAGACCCGCTGGCAAGCGGAGAGCCTTATGAGGGCTGGCAGACCGCCGACGAATATCTGTCCGGCAACGTGCGCCAAAAGCTGCGGGTGGCGGAAGTGTACGCGGCCAGCGACCCGGCGTATCAGGCCAATGTGGAAGCCCTGACTGCCGCCCAGCCGAAAGATTTGGACGCTTCGGAAATTGAGGTCCGGCTGGGCGCTACCTGGATCGACAAACAGTATATTCAGCAGTTTATGTATGAAACGCTGAGAACGCCTTACCACCTCAAGGGGCGAATCAAGGTCAGCTATTCCGAGCATACCGCTGAATGGTCGATCTCCAACAAGGGCAGCGTCGGTGATAACGACATTGCCGCTTACAGCACCTACGGCACCGACCGGGCCAATGCTTACCGCATATTGGAGGATTCTCTGAACCTCCGGGATGTCCGTATTTATGACACGGTGGAGGACGCGGACGGCAAGGAAAAGCGGGTGCTGAACGCCAAAGAGACCACTTTGGCCGCGCAGAAGCAGCAGGCGCTCCGGGATGCGTTTCGGGAATGGATTTTCAAAGACCCCCAGCGGCGGCAGGCGCTGGTGAAGCAGTACAACGAGGAAATGAACTGCATCCGGCCCCGCGAGTATGACGGAAGCCACATCATATTTTCCGGCATCAACCCTGGGATCGAATTGCAGCCCCATCAGGTGAACGCCATCGCCCATGTGCTGTACGGCGGCAACACCCTTTTGGCCCATGAGGTAGGCGCGGGCAAAACCTTTGAAATGATCGCTGCCGCCATGGAGAGCAAACGGCTGGGCCTGTGCCACAAGTCCATTTTCGTGGTGCCCAACCATTTGACGGAGCAGACGGCATCGGAATTTATGCGGCTGTACCCTTCGGCCAATATCCTCGTCACCACCAAGCGGGATTTCGAGAAGCACCGCCGCAAAAAGTTCTGCGCCCGTATTGCCACCGGCAATTATGATGCGGTCATCATCGGTCACAGCCAGTTTGAGAAGATCCCCATCAGCTATGCCCGCCAGGAACAGCTCATCCAGGATCAGATCATGGAGATCACCGAGGGCATCCAGGAGGTGAAGGACAGCGGCGGGGAACGGTTCACGGTCAAGCAGTTGGAGCGCACCAGGCGCAATCTGGAAGCCCGTTTGGAAAAATTGCAGGCCAACCACCGTAAAGACGATGTGGTGACGTTTGAGCAGTTGGGCGTGGACATGATGTTTGTGGATGAAAGCGACAATTACAAAAATTTGTTCCTCTACACCAAAATGCGCAATGTGGCGGGACTTTCTACCACAGACGCCCAAAAATCCAGCGATATGTTTGCCAAATGCCGCTATCTGGACGAGATCACCAATGGGCGCGGGGTGGTGTTCGCTACGGGCACCCCGATCTCGAACTCAATGACGGAGATGTATACCATCCAGCGGTATCTCCAGTATGACCGTCTCCAGGAGATGGGCATGGGGCACTTCGACTGCTGGGCTTCCCGGTTTGGCGAGACCGTCACCGCCCTGGAACTGGCCCCGGAGGGCACCGGCTACCGGGCGCGGACCCGGTTTGCCCGGTTCTTTAACCTGCCGGAGCTGATGAATATGTTCAAAGAGGTGGCCGACATCAAGACCGCCGACCAGCTCCACCTGCCTACGCCGGAGGTAGAATATCACACCATCGCTTCCAAGCCCACTGAAATCCAGCAGGAAATGGTGAAGAAGCTGTCCGAACGGGCCAGCGCGGTTCATTCCGGGACGGTGGACCCGCGAGAAGATAATATGCTAAAAATTACCAGCGATGGGCGGAAGCTGGGCCTGGATCAGCGGATCATCAACCCCATGCTGCCTGACGAGGAAGGCACCAAGGTCAATCGCTGTGTGGAGAATATCCTGAAATGCTGGCGGGATGGGGACGATCAGAAGCTGACCCAGCTCGTGTTTTGCGATATTAGCACACCCAAGGCCGCGCCCTCCAAACGTTCGCTGAAAGGGGGCGGTGATAAGCTGGATGACCCGACGCTCCATATGCTGGAGGAATCCATTCCGTTGGAGCCGGAAAAGCCATTCACCATCTATGAGGACATCCGGCAGAAGCTGATCGCCGGGGGAATGGCCCCAGAGCAGATCGCGTTCATCCATGAAGCCAACACAGATGTGCAGAAAAAAGAGCTGTTCGCTAAGGTATGCTCCGGGCAGGTGCGCGTCCTGCTGGGCAGTACCTTCAAGATGGGAGCCGGAACAAACGTTCAAGACTTGCTCATAGCCCTTCATGATCTCGACTGCCCATGGAGACCCCGCGACCTGACCCAGCGCAAGGGCCGCATCGAGCGCCGGGGCAACAAAAATAAGAAGGTCCATGTGTACCGTTATGTCACAGAAGGAACTTTTGACGCCTATTTGTGGCAGACTGTGGAGAATAAGCAGAAATTTATCTCCCAAATCATGACCTCTAAATCCCCGGTGCGTTCCTGCGAGGATGTGGATGAAGCGGCCCTGTCCTATGCGGAAATCAAGGCGCTGTGCGCAGGAGACCCCCGCATCAAGGAGCGGATGGAGCTGGATGTGGACGTGTCCAAGCTCAAAATCATGAAAGCGGCCCATCAAAGCAAGCAGTATGAGCTGGAAGATAACCTGTTGAAGCATTTCCCGGAGCAGATCAGGCAGTATCAGGGCTACATTGAGGGGCTGAACGCCGACATGAAAACGCTGGCGGAGCATCCCCACCCGACCATCATCAAGGAGATCGCCGCCCCCGCTCCTGCGGCGGAGGGACAACCCGCTGAATCCGCGCCGCCCGCCGTTGCCGCCAAAGAGGTCTCCCAGGGCTTTGCCGGGATGGTGATAAAAGGGACAGCCTTTGAGGACCGGGAAGCGGCAGGGGCCGCGCTGATTGAGATATGCAAAGGGATCAAGGACACCACCCCTGTCGAAATCGGCAGCTATCGCGGCTTTTCCATGTCGGTGTCCATGTCGTTGTTCAAGCATGAACTGCTCCTAAAAGGCGAAATGACCCACAAGACTGATTTGGGGCAGGACCCTCGCGGCAACCTGGTTCGCATTGACAATGCGCTGGCAGGGATGCCGGAGCGGTTGGTGGCGGTAAAGGCCCAGCTTGACAACCTGTTTGCCCAGCAAGCGGCGGCAAAGGAGGAAGTGGGAAAGCCCTTCCCCCAGGAGGACGAGCTGCGGCAGAAGTCCGCCCGTCTCGCGGAGCTGGATTCGCTGCTGAACATCGACGGCAGGCATGGGCAGGAGCAGGAGGAACAGGCCATTGCCAAAAGTGCCCGCCCCTCGCTGCTGGAGGGCTTGAAGCGGCCCGCACAGCCGGGGCCGGACACAGGCAGGAACCGAAAACCTTACCAGGAGCGGTGAAGGACAGGTGGATCTCCCGCCTGCCCATATATTTGAAAAGGAGTGGATCGTACTATGGATGAACGGAAATTAAATGGTGCCCTGTTTGCGCAAATGTGCGCGGAACAGCAGGACTACCGGGCATGGCTGATGACGCTGCCGCCCGATGAAATTTTAGACCATGCCGCTGAATTTGCCGTCCGGGAAGATATTTTGGTGGAGCTGGAAGCCTTTGACCTCCCGGCAGATCAGGCGGCGGCGCTGCTGGCGTCCCCCACTTCGCTGGCGGATATTTACCGGGAGTGGGGCAAGGCGGACACCCATTACATGGATGACATCCGGGACGTGATCGAAAACTGCGCCGAGGACATGGCCGACAGGAGCAGGGACCGTCCCTCGGTGCTGGAGGGCTTGAAGCGGCCTGCACAGCCGGGGCCGGAACGGAAAGCGCCCAGGTCTCCCAGCCAGGAACGATAGACGTTGCTTTGTGTGCCGTTTCCATTGCGTTTCGCGGGCAAAAATGGTATAATATCTCCATGGATTTTTACTGTGGAATAGGGAGGACGCCATGGCAAAACGAGACCTTTTGACGAAAATTGACCGCAACGCGGCGGCGATTCGCGCCTATCGTCCGCTCTCCGAAGCAGAGGTGCGTGAGCTGGACGCCTACTATAAGATCGGCACGACTTACAGCTCCAATGCTTTGGAGGGTAATTCCCTGACCATCTCCGAAACAAAGGTACTGCTTGAGGATGGTATCACCGTAGGGGGTAAACCCATCCGGGACTGCTATGAAGCCACCGGCCATGCCAAAGCCTATGACTATATGCTCACCATTGCCCGGAGTGGTGAACTATCCATCACGGAGGATGTGATCTGCCGCCTGCATCGTCTATTTTACCATGGCATCGACCCGGACGCCGCCGGACAGTACCGTATAGGACAGGTATTCATCACCGGGACGGAGTATGTGCCGCCCGCTGCGGAGGATGTTCCGGCGTGTATGGAAGCATTTGTGGCGGAGCTGCCACGCAGGAAAAAAGAGATGCACCCGGTAGAATTTGCCGCATATGCCCACCGCCGTTTGGTGGACATCCACCCGTTCCAGGACGGCAACGGGCGCACAGCGCGGCTGCTCATGAACCTGATCTTGATAAACCAGGGTTATTGCATCGTTTCGATTCCCCCGGTGTGGCGGCACGACTATATCACCGCTTTGCAGCAGGCCCAGCGGGAACGGTCTCCCTCGGATGAAGCCTTTGTGAAGCTGATTGCCGAGTGCGAGCTGGAGGCCCAAAGGGACTACTGCCGGATGTTTCACATCAAACTCCCCTCCATACAAAAGGATGGGCAGGAGTTATAAATCTTGATATAAATATCAGCAGTCAGGAGATCAAAACCTCCTGGCTGCTTTTTACGCAGAAAAGGAAGGAGTTCAAACGCCTGATTTTGCTTTCCGTTTCTGCTTCTGCGCTGCCTTTTTCTGGCGCTTCTCGTCGATCTCATGAAGCCAGTCCTTCACCGGCGCTTTCCATGGTTCGCTCTTGTTAGGGATATTTTTGATAAGGCTGCGTGGATTCAGCCCCAGCCGTTTGGCAAGGGCGATGTCCTCGTTATTCAAGCGGCATTTCTTTTTCGCTTCTGCCCACATCTCGTCGCTGTACGCCATACCACATCACCGCATTTCTAATTTTCTGCTATTGTATCACATCAAATCCCAAAAGGGAATGGAGGAATATCAAAATGGACAAGACCCCGATTTATCAATATCCCGCAAGCTATGCCCGTGAACATGGTGAATTGGAGCAGTACCGGGCGTCTATGAAAGCCCATACCGCTTGTAAGTGCGCCATCGACGATGCCATCCGCGACGGATGGGACAATATGAACTTTACCCCCAGTACGGCCAGGAAGGTGTTGACCCAATTCAGCCCGGAGCGGGTATTTTTTGTGCTGGCATATACAGTCCGGGAACGGGAGTACGACACCCGGATTACTGGCCATAATCAAAGCTGGGCCAAGACCGTACCATTGTACGGAATGAAAAGCGGACGGGGGGACTGTACGCTGGAAAGCCATTCCGCAAAGGTAGACCTGTTTATTGATGCAGTACAGCATGAATATCTTTTGTCCCTGCCCCTCAAACGGGAGGACATCAAGGCGGAAGCGCAGAGAATCCTGACGGAGTTCCAGAAGGCACAGGGGCCGAACAGCCCCAATGGGACGCACTATATGGCCCAAATCTCCCAGGATTTTTTGATGCGGGCAAGCACAAAGGATCATGACCGGCTCATGGCTATGCTGCCCTTCCAATCCCTGGCCTTTTCTTCCATGGTTGGCCGTAATGGATTGTTTGCCCTAATCTCGAAGGATGAGAACCGCACCAAGCCCCTGCGCCTGCGCAAGCCCTCGGTGCGGAAGAAGCTCCAGGAGCAGCCGGACACGCCCAAGCCCCCCAGCAAGGGCAAGGCCACGGGACAGGAGCTGTAACCGTGGCTAATTTACAGCGGGAGGTACAGTTAAAGTTCCGCGTCACCCCGGAGGAACGGGCGCTGATTGAGCAGAAGATGGCCCAGCTCGGCACCACCAACATGGCGGCATATCTGCGCAAGATGGCGATTGACGGCTTTGTGGTCAACCTGGAATTGCCGGAGC
>Ga0137308_101063_pt1 | contig 32097 bp, 31 predicted proteins | sample Inofrocosms_June_FD_97181 | JGI IMG/M metagenome (GOLD analysis project Ga0137308, IMG submission 97181) | Mouse cecal microbial communities from Vienna, Austria - N-Acetylneuraminic and N-Acetylglucosamine D2O microcosms_June | ecosystem: Host-associated > Mammals > Digestive system > Large...
TGCCATTTATTTGGCGAAATATGAACGGTACAGTACACTATGCTAGATTAGTTTTCTCAAATCAGAAGTCCAAATAGGAATCATATTCCCTGTAGTGATTCAAGGAATCTACAAATTCCCGCATCCTTTTCTAAGACTAAGAAATCCCTTATCTTTTTCAGATATATTTTAATCTGATACATCTTTTACATTTTAGCGAAATGTCCTATCATATCTTTCAACTCATCACTAAAATCATTTAGATCGTCCATCGTAATTGCACCGTCGTTCAACAGTGACATCATAATATAAAACTGATTTGATCTGCTCATCTCACATTGAACACCACAAGTTTTTTTGTCTGTCTTAATTCGTTCCTCAAGTTTCCAAAACTTATCTGACGGATTTCCTTCCACACTAAGAATTTCAATATATTCTTTATTCAGCCTGTCCATATATGCTTCTTGCCAATCAACAATCTTACGCCGAAATAATTTCCAGTCTCTCTCTGAAATCCTTTTCATGTTAATCACAGCACCTCACAATCTTTCCAACATGTCCGCCTATATAAAATATAATACATTAAACCGATATAATAAATTTTTCTTCATAATATGGAATTGGTGAATCATGTGTTAAAAACATTAATTTTTCTGCTTTCGCTTGGGCTATCATAATTCGGTCAAACGAATCATTATGACGGGGTGCATTGGGCGCGCGTTTTAATGTTTCTAAGTATGAAACATGTGCATTTAAAATAGGCAATACAGTATATCCGTTGTCTTCGCATCCTTTTTCCAGGATATTCCCATTCATGCGAAGTTTCTCTGGATGCAGCATATGTTTTATTGTAATTTTCCAAATAGAAGCCGTACTGTATAATATCTTATTTTCCATATCAAGAAGCAATTCTTTTGCTTTCCCAGGCAACTTAGGATCATTTAATACTGCCCAGACAGCTATATGCGTATCTATCAATATCTTCATTACGGACACACTCCAAACATCTCTGCAATTTCATCATTGCACTCATCTATATCATAATCTACATCAATAAGATCCTGGCCTTCTAAACTGCCAATTCTTCGAACTATCTTTTTATTCATAGCCAACTCGTCAACATGTTCTTCTTCGTTTTCGGAGGGCTTCATAAAACGCTGTATTATTTCGAGTAAAAAGCTTAAATTGTCTTCTGACAAGCCATCAAGGGATTGAATTACTTGTCTCTGTAAAATTGACATGTCCGATTACCACCTTTCTTACTTAAGCTATATTCTTTTTCTTAGTATACCCTAAAAGAGTGTTTCTCTCAATATACTTTCAAAACTCTTTTTCGTCTCTTCTTGGATACTACGAAAGCGGAAGATGTTATATCCTCCGCTTTCCATCCATCACTTTACAATATATAACCGCCACCAACGTACTCACCGCCGTAGCCGCAATCCCCGGCCCCACAATAGCCGCCGGGTTCACGCTCCCATACTGGCTCCGGTATGCAATTACATTTACCGGAATCAATTGTAGCGAAGATATGTTAATGATAAGAAATGTACACATCTCATTACTGGCGGTTCCACGTTTCCTTACCATACCAGACATTCTACCCATTCTTCGTTCATCTTCCAATTTAGAAAGCTCTTCCATCGCCCGTAATCCCGCCGGCGTCGCCGCCCACCCAAGCCCCAGAACATTGGCGATGATATTTGTGGTAATATGTTCTTCGGCCGGATGACTGGCCGGAAGGCCGGGGAACAGGAATCGGACCAGAGGCCGTATTCGGATAGAAGCAGCGCGGATGATGCCGGCTTTCCCGGCAATCTCCATAAGTCCGACCCAGAACGACATTACCCCCATCATAGTAATGCACAGAGTGATTGCTTCTTTGGAAGAATCAAGCGCGGCGTTAGTGATATCCGGCATCCGTCCGGTGAATGCGGCGAATATAATGCCGATCAGTATCATACCTGCCCATAGATAATTTAACATGCGATATACCTTTGAAGTGTTTTGCATATAAGATATGCATCATGGGATGTCCTTTAGGTATAAATTTTTGAAATTTTATAATCTCCCATTGGAAAAATTTCGTCATTGAAGAAATGAGCAATGTAATTTATGATGGGAAAGAAAAATAAGAACAAATAAAACCAGAACAAAGATAGGAGAAAAACAATATGATCAAAAGGAAGAATAATAGCAAGAAGATACTGGTATTTCTTCTTATTCTTGGATTCATCGGCAATACGGTGAATCATATGCAGATCACTGCATCTGCGGCGGGAGCAGAAGGGGACAACGTCCCGGGGGTAATGGGAAGTGGAAGTGTGCCGGAACAGGATACGGTTCAGCCGGGATGCATCTGTGAAGCACAATGTACGGAAGAGGCAAGGGAGGCAGATTGTCCTGTATGTGAGGCGGATCTGCAGGCTTGCGGTGGGGAAGATTCGGCAGAACGGACAGATGGAGAGATGTCTGCAGATGAAGATGCGGCTGCGGATGGAGAGACGTCTGCGGATGAAGATGCGGCTGCGGATAAGAGTGAAGACGGTGATACAGATGCCGTATCAGGACTTTCGGCGAAGCAGGAAAGAATGCCTGCAGATACAGCACCGGCCGCTAAAGCGGCAACGGATGAGCAGGTGAAGAACGCATGGGATGCGATGACGGCGGCGATGGTTAATTGGGATAAGGAGATTGATTTATCCGGTTATAATCTTACAGCCGAGGATTGGAATCGTATCTGGCCGGATGTGGCGCAGGATAATCCAGATTTGTTCTATGTGATGAGTTCTGAGTATTTTACTTCATCGGACGGGGTTGTGCAGAAGTGTCAGTTTACCTATAATCCGCAGTATAACCAGGACAGTGTTGTGAAGTACCAGGCTGCCATAGACAAGGTATTTGCGGAAGTTATCGGAAGCAATATGACGGATGAGCAGAAGGCGACGGCGCTGCATGATTATCTGGTTCAGCATATGGTATATGATCAGAATGCCAATAACAATCTGGGGATAGAAAAAAGGAACGCCTACGAAGCCCTGGTCAATGGAATCGGCGTCTGCCAGGGGTATACCCTTGCGTATGCTGCGTTGCTTAAAAAGGCAGGTATAGAAGTTGACTATTGTAAAAGCAAATCAATGAACCATATATGGAATTATGTGAAGCTGGACGGCAAATGGTATCATGCGGATCTTACTTATGATGATGCAACTGCCGGCAGTCAGGTTGGGGAGACCGGATATGTCAGGCATACCTATTTCCTGCTCAGTGATTCTGCTATGCGGAATGCGGAGCATGATTGGGATGCCAATGATATCACGTGTAACGATACCAGATATGATAATTCCTGGCATAAGACGGCACCGCTGAAGGAATCTGCTATCTATACAGTGGGCGGAGCGTCCTATTACCTCAAGGGCAGCACGGTTGAAGGTGCGCCTTCGACCATTTACAGAGGTGCTTCGTTGGTCAAGAGAGATTCCGGCGGAACGGAGAGTATTGTGGGCAGCTTCGAGATAGAGAATCTTGGAAATGGATGGCCGATGTATTCAATGAGTTTTTCCAGGCTTTCCTGTTCAAAAGGAGTCTTATATTTTAATGTAGGTAACTCTGTATATGCGTTTGATCCGTCGAAGGATACAGCGCCCGGGAAAATCTATCAATATGAGGATGCGGACAAGAGGATTGTGACCGGTCTGCTGGTAAACGGGAATATGATGACCTTGGAGATTTATAATACGAGTACGAATAAGATTGATGATAAGATAAGCGTGCCGATTACAGAAGAACCAGAAGAACCAGAGGGACCAGAAGATGAGAATATTTTCAAGACTGAGGTAGAGAACGGTATATCCGAGGTCCCGGATTCTTTCAAGGATAAGGAGAATTTGAATACTCCGGAGAAGATCGAGCAGGAGATGAAGCTTAAGCTCAGGGATAAAGTCAGCGGGATTGAAGAGATGAACGTTGCTGTTTATGATGTTAAGCTTATGGTAAATGTTAACGGAACGGGCTGGCAGGAGGTGACGAAAGATAAGTTCCCGTCAGACGGCCTGACCGTAACGCTGCCCTATCCGGCTGGTACCGGAAAGGATACCCATGATTTTGCAGCGGCTCATATGTTTACAGCGGATATGAATGGTTTTCTGGCAGGAGATATAGAATATCCCGAGGTTCTCAAAACGGAGAGCGGTATTGAATTCATAGTAAAGGGGCTGTCTCCGATTGCCATAGGCTGGAAAGAAGTGAAAGATGATTCTGACGGCAGCAGTGACAACAATGGAAGCGATAACAACGGCGACAATAACAATAATGACAGCAACAGTGGCAATAACGTAAGCGGTAACGGAAACAACAACGGAAGCAGCACCAACACCTATAACGGCACTGGCAGTGGAAGCACCGCCCACAGTGGCAATACAAATAACGGCAATGCGTCAGTACGTTCTGTTACAAAGGCTCCTGTTACCGGAGATTCTGCACCGATCATGTTGTATGTATTATTGACGGCGGCAGCTTTCGGTATGGTGCTTGGCGGTTATATTCGAATGAGGAGGAAGAACTGCTAGTACAGAATTGCGTAATTAACGGTGAATACTGCACCTGCTATTTCTGCCAGCACTGCGTTGTCGTCAATCAACGATGCCACCGCATCGCCTCTTTCCTCCGCCTTGTCCTGACAAAAATATCAGGCACATTATTCATCATTATATACACAATGCTGTACTAGCAAGACAGGACGATAAAGAAGACACAACGATAAGAAGGCACGGCAATAGGAAGATATGGCGAAACGGAGAGCATCTTGCTCTCCGTTTTCTAATGCAGAGGATTCTGCCTGCCGGTGTCTTCCGGCGCATATTCGCCTATAATTTGGCAACCATTATAAAAATGTGGTATGATATATACAACCAAAGCATAATCGGAGGGGATATTGTGAAGAAGCTGAGCATTCATCTGCCAGAGAAGGCGGACAGAATCATAACAAGATTACAGGAGCATGGACATGAGGCATACGCGGTGGGCGGATGTGTCAGGGATTCCATGCTAGGGAGGGAGCCCGGGGACTGGGATATCACGACATCTGCAACGCCGGAAGAGACGAAAGGATTATTCGGCAGGACATTTGATACGGGGATTGAGCATGGTACGGTCACGGTGCTTCTTGAAGGGGAAGGTTTTGAGGTGACGACGTATCGGATCGACGGGAAGTACGAGGATAGTCGGCATCCGAAGGAGGTCACATTTACCAGAAGTCTTAAGGAGGATCTTAAGAGAAGGGATTTCACGGTCAATGCCATGGCGTATAATCGGACGGAGGGGCTGGTGGATATCTTCGGAGGAGCCGGGGATCTTGAAGCGGGGATCATCCGCTGCGTAGGGGATGCCAGAGAGCGATTTTCTGAGGATGCCTTAAGGATACTTCGGGGTATCCGGTTCGCGGCACAGCTTGGATTCGAGATCGAGGAGGAGACGAGGCGCGGCATGCAGGCGCTTGCGCCGACGCTTAAGAAGATTAGTGCGGAGCGGATACAGGTGGAGCTGGTGAAGCTTCTGACATCTGACAGGCCTGGGCTGCTTAAGGATGCATATGAACTTGGTATCACGGAGGTGATCCTGCCGGAGTTTGACCGGATCATGGCTACGGAGCAGGAGACGCCGCACCATATGTACAATGTGGGAGAGCACACTCTGCACGCCATGGAGTATGTACGGGCAGATAAGGTGCTGAGGCTTACGATGTTGTTACATGATATGGGAAAGCCAGAGTTTAAGACGGTGGATGCCGACGGGGTGGCGCATTTTAAGCGGCATGCCGAACAGAGCCAGGTGATTGCAAGGAATGTGTTAAGGCGTTTCAAATTCGACAATGATACGCTGCAAAAGGTATCGAGGCTCGTGGGCTTTCATGACTATCGCATGCCGTCTTCGGCGAAGAATGTCCGCCGTGCCGTGAATAAGATCGGGGAGGATATCTTTCCGCTTTATATGGAAGTCCGCCGCGCGGATGTGTTGGCCCAGAGTATGTATTTGAGGGAGGAGAAGATAAGGAACCTGGATGAGATCGAGGAGCTGTACCGGGAGATTCTAAAGAAGAAGCAGTGCGTGTCTCTTAAGGAGCTGGCGGTAACCGGGAGAGACCTGATCGAAGCAGGAATGGAGCCGGGGAAGGAGATTGGGGTCTGCCTGAATGAATTGCTGCAGACGGTGATCGAAGAACCGGAGATGAATGTGAAGGAGAAGCTTCTGGCAATCGCGAAGCCGTCTGGAGCACCGCTGCTTGGCCCGGGATACGATTCTAGTACACCGAATAATAAGTAACCAGCCTATGGCTAGGAACTTATTTTTCGGTGTATTAGAACAAAGAAATAGAGAGCATGTAAGCATATTTCCGTCATCCGCATCATACGTTAGAGAGAATATGTAATATAAGTGCAGGGGATGGATATGCAGGAGTATGAACTAAATGTATTGGAACAGTATGATATAGAAGTTGCCGGCACCCGCAAGACCCGGGGTGCTGTTTTATGCGACACGGACCAGGGGCTTATGCTTCTGAAGGAAGTGAAGGTGTCAGAAAAACGTATTCCTGCGTTGTATGAGCTGCATGAGTATCTTCGGGACCAGGGATACATCTGGACGGACCGGATCATACGGACGAAGGAAGGAGGATACCTTGCGGCTTTGGAGGAAGGGAGCCAGTATCTTCTGAAATCCTGGTTCCAGGGGCGGGAATGCGATGTCAAGAAGCCTGCGGAGCTGCTGGCGGCAGCGGGGAATCTGGCGAAGCTGCATATGCTGATGTGTTATGAGCTGCCAGGCAGCGTGACTCCGGGCGCGCATCTGGGAGAGGAATATCTGCGTCATAACCGGGAGCTAAAAAAAGTCCGCAAATTCATGCGGGGGATATCGCCCAAAGGAGAATTCGAGGCAGCTTTCTTGAAGTATTTTGAGCAGATGTATCAGTGGGCGGCAGCAGCCGTAGATGAGCTTGAGGATTCAGACTATGACAGGCTGTATCGAGACAGTGTGGAGAACTGCTGCATGACCCACGGAGAATATAATTATCATAATATACTGATGCTTCCGGCGGAACCGCTCACAGGAGGTTATCAGCACAGGAAAGAACCATATCATATTGCGGTTACGAATTTCGAGAAATTTAAGAGAGACGTGCAGGTGGAGGATCTGTATTATTTCCTCCGGAAGGTGATGGAGAAGCAGGGCTGGAAGGTACGGCTTGGAGATAACATGCTGAATGCCTATTCGGCGATCCGGCCGCTTTCGCGGGAAGAGACGGAATATCTGAGGATTCGGCTGATTTATCCGGAGAAGTTCTGGAAAATTGCGAATTCCTATTATCATTCGAACAAAGCGTGGATCTCGGCGAAGAGCATAGAGAAGCTGCACATGGCGATCCGGCAGACGGAGGAAAAGAAGAGATTCCTGGAAGAAGTATTTTCTTTTCGCCTGTAACCTGTCTGCCGATGCAGCGGCGTTTTATCTAAAATTTCCCGGAATACATAAGAAAAAGTTTGTCAGTGCCTTAATTACAGAGTATAATAGAGATATTAAGGACAGGAGGTACTAAAATGGAATATCGTGAGAAATATGAAGAATGGCTGAACGACCCATACTTTGACGAGGCTGCGAAGGAAGAACTGAGAAGTATTGCAGAGGATGGCAACGAGATCAAAGAGCGTTTTTATAAGGACCTTGAATTCGGTACGGCCGGGCTTAGAGGGATTATCGGCGCAGGGACGAACCGAATGAATATCTATACGGTAAGGAAGGCAACCCAGGGACTTGCGAATTATATCATCAGCAAGGATGGGCAGAAGAAGGGTGTGGCGATCGCGTATGATTCCCGCCGTATGTCGCCGGAATTCGCAGATGAAGCGGCTCTGTGCCTTGCTGCGAACGGGATCAAGGCATATGTGTTCGAGTCGCTGCGTCCTACGCCTGAGTTGTCTTATGCGGTGCGCTCTCTCGGATGCATCGCCGGTATCAATATCACGGCGAGCCATAACCCGCCGGAGTATAACGGCTATAAGGTGTACTGGGAGGACGGAGCACAGATCACGCCGCCGCATGACAAGGGTATTATGGACGAGGTGAAGGCTGTTACAGAATACAATACCGTGAAGACCATGGGGCTTGAGGAAGCGAAGGCAGCCGGTATGTATGAGTTGATCGGAGCGGCCGTGGACGACGGATATATCGCAGAGCTTAAGAAGCAGGTGATCCATCAGGATTCTATTGACGCTGTGGGCAGGGAATTGAAGATCGTGTACAGCCCGCTTCATGGAACCGGGAATATTCCGGCAAGGCGTATCCTGAAGGAATTAGGTTTCGAGAATGTATATGTTGTGAAGGAGCAGGAGCTGCCGGACGGAGAGTTCCCTACCGTATCTTATCCGAACCCGGAGGCGAAGGAAGCGTTCGAATTGGGGCTCAAGCTTGCGAAGGAAGTGGACGCGGATCTGGTACTTGCGACGGACCCGGACGCGGACCGTCTCGGTGTGTATGTGAAGGATGCGAAGTCCGGTGAATATAAGGTACTGACAGGGAATATGTCGGGATGTCTTCTCGCGGATTATGAGATTGGCCAGCGCAAAGCGCTGTATGGGCTTCCGGACGACGGATATCTGATCAAGACTATCGTTACATCGAATCTGGCTGATGCTATTGCCAAGGGATACGGGATCGGTCTGATTGAGGTATTGACAGGCTTCAAGTTTATCGGACAGCAGATCCTTGGATTCGAGACGGCAGGAAAGGGCAGCTATCTCTTTGGATTCGAGGAGAGCTACGGCTGTCTGATCGGAACTCATGCGAGGGACAAGGATGCGATCGTGGCTACGATGGCGCTGTGCGAGGCTGCCGCTTATTATAAGACCCAGGGCAAGACTCTGTGGGATGCTATGGTGGACATGTATGACAAGTACGGCTATTATAAGGATGATATTCAGTCTATCACTTTGAAGGGGATCGAAGGACTTCAGAAGATCCAGGAGATCTTGGAGACGCTTCGGAAGAATCCGCCGGCAGAGGTTGGAGGATATCAGGTTATGAAGGCAAGAGATTACCAGGCGGAGACTATCAAGGATATCGCGACGGGTGAAGTGACGGGGACGGGCCTTCCGAAGTCCAACGTTCTGTATTATGACCTGACCGACGACGCGTGGCTGTGTGTAAGACCTTCCGGAACGGAACCGAAGGTCAAATTCTATTATGGGATTAAGGGGGCTTCTCTTGCAGACGCCGACGAAAAATCAGCGAAGCTGGGGAAAGAAGTTCTGGCTATGATTGATAAGATGCTCTAAAGATATCGGAAAACCTTGAAAATACGGGGAAAACTAAAGAATTTGCCTTGACATTTACTTAGAAAGCGGTTATAACTTTAACTATAGGTCTTCTATGGGACAGGGATACATTGTCGGACGGCAGTATGCCCGCCAGTGGGGTATGCGTCATGGGGTGCCCGGATGGGAATAGAGGCCGTATTAAGATGATAGAATAAAATAAGGGATTCTATGAAACAAGAGGAGGAAATTATCCATGAATAAGACAGAATTAGTAGCAGCGATTGCCGATCAGGCAGAATTATCCAAGAAGGATTCTGAGAAGGCGTTGAAGGCTTTTATCGACGTTGTAACGGACGAACTGAAGAAAGAGCACAAGGTACAGCTAGTTGGTTTCGGAACCTTTGAGGTGAGCAAGAGAGCTGCAAGAGAAGGAAGGAATCCGCAGACGGGCAAGACTATGAAGATCGATGCATGCAAGGCGCCGAAGTTCAAGGCAGGCAAAGCATTGAAGGACGCTGTTAACGAGTAATCCGTTGTATAAGTCTGTGCTTTCGGGATCTGATCCGGACAGAAGGGGAGAAGAGATTTCGGAAACAGATGGATAAATAGTGGGGATCAGGGTGCCGCAGGAGTGATAACACCGAAGGCACCCTTTTTATGTGCAGGGAACGTCTTCCCTGTCTGGTTGTGAAGGAGGCAGTGATGAGATTAGACAAATTTTTAAAGGTATCGCGGCTGATCAAGCGCAGGACAGTTGCGAACGAGGCGTGCGACGCGGGGCGTGTATCCGTGAACGGACAGGTGGCGAAGGCATCTGTGAAGGTCAAAGTGGGGGATATTATCGAGATCCAGTTTGGGACGAAGACGGTCAAGGTCGAAGTTTTGGACATCAGGGACACAACAAAGAAGGATGAAGCAGGAGACTTGTTCAAATATTTGTAATAAATGCCGCAGGCCTTTCATATGATTATTAAGAAAGGTTGTGAAGCGCATGGAAGAAAGAACCGTACAGAAAAATCATAAACTGGTGATCAATAACCGGAAGACCAGTCTGGTGACAGGGGTGGTCGATGTATTGTCGTTTGACTTGAATGAGATCCTGCTTGAAACAGAGCAGGGAATGATGATGGTCAAAGGCACGGACCTGCATGTGAACCGGCTGAGTGTGGAGAAGGGTGAGGTGGATCTGTCGGGAAATATTGACAGTGTTGCCTATTCGGACGTCCAGAGCCACGGAAAGCAGCAGGATAATCTGTTCTCCAAGCTGTTCAGGTGATACTATGCCGGGGATCCATGAAGAGATGATGGTGTTCCTTATAGCAGTCGTATCCGGGGCGATCGTGCGTCTTGTATATCAGTGTATCCGTTGTTTCAGGAGGATCATAGTCCATGACCTGGCGGCGGTAAGCGTGGAGGATATGATTTTCTGGCTGGGTTCTGCCGTCTATATGTTTGTGCAGATTTACCATACAAGCGATGGTAGTATTCGATGGTACTTTATACTAGGTGTTGCGCTTGGAGTGATTTTAATGACAGCTTTTTTCGGCGCCTCTGAAAAACTGTACAAAAAAATCTACGGCCGTAAAAAGAAAGATTTATGCCAGGGGCTTGATAAAAAAGAAGAAAAAAGTTAAGATAAGAGTGGGTATAGGGTGAGTATCGGCGTGAAGCCGGAATAAGGGTGAGTAATTGATTATGGGAAGAACAGAACAGGGGCGTCCCAGGAGACGCCAGAAGAAGCGCATGCAGCGTCACAGGAGAAGCGTGCTGGCAGTCAGTGCGGTTGTCTTGCTTCTGTTTGTGGTCATATCTGCGAACAGTGTGTCTTTGAAGGCCAAGGAAGAACATTACCGGACGCAGGAGATGGAGCTTGAAGAACAGATCGAAGAAGAGAAGGCACGCACGAAGGAGATAGAAGAACTCAGCGAATATGTGGGAACGGATGAATACGTAGAAGATGTGGCGAAGGAGAAATTAGGCCTGATACACGAGAACGAGACGATATTTAAGGCAGAATAACAGACAGAGGATAAGCTTTAGGAGACGGATTTCCTAAGGCTTTTTGTTTTTTTTGGAAGAAATATGTCTGAAAACCGTTGAAAGGGGAGCGCAAGGATGACGGAAATAAAGGAGAAAAAGACATTTATCAACCCATATGTCGTACAGATGGACAAGTTTGCGGATTCTTTGGTACATTTGTCAAAGACGTTTCTTACATTAGAAGACTACAAGGGGACATTTTCAAAAGAAGAGATCGAGGAGATGTTTCTGAAGGTCACGGACAAGGTTTGTGATAATTGCGAGAAGAAGGAATGGTGTCTGGGAGAAAACCGGGTACATACTTATCAGCTTCTCTATGAGATCCTGTGTACGGTGGAGGAGTTCGGGGCGGAGCTGAATGTGGAGCTGAAGAGGAGCCTTCAGAAGCGGTGTATCAAAGCGCCCAGATTCCTGAGGGAGACGTTGGAGACGTTTGAAAATGCGAAGAATATCATGATGTGGAACAATAAGATCGTCCAGAACCGGGAAGGCTATGCGGAACAGCTTGACCGGTTTGCGAAGATGATTCAGCATACGACCCGGGAATTGGATGCGGGTATTTTTGAGGACGAGCATCTGGAGAAGCGTCTGAAGACGCAGCTTAAGAAGGGCGGTGCAAGGCTCTTGTCTTCGGTCTTCTACATGACGTCCCAGGGGAAGTACGAGATCCATCTCACGGTGAAGTCCATGAAGGGCCGAGTGATCGCCGTGAAGGAGCTGGCCTCTCTTGTGGGAGCGTGTACGGGGCGTACTATGACGCCGCAGATGGGCGAACGTCCGCTTGTCGGCGAGGAATACTGTACGGTGGCGTGTGTGGAGAGCGCCAGATTCCATACTCTGCAGGGTGTGGCGAAAATAGGTAAGGGATGTGAGAAGATATCCGGTGATACATTCCTTATGACGGATCTGCCGGAGGGCAAGAAAGGAATCGCCCTGTCTGACGGTATGGGCTCCGGAGAAGAGGCGTTCCGGGAGAGCAAGATGGTCGTTGAGATGTTGGAGGAGCTTTTGGAGGCGGGCTTCCCGGTTACGATGGCGGTTCAGCTGATGAATACGGCGCTGGTGATCGCAAGAGAGGAGGTGCGCTTTTCTACTATAGACGCAAGTCTCTTTGATCTGTACAGAGGAACTTGTGAGTTCGTGAAGGCGGGAGCATCCACGACATTTATCAAAAGGAAAGACAAGGTCGAGACGATCAATTCTTCAACGCTCCCGGTTGGTGTGATCCGGGAGTTGGAGTTGGAGCCGGTGGAGAGTAAGCTGGAATCCGGTGATTTTGTGATTATGGTTACGGACGGGGTTCTGGATGCGCTGCCGGTGGGTGAGCAGGAATCCCTGATGAGCACATTTATCCAGGATGCGGATATTGTGAACCCCAAAGAACTGGCGCATCATATTCTGGAGCAGGTACTGGAATGGACGCAGGAGGTTCCGGTGGATGATATGACTGTGCTGGCGATCGGTATCTGGGAATTATAGAAGAAGGTAAGAAGAGCTTGCTTTTTCGGGCAGATTTATTATAATAGTTACCCAAAGGATGTGTGAAATGATGTATCAGCGGGTAAGAGAGTATATCCGGCGGTATCACATGCTGGATAAGGAAGACAGAGTGATTGTAGGCGTATCGGGAGGTGCAGATTCCATATGCCTTCTTTTCATGCTTATGAAGCTTAAGGAAGAGCTTAACCTGGATGTTCTGGCGGTACATGTGCATCACGGCCTCAGGGGGGCGGATGCGGATGCGGATGCGGAGTATGTGCGGAGAATTTGTGACGAGTGGGGAGTCGGGCTTCGGACTTTCCGTGAGGATGTGCGTAAGCTTGCCGGCCGGAGCGGGCTGAGTCTGGAGGAAGCGGGCAGAGACATCCGCCGTGAGATATTCCTCAAGGTGCGGGGGGAACTGGGCAGCGGTAAGATCGCCCTTGCCCATCATCAGAATGATAATGCGGAGACATTGATCTGGAATCTGTGCAGGGGATGCGGGATCAGGGGTCTTGGCGGGATCGCGCCGGTGACCGGACCGTGGATCCGGCCTCTTTTGTACCTGAAAAGAGAAGAGATTGAATCATATCTTAAAAATCGGGGAATATCTTATTGTACGGATGAAACGAATCTGGAGGATGACTATACAAGGAATCGGATCCGAAGGCATGTGATCCCGTATCTTGAAGAACAGGTGAACAGGCAGACGGTGTCCCACATGTCGGAGACGATGGAGCAGATGCGTGTGCTTGGAGAGTATATCCGGCAGGAGGTGGCAAGATACGGGGCGGGCTGTATCCGTTATGAAGAAGACCGGGCGGTGCTTGATAAGGAGTGTTTTCTGCGGACGCCGGAAGCGCTCCGCCCGTCTGTGATCCATGAGATGCTCTGCCATGCGGCGGGAAGACGCAAGGACCTGGAGACCGAACATACGAGGATGCTTATGGAGCTGCTTGACAGGCAGGTGGGAAGGCAGATTCATCTGCCCTACGGCATGTGTGCGAGACGGTGTTATGAAGGGATCGAGCTGTCTGCGGCGGGGGAGCGTCCGCAAAGCGTTGGCGCCGACGGTGATGCTGTCTGCGGTGCGGAAGATGGGACGAAGGAATGTCCGGCGGTATGCAGAGTGTTCGGGAGAACCGGAAATCGGGTAATATTTCCAGAAAACCCCTACACGAAATGGTTTGATTATGATATAATAAAAAATACTGTTAAAATGAGGCACAGAGAGCCGGGAGATTATATCACGATCACAAAAGACGGCAGGACTCAGAAGCTTAAGCAGTATTTTATTAATGAAAAGATACCTGCAAGACAGAGAGATAAGATATGGCTGGCAGCGGACGGGAAGCATATTATGTGGATCGTCGGGTATCGGCAGAATCAGAAGTATCAGATTACAGAGAAGACCAGGAGAATCCTGGAGATAGAATTTTACGGAGGACAAAGTGATGGCGGAAAGTATAAGGGTATTGATTCCGGAGAAGGATGTTGCTGCAAGAATTGAAGAGATGGGAAGACAGATCAGCGAAGATTATGAGGGCAAGCAGGTTCATCTGATCTGCGTCCTTAAGGGGGGCGTCTTCTTCATGTGTGAACTGGCGAAGAAGATCAATGTACCGGTATCACTGGATTTCATGAGTGTGAGCAGTTACGGGGACGGGACAGCCTCTAACGGGGTAGTCAGGATCGTGAAGGATCTGGACGAATCCCTGGAAGGCAAGGATGTGCTCGTTGTAGAGGATATCATTGATTCTGGAAGGACGTTGTCATACCTGTTGGAGATCCTCGAGAAGAGGAAGCCGAAGAGCATGAGATTGTGTACGCTTCTTGACAAGCCTGACAGAAGGGTCAGGGATGTGGAGGTGGATTATGTAGGATTTGAGATTCCGGATGAGTTTGTTGTGGGATACGGTCTTGACTATGCACAGAAGTACAGGAATCTGCCGTACATTGGAATTGTAGACGGCATAGAATAGAAAGGGGCTTTGGGACATTGAATGATAGGAAGGTAAGGGGGCTGAGCGGAGCCACAGTTCTGACGTTTGTCGTGTTCTTATTCGTTATGTTGTGGCTTACGAATCAGTTTGACCAGAAGGATGAAGAACTGACCTGGAAGGAATTTGAAGAGCTGGTGGTGAGCAGGGATACAGAGAAGGTTGTGATCACACAGAACAAGAACGTGCCGACAGGAAGGGTCGAGCTAGAGCTTAAGGGAGATGAGGTCAGATATCTGTATGTATCGGATGTCAATGAGATTCAGGAATATCTGAAGAATAAGGATGTGGACTACGAGATGCCGGATGTCCGGGAGGACAGTTGGTTTATGACGGTGATCATGCCTGTGCTTCTGACAATTCTGGGAGTCATGCTGATATTTACAGTTATGAACCGCCAGGGAGGCGGCGCGAACGCCAAGGCTATGAATTTCGGGAAGAGCCGTGCAAGGCTCAGTACAGGCGGGGACAAGAAGATTACCGTTTCACAGGTTGCAGGCCTTAAGGAAGAGAAGGAGGAGTTAGAAGAGATCGTGGATTTCCTGAAGTCTCCGAAGAAATACATCCAGGTAGGGGCAAGAATTCCCAAGGGAGTCCTGTTGGTAGGACCTCCGGGAACGGGTAAGACGTTGCTTGCCAAGGCTGTTGCGGGTGAAGCCGGCGTGCCGTTCTTCACCATATCGGGTTCGGATTTTGTGGAGATGTTCGTCGGTGTGGGCGCGTCCCGCGTCCGGGATCTGTTTGAGGAGGCGAAGAAGAATTCGCCGTGTATCATCTTTATCGACGAGATTGACGCGGTGGCGAGACGCCGAGGAACCGGTATGGGCGGCGGCCATGACGAGAGAGAGCAGACCTTGAATCAGCTTCTGGTGGAGATGGATGGTTTCGGTGTCAATGAAGGCGTGATCGTGATGGCCGCGACGAACCGTGTGGACATCCTTGATCCGGCAATCCTGCGCCCTGGCCGTTTCGACCGCCGGGTGATGGTCGGAAGGCCGGATATCCAGGGAAGAGAAGAGATCCTGAAGGTCCATGCGGACGGGAAGCCGCTCAGCGAGGAGATCGACCTTCATCAGATTGCACAGACGACGGCAGGGTTTACCGGGGCAGATCTTGAGAACCTGCTGAATGAGGCGGCGATCCTGGCTGCGAAGGAAGGACGCCTCTATCTTAAGCAGGAGGATATCAAGAAGGCGTTTGTGAAGGTCGGAATCGGTGCGGAGAAGAAGAGCCGTGTGATCTCCGACAAGGAGAAGCGGATCACGGCGTTCCATGAGGCGGGCCATGCGATCCTGTTCCATGTGCTTCCGGATGTGGGACCGGTTTACAGCGTGTCGATCATTCCGACCGGAGGGGCGGGAGGCTACACTATGCCGCTTCCGGAGAATGACGAGATGTTCAATACGAAGGGGAAGATGCTCCAGGATATTACCGTCGCTCTTGGCGGCCGCGTAGCGGAGGAAGAGGTGCTGGATGATATTACGACCGGAGCGTCCCAGGATATCAAGCAGGCGACCAGCCTGGCCAAGTCTATGGTTACCAAGTTCGGAATGTCTGAGGCGGTTGGCCTGATCAATTATGATAATGACAGTGACGAGATATTTATCGGCCGTGACCTTGCCCATGCTTCAAGAGGTTACGGAGAGACCGTCGCAACTACGATCGACCAGGAAGTGAAGAGGATCATTGACGAGTGCTACAGCAGAGCGAGGGCTGTGATCAAGAAATACGATAATGTACTTCATGCATGTGCAGAGTTATTGCTGGAGAAGGAGAAGATTTCCAGAGAAGAATTTGAAGCATTATTTTCAGGTGAGGTATCAGAAGCATAATATAATAAAAGGGGGAGCAACAGCGTGAATGAACAGGCATTATTTTGTGATGGAACTGCTAGTTATGTTATTCCACAGGAGCCCCAGGAGCATGAGATTGTAAGACTGCGTTTCCGGACGGCTAAGAACGACGCCAGACGGGTACGTCTGATGACAGCGGTTGGTGGATATGACATGAGGAAAGAAGGCGGCAGAGATGACGGCAAGGATGGAGGCAGTGACAATGAGTTTGATTATTATATGATAAACTGGAGATTGAATGACAGGCCGTTTAGGTATTGCTTCGAGATCCAGAGTGATAGCGAGACTCTCTATTATGGGAGGTGCGGTGCATCGAAGGAGATCGTGGAGTTCTATAACTTCATGATCGTGCCGGGATTTGCCACGCCGGACTGGGCGAAGGGAGCGGTGATGTACCAGATCTATACGGATCGGTTCTATAACGGTGATCCGTCAAATGATGTTGAGACGAATGAGTATTATTATATCGGCGGTTACAGTGAGAAGGTAACGAACTGGTATAAGTACCCGGCAACGATGGGTGTCCGTGAATTCTACGGCGGGGATCTTAAGGGTGTGATGGATAAGCTGGATTACCTTCAGGAGCTGGGGGTAGAGGTACTGTATTTTAACCCGCTGTTTGTATCACCGTCTAACCATAAGTATGATATTCAGGATTATGATTATATTGATCCTCACTATGGAGTGATCGTGGAGGACGGGGGAGAGACGCTGCCGGATGGAGTGACTGATAACCACCAGGCGACCAAGTACCAGAAGAGGGTGACGGATCTTAAGAACTTAGAGGCGAGCAACCGGCTGTTTATCGAGCTGGTGGAGGAGCTTCACAGGCGCGGGATGAAGATCATCCTGGACGGTGTGTTCAATCATTGCGGTTCCTTTAACAAATGGATGGACCGGGAGAGGATCTATGAGAATCAGAAGGATTACCAGCCAGGGGCATATATTTCCCCGGACAGTCCATACAGGAGTTATTTTCATTTCCTGAAGGATGAGGAGGAGGAATGGCCTTATAATCCGAATTATGACGGATGGTGGGGGCATGATACGCTGCCCAAGCTTAATTACGAGGATTCGGTCAAGCTTGAGAATTATATTCTGTATATCGGGAGAAAATGGGTCTCCCCGCCGTTCAATGTGGATGGCTGGAGGCTTGATGTGGCTGCGGATCTGGGGCGGACTAACGATTATAACCACAGCTTCTGGAAGAAGTTCCGCGAGGCGGTCAAAGATGCGAACCCAAATGCACTGATACTGGCGGAGCATTACGGAGATCCGAGTGAATGGCTCCAGGGGGACGAGTGGGATACGGTGATGAACTATGATGCTTTTATGGAGCCGGTCACCTGGTTCCTGACAGGCATGGAGAAGCACAGTGACGAGCACATGGAAGACCTGAGGGGCAATACGAGTAATTTCGTAGGTTCGATCATGCACCATATGGCGAATATGCTGACGCCGTCGCTCCAGGTAGCAATGAATGAGTTGTCGAACCACGACCATTCCCGGTTCCTGACCCGGACCAATTATATGGTTGGAAGGGTGGAACATCTTGGTCCGGAGGCGGCGAACGAATATGTGAATTATGCGATCATGCGGGAAGCAGTTGTAATGCAGATGACGTGGATCGGCGCGCCGACCGTGTATTATGGCGATGAGGCGGGAGTCTGCGGTTTCACGGATCCGGACAACAGGCGTACGTATCCGTGGGGATATGAGAATAAGGAACTGGTTGCATTTCACCGGGAGATGATCCGTATACACAAGGAGCATCCGGCGCTTCGTACCGGTTCGATCAACATACTGAATGGAGAAGAACATAGCATACTGGCTTACGCAAGATTCCAGGGAGAAGACCGGATCGTGGTCATCATCAACAACCGCAGCGAGCTTGCCGAGGTCACAGTCCCGGTATGGATAGCAGAGATTCCGATGAAATGCCGGATGAGGAAGCTGATCTACTCCTACGAGGACGGCTATTCCACTGATTACGAAGAATATCTGGTAGACTGCGGAGAGCTGGTCGTCAATATGGGCGCCTACTCGGCGTTAGTGCTTGGCGGTCTGGAAGAAGATTAGGATAAAAGATAAAAATGTCATGCGCTTGAAGAATATAAACGGTCTATATCCTTCAAACGCATGACATTTTAACATTTGTCTATTTAGACAGGACTTCAATTCCGCTCTCGGTTACCAGTACCATATATTCGATCTGTGCTGACAGTCCGTCGTCAATAGTATAGACAGTCCAGTCGTCATCTTCATCGACGAAGAAATCCGGGCTGCCTTCATTCACCATCGGCTCGATGGTGAACATCATGCCGGGGACCAGAACCATCTCGCTGCCCTTGGGCGTTACATAACTGACAAAAGGCTCCTCGTGGAATTCCAGCCCGATTCCGTGTCCGCCGATATCCTCAACGACGGAGTAACCGTGCTTCCTTGCATGAGAATTGATGGCGTGGGCGATGTCGCCCAGATGTCCCCAGGGTTTTGCCGCTTTTAACCCCAGGTCTACGCATTCCTGGGTCACACGGACAAGCCTTGCGGCTTCCGGCGAGATGTCCCCGATGGTAAACATGCGGGATGCATCGGAATAATAGCCGTCCAGGATGGTGGACACGTCTACATTCAGGATATCGCCTTCCATCAGGAATTCATGCTCGCTTGGAATGCCGTGGCAGACGACGTTGTTCAGCGAAGTGCAGACGCTCTTGGGGAATCCCTCGTAATTAAGCGGGGCGGGAATGCCGCCGTGTTCCGTCGTGAAATCATAGACCAGGCGGTCGATCTCGGCGGTACTCATGCCTTCATGGATATGGGCGGCAACATGATCCAGCACGGCAGTATTGAGGGCGGCGCTTTTCTTGATGGCGGCGATCTGCCGGGGAGTCTTTAACAGGGAGCGGGAAGGGACGATATGTCCTCTTGCGGCCAGAGTCCAGAGTCTTATGTCTAATTTGTCCACAGTGATAACCTCTTTTCCGAGTCCCATAGGGACTGTCTATCTTATTGTATGAGAAATGTCTGAAAATGTTAATGTGCTTCTGGTTTCCATTATAACACCGTTGTCAAGAGGAAAAAAATAGGGTATACTTTTAAAGGACAAACGAAAGGAATCAGGTGAGAAAGGAGTACCATATGTTAAGAATAGGAATGCTTACAAGCGGAGGAGACTGTCAGGCATTGAATGCAGCCATGCGGGGAGTGGTAAAAGGGATCTGCTCGAAGAGAGATGATGTGGAGATCTACGGCTTCCAGGAGGGCTATAAGGGACTGATCTATTCTAATTTCAAGATGCTGACTTCCAGAGATTTTTCGGGAATTCTGACCGTAGGAGGAACGATCCTCGGAACCTCAAGACAGCCGTTCAAGCTGATGCGTGTGCCGGATGAGAACGGACTTGATAAGGTTGAGGCGATGAAACATACGTATCACAAGCTGAATCTGGACTGCCTGGTGGTTCTTGGCGGCAACGGCACACATAAGACGGCGAATATGTTAAGGGAAGAGGGGCTTCATGTCATTACGCTTCCTAAGACGATCGACAATGACCTGTGGGGAACGGATATGACCTTCGGCTTCCAGAGTGCGGTGGATATTGCGACGGACACGATTGACAAGATCCATACAACGGCAACCTCCCACAGCCGTGTATTCATCATAGAAGTAATGGGACATAAGGTCGGATGGGTGACCCTGCACGCAGGGATTGCCGGAGGCGCCGATATTATCATGCTTCCGGAGATCCCGTATGATATTGACGTGGTGGTTGACGCCATCAATAAGAGAAAGGCTGCGGGTAAGAAGTTCACCATCATTGCAGTTGCGGAAGGCGCCATCTCTAAGGCGGACGCCAAGCTCTCCAAGAAGGAGATGAAGGAGAAGAAGGCGAAGCAGAAATACCCGTCCGTAGCATATGAAGTGGCTGAGAAGATCCAGAAGAGGACGGACCAGGAAGTGCGGATCACGGTTCCTGGGCATACGCAGAGGGGCGGATCGCCGTGTCCGTATGACAGGGTGCTTGCCACGAGACTTGGCGCGGCAGCGGCGGAAGCGATTCTTGACGGTGATTTCGGGTATATGCTGGGCGTGAAGAAGAATGATATCGTGCGTGTTCCGCTGTCAGAAGTGGCGGGCAAGCTTAAGTATGTAGATCCGAAGTCCCCTATCATCAAGGAAGCAGAGATGACGGGGATCAGCTTCGGTATCAAATAGACAGGGGAGTGCAGGGATGTCATATACGGCATTATACCGGAAGTTCCGTCCGGATGAGTTTGAAGATGTGAAAGGGCAAGACGCCATAGTAAGGACATTGAAGAATCAGATCAAGGCGGGGCGTATCGGACATGCGTACTTGTTCTGCGGGACGCGCGGAACGGGGAAGACTAGCGTGGCGAAGATATTTGCAAAGGCGGTGAATTGCGAGAATCCGTCGGATGGGAGCCCGTGCGGGGAATGTGCCATGTGCAGGGCGGTCGCGTCGGGGGCGTCTATGAATGTGATTGAGATCGACGCGGCGTCCAACAACGGCGTGGACAATATCCGTGAGATCCGTGAGGAAGTGGCGTACCGGCCTACGGAAGGACGGTATAAGGTCTATATCATAGATGAGGTTCATATGCTGTCGATAGGGGCGTTCAATGCGCTCCTTAAGACTCTTGAGGAGCCGCCGGAGTACGTGATATTCATCCTGGCGACGACAGAAGCTCATAAGATACCGGTTACAATCTTAAGCCGGTGCCAGCGGTATGATTTCAAACGGATTTCGATCGAGACGATCGCTGCAAGGCTTACGGAGCTGATCGAGAAGGAGCAGTGGGATGTGGAGGAGAAGGCTGTCCGGTATATCGCGAAGATGGCCGACGGCTCCATGCGTGATTCTCTAAGTCTTCTGGATCAGTGTGCGGCATTCTATATCGGGGAGAGACTGACCTATGACCATGTGCTTGAGGTTCTGGGAGCTGTGGACACCGAGGTATTCAGCAGGCTTCTCAGGGAACTGATTGCCATGGATGTGCATCAGGTGATCGGGACGGTGGAGGAGCTGGTGATGCAGGGCAGAGAATTGTCCCAGATGGCTTCGGATTTCACCTGGTACTTAAGGAATCTCCTTCTGGTGAAAGGGTCTGGCAATATGGAGGATATACTGGACGTGTCGACGGAGAATCTTGCGCAGCTTAAGGAAGAGGCGCAGATGATCGAGAACGATACGCTGATCCGCTATATCCGGACATTCTCAGAGCTTACGAATCAGTTGAAATATGCGACGCAGAAGAGAGTTCTCCTTGAGGTGACGCTGATCAAGCTGTGCAGGCCGTCGATGGATTCCGGGAAGGACGCGCTTCTGGACCGGATCAGAGCCATCGAGAAGCAGTTAGAAGAAGGCATGCCGGAGCGTCCGGTCCGGCACGCTTCCGGTGTGGGCGAGCGGGCGAGCCGTTCGGAAGAGATTAAGCCCCAAAAGCTTCCTAAGGCTTTAAGCGAAGATATCAGGGAAGTGGTGAAGGACTTCCGGGCAATCGCCAGCGAGGCTTCGCCTATGCTCAAGATTTATCTCAAGAAGGCAAGGCTCAGCGCGGGCGAGGATAATCGTCTGCTGATCGTGGTCCCGGACGAGATGAGCGCGGGAGTAGTAGGATCCGAGGAGCATAAGAAAGAGATCGAGGAGTTGATCGAACAGAAGGTTGCGAAGAGTGTAGAGATTGAGGTCCGTCAGATGGAAGAAGGACGGCGGTTCGAAGATCATTTTGTAGATATTGAGAATCTCATTAACATGGAGATAACTGTAGAAGATTAGGAGGATATAGATCATGGCAAAAAGAGGCGGATTCCCCGGCGGAGGCATGCCGGGCAACATGGCGAACCTGATGAAGCAGGCGCAGAAGATGCAGAGACAGATGGAAGAGCAGGCGAAGGAGATGGAGACGAAGGAATTCACCGCGACAGCAGGCGGCGGTGCGGTGGAGGCGACGGTATCCGGTACAAGACAGTTATTGAAGCTGAGCCTGAATGAAGAAGTAGTGGATCCTGAGGATGTGGAGATGTTAGAGGACTTGATCGTGGCGGCAGTCAATGAAGCGCTTGGCAAGGTAGACGAGGCTTCTGCATCGGCGATGTCTAAGTTCACCGGCGGCATGGGCGGACAGATACCGGGATTATTCTGATGAGGTGCAGGGGGAATGGATTACTACAGTAACCAGATCAGCAGGTTAATTGAAGAGTTGTCATGCCTTCCGGGCATAGGTTCAAAGTCAGCGGCAAGGCTGGCTTTTCATTTGATACATATGCCGGCGGAAGATGTAGACAGGCTTGCTTCTACGATGGTGGAGGCAAGGAGGAATGTCAGGTACTGCAAGGAGTGCTGTACGCTTACAGACCAGGAATTGTGCCCGATCTGCAGTAACGGCAGACGGGACCATAAGACGATTATGGTGGTGGAGAATACGAGAGATCTGGCAGCATATGAGAAGACGGGCAAGTATGACGGAGTGTATCATGTACTCCACGGCGCAATCTCTCCTATGCTTGGGATCGGGCCGGAGGACATCAAGCTGAAGGAACTGATCGAACGTCTGCAGGGGGATGTGGAAGAGGTTATCATCGCGACGAATTCAAGCCTTGAGGGGGAGACGACGGCGATGTACATCAGTAAGCTGATCAAGCCGGCGGGGATCAAGGTCAGCAGGATCGCAAGCGGCGTCCCGGTAGGCGGAGATCTGGAATATATCGATGAGGTGACGCTTCTGAGGGCGTTAGAAGGACGGACGCAGCTCTGAGAGATAATTGGAGAGAAAAGATGGGAAAAAAGGTTACATCTACGGATATCGCGAAAGCGGCGGGAGTATCGCAGTCTACGGTTTCCATGGTTCTTAATAAAAAGCATAATGTTTCTTTTTCCAGAGAAACCATAGACAGGGTGGAGGCAGCCGCGAAGGAGCTGGGGTATTCGGTTCCCAAGAGAAAGACGAGAAAGGGCGCGAGGAAGGAGAAGCTCCTGGTCGTCTTCTGCTCGAATCTGACGAATCCATATTATGTCATGCTGCTCCAGGGAATCGAACTGCGCGCGAAGGAACAGGGATTTGGATTGTTCGTGTGCAATACACAGCGTGACCTCAAGATGGAAGAGCGTTATCTTAAGATGATGTGGCAGCTTCGGCCCTTAGGCATTATCTATACCTGTAATCCCAGTCATTGTTTTATGGGGTTGGTGAAGGAGCTGGCAGAGAAGATTCCGGTAGCTGTCGTCAATAACCAGAATGAGAAATTAGACGTTGACGCGGTGGAGCTTGATAATTCCAAGCTTGGGAGTATCATGGCGGAGCATCTCTTAGAGCTTGGGCATCGGAGAGTGGCGTATATCGCGCCGCCGCTTACTGCCAGGCAGAAGCAGCGCTCGAAGCGGGTAGAAGGATTCCTGAAGGTGTATGAGAAGGCGGGCCTTAAGGGCAATGTGATCATCAAGGCGGCCAGAGAAGAGATCGATCTGGATGTCGCCCACATCGATTCCGAGTATAAGATCGGGTACGACCTTACCTGGGAGCTTCTCAGAGAGGAACGGGATATCACCGCCATCGTAGGGCTGAATGATATGATTGCGTTTGGAATACTGGATGCATTGCATGAGGCGAAGCTTCGCGTTCCGGCGGATATGTCGGTGATGGGGTGCGACAATACCTTGTTTACCCGGATGCATAAGCTGGATCTTACAACCATCGAGCATTTCGTGATCTTCAAGGGGCGGGATGCCTGTGATATCATCATGAAGAAGATTGCGTCCCGCAACAATTCCTATTCGGAGATAGAACCGGTCAGCACCTATCACGTGGAGTATGAGCCTAAGCTGATCGTGAGAGGAACGACCGGGTATGCCAGAGCGCCGGGGAAACGTGTGAAAAGAAATAAAAATTAATATATTTTCAAATATTATTACTAATAACTAAGAGCGCCCTTGGATTTTGTGTGGTAATTTTCACCAGGAGCGCTCTTAAGTATTTGAGTGAACGCGGCGGAGGAATTAATATTTGCATATTATTAATTAAAAAAATTATTAATAAAAATAGCGGCTATTGACCGAAGTTAATCGTATAAGCTATAATCTATTCATACAGTAATAACACAGTGTGATTCAAAAGGAGGAAGAAAAATGAAATTTTTCATTGACACAGCGAAGGTAGAGGATATCAGGAAAGCGAATGACATGGGGGTCATCTGCGGAGTTACGACGAATCCTTCCCTGATCGCTAAGGAAGGCAGAGTATTCGAGGAAGTGATCGCTGAGATTGCATCTATCGTAGACGGACCGATCAGCGGTGAGGTGAAGGCGACTACCGTAGATGCGGAAGGAATGATCGCAGAGGGAAGAGAGATCGCCAAGATCCATCCGAACATGGTAGTTAAGATTCCTATGACGGTAGAAGGGCTTAAGGCTTGTAAACAGTTGACGGCAGAAGGGATCAAGACCAACGTGACACTGATCTTTACTGCGAATCAGGCGCTCCTGGCAGCAAGGGCAGGCGCGACATATGTATCTCCGTTCCTTGGACGCCTTGACGACATTTCCGTAAGGGGAACAGATCTGATCGCTGAGATCGCTCAGATCTTCGAGACTGCAGGTCTTAAGACTGAGATCATTGCGGCAAGCGTGCGGCATCCAATGCATGTAACAGACTGCGCACTGGCAGGCGCACATATTGCGACAGTTCCTTACGGTGTGATCGAGCAGATGACGAAGCACCCGCTGACAGATGCAGGTATTGCGAAGTTCCAGGCAGATTACAAGGCTGTATTTGGAGAGTAGGAGGAAGGCATGAACAAATTGGAATTGATGAAGACAGCGAACGAGATCCGCAAAGGTATCGTGACGGCGGTGCACAGCGCCAAATCCGGTCATCCGGGCGGTTCCCTGTCCGCGGCAGATATTTATACGTATCTGTTTTTTGAGGAAATGAACGTTGACCCGGCAGACCCTAAGAAGGCGGATCGCGACCGTTTCGTATTGTCCAAGGGACATACGGCGCCGGGATATTATTCGACATTGGCGCACAGAGGCTTCTTCCCGACAGAGGATCTTACCACTCTGCGTAAGGTAGGCTCTTATCTGCAGGGGCATCCGGATATGAAGCACATCCCGGGCGTGGATATGTCAAGCGGTTCTCTGGGACAGGGCATCTCTGCTGCAGTTGGTATGGCGGTCTCTGCCAAATTATCCGGCGACAGCTACAGAGTATACACCCTGCTTGGCGACGGCGAGATCCAGGAAGGACAGGTATGGGAGGCTTCTATGCTTGCGGCTCACAGGAAGCTGGACAACCTTGTGGTGATCGTAGATAACAACAACCTTCAGATCGACGGACCGATCACAGAGGTCAATTCACCGTACCCGATTGACGAGAAGTTCAAGGCTTTTAATTTCCATGTTATTAATATTAATGGAAATGATTTTGATGAGATTGCGGCAGCGTTCAAAGAGGCGAGAGAGACAAAGGGACAGCCAACAGCGATCATTGCCAAGACCATCAAGGGCAAGGACGTTTCCTTCATGGAGAATCAGGCATCCTGGCACGGCAACGCTCCGAATGACGAGCAGTATGCTGCGGCAATGGCAGATTTAGAGAAAGTAGGTGAAGCATTATGTCAGATGTAAAGAAGATCGCAACAAGAGAGAGCTACGGCAATGCTTTGGCCGAATTGGGAAAAGAGCATGAGGATGTCGTTGTATTAGACGCCGATCTGGCGGCGGCGACCAAGACGGGAGTATTCAAGAAGGCATTCCCGGAACGCCATATCGACTGCGGTATCGCAGAGAGCAATATGATGGGAGTTGCGGCGGGGATCGCTACGACGGGCAAGGTTCCGTTCGCGAGTTCTTTCGCGATGTTCGCGGCGGGACGTGCATTTGAACAGGTGCGTAATTCTATCGGATATCCGCATCTGAATGTGAAGATCGGCGCGACCCATGCTGGGATCTCTGTAGGAGAAGACGGCGCGACCCATCAGTGTAATGAGGATATCGCGCTGATGAGGACGATACCGGGGATGGTTGTGATCAATCCGTCGGATGATGTGGAAGCGAAGGCGGCGGTGAAGGCGGCTTACGAGCATGTGGGGCCGGTGTATCTGAGGTTCGGCAGACTGGCGGTTCCGGTCATCAATGAGAATGAGGACTATAAGTTCGAGCTTGGGAAGGCGATCACGCTGAGAGAAGGGACGGATGTTACCATCATCGCGTCTGGCCTTCCGGTATCCGAATCCCTGGCAGCAGCCGAGAAGCTGGCGGCGGAGGGAATCAGTGCAGAAGTCATCAATATGCATACGATCAAACCGCTGGATGAAGAGGCTGTGATCCGTGCGGCCGAGAAGACCGGCAAGATCGTGACGGTCGAGGAGCATTCCGTGATCGGCGGCCTTGGAAGTGCTGTGTGCGATGTGGTTGCACAGAAGGCGCCGGCGAAGGTTCTGAAAATCGGAGTCAATGATGTTTTCGGCGAATCCGGACCGGCGGTTCAGTTGATCAAGAAGTATGGGCTGGATTCAGAGAGCATTTATGAGAAGGTAAAAGAATTTGTGAAATAAAGAGTAAGCGAGAAGGGGATGTGCCGGCAGCGGCGCATCCTTTTTGCGTATGAAGGATTTACAAGGAGATGTTCTCATGGTAAAATATTTCCGACTGTACGGTATGATCTGCAGGGTAAGGAGGTCGGAGAGATGCGTAATTTAAAAAGTTTGACAGACCGGCTGCCGGGGATTGCGGCGATACGGCGGATGAGGAAGCTCCGGCGCAGGTGGAGAAGAGAATTCTTCGAAGAGATCAGGGATATTGCCAGACATCCTGTGGTGAAGCACATGAAGAAATATACTCATCACGGGAAGACGACCTGTTACAGACATTGTCTGAATGTTGCTTATTATAATTACTGGCTTTGCCGTCTGCTGCATCTGGATGCACGTTCGGCGGCGCGGGCGGGGATGCTCCACGATCTGTTCCTGTATGACTGGCATACGCATGCCGCGAGGACGGGAGATCATTTCCACGGGCTGACCCATCCCGGCGCCGCTTACCGCAACGCAAGGAAGAATTTCTGGCTGAATAAGACGGAAAAGGATATTATCATTAATCATATGTGGCCGGTTACATTTTACCGGATGCCGAAGACGAAGGAAGGGTGGATTACGACGTTTACAGACAAGTATTGCGGAGCCTTTGAGACAACCCGTCGAAAGTGACTGTAACGTGCCGGAAATTTCACGGGACAAACCCCATCGATTGATAAAATACGCGAATTCCATATGCTATCATTAACAAAAATATGCAAAATGAGGTGAGAGTATATGGAAAGACAATTTCCGAAGAATGTAAGACAGATAGGAAACGTAAGCGATGAGCCTAAAATATACGTAGAAGATTATGTGGATATCTATCTGAACCAGCTTGGAACGCAGGCAGCAGAAGTTCCGGTCGGCATCATACTCATTGGCGAGATCCTGAGCCTGGAAGGACAGGATGTGGTCTGTGTGTCAGGGGCAATGAGGATGAAGGAAGTCCGGATGGAGGGTACGGAGATTGTCATAGAGGAGGATGTGCTTAAGGCGCTCAAGGAGGAGCGCAAGCAGTTCTTCCCGTCCGGCGAAGAGATCGGGTGGTGTCTGATCGAGAACGGTCAGCCGGCAGGACAGATGAAAGAGATCTCGCGGATACATAATAAGTCTTTCGCCAAAGATAATTCGGTATTTATCTGGAAGGATGCGATGGATAAAGAGGAAGTCTTCTATTCCTTCAAATACGGAGAGCTGATGCAGATGGGCGGCCATTATATCTATTATGAGAAGAATCCGTCCATGCAGAATTATATGATCGCCACACGCAAAAAGAATGGCGTTACACCCTGTGAAATGGTTGAAGATCGAGCTGCAAAGGATTTTCGTAGTGCAGTAAGGGTGAAGCTGGATGAGAAGGAAAGACAGAATTCCAGGTTCGTATATCTTACGAGTACACTGCTGATAGTGGTAGTTCTGGCAATCGGTATTTCAACCGTTAACAATTTTGACAGGATGGAGGCGGTTCAGGACTCTCTGGAGTCCTTGTCCCAGTCGGTCAATAAGACGGAAGAGCAGACGGAGACGGTCAGTGAGGATAATGCTGCCGTGGAGGCGGGCAATATGGCAGAGCCGGTGGATGTAGGAAGCGAGCAGGAGCCGGCAGGGACGGTGCCGGAGACATCTACCATACAGGAGCAGTTAGGAGACGAGGATTACTATGTAGTCCAGAAGGGGGATACTTTGGACAGTATCAGTGTGAAACTGTACGGAGATACCTCCCATGTGAAAGCAATCTGCAAGATGAATGGGCTGTCGGACGGCAATCTCATTTATATCGGACAAAAATTGTTACTACCATAGCGGTAAAATATGATATAATCAAGAAAACAAATGAATAGCAATGAAGGGGAGATGGATGAAACGGCGAAAAGATAGAAACCTTCATGTTGTCAGAGAACAAGAGGATCCAACAGATAGGATTGTAAGGGAGATACTGGAAGAACTGAACAGTGAGGACGGCCAGTACCAGGATGAAGAAGGACGGGGCAGGAAGAAGCGGACGAGATGGAAGCTTAAGTTCGGGCTTGTGTTGCTGGCTGCCGCTGCAGTCGGAGTCTATCTTCTGGTGAATCTCCAGACCTACAGCCAGGTGCGGATAACGGAAGTATATGAGAATGAAGGCGCGGCGAATAATAATTACAGAGAATTTGAGGGAGGCATCTTAAAGTACAGCAGAGATGGAATCTCCTATCTTAATCAGAATGGAAAAGAACAGTGGAATCACTCTTATCAGATCAAGAGTCCGTTTATCGAACTGGAACAGGAGTCGGGAGTGATCGCAGATAAGGGCGGCAACGATATCTTCGTGATCCAGAAGGACGGGATCAAGGGGGAGATACATACTGCTATGCCTATTGAGAAAATATCTGTGTCAAAACAGGGAATCGTGAGTGCGGTATTGAAGAATGACTCCTCTGCGGAAGTGATCTGCTATGATATAAAGGGGAATGTTCTGGTGGAACATAAGACTTCTCCGGCAGGAACGGGTTACCCGTTGGATGTATCTTTGTCGCAGGACGGAGAAGTGATGCAGGTTCTCTATTTCTACACGCAAGACGGCAAGATTACTTCACGGGTTATGTATTATAATTTCGGTGAAGCGGGAGAGAAAGAGACGGATAACCAGGTGAGCGGCCAGGAATATGAGAATACGGTTATGGCTACCGGATTCTTTATGAATCAGGATACGTCGGCCGCGGTCGGGGATGACTGTCTTGTGATCTATAAAGGCAGGGAGATACCCCAGGAGAGTGTCAGAGTTAATATCGATAAGAAGATTAAGAATGTGTTTCACAGTGACAGATATATAGGCCTGATCCTCAAGAATGAGGGGAAGGAAGGATATGAACTGCGGCTGTACAACGTTGACGGCAAGCTGGTCATATCGAAGGATTTTACAGGAGATTACAATAATGTGAAGATCTGTAAGAGACAGGTGATCATGTACGACGGGAAGGAATGCTGTATCTTCATGAGGAATGGGATACAGAAATTCGTTGGCGAGATGGAACATAATATCCTGGAGATCTTTCCGATAATGGGTGTTAACAAATACATTGTGATGAGTACAGACGGGATGGAGAAGATCCGGCTTGTAAAATAAGGAGAACATATGAATTGGTTGTTAATAGCAGTTATGATAATCTTTCTAATATGTATAATAGTGGGAGCTGTCAGAGGCGCCATCAAGATTACGGTTTCCCTGGTGACGACACTGCTTACTTTCGTGATCGTATCATTTGCAACGCCGTTTGTGGCGAAAGCGATCGCAGAGTTTACGCCGCTCGATGATGCGATAGAGACGCAGATCAGCAATACGATCACCGATGCCGCGGCGGCTCAGATTATGGGCGTGAACGAAGAAGGATTGTCGGAAGAGGGAGTAAGGAAGGCTTTGAAGGCGGCGGGGGTCGATGAGAATACTCTCGCGGATTATGGGATTACGATAAAAGATATCGTGGAGGGAAGAGTCAGCAAGAGTGAGCTTGCCCAATATGGTATCTCCGGAAATGTGTTGGACGGTGTGAATTCCGGTCAGCGTACGGCGCAGGAGGTGTTGGACGAGATAGATATTCCGAGGGATGTACAGACCGAGGTGATCCGGAACGCAGATATCCCGGAGGTGTATAAGAAGCTGCTGACGGAGAACAACAACAGTGAGATTTACAAGCAGTTGGGGGTAGAGACCTTCGCTCAGTATGTGGGGAGTTATCTTGCCAAGCTGCTTATTAATATTGTATCTTTCCTGTGTACATTTCTGCTGGTAACGATCATATTCAGGGCTGTCGTGTTTGCGCTGGATATCGTGGCGGATCTTCCGGGAGTCGGCGCGGTGAATCATCTTGTGGGCGGGCTCATGGGAGCCGTGGGAGCGCTGGTGATCGTCTGGCTGCTCTATCTGCTCGTCACGTTATTCTTCACGACTCCGGTTGGCAAGATGTTCTTCGAGATGATACAGGAGAGTGAATTCCTGAAGGTATTGTATGATTATAATCCGGTGATGAAGCTGGCTACGATATTTAAATAAGACAATAATTTGGATAAAAAGAGGCTGGACTGCAGTATGCATTTCTTCAATATATATGATGAATCTTTGGGGTTCATATCTATATATTGTATGGATAAAAGATTGCATGACAGCTTCTTTATTTTTTTGGAAAAACATGTAAAAAAGTTGTTGACAGGATTCGCCAAATATGGTAATCTGATTTAGCTGTCAGATGAAAGCAATTTGAAAAATGACAGCGAAAAAGAAATTTTAAAAAATTAAAAAAAGTTGTTGACAAACTGAGAAAGATATGGTAATCTATCATAGCTGTCGCAAGCAAGACAACAGCAACGAACCTTGATAATTAAACAATAGACAACATCCCTGAAAATTTCTTGTAAGAGAAAAATTCAGAAATTCAGAACGAGACATCGAAAGATGTCAACCTTAAAACAGTAAAGTAAACGGGAAAAGAAAAGCGAGCATTTTTCTTGACCCGGATTGGACTTGAAGGATGCTTCGGCAGTTCTAAGTTCGAGAATATCTCGCTGAGAACTGCGAAGCGTCTAAACGCTAAGGCTTGTGTAAAACCAAACCTAAGCTTTTTAGACGAGAGTTTGATCCTGGCTCAGGATGAACGCTGGCGGCGTGCCTAACACATGCAAGTCGAGCGAAGCACTTTAATTCGATTCTTCGGATGAAGATTTTTGTGACTGAGCGGCGGACGGGTGAGTAACGCGTGGGCAACCTGCCTTACACAGGGGGATAACAGTTAGAAATGACTGCTAATACCGCATAAGACCACAGTACTGCATGGTACAGTGGTAAAAACTCCGGTGGTGTAAGATGGG
>Ga0137308_101065_pt1 | contig 32059 bp, 26 predicted proteins | sample Inofrocosms_June_FD_97181 | JGI IMG/M metagenome (GOLD analysis project Ga0137308, IMG submission 97181) | Mouse cecal microbial communities from Vienna, Austria - N-Acetylneuraminic and N-Acetylglucosamine D2O microcosms_June | ecosystem: Host-associated > Mammals > Digestive system > Large...
AAAAAAAAGAGTATACTGATAGGTGGGCATCAAATTTATAATAAGAAACAGGGGAGAGAATTATGAGAAGATTCAGATGTTATCTGGCAGCGGCTATGGCGGCCGCGATGTTCATGGCACAGCCGGCGATGGCAGCAGAGGGGACGCCAGTGGTGGTTCAGCCGGCCTATGACAGTCAGTCAGGTGGTCCGGGAGTGGCAGCCAGACCCCAGGAAGGAGCCGGGGAGCAGCAGGGAATGGAGCCGGCAGGCGGTGGACAGGCATCCGGAGACAGTATCCAGGAGGCAGTGGAAGGACAGGCATCCGGAGATAGCATCCAGGAGGCAGTGGAAGGACAGGCATCCGGAGATAGCATCCAGGAGGCAGTGGAAGGACAAGCATCCGGAAGCAGCAGTTCCACACCGGTGGTGGTGGCAGGCGGTGATCCGGTGATCAGCGGACCTGCGGCGAAGCAGGCGGCAGAGGAAGAAGCAGCCCGTCAGGCAGCGGAGGAAGCGGCCCGTCAGGCGGCGGAAGAGGCGGCCCGTCAGGCAGAAGAGGAGGCAGCCCGTCAGGCGGCGGAGGAAGCGGCCCGTCAGGCAGCAGAGGCAGAGGCAGCCCGTCAGGCAGCCCAGGGCCGTCAGGTCTTCACCCGCCAGCTGGATCCTTCCAGGCCTATGGTGGCCCTGACCTTTGACGACGGCCCCAATACATCTGTGGGGAACCAGATCATGGACTGTCTGGCCCAATATGGTGGGAAGGCCACCTTTTTCATGGTAGGTTCCCGGGTGCCGGCCCATGCGGCGGAGGTACAGAGGATGGTAGCGGAAGGCCATGAGGTGGCCAACCACACCATGAACCACAAGTATCTCCAGAAGCTGGATGCTGCCCAGATCCAGGCGGAGGTGAACCAGTGCAATGATACCATTCAGGCGGTGTGCGGAGCAAGGCCCGCCCTTTTGCGGCTTCCGGGGGGCAACCATAACGCCACGGTTCTGGCAAACACCCACATGCCTATGATCCAGTGGAATATTGACACACGAGACTGGAAGACCCGGAATGCGGACCAGACTGTAGAGGCTGTGCTGGGTCATGTGAAGAACGGAGATATCGTGCTGATGCATGAGCTTTATAGCCAGACCGGAGAAGCCGCCCTGCGGATCATACCGGAGCTGGTAAACCGGGGCTACCAGCTGGTGACGGTCAGCGAGCTGGCAGCGGCCCGGGGGCGCGGGCTGGAGGCCGGGAAGCTGTATTTTTCATTCCCCTGACCCGGACAGGCCCGAACCAGAATTTTGCCATTTTGCAAAGGAATTTGCGTGAAATTAACAGCAATTTCAGCTGGATACCATAGTTTCACGTAGGCTAATTTCGGAATGTGCGCTCTAGTACTGATAAGTACCTGAAAACCATTGTGAAATGCACAGCTCCGGTATATAAACAGCAGCAGTCCAGACGGGCATCCCGTCCCCCGGAAAGTACCGGGGGCAGGATGCCCGTCTGGACTGCTGCTATATAACCGTCTTTGGTCCGTCCTCATAATCAAAAGTATAATATTCGCAGGCGTTGATCACAATCGTTTTCCCATGGACAACCCGGCGGGGTACATGGAGATTATAGCGCATATGAATATGGCCATGGAGGAAGTACTTCGGAGAAAACTGCTTCAGAAGCCAGTGAAAGCAGGCAAACCCCTGGTGAGCCGGTGTATTCTCATCGTTGAGATGTCTGGCAGGCGCATGGGTCACCAGCACGTCGAAGCCTTTGTGGCGGATAAGCTGGGGCAATAGGCGGAAAATCCGTCCCCGCATCTGCTGTTCCGTGAACATCAGGGGACTTTCCCTGTAACGGTGGGAGCCGCCCAGCCCCAGGAAGCGGATGCCCCGGTATACGACGATGCGGTCGTCAAGACAGACGCAGCCCTCCGGAGGATGTTTTAAAAGAGACTCATCATGATTTCCTTTCACATAGAAAAGAGGACAGCGGGCCATTGTTACCAGAAACTCCAGATATTCACGGGACAAGTCGCCGCAGGCAAGAATCAGGTCAAATTCCCGCAGGCACCCCGGGCGGTAGAAATCAAAATACCGTGTGGCCTCTTCGTCTGAAACGGTAAGAATCCTCATAGTATCCCTTTCCCTGCCGGAACCGGGCTGCCGGATCTTGCAGCCTGGGCGATGCCTACCACGGCCACAGTCTCTTTTCCGGTATCCGTCAGATCTTCATAGGATGGAATGGCGCCGACGACATTTTCCATCAGCCAGTCCATACGGATGATTTGTTCTGGCAAAAGTTCTCCGTTCCAGTCCTGGTGTCTTCTGCCGTTCTGGTCATAAAGGGCGTCCTGGAAGGGCCGGCAGATTCCGGCACAGATGCTTTTTTCCAGAAGACCGGCCAGCTTCCGGCTTCCGTCCAGCATGTCTTCATTGTAGGTCAGCCCCACGACTCCGGCATCCATTCCCCAGTAATAGTTCCATGCCCTTGCGCTGCCGGCATAATCCTGCTGATAGGACCGGTTCAATATCTGCCGGATAATGGCTTCATAGTAAATACCCCATTTCAGCACCGGGCGGGCAATGGGGACCGGGCCGTCCCCGGTGACCAGCAGCAGGCCGCGCAGACTGCTCTCCTGTTCCGACAGACCAGACACATCGCTGGAAGAAACCAGCACGATTCCCTGTCTGGTGAGGCGCTCAAGGGCCGCTTCCACACTTCCCGTGCCGGACCAGTCCAGATACACATTGGCTTTGGGATTCGTAAGCTGGACGCCCAGGGCAAAGGCATTGATCCCTGCGATCTGCCCGTAAATGGGGTAATCACAGATATAGCCCACATTATGGCCGCCGGCAAGGGCACCTGCCATGGCGCCAAGAATATATTTCACCTCATACATGCGGGCATAGTAGGTGCGGATATAGCGGTGGGCGATATTCAGGGAGCAGTTCAGAACCGCCGCTTCCGGATGCTCCACCGCTGCCCGCAGGCTGGCGGAAAGAAGGCGCGGGGATGTGGTAAAGACCAGGGTATTCCCCTCACTGACTGCCTGGGCGATGATCTGCTCCGGGGGAATCTGGCCGCAGGCATAATAGGCGCTGGTGGAGATCTTCCCCTGGAAGACACGTTCCACATAGCTTCTTCCCAGTTCGTGGTTGCAGATCCAGCCGGACTGGTCAGGACTGCGGTCATGGATGAAGGCTACCTTCCTCAGTTTGGAACTGCTGCCCCACACAAGTCTTGTAAGAAGAGCCGGTTTGCGCTCCTCCTCCCGCTTAAGCTTCAGATCCACACCATCCGGGTACTGCAGCAGCCGGATGTCCTCCCACAAGCCGGAAAGTCGGGCTGCGGTTTCCCTGGCCCGGCCATACCTCAGTTCCTGGAGGCCATATACCTTTCCATAGGCCAGAAAGGCATCGCCGGTGGTGACTGGCAGCTCCTTTCCGCCTTTTGGTTCATAGACAGACCGGAAGTTCGTGTAGGCGGAGGAAAAGGCGCTTTGCTCCTCCTCTGTCCATTGTTCCCCGGGCTTTTTTCCCATGAGGGCCTGAAGCTCCTCATAGCAGCCGGGTCTGGAAAACTCCAGATAGCTGATCCCGCTGCAGGCAGAGAAGTCCAGAAGCTCATAATACCGCTGTACCTCCGGGTCATTGCTGCGCTCCGGGAGTATCCGGTATACCTCCCCTGTAAGCTCTACGGCGCCGAAAAATTTCAGCACGCTGGCCCGTTTGTTGCCTTCCTCCACATAGTACCGGTTCATGTATTCCCATATTTTTAGGGGATCCCGGATTCCTTCCTCCAGATGTACCTGACAAAGATGTCTCCATTTTCCGGCAAACTCGCTGTCCTCCGGCGCCAGAGGCATAAAATTCCGGGCAAACATATTGGCACGTCCGCTGTTTTTTGTTCCCGCCAGAAATGCCACAGGGATCTGCCGGATGCCCAGACTCTGCCCTGCCGACATCTGGTTGGGCAAAAGGATGGTGTCCAGGGCCGGCAGGAAGGGCGGCTGTTTGTCATTTACAGCCGCCCGGTATTCCTTCTGGGCCTGTTTGCGGGCCGCATTATAATATTCCTCCGGCATAATGGCTAAAAGGAATATTCCCGGCTCTTGGGAGCATTGGCAGCGGCGGAGTCCGGATCATACCAGATCAGGTTGTTGCCGGTTGCCTTGTCAAAGAGCTGGAGCAGGCGGGGCTGGAAATTGAAATCTACACTTGCGCCGATGTCTACATTGACAGCAAGATCCATGGTGGGGATCACCATGACCACATTGTCCCCCTGGCATACGGTATGGAGGTTCACCTCTGTACCCAGCATCTCGGACACCTCGATATCCGCATGCAGCGGTCCTTCTCCGATGGTGATATGGTTCGGACGCAGTCCGGCGATGATATCGCAGGGCTGCTGGCCATTGGCAGTCAGCGCTTTCTGCTGGAATTCGCTCAGCTCAAACCGTACGCCCTTGATTTCTGCAAAGTACCGTCCATTTTCCAGAAGGAGTCTGGAACCGTCGAAGAAGTTCATAACCGGCATACCGATGAAGCCGGCAACAAACAGATTCACCGGTTTGTTGAACAGATCCTGGGGTGCTCCGATCTGGTTCACAAAGCCGTCCTTCATGATCACGATACGGTCGCCCAGGGTCATAGCCTCTGTCTGGTCGTGGGTGACGTACATGAAGGTAGTGTTGATACGCTTGCGCAGCTTGATGATCTCTGCACGCATCTGGTTACGAAGCTTTGCGTCCAGGTTGGAAAGGGGCTCATCCATCAGAAATACCTTGGGATCCCGCACCATGGCACGGCCGATGGCCACACGCTGGCGCTGGCCTCCGGAAAGAGCCTTGGGTTTACGCTCCAGGTATTGGGTGATATCCAGAATCTCCGCCACCTCACGGACCTTGCGGTCGATCACGTCCTTCGGAGTTTTCTTCAGCTTCAGGGCAAATGCCATGTTGTCATACACGGACAGATGGGGATACAAGGCATAGTTCTGGAATACCATGGCGATATCCCGGTCCTTGGGAGCTATGTCGTTACACAGCTTTCCGTCAATGTAAAGCTCGCCGCCGGAGATATCCTCCAGACCGGCTACCATACGGAGGGTTGTGGATTTGCCGCAGCCGGACGGGCCGACCAGCACGATAAATTCCTTGTCCTTGATGTCAATGTTGACATCATGCACTGCTGTTACCTTGTTGTCATAAACCTTTTTGAGACCTTTGATTTTTACCTCTGACATACTTTTGTGACTCTGACAAAGGGTCCCACACCCATTGCCTCGCAGTCATCCGCAAAGGGATGCACCGCATTACGACAGGTCTCCACACTGCCGCACCGCGAGCCGGCGGTCCATAATTCCTCCTTCTTTTCTTGTACGTCTGCCATAAGGTGGAGTGGCAGGACGCCATAATAGTTGGTTTATCTGCAGGGCAGCTGACTGCCCGGGCATTCGTGTCCAATGTACTCCAAAGAGTGCCGCACCGGCCGCCAAGGCAGGCCGGATAAGGCTCCGGGAGCATAGTCCGGTTAATTTTCTTTATCTAATCCTGGTCCCTCAGGGCCTCCCGTCTCAGGCGGGCCTTGCGTCTTTCCTCCTGGGCTTCTTCCACCGCCTTCACCCGCTCTGGGTCAAAGAGCCGGACCAGATGCAGGGAATTCAGCCATGCGATCAGGGCGAAGCCGACGGTAAACCAGAGAAACAGGCTTTGAAGAAACTGCACCGGGAACAGGAAAAACAGAATAACCGGCGACAGATCTAAAAGCATGATGAAGACGGTAAAGATGCCGTTTTTCATGGCAAGCAGAAGGCCATAACGGAGGGTCTTTAAAACCGGTTCGTCAAAATACGCCAGAGCCGGGAAGGCGTGGGATACTGCGGCGAGATAGAAGTAGCCGACAGAAACGACCACCACCTGCAGGAAAAAACGGTATGGAACATATGGCTGGAAGGTACACCAGAGATCCACTGCCAGAAAGATGCCGGCAACAGCAGTCAGCAAAAACATAAAGGTTCCCTTCTTTAAATGATGGATCAGGCTTTTGAAGAAGCCGGAGCAGACATGGACTTCTTCATGGAGGGCCATCTGCATAGTCATATCATACAGGGCGGCTGTGGAAGCGCCTGCCGTGACAATCGGGACACAGCCCAGGATCCAGAGAACATTTAAAAGGATCAGATCCATGAAACAGCTTAAAAATCTGGTAACCGGAGAATCTTCATGCAGGAAACTCATAAACCAGTACCCCCTTGTTCTTTTGAATGCATTATAGCAGAATGGAATGGGTTCCACAAGTGCTATTTCGAAATTTCTTCAATTTTTTTCTTTTGTTCCTATCTTAGCGGCTTTGTTAAATATTCGACATAAACCAGGGTGATATTTTAAAAGAAACGAAGAAAGATGTAATTATGTACAATTTTGATAGTGAAAATTTGGTGAAAATGACATTTTTTTTGAGATTTTTAAAAATAAATGGAAAGCATATTGACATGCCACAAAAATCGGTATAAGATGAAACCATCAATGGAACGGGTTCCACATTTTCGGTATCAACCGCATTTTTTAATAAAAATGCGCAAAAATGGAACGGGTTTCATAAAATTAAGCATGTATGTGCAAAAATCATCAAGGAGGAAACACACTATGAAAAAGAATCTTGCAAGTCTGGCTCTCGTTTCCGCGATGGCTCTTTCCCTGGTGGCCTGCGGCGGTAATTCCGGCAGCAGTTCCGGCGGAGCTGCTCCGGCATCTGGCGGCGGTAATGATGCGTCCGGAGATGTGACAAACCTGACCATCTGGCAGCCCAGTGATAAGGAAACCATTGAGAACTGGTGGATTGAGAAGCTGGATGCGTGGAACAGCGAGCATCCGGAGATCCAGGTTCACCGGGAGGCTATCGACCGGTCTGACTCCTATGCTTACGATAATAAGGTTGCAACTGCCGTCACCTCCAACGACCTGCCGGATATCCTGTTCGTAGACGGTCCCCAGGTGTCCTACTATGCGGCAAACGGAATCATCGTTCCCCTGGATTCCTATTTCAGTGCAGACGACTTAAGCGATTTCGTGGATTCTACTGTAGCTGAATGTACATATGACGGAAAGCTTTATGCAATCTCTGCCACCGAATCATCCGTTGCCCTCTATTACAATAAGGGATACATGGAGGAATGCGGTGTGGATATCGCCAAGCTGGAATCCTATACGGCTGACGCACCTATGACCTGGTCTGAGTTCGAGGCTCTGGCAAAGCAGTGCACCACCGACAAATATGTAGGCGCCCATATTGTTATGGACCATGGCGAGGGTCTTCCCTATGCTCTGGAGCCCATGTACATCTCCAACGGCAAGGACTACCTCTCTGAGGACGGCTCCAAGGCCCAGGGCTATGTCAACAGCAGTGAGGCAGTGGAGACCACCGCATTTCTGGCCAGCCTGATTGCAAACGGCTATGCCAATGTGGATCCCATCACCGACGAGTTCCTCAACGGTGCATGTGCTACGGAGATCCAGGGTTCCTGGGATGTATCTGTCCTGGAGGCAGCCGACTTTGAGTGGGGCGTTACCTATTATCCTGTCTCTGACAAAACCAAGAAACCGGTATCTCCCTGTGGTGACTGGGCAGCTGCTGTAACCATGAACTGTGGAAATGTAGACGCTGCCGGTGAATTCCTCCAGTGGCTGATGAGCAAGGAAAATGTGGCTTCTTATGCTGCCGCCATTGCAAAACCAGCTTCCCGTTCTTCTGCCTACGATGATCCGCTTATGGCTGATTACAAGGAATATCCGCTGACTGTCTTCGTAAACCAGCTGGAGAACAACGCGGTACCCCGTCCCCGTACTCCTTCCTATGCAACCTTCTCCACCGACTATGCAGAGGCGATGACCAACATCTTCTCCGAGGCGGCTTCCAACGGCACTGTGGATGAAGCTTTCATTCAGACCCAGCTTGACAATGTGGCTGCTTCTTTTGAGGAGGATTACAATACCTACTACGGCCAGTAATCTGGCAAATACATGAAAAGGGGGAAGCTGTTTTGTCCAATACAACAGTCCTTTCGGCAAGAAAGCGTAACGAACGTGTGGCGGCCTATATCTTCACCATACCGGCGGTCGTATTGCTGATCGCGTTTCTGGTCGTCCCTGTGATCTATACGGTATACTATTCCGTATTCCAGTATCAGGTCATGAGGCCCAAAGATATTACCTTCATTGGCCTGAAAAACTATGCTAGACTGTTTGGCGATGCTGATTTTTATCAGGCGCTGAAAAATACCATTTATTTCACGGTTATCGTTGTGCCTACCCAGTGCGTTCTGGCCCTGGCCCTGGCGTTGCTGGTATCAAAGAGATTCCGTGGGGTTTCCGTTTTCCGTACAATGTACTTCAGTCCGCAGCTTACATCCATGGTTGTTATCTCCGTACTGTGGACAGTGCTTTACAATTCCAATCCGAATACCGGTCTGATCAACTCTATGCTGGCCGGGATCGGGATGAAACCCATCAACTTCCTGAGCAACCCCAAGACGGCCATGAACGCCATCATCTTCATGTCCGCATGGCAGGGGGCCGGTTACCAGATGATGATCTTTCTGGCAGGACTTCAGGGGATTCCGGGAGAGCAGTATGAGGCCGGATCCATTGACGGAGCCAACAGGGTTCAGCAGTTTTTGTATATCACCCTGCCAAATCTGCGCGGAACGATCAAATATGTCATCATGATCACTATGATCCAGGCCATGAAGCTGTTTACCCAGCCCTATGTTATGACCCAGGGTGGTCCCCAGAACGCGACGAAGACCGTGGTATATTATATTTATACCCAGGGATTCCAGAAGGGGAACTTTGGTTACGCCTGCTCTGTGGCAGCCGTATTCTTTGTTATCGTAGTTGCTATGAGCCTGATCATGCAGAAGCTCACGGCAGACGACTAGGAAAGGAGGAGGAGAATACAATGAAATCGAAAAAAGCATCAGCATTTCTGACGAAGTTTCTTTTTTACTTCGGCAATATTGTGATCGGCATTATCTTTGTCTCCCCTCTGGTATGGATGATTTCCGCGTCCTTTAAGCCTGAGTCCAGGATTTTTGCCAACATGAACTCCCTGAGCACCTTCTTCCCGGTGGAGCCGTCCTTAAACAACTACTTTGAGGTTTTCCGGCGGATCGACATGGCAAATGTGTTCAAAAACACTCTGCTCTATATCGGCCTGATCCTGATTCTGGATCTTCTGATCAACTCGATCTGCGGATACGCGCTTGCCAAGTTCCGTTTCCGTGGACGGGGGGCGATTTTGAGTCTGGTAGTAGCCCTGATGGTTATGCCCATGGAAGCGATTCTGCTGCCGCTGTATATTGAGATGTCCCAGCTGGGATGGGTCAATACCCTGCAGGCACTGGTGGTGCCGTTTATTGCCAAATGCTTTTCCATTTACATGTTCCAGAACTTTTTCCATGACATTCCAAACGATCTTCTGGAGGCGGCTTCCATCGACGGATGCAGTCCTGTAGGAACCTTCTTCAAGGTCGTCATGCCCATCTCCAAGACGGTTTATGCTACTGTCTTTATCCTGGATTTTGTGGCACACTGGAATGACTTTATGTGGCCGTTCCTGGTCATGACCGGCGCGGATAAACGTACCATCCAGCTGGCGGTTCAGTCCTTCTTCAGCACCAGCCCGGTACACTACAGCGCTATTATGGCAGCCCTGGTTGTCTCGGCGCTTCCAATGATCGTTATGTTCATCTTCATGCAGAAATACTATGTTGAAGGAATTGCTTCCTCCGGCATCAAGGGCTGATTCTGCACCACGGTATTTCTGATATGGGGGACTGACAGCTCAGACAGATCATCTTCTTGCCCCGTCTGAACTTTATGTTACAGTCCACAGGACGGGGAAAACTGGACAAAAACAGACGACAAGCTGGCTTGTAAGGCTGTTTTTGTCCAGTTTTCCACATTGGGCGGACGCCTGGTGCTTCTTGTCTGGTACAGCCGGACAAGAAGATGCCCCGTGAGCAGTAACAGCCTGTAGTAGTTCAGGGGGTATCTAAACTGTTACAACGACTCTGCCTTTCAGGATGCTGCTGCAATCCGGTTTGACAAAAGCTGCCAGACAGGGTAATATAACTATGATTCAGAGAGGTCGTTGGAAAAATTTTGAAACAGGTTCAGGTAAAGGAAATGTCCACAATTCAAGATGTAGCAAAACGCGCAAGTGTAGGGGCCGCAACGGTCTCCCGTGTACTGAACGGGAACGGATATGTCAAGGAAGAGACGAGGGAAAAGGTTATGCGTGCCATAGAGGAGCTGGATTATACTCCCAATGAGATGGCGCGGAATCTTTTTTTTAAACGGACCGGCATTGTGGCCATCATCATTCCGCAGATTTCCCATCCATTCTTTGCGGAGTTTGTGGATGAAGCGATGCTGGAGCTTGCAAAATACAATTATAAGGTCATGGTCTGCAACACATGGGATGAGTCCCACTATGAGCTGCAGTACCTGGAGATGCTGCAGCGCAGCATGGTAGACGGCATTATCTTCGGAGCCCATTCCCTGGATATCAGAGAGTACCAGAATGCCAAACGTCCTATTGTGGCCCTGGACCGGGAGCTGGGGGCAGGGATTCCCTGCGTCAGTGCCGACCATCAGGAGGGCGGACGTCTGGCCGCCGAAGTACTGATGGAGGCAGGCTGCAAAAAGGTGCTGCAGTTCTGCGGGAAAAAGGGTGTTTCCACCCCTTCCTTCCAGCGTCATGCATGCTTTGAAAGGATCTTCCAGGAGCACGGCCTTGAGTGTCACAATTTTACATTGTCCCGGAACAGCTTCAGCTACGGCTATTTCCACCGGATTGTGGAGGGAGTCTTTGAACAGTATCCTGACATTGACGGCATATTCGGTACGGATATTATCGTGATGAATGCCATCCGTCGGGCTGCCGAGCTGGGAATCCGGGTTCCAGAGGATTTGAAGGCGGTTGCCTATGACGGTACCGGTGTCACGGGGCTGATGCATCCTGACCTGACCACTGTTGTCCAGCCGATCGGGGAGCTGGCAAGGGAATGTGTCCATCTGATGATGGAGCTTACCCAGGGAAATGCCATCGCCCAGACCTCTATTAAGCTTCCGGTCATATTGAGGAAGGGTATGACAACCTGACCCCCTGCGGGGGTCTTTTCCGGGTTTTGTATGGAACCCGTTCCAAACATAATACAGGATTATTTTCAGGAAAGTAGAGGACTGAACCTATGAATAGTAAATTATTACTCCAGGCACGCAATTACGAGAACATATATGGTGACAAGATACCTGCCAGTGAGCGGCCGCTTTTTCACGTCACGCCCCAGACCGGCTGGCTGAATGATCCCAACGGTTTCTCTTTCTACAAGGGAGAATACCATCTGTTCTACCAGTATCATCTTTACAACACAAGCTGGGGCCCCATGTACTGGGGGCACGTGAAGACAAAGGATTTTATCCGTTGGGAACGGCTCCCGGCCGCCCTTGCTCCTGATGCGGAGTACGATAACGCCGGGTGCTTTTCCGGAAGCGCCGTGGAACTGCCGGACGGAAGGCATCTGCTGATGTACACAGGGGTGCAGGAGTGGAAGCGGGAGGACGGCTTTACCGAAAGCCGCCAGGTCCAGTGCATCGCTTATGGGGACGGCACTGATTATGAGAAATACGAGGGCAATCCGGTTCTCACCGAAAGAGATCTGCCGGAGGGTGGCAGTGCGGAGGATTTCCGTGATCCGAAGATCTGGAGGGATGATGAGGAGGACTGCTTCTATGCGGTGGTGGGAAACCGTACGGAAGACAGCAGCGGCGCCATCCTTCTGTTTAGAAGCAAAGATACCATGAACTGGGAATTCGTCACAGTGCTGGACCGGAGTGAGAACCAGTACGGAAAGATGTGGGAATGTCCCGATTTCTTTACTCTGGATCACGCGGCGGTGCTTCTGACCTCTCCCCAGGAGATGCTTGCCCGCGGCATGGAATTCCACAATGGCAACGGCACCCTCTATATTACCGGATATTATGATAAAAAGAACCACTGCTTTATGCGCAGTGAGGTCCGCGCCATTGACTATGGTCTGGACTTTTATGCGCCCCAGACGGTTCTGACACCAGATGGACGCCGGATCATGATCGGATGGATGCAGTCCTGGGAAAGCAGCCACAGCCAGCCCCACGGCGCCAGATGGTTCGGCATGATGACCATTCCGCGGGAGCTGCACATCGTGGACGGGATGCTGCGGCAGAATCCGGTGCAGGAGCTGGACAACTATCATATCAATCCAGTATTTTACCGCAACGTGGATATCCGGGAACGCATCCAGCTGCCCAAGGTCAGCGGACGTGTGCTGGATATGAGCCTCTATATCCGTCCTGCCGGCGGACAGCTCTATGAGCATGTCACCATCAAGGTGGCCAAGGACACCCAGTACTACACAGCCATCAGCTATGACCCCAACAAGAGTGTCCTGACCTTTGACCGCAGCAATTCCGGCTTCCGCCATGACATTCTGGCGACCAGGAAGGTGCTGGTCCGCTATCAGAAGGGGGAGATCCGGCTGCGTATCGTGATGGACCGTTTTTCCATTGAGATATTTGTCAATGACGGCGAGCAGGCCATCACTTCCACCATCTACACCCCCCAGGAGGCCCAGAGTATCTCCTTTGAGGCGGAGGGCATGGCCATCCTGGATGTGGAGAAATATGATTTACAGCTTTCAGACACACTCTAGAGCAACGCTCTAGAGACGCCTCTGCCGCTCCACCCGTTCCTTCACCTGGTTTAAGAAATGCTCCGGCCCCAGAACCTTCACCATGGGGCCGAAGGAGAGCACCTGAATCAAAAGCTCCGTCTCCCAGCGAACATCGTAATAGATGGAGCAGCGGTAACGGCGGGCATCCTGGGTGCGTTCCACGGTCTTCTGGTAGCTGGCAAAGTGGAGCATGGTTCTCTCCAGGGCATTGCGGTCATCAAAGATCTCCAGAACCAGTGGGTCTTTGCTTAAAGAGGCCTCCAGACAGGTGTCGACATCAGGGATGCCTTCATTTTTGTGAACGTCCTTGTTCATTATCTCCACCCGCAGCATCCGAGCCACATTCAGCACATCCAGCCGCCACCGGCCATTGGCGCGGCGGTAGAAGGCGCAGAGCCGGAATTTCCCGTCCTTGGCAGAGTATTCCAGCCGGCTGGGAAGCCAGGTGTGTTCCAGGATCCGGTTCTTGCCGGAGTAATAGATGATCCCCAGGGGCTTTCGGCAGCGGATGGCCTCCAGAATCCTGGAAAAATGCTTCCGGTACATGAACGAATCAAAGGGATCGCTGTCCCGGTAGCGGTCAAAATACAGAAAGTCTGACGGATCAAACAAGGGTTTGACCCCGTCTAAGAGTTTTTCAAGTTCCCCAAGCTGCCGGTCAGAAAGGAACAGGGGTATCCGCTCGTCTTTCAGCAATGCCTTCAGCCAGGATTTCTGCAGACTGGTGAAAGGGGTAAAGGGCTCTTTTTCAAGGCGGCTTTGAAAGCGGCCATCCCCGCAGGCAGACAAAAGTTCCCAGTCCCCCTGTAAAAGTTTTGGGACGATCTCCATGGCGCTCTCCTGATAGCCCTCCGTCTCCGCGATTTCACAGACCTGCTGCCGGGTAAGAGGATTTATGGAGGCCTGCCTCAGGATCTGGGCGGTCACCTGATAGTAGCAGTTGTACAGTTCTGAGAATAGATTCATGTGCATGCTCCTGCCTGCCGGGATGCTTCTTGTGGTTATGGTAACCATCGGAAGCATCCCGGCAGCTTATCTGTTATAAGTTCATTTCTTGCAATCCATTCTATTGCAAAACCCCTTTGCCGTCAATTATAACGTAACAGTTCAAGGGGTATCTGAACTGTTACCCAGGAATCCGGGTGATTCGGAAAAATGTCTGATACTTCTTGAAATTCCTTCAAAAAAGTGCCAAAGGAGCAGGGCAGGTGGGAAAACAGGCTTTATTAACAAAAGGGATTGCAATTTTTAAAATTGTATGCTAATATCTGACTAAGGAAACCGATTTCTTTTTCAAAAATCAGACAAAATGAACAAAAATAACATTACAATCTATGACATAGCACGGGAAGCAGGGGCATCGCCTGCTACCGTTTCAAGAGTACTGAACCACTCCAGGCATCCGGTCAAGCAGGAGATGAGAGAACGGATTCTGGAGACCTCCCGGCGGCTGGGATATATTCCCAACCTCCAGGCCCGCAGTCTTAAGAACCAGAAGAGCACAACCATCGGCATCATCATACCGTCCATAGACAACCCGTTTTATCCTTCCATTGTAAGAGGAATTGAGGATGAGATTGTCAGTCGGAACTGCCATATGATGCTCTCAAGCTGTGACCGCAATGTGGAGCTGACCAACTACAGCATTGAGAATATGCTGGCTGTCCATATCCAGGGGATTATCAGTATCTACATGGACGAGGTGCCGGATGCGCTGATGCGTCTTGTGGACCGGGGCGGACTGGCGCTGAATGTGGTGTCCAATGATGTATGCCTTCCAGGTACCCACACCATTATCGTGGACAAGGAGGCAGAGTGCGCGCTGGCAGTGGAACATCTTCTGAAGCTGGGACACCGCAGGATCGGTCTGCTTCTGGATAAGCTGGATAATTCGATCCGTGTAAGGCGTCTTAGCGGCTTCCAGAAGGCGATGAAGGCGGCAGGAGTATCGTACCGGGATGAAGATATATACATATTCGGAATCGATGACCAGGCTGGCGTTGTCCAGGGAGCCATGAAGGGGTATCTTCTGATGAAGAAGGTGCTGGAAAGAACTCCGGAAGTCACAGCAGTGATCTGTATGAACGATACCATGGCCCTGGGAGTGCTCCGGGCAGTCCGGGAGGCCGGGAAGAAGGTGCCGGAGAACTATTCCCTGGTCAGCTTTGATGATCTTGACTTTTCCGATTCGGTATATCCGTCGCTGACCACGGTTGGTCTGGACAAATACAGCTGGGGAAGAAAGCTGGCACAGTATTATTTCCGTCTGCAGGAGAATCCGGAGCAGGGGGATACCGTGGCAGAGGAGGCCGATGTGCTGGTAGCTTCCAGACTGCTGGCCCGTCACAGCACCAGACCGGTAAAAGAGGCAGAATAGGTAAAAAAGAGAGAGTCCCCAAGGGGAAGCTTTCTTTTACGGAAAAAGGAAATCGATTTCCCATTCTTTTGGCCAAAAAGGAAATCGATTTCCTAAAGGCGGACAGTATAGGAAAAGGACTGGTTAAGTGGCAGGCGGAAAAACGCAGGAATTTAAATGGCCGCAAGGTCATTTAAACATAAAGCAAATAAACAAAGCACAACAAGAAAGGGGCAACGATTATGAAGAAAACATTATGTATTTTGACGGCGGCAGCAATGGTGATGTCCATGGCAGGATGTACCAAAATATCCACTCCCGAGACTACGGCGGCAGCAGCCTCCTCGCCGGCGGCAAAGGAAGCGGCCCAGGAGACGGCGGCTCAGGAGACGGCAGCCCAGGAGAGCGCCGCGCCGGCCGCAGTGGCAGTGAAGCTGATCGGGGCACATGTGAACTCCCTGGACAGCTCCTATCAGGCCGGCTTTGAGGCGATGCAGAAGAAGCTGGAGGAGCTTTCCGGCGGCACCATGACCGTGGAAATCCATCCCAACGGGGAGTTGGGCGGCAATGAGGCAGAGCTGGTGGAGAAGATGGCCACAGGAACTGTAGACATGATTGTAACCGCTCCCAATTTCATTGCCAGCACCGGTGTGCCGGAGGCGGATCTGTTCTCCATCCCGTTCCTTTACAGCAGTATGGAACACTGGACGGAGGTGGTGGACGGCGAAGTGGGCCGGACCATCGCAGACAAGGTGGACGCTGCCGGAACCTTCCATTCCCTGGGATACTGGAGCTGCGGTACCAGAGAGTACTTTGGCATCAAGCCTGTGAATACAGTAGATGATTTAAAGGGCGTCAAGATCCGCGTACAGGATTCTGATACGGTCCGTTCCGTGTGGAGCGCCCTGGGGGCCAATCCCACGGTTCTGGCTTATAATGAGCTTTACAGCGGCCTGCAGAACAATGTTATTGACGCGGCGGAGAATGATCTGGGCAATATCCTTCTCCAGAAATTCTATGAGGCCGGTCCTTATGTGTCCCTGACCGATCATGACATTGCCACGCGGCAGTTCCTCATCGGTGCACAGAAATACAACAGCCTTACGGACCAGCAGAAGGCATGGGTGGATGAGGCCGCCGTATATGCATGTGAGGAGCAGCGGAAATTCGACAAGCAGCTCAATGATGAGGCCCTGGAGCAGATCAAGGCCAACGGCGGCATTGTAAACGAAGTGGATAAAGATTCCCTGATTGCCGCGTGTGAGGAGGCAAGAGCCGCGGCGGCAGAGAAAATCGGTGTGGCAGAGCTTTACAATAAGGTAAATGAAACAGCGAAATAGACACAGCCGGCAGAAAGCAGTCAATATGTAGCTGTTCAGTGTGTATCTGAACAGCTGCTTTGAAAGACCAGGACCGGCAGGACAGCCTTTTGCCTGCCGGTTCTGGATCATAGGAGGGAGGGCGACAGAGTGAAAAAATTATGTGATATAGTCCAGAAACTCATGTATGCCGCTGGTATGGCCGCGGTAGCGGTGTTCTTCTTGTGTACGGTGGTTCAGGTGTGCTCCCGGATGTTCGGATTTCAGGCATCCTTTACGGAGGAGGTGGCAAATACAGCGCTGGCATGGTGCTGCTTTATCGGTGCGGCGCCTATGGTACGCTCCAACGAGCATTTCCGGTTCACTGCCTTTACAGAGAAGATGAAGGGGAAGCTGTATTTTGTGGACGAGATGATTTGTCTTATTCTTATGCTGGTCTTTCATCTGGTGGTTGCCGGTTACGGTGTACTTCTTGTCAGGCAGTTTGCCACCTGGAGAATGACCTCGGTGCCGGTCAGCAAGGGCTGGTGCTGGCTGTGTGTGCCTCTTTTCGGCATTACGGCCTCTTTGTTTACCCTGGAAAATATGATTGACTACATCCGTCATCCAGAGAGCCGGAAGGTGGTCAATGCGGTGGAAGAAGCGATGAAGGAGGCGGACTTATGATATTTGTACTGGTTGCGGCGTTTTTGGTTCTGCTTGTCATGGGCATGCCTATCGCTTATATTCTGGGGCTGGTGGCGCTGCTGGGGATCTGGCAGCTGGAATCGGTTTCCATGATTACGGTGGTGCAGAAAATGTTCACCGGTCTTAACAGCTTTACACTTCTTGCGGTTCCCCTGTTTGTCCTTGCTGCCAATATCATGAACCGGGCAAAAATCAGTGAAAAACTGATCGAGTTCTGCAACGGCATTGTGGGACGGTTTCCCGGCGGACTGGCCTATGCCAATGTCATGGTATCTATGCTGTTTGCCGGGATCTCCGGTTCCTCCCAGGCGGATACGGCGGGGATCGGCTCAATCCTGATTCCGGCCATGGAGGAGGAAGGATATTCCAAGGAAACCTCTGTGGGGGTGACAGCAGCCTCCTCCACCATCGGAGTCATCATCCCGCCGTCCATCCCAATGGTGGTGTATTCCTCTGTGGCAGGCGCCTCCATCGGGGCACTTTTTCTGGGCGGCGTGGTGCCCGGGATTCTCATTGGCTGCGGTCAGATGCTGGTGATTTTCCTGGGAAATAAAAAGTATCATTATCCCAGGCAGAAGGGTATGTCCCTGAAAGAGTTCTCCAGGCTGGCAGTGAAATGTCTGCCTCCGGTGCTCACTCCGGTGATCATCATCGGCGGCGTTATCCTTGGAATCTGCACAGCCACAGAATCGGCGGCGGTTGCCTGTATTTATGCGGCGGTTCTTGGCATATTTGTGTTCAAAAGCCTGAGCCTTAAGGATATCCGTCCCCTTCTCTATGATACCCTGCGGACCAGCGCCACATCCCTTTTGGCCCTGGCCACGGCCAATGCCCTGGGGCAGCTGCTCAGCTACTACAATGTGAGTGTGGCGGTGCAGGCCATGTTTGTAAATTATTTCCCCTATAAATGGCAGTTTCTGCTGGCTGTCATCGGGTTTTATCTGTTCCTGGGCACATTTATGGATGCGATTCCGGCCATGATCCTGTTTGTTCCGGTCCTAATGCCGGTGGCTCAGGCCTTTGGCATCAGTGCGGTTCAGCTGGGACTGATTATCGTCATAACCCTGGCAGTTGGGCAGGTGACCCCGCCCTATGGACTCTGTCTGCTGATTGCCGGAAAGATATCGGGAATGAGTGTTCAGAAATCCTTTGTGGCAGTCATCCCTTATATTATGGTATCCGTGGTAGTGGTAATTCTCATTGCCTTTTTCCCCAATATCGCGTTTGCACTGCCGAAGCTTTTAAAGCCGGCGTGGTTCTAAGACAGACAGAAAAGAAAGGACATCAAGATGGAAAAACAGAGAGTTGCAATTGTAACACTGGGTGATGGCCGGCAGGAGTTTTTTAAGAAACGGGAGCCGGTGGTGGCGGCAGAGACCGAGAAGATTAAGCAGGTGTTTGGAGAGCGGTATGATCTGTTTATGCCTCCGGTGGTGTTTGATGCCGGGGAAGGCCAGACAGTGGCCGATGCCATCAGCCGGGAGAATATTCATGCGGTGATTATCCACCTTCCGGTATGGGCCACGCCGTCGCTGGCATTTCGAATCGCCTACGGAACCCGGTATCCGGTAATGCTTCTGGGCAATCTGCAGAGGGATACATCCAGCCTGGTGACGCTCCTTGCCGTGGCCGGGATGCTGGACCAGACAGGAAAGCAGTGTATCCGGGTATCCGGGGACTACCATGATCCGAAGCTGCAAAAGCAGGTGGATACCTTTGTGAGGGCAGTGGCAGTGGCGGAGGGTATCCGGCGCTCCAGCTTTGCCATGATCGGCGGGCGCAGCATCGGCATCGGCACTACGGTGGCAGATCCCAGCCAGTGGCAGAGCCAGTTCGGAATCGAATTTGACCACCGGGACCAGTACGAGATCGTATACCGGGCCCAGGCCCTGGCACCGGAGCGGGTGGAGCGTCACCTGGACTGGGTGAAGAAGAATATTCCCAATATCCAGTATGGCGGGAAATTTACAGAGGAAACCCTGAAACGGCAGGTGCGCAGCTATCTGGCGCTCAAGGACATGGCCGCAGAGTACCAATATGACTTTATGGGCATCAAATGCCAGCAGGATATGAGTGATCACTATGTGCTCCAGTGTCTGGGTGTGGCACTGCTAAACAATCCCTTTGACGCAGACGGAGACAAAATGCCAATCCCGGCATCCTGCGAGTGTGACTGCGACGGGGCGCTGACCATGAGAATCCTGAATCTGTGTGCAAACGGAAGCCCTTCCTGTCTGCTGGATATCAAGTTCTTTGACGGGGACAGCAGGGAATTTGTTCTGGCAAACTGCGGAAGTGTGGCGCCTTACTTTGCTGATCCTGACAGTCAGGAAGAATGTCTGAAAAAGATTGCCCTGATGCCCCACATCTTCGGGGATGCCGGCGGCGGTGCGGTGCAGATGATCGCTAAGCCGGGGCCGGTGACGGTGGCACGGCTGTACCGGAGCAGCGGAAAGTATGTGCTGGGATGCTTTGAAGGCACTACCCGGATGTATCCGCTGGAGAAGCTGAAGGAAACCACCTACTGTTATCCCCATGCCTTTGTGGAAGCAGAGGCTGACTATGAGGCATTTTACCAGAAGATCAATTCCAACCACCTTCATATGGTATATGGAAGCTATGCCGGGGTGCTGGAGCAGTTCTGCCGGATTACGGGAATAGAGTATATCTGCTTTAACAAGGAAATGGGGTGACAAGAAGCCATGGATAGAAAACCGGTTCTCCTGGACCACCAGCGGGTCTGGCGGACTTATACCGGGGGCAGGCGGCTCAATGGTCTGCTTCATCAGTGCCGGGAAGAGCATTACCCGGAGGAGTGGATTCTGTCGGTGACTGAGGCCAGAAATGCCGGACGCGAGCAGACGGGAGAGGGACTCAGCATGGTGGCGGAGGAACCTGGACTGTCTTTAAAGGAGCTGGTGGAATCTGACCCAAAGTATTATCTGGGCAGTACCTCCGGCCGTATGGGCGTGCTGGTCAAGCTTATTGACTCAGCAGAACGGCTTACGGTGCAGGTGCATCCGGACCATGAAAAGGCCCGGGAGCTGTTTCATTCTCCTTACGGAAAGACCGAGTGCTGGTATATTCTGGAGGACAAAAAAGAAGGGGGAGAGCCTCCCAGCGTGTATCTGGGATTTCGTGAGGGCATCACCAGAACGCAGTGGAAAAGGATGTTTGAGGAGCAGGATATCGGCGGTATGCTGGGGATGATGCACCGGTTTCAGGTAAAAAAGGGAGATATGATCCTGGTCGAGGGGGGCGTGCCCCACGCCATCGGTGCAAACTGCTTTCTTGCCGAGATTCAGGAGCCTACTGACTATACCATCCGGATCGAACGCAGGACGCCGGCAGGCTTTTCGGTGGCAGACGAGCTCTGTCACCAGGGGCTGGGGTTTGAGAGAATGTTTGACTGCTTTTCTTATGAGGGTATTTCTGAGGAGGAGGCCAGACGCCGCTGGTTCGTGGCTCCGAAGCCCCAGGACCAGTGCAGAAGGCAGCTGCTGGGAGAACCGGAAACGTCCCTTTTCTCCCTCTATGAAGTGGAGGTGGAAGAGGGGGAGCACTGTGAGACGGAGTGCGGGCAGGGCTTCTGTGGATTCTACCTTCTGGAAGGGGCAGGGCAGGTCCGATATGAGGGAGGAGCCCTTTCTGTCCGCGCGCCGGAACAGATCTTTGTGCCGGCGGCATTTTCCCAGGTGACATTTATGCCGGAGAAGGGCTCCGGTATGCGTCTGCTGCAGTTTTTTGGGCCAAGGATGGAGGGAAGAGACGCGGATTGACATGGTTTGAGAAAATTTGTCTTTGACAGTCTCTGGTTTCCCACAGCCTGTTTTTGTCCAGTTTTCCCTGCCCCGTGAACTGTAACAACGGTGTAACAGCTCAGACAGGTCTGCGCATTTGCTGCGCTGACCCTGCGAAAACATAGTGGTCGCGGGCATACGGCCATCGCCACAGGCGATTCTGAATGGTCGTATGCCGTAACAGTTCAAAGGGTATCTGAACTGTTACACAACGGTTACGAAACTTCTGCTGTATTCAACAAAAAACATTGACAAACAAGAATATATAGTCCATCATAGGAATGAAGTGATAATATCAGGCAGATAGGATCAGGCGGATGACCTGGAGGCATGACAACGCCGGAACGGTTTGAACCGGTTGTAAAGCAGGATCCGGAGGTACGGATGACAGGATCATGTACTCCCGGAATTTCACTGTGCCTGATTTTGTGAGACTCTGAGCGCACATGATAGAAAAAAGGAGCGGCCAGAACCTATGAATAATGTAAATGAATTAAGGGACAAAAACGGTCTGACGGAAGCGGAATTTTTGGCTTCCTACCAGCCGGGAGACTATCCGAGGCCCTCGGTTGCCACGGACATGGTCATATTTACCGTGACGGATGAGGACGAGGAGAATTACCGGAAGCTTCCGGAGAAGGAGCTGCGGGTGCTGCTGATCCGGCGGGGCGGTCATCCCTATCTGGGGTGCTGGGCTTTGCCGGGAGGCTTTGTGCGTCCCACGGAGACTACGGAAGAGGCGGCAGAACGGGAGCTTAAGGAAGAGACCGGGGTGGACCAGGTGTATCTGGAGCAGCTTTATACCTTCAGCCAGCCAGGGCGTGATCCCCGGACCTGGGTTATGAGCTGCTCCTATATGGCTCTGGCAGACAGCAGCCAGGTGGCAGTCCAGGCCGGGGATGACGCAGATGACGCTGCCTGGTTTAAACTGACGTTCCGTTCCTGTAAAGGACAAAAGGACATGGAACCGGATATGGAAAGCAGCCGCAGGTCAGGCAGGGAGTGGGGACCATGGCGCACATGGGAGATCGTTCTCTCCCATGGCACGACTGTCTTACGCGCCCTGCTGGAGACGGAGGAGGGAAGCTCCTTTGCCCGCTGCAGGATTCTGGAGAACCAGGGTCTGGCCTTTGACCATGCCCGGATCATCGCCTGTGGCCTGGAGCGGCTGCGGGGAAAGCTGCAGTATACGGATCTGGCATTCCATCTGATGCCGGAGCATTTCACCTTAAGACAATTGCAGCAGGTGTATGAGGTGGTGCTGGACCGGGAGCTGCCTACGGCGGCCTTCCGCAGGAAGGTAGCGGGACTGGTGGAGGAGACGCAGCAGTATACCCGGAATGAAGGCCACAGGCCGTCCAGACTGTATAAAAAATGTATGCCGTAGAAGGACGCTCCGTTTGATTTTGCTGTTTTGGCTGGCGGTACCTGCCGCCGGCCATCTTGCGGTTGTTTCCGGCGCAGGCATCTGCAAACACCTGGACAAACAATCGGAAACATGGTCAGCATAAGCTTTTAGCTGTCCGGCGGACCAGAACCATTCACGCTGATATCCAGCAGATACTCAAACAGAATCAGCACACGGGCATAGAAATAGTTTGCTGTCAGGTTCCGGTCATCCAGCATTTTGTCATCCAGCAGAAGGAAGGCCGGACGGGCATGGCGGGCGATGGGAGAAGCCGCATTTCCCGTAAAGGCCACAAGATCCACCCCATGTTCCTGAACATCCTGCACCGGTTTGACAATGGTGCCGGTGGTGCCGCTTTTGCTGATGGCGATCACCAGTCCGGCCTGCAGGGGATTATTCTCGTAGACTTCGTAGTTGTTGGTAGCGATGGCGGTAAAACCAAGCACCAGAAGCTTGCGGACAAAGAAGTCCCGCAGCGGCGAGCAGAAGCCGGTGCCGCAGACCAGGATGGTGTCCCGGCGGTGTACGGCAAGAAGCCTTGTGAACTGTGTAATATGCTCCTGGGGAATCTCACCGATGAAGGAAGTAATTTCAGAGGAGAGATTCTTGTTGTTAATCTCATTCTGAATCAGGAATTCCAGCCGGTAAATCATATCTGTATAACCGGTATACCCCATCTTTTTACTTAACCGTACCACAGCAGCCGGAGAGACATAGTTCCGGGCAGCAAATTCCCGGACACTGTAGTGTACACCCTGGTCTGTGGCCTCCAGAATATGCAGCAAAAGCTCCTGTTCCCCCTCATTCAGGGAATACTGGTCTGCCAGCTTGTAGATATCGTATTTCACGGGAATCCGTCCTTTTCTTTGATGGTGCACTCCCGGGAGGCTCTCCGCATCTGATTTTGTGAGAGTCCGGGGGTGGATTGGCGATTATTTTCATTTTACGTTATTGCGGAAGGTTTTGCAAGTCACTGTGTTTCAAAAATGGGCGAAAAGGCAGCAGCTCAGGGGATATCTGAAGGGGCTGTGAAAAAAAGTCGCGGCTGCCTGGGGGAAGCTGACATAAATCGCGTAAATCCGTGGTTTTCAAAACCGCGGAACAGACTTTTTTCATAGTCTCCATGGTCCTGAAACATGTTTCAAAGAGTGTAAACATGTTCAGAAACTCCGGTAAACTCTTGAGTTTTTTGTGCAAAATGATATACTCGCATTGTCAAAAACGAGAGGCGCCAACTCGTAGAGAGAATCCGTCGTAACAGGTTCACACATATGGGAACGGTTGCGGCCAGTCAATGATCCCATGACAGCGGCCAGAGTCAGCTCCAGGCTGGCACAGGCAGAGTGCATGGGAAGAAAGAACGGAGAAAAAGCTTATGAAACAAAAAATGATGGATGCTATGCAAAGCTTCTCAAAGGCCCTGATGGGGCCGGTCCTGTTCCTGCCCATAGCCGGTATGATCCAGGCTCTCTCTTCGGTCATGAGCAACACGGCGCTGGTAGCAGAAGGTGGTATTGTATACATAATTGGACGTTTTATCAACGGAGGAATCGGGGCCATACTGTCCAATCTGGGAATCCTTTTCTGCGTCGGGGTTTCCATGAGCCTTGCAAAAAAGCGTAAGGCGGACGCGGCCTTTGTTTCCCTGGTAGCCTATCTGGTCTGGCTGTCTGCCAACTCCCGGTGGCTCAGTGTGGCGGGCCTGATGATCGCCGGCGACACAGCCGGTGATCTGTATGGTACCGGTCAGACCATCTGTCTGGGATACCATGTGACGGACATGGGAGTGTTCCTGGGGATGATTCTGGGGGTTGTGGCGGCCCAGGTTCACAACCGGTTCATTGGTACGGAGTTTGACCATAGAACACTCCTATGAGAAGGCGCTGATGGCGTTTACCCTCTCAAAGACCGTTCCCAGCTTGTTTGTGGCAAAGAAGATTCTGGATGAAATGATGGAGGCTAATAAGGAGTACTGGCCTGAATTGCGGTAGAATATGTTCCGGGAGGGATGCTCCCGGAGGTACGCTCTGAAAAAGTTTTCCCCGGATTGCAGGTTTTGGATGCAATCCGGGGAAAACTTTTTCCAGAACTGGGGTCTGCCGGCCAGGGAGGAACAACCCGGTTGTGAGGAGTAACCAGACGGGAACAGACGTCAAGCTCGCTTGTAAGGCTGTTTTTGTCCAGTTTTCTACATCGAGCGGAGGCCTGATGCTTCTTGTCTGGCGTAGCCGGACAAGAAGATGCGCCCCGTGAACAGCAATAGGTTTTCGTACTTGCTTTAAAAAACTGTTGACAAACCTGAACCTGTGGTCTATCCTATATGAGAAGTGATAATATCAAATAGATAATATTAATATGAAAATATCAAGTAAAAATCGAAAAGCCTGTTTACGCCGGATTGCTGGGCTCCGGTGATGAAGCAGGAGAGGGAGGTATGAGATGATTTACAATCTGGAGGATTTAAAGAACGCATATAACGCAGGGCAGACATTTAAATATCTGTTTTTCTGGGGCAACACTCCGGCGGCGGACGGGCATATCACGGAGACATGCTGCAGCCAGTGGTGGTCATGCCGGTTTGTGGTGGAGGGCGTGGAGTACTCCTGTGCTGAACAGTATATGATGGCGGAGAAGGCGCGGCTGTTCGGTGACCAGGAGATGCTGGAGAAGATCATGGAGTCGGCCCACCCCAAGGAGATGAAGGCTTATGGACGGGCAGTCCGGGGATTTGATGAGCAGGTCTGGAACCGTTCCTGCCGTGAGATCGTGCGGCAGGGGAACCTGGCGAAATTTTCCCAGAATCCAGAACTGTGGGAATTCTTAAAAGGCACCAGGAACCGGATTCTGGTGGAGGCCAGTCCCCGTGACAGGATCTGGGGAATCGGCATGGGCCGGAGCAACCCCGATGCCCAGTGTCCCCTGAAGTGGAAGGGGAGGAATCTGCTGGGGTTTACACTGACTCAGGTAAGAGATGAACTGCTGGAACGGGAGAGTGAATGAGAGGTAGGGGAGGAGACGTAGCGGATTCTTGTTCTGGTTGCCTGGGGGAGGAGGAAAATGCCCACATCTGAACGGCTGTTTATCTGAAGGAGGATAGAGATATGGACCGGAAGGCTATTGCAAGAGAAACTCTGGAGATTATGCGCAGAGGATATTATGAGTGTGAAGGAAGACGGATTGGGATTGAACAGAGCATGAGGCGGTCAATCCAGGGCAGTCAGTTGATTACGCCGGAGCAGGGGGCACGGCTGCTGGAGCAGTCAGTCCAGGTGTCGGCTCAGGGGACACAGATACCGGGACAGCCAGTCCAGGCGTCGGCACAAGGGAAACAGACACCAGATCAGAAAGCGCAAACAGGAAATCCTGGTACGGACGGCATGAACACAGAATCCCTCACGAACTGTCCCGTCGCAGTAGAGAATATTTCCACCGTAGATGCCATCCGGCGACTGTATCAGGAGGGGAAGCGAAGGATCGGAGTCCTGAACTTTGCCAGTGCCAAGAATCCGGGAGGCGGATTTATCAATGGAGCCATGGCCCAGGAGGAGAGTCTGGCGGCCTCCAGTACCCTTTACCGGACATTGACTGCCCATGAGGAGTACTATCGGGCCAACCGGGCACAGAGCTCCATGATCTACACGGATCACGCCATCTATTCCCCGGAGGTACTGTTCTTCCGGGACGGACGGTTCCAGCTGAGAGAAGACCCGGTGGGGGCTTCCGTGCTGACGCTGCCTGCGGTCAACATGGGTCAGGCAATCCGGAAGGGAGAGGACCGGCACCAGGCGGAGCAGGCCATGGGGCGGAGGATGGAGCTGGCCCTGGCAATCTTTGCCAGCCAGGGGGCCAGACATCTGGTGCTGGGCGCCTACGGCTGCGGCGTGTTCTGCAATGATCCGATGCAGGTGGCAGTCCGGTGGAAAGAGCTTCTGGAGGAAGGCTGGGGACGGAAGTTTGATTCTGTTTTCCACGCAGTGCTGGACCGGTCCCGTAATGGGGCGTGCATCAGGGCATTTCAAGAGGTGATTTAATCCCCGTACTTCCCATTTTTATTTACACTTTACAGTTTTTTCTGACTGCATTATAATAGTAAGCAATTATTAAATGTGTCTGATACACTGATAAACCGGATGCTGTGGAGAGACGTATGGGGATAGGAATAATCAGCACAAATAGAGGTGTTTTTACTTTTCAGTCAGCAGATAATGTAATAGAATTTAAACAGACAGATACACAGGAATGTCACGATGTCTGGATTAGCGGAGAGCAGTCATATGAAAGAACTGCTATTTTGTGGAAGTCAGGAGAGATTTTATGTCCAAAATAATCATTCATAAGCTGGGGCCTATAGACCATTGTGAACTGGAGATCAGTGATTTTACCTTGTTTACTGGCCCCCAGGCTTCAGGGAAAAGCACTGTGGCCAAAAGTATATTTTTCTTCAAAAATATCAAAAATATTTTGTTTGAGCAGGTTAAAAAAAGGTGTCTGCTGGGTAGCCTTTTTACAGATGAAGCTATAGATCTTTCTTTTAAAAAGCGTGTAGAGAGGGAGATTCGATCTAATTTTCTTCAGATCTTTGGAACCACGTGGCATATGGATGCAGATATGTATCTTGAGTATTATTATGGTAGTGATACTTATATCCAGGTTTCACTTAAGATGGGATTTGAATCACCAAATTATATTTGGCTAGAATTTAGTCAGGATTTAAAGAAATTTATCTATAAATTGGAAAAAAGGACACAGAATGTGTCGGAAATACATGATGATTTGTCTCGGATTAAAGGAGAGATCGATCATTTGTTTTGTGATGAAGCGGAGATTGTATTTGTACCAGCAGGGCGCAGCATGATTACCTTGTTGAGTACCCAGTTGAATTATCTCTACAGTTCCATGGACGACACACAGAAGAAGAATCTGGATTATTGTACTCAGAATTATCTGGAAAGAATTCTGCGGTTAAAGCCGGAATTTTCTTTGAGCGCCGGTCAGATGATTCAAAATACAATCTATTTAACAGACAGAAAGATTGACAAAAAGCTGCTTTTTGCTGCCGCGGGATTGATGAGAGAGATTTTGCAGGGAGAATATCTGTATATAGATGGAGAAGAACGGTTGCAAATTTCGGAAGACAAGTATGTAAAGATCAATTTCTCTTCATCAGGACAGCAGGAAGTTGTCTGGATATTGAATGTTGTCTTTTACTATCTTGTTAATAATAAAAAGACATATTTTATCATTGAGGAACCGGAATCCCATTTATTCCCCAATGCCCAGAAATTGATAGCAGAATTTATATCTCTTGCAAAAAATCATGGAAAGAACCAGATGTTTATTACGACTCATAGTCCATACATCCTGGGGACAATTAATAATCTGCTTTACGCTGACAGGATTTCCAGGTTTGTGGATTCATCAGAACTCGACCAGATTGTATCATCGGATAAAAGAATGCGGTTTTCCGCGCTTTCTGCTTATTTTATAGAGAACGGAAAAGTTGAGCCATGTACAGACATGGAGTTTGAATCCATTGAAAATGAGGTGATCGACGGAGCCTCCCAGGATATCAACAGCGACTATGATAAAATGTTATTGTTGAAAGAAAAATATCGTAACAGTTCAGATACCCCTTGAACTGTTACAAAATATAAATTCAGGGGAGGTATATAAGATGCTGCTTACTCCAGACAAGTCCCGTTGTGAAACACATCAGAAGATCATAGTCTCCAGGGATGAGCGGACATCAAGAAAGCATTGTGCTTATAATCCGCAGCAGAAATACAGCGTGAGACATTATAAGCTTGACGGAGATCTTGTTTCCCAGCGAAAATGCTGTGATTTTCTCCTGACAAATGACACTGTAAAAAAGGCATATTTCATAGAATGTAAGGGCGGCAATATTGATGAGGCGATTCCACAGCTGGAATCGGGATTTATGCTGTTTCAGCCGGAACTGGCAGGGTATGAATTTTATTTTAGAATCGTGTCAAGCAAGGTTCGTACACTTGATCTTCAGAAGAATACATTCAGGAAGTTCAAGGATAAATGGGGAAGCCGTCTGCAGTATAAGACAAATATGATGGAGGAAACTCTTTGATTTTTATTGGTGATTTAATCCCCATACTTCCCATTTTTATTTACACTTTACAGTCTTTTCTGACTGCATAACAAGGTACTCCCGGACTCCCCCGCACAAAGGCAGGCGCGTGGGGAGTCCGGGAGTATTTTAACAATAAAATCCAGACCGTTACAGCGGTTCTTTTGTTTCGTACAGCGTCCCCATCTTCTTCATATCCGCCCAGAACTGAACCTCCACCTCCCTGCGGCTGCAGGTAAAGGCAAGGATCCTTCCGGTGAATGTGCGCGCCCAGGGAACCAGTTCCATGGCATCCCAGCAGCTGGTGGTGTATTCATAGATTCCAGGCTCTATGCGGGTGACGGTGCCGCCCCGGCCTTCCCGCTCCAGCCGTTGGATGATGTGGGGTTCTGTAACCTCGTCCAAAGTGACCCGCAGCCGTACCTGGTCCGGCTCCCTGCGGCTGCCGAAGGAGACTCCGAAGGCTGCGGGAACATTGCGCAGGAAACCTTCCATGTGAGTCTGGAAATCCTGGTCAGGTTCCAGACGCTCTACCGCCTGGATGGCGTCGAGCCGGTAGGAGACCAGACGGCGGCTGGACTGCTTGTGCATGCAGACATAGCGGCGTCCGGTCTGGGTGCTGACCAGGATCTTTAAGGGGGTTCCCGTGATCTGCCGGACAGTGCCGGACCGGACTGGCTGACCGGCTCCGCCCTGGGGGCGCCGGACAGATCTGTCGCGGGAGCTGCGGACGGTCAGGGTCACCAGATACCGGTCCCGGATAGCGTCCAGTAGGGGAAGGAGTATTTCATCCTCCAGGGTATGTACCAGAAAATCGTGGCGGAACCGGAACCGTTCATTGACCGCGTGGCAGAAGTCCAGGATGGTGCTGCCCACAAAGCCGAAAGGGGCGGCGGCCTGGAAGAAGCAGACTGCATCCAGAAGCCCAGGCAGCAGGTCTGGCGCATCCTGGCGCAGGTCTCCGGCCAGCTGGTAGAGGTGACGCCTTCCCTCCGGAAGAACCGTTACCAGACCTTCCCTGACATAGGCAGCCAGCTTTCTCCGCACAGTCTGGGAGTCAAACAGAACCTGGTAGTGGTTCTGGATCTCATCGGTAATGGCGTCCACATTCCGGGGAATCCGGTCAGCCAGCAGGTCCATCAGGAAAAAGTGGAGCATGATATCATTGGCTGTGAAGCTTTTGGTCTTCCATGCATGGTACAGCGGATTGGAGGCGATCCGGTTGCTGTCCAGGGTAATGAACACGGATTTTTTGTGGCCGGCATGGTACTCCTGGCGGACATAGCCGGAAAACCAGCTTTCGATCCGGCGCCGCTCGTTGTCATAAGTGCGGGCGCTTTTGTCTGTAAAATCTTCCCGGGTCTTGAAGCCGTAGATATAGAAGTCACGGACATAGGAACGGATCTTCTCGAAACGTTTGACAAGTTCTTTGAAATCGGACATGTGGCAGTTCCTTTAATATTTTGTTGCAGTTTATGGGGCGGGGAAAACTGGACAAAAACAGATGTCGGGCTCGCCTGTAAGAATGTTTTTGTCTGGTTTTCCACATCGGGCGTCAGCCCGATGTCAAATTGAATAAGAAAGTGCTTATTATGTCTGTACTTATTGTAGCAGATTCATAGCATTTTTTCACTATCTTTTTCGGCAAATCAGTAATTGACTGTAACAGATATTCCTTGAACCGTTCCTTGAATTTCCCTGAAAACATTTACAATATGAGGTACTTATCCTGTTGGGTATTGTAGGCAGTGAGAGGATAAAATGTTAAAATGCGTTGCTTGTGGCAACGGGCTGTTTAGCCTACAATAGGGGGACAACAGAAAGGAGGCTATCCCTAATGCTCAACGAAAATATTAAAGCAATCAGAAAATCAAAGGGACTTTCACAACAGGAGCTTGCTGTCAGGCTGAACATCGTGCGGCAAACAGTTTCTAAATGGGAGCAAGGACGCTCAGTTCCCGATTCTGATCTGTTAATCTCCTTATCGGAAGTGCTTGAAACACCTGTTAGCACGCTGTTGGGAGAAACTGTTACCGAAACGGAGGCTGATACTTTAAAAGCCATTTCCGAAAAATTGGAGGTGATAAACCTGCAGCTGGCACAAAGGAAAACCAGGGGAAGAAAGATTATCCATTGGTCGCTTATTTCGTTATGTGCAGTCATAGTAATAGTTTTTGCAATCTTGTTTGAATTAGAAAGTTCTTATCTGGGGTGGAATTACAGTGATCCCGAAACCGCTGTCCTTGGAGTGGCATTTCACTCATTTGAATGGCTGTTTGTCAGAGTCGCACCGATTACCCTTATTGGTGCAGTCATTGGAATTTTCTTGACAGGGAACGGCAATCGGGACTTGTAAAGGCGATATAGGACGGCGCACCAGCTCAGGGGGATCCGAACCGTTACATGCTTCTTTATTCCACATGAGCCAATACCCCCCGGAACCTCGCAGCTTTTTTGAAATGATAAATCCGGTTTGCAATGGTAAGATATGGGCATGACAGAACAGTCGGCAAGGACCGGTAACAGCCCAGGGGAGTATCTGAACTGTTACAAATGCAGAACTGTTTCTGGTAAAATATTACATGGGCAGACCGGAAAGACACTCCGGCCCCGGAAAGGAGCGGCATTATGTTCGTAATTTGTGATGAAAATACCAGAGTACCAGTAAAAGTGTGGCTGGCAGACAGGGGGCAGCTGGAGAGTAGCTGTCTGGAACAGGCCTATCATCTGGCTCAGCTTCCCTTTGTACATAAATGGGCCTGTCTGATGCCAGATACCCATACCGGGAAGGGAATGCCCATCGGCGGGGTCATTGCCACAGACGGGGTGATCATCCCCAATGCGGTGGGTGTGGATATCGGCTGTGGCATGAACTTTGTTTCCACAGATGTAAAGCTGGAGGAGATCCGCCCGGTAGTCACCGGCAATGGGACCCTGGTTCAGGCCATGATTTCTGATATCATGCGGAATGTTCCCTTGGGTTTCCGTTCCCATAAGGAGCGTCAGCCTTCCCGGGTTCTGGACCGGGCCATGGAGCAGGAGGAGATGTACCGGGAGAATCCGGCGCTGTTTCCCCTGATCGAGGACGCTTATTACCAGGTGGGAACACTGGGCGGAGGGAATCATTTTATCGAGCTTCAGGAGGACCAGAACGGATATCTGGGGATTATGATCCACTCGGGAAGCCGCCACTTTGGAAAGGAAATCTGTGACTGCTACCATGAGAAAGCCAGGGAGCTGAACGCCCGGTGGTACAGCCAGGTGCCGGATGAATACCGGCTGGCTTTTCTGCCGGTGGACACCCGGGAGGGGCAGGCATATATTACCTGGATGAATCTGGCTCTGGAGTATGCCTTTGAGAACCGGGAGCGGATGATGGAGCGGGTAAAGGAAGTGGTGGAGGCCAAGGTGCAGAAGTTCCTGGGCCATCCGGTGGAGTTTGGCCAGGAGATCAACTGCCACCACAACTATGCTGCCCTGGAGAACCATTACGGAAAGAATGTGTGGGTTCACCGTAAGGGAGCGACCCGTGCCCGGGCGGGGGAAGTGGCTGTGATTCCGGGAGCCATGGGTTCTTACAGCTATGTAGTCAGGGGCAAAGGAAATCAGGAAAGCTTCTGCAGCTCCTCCCATGGGGCAGGC
>Ga0137308_101066_pt1 | contig 31974 bp, 27 predicted proteins | sample Inofrocosms_June_FD_97181 | JGI IMG/M metagenome (GOLD analysis project Ga0137308, IMG submission 97181) | Mouse cecal microbial communities from Vienna, Austria - N-Acetylneuraminic and N-Acetylglucosamine D2O microcosms_June | ecosystem: Host-associated > Mammals > Digestive system > Large...
GGTGTTGGCAACACTTGGCAACATATTTTTTTGCCGGTGTGGAAGAGGTTAAGTTTTGGATTTGTTGGGTAGAAAAAACTGAATATGGAGAAGGCGTGCCGGAGAAAGGAGAACGGATAAGTGATGCTTTGGCGGCATGTAAAAGGATATCCCGTGTGCTAGTGGATGGCGCATGGGGTATTTTTTAAAATAAGAAGTAACGATATAATTAGTGCAAGTATATTTTGTTGACAATATGGCATATTTGCCATATACTAAATGTAGAAAACAAATTGGAGATTACAATGGATAAATTTGAGGTGGAATTTTATACTAAAGTTAATGGGGAAAAACCAGCTAAAGATTTTATTCTTAGTCTGGATGTTAAGATGCGGGCGAAAGTATTAGGTATAATTAATGTTCTGGAAGAAAAAGGAAACCAGTTGAGAGAGCCATACAGTAAGCATTTAGATGATGGGATATTTGAAATTCGTGGAAAAGTAGGAACAGATATAACAAGAGTTCTATATTTTTTCTATTATGGAAAGAAGATTATAATTACAAATGGATTTATTAAGAAAGCACAGGAAACACCAAGGAAGGAAATAAAATTAGCAAAGTCATATCGTAAAGATTATTTGGAAAGGGTGGAAAATAATGAGTGAATTTCGGGAATTTTTAAATGATCAGCTACAAGATGATGAATTTAGAAAAGAATGGGAAGATATTCAGCCGGAAATGGACGTAATTCGAGCAATGGTTGATGCAAGGATATCACAAAATCTTACTCAAAAGGAACTTGCTGAGAGGACAGGGATTAATCAGGCAGATATAAGCAAGTTGGAAAACGGTACAAGAAACCCGTCTCTTAAGCTATTAAAACGTTTGGCGGATGGAATGGGGATGACTCTAAAATTAGAATTCGTTCCTAAAAGTGCTGCTAAGAATTAGTAATTAAAGCAGGATTCGGGAAAGATGAAAGAGATAAATATTTCATGTTATTCAAATAAAAGGGTAAGAACTTTAATTCGTTTCTTTAATCATATTTTTATCAATTCAATTCAACCAGATATTAATATGGCAGAGGAATTTGTAGATAGGTATATTCCAGAAACCAAAAAATTTATTTTGGGAAGTACAAAGGGCAATTTGAAAAACTTAAATAATATTTTATTTGTTTCTGATAATGAAAAACGGATAAAAGAGGAATTTGAAGAAAAAAGAATATTTGTACGATATTAATTACAATAGATATTTCACTTAAAGAAGATGAGAATATTTTTACAAATATAGAATTGGGAGAGTATGAGGAAGTATACAAAAAAATAAATAGTAAAATAGCTGATTTAATTTTTATTAGTAATGGCGTTGCAGATTATGTTATGGATATATATAGAGGGAAAGAATTTAATTTTTCTAAACATTATGCTATTATGCCAGATATGCACAAATATTTAATATATCAACGAAATATACAAAGTACCAAAGATATTAAAAAGTTAATTGGGAAAAATAATTGTTTTATATCAGATATTGTTTTGGGATTCGAGTTACTAATAGTTAAACGAAAAACAGATATTTTGAAATTAATATTAGCCTTAATCTGTATATATAAATCTTATGAATATGAAGAATATATGCAAGATTATGCCAAGCAATTAATAGATTTAATTCAAGAAATAATGTTTTGTGGAGAAATCCATAAAATATATATACAGATGAAAGAATATAATATTGAGATACCTATGGATGAAAGGGGAAGTGATGATGCAACGACAAGATTTAGTATTATATTTACTGCCAGTAATGATGATATTTATTTATTGAGGATTGATTTACCACATAAAGGGGAAGAAAAGTTTCACTTGAATTTGCAGGAATATATTAATGGAAAATTAGTAGCAACAGGGTATCCCTTGGATGATGATATTAAGAATAATGAGAGGCTAAGAGACTTATTAGGAAATAAATTTGATGAAATTTTTTTAGGAATGAAGGTCATATATGGTTTAAAGCAGATTTTGAAAATAGATTGGAGAAGATGAATATAGGACAAGAAACTAAAAAAGAACTGTTGACGCTTTTTAAGTATCGGTGCCATTATCCAATCGTATTTAATGTAAATGATGAAAATAAGTATGTTGAATTTTTGGAAGAAATGAAAGAGTATTTGGTTAGTTTTGATTTGGAAGGCAGTATAATCAAAAGTTATGATAAAAATACTAAAAATATAGAGGAAGAAGTAATAAAAATTAGGATTATTCAAATGTATATAAATAAACTTATGGAAGGAATGGAAAAGAGTACAAATACAACTGTTAATGGAAATAAATATATTTGGGAGTTGTTTAAGGGGTTGGGGTTGAATAAGAGAATAGATGAGGAAGTCTTTATGAACTATAGTCTTTCGGAGTGTTGGAGATATGTGGATGAATATATTTTTTAGAAAGTTTGGCAGTATGAGCATAAGATAAGAAAACATATAATTAAAACTACGTAGTACGGATAAATAAAAATTAGAATATTTTACAGATAATAATATGTTACACGTAGAGATTATGCTATTTGGGATAGGAGATTTTCTGCTGGAGGGAAATTTTATGGGTAAAGAACGGGTTTATTCTTGTGCGGAAGACATTGCCATGCGGCTGAAAGAGAAAAGAAAATATGGAGAAGCATCGCTAATGGTCGGTGCCGGATTTTCTAAAAACGCAAAAAGTAGGGGAATGAAGGATATTAAGCCGCCTGATTGGGGGGAACTTGCAGATAAAATGTATTGTGAATTATACCCCAAATTGCCTGACATGGATGAAAAGCAGAACAAGGAATGGGAAAAGAAACGTATCATAAAGACAGCAGGAAAAAATGTCACAAAATTAGCGGAAGAATACATAGTAAATTTTGACAGGAACAAAATGAATCATCTAATAGAAAACACCATTGCAGATGATTTATTCATTCCTGGAGATGTGCATAAAAAATTGGTAAAGCAAAAGTGGGCAGATATATTCACAACAAATTATGATACGTTGTTGGAGCGGGCAGAGAATTTGATTTTTCGTGAAAAAAATTATCAGCTTGTATGTTCCCACCATGATATTGCAGGAAGTATAAGTCCGAGAATAGTAAAACTACATGGCAGTATTCCGCATGTCAAACCATATATCATATGTGAGGAAGATTATAGGACTTACCCGGTTGAATATGCAGCAATGGTAAATACTGTGCGGCAGGCAATGCTGGAAACACGATTATGTTTGATAGGATTTTCAGGCGATGATCCGAATTTTCAAAACTGGATGGGGTGGATCAGGGATAACATGAAAGGATGTTGTCCTATTATTTATCTTATTGGAATTTATGATCAATTAAGTGAGCCTGAAAGGAAACTTTTGGAGAGCCGGCAAATTATAGTTGTTGACATATCCTGTCTGGTGGAAGAGGGAGAGGCAGACAGGCATGGCGTTGCTATTTCCAGATTTTTAGACTTATTAGAGAAGTATCAGGAAGAAAAGAATTTCTTCCAGGACAGGCCGTATCCAGAAGCAGATATATTTTGGGGGCCGGAGGATAAAGGAAAATATATTAAGGATATAGGAGAGTATTTAGGGCATGTAGCAAAACAAATACAGCCTTATATTTTATTGCCTGAAAATATAAAAGAAAAGAGTGGGCAATATTTTATTGAACATTTGAGGGTATTAGTGCAAGGATGTAAAGAGCAGTTACCCATAATGGAAATTGCAGATATTATAAAGATTTTACGGAAATGTTCTGTGGTTTTAGGAGAAGAAAATGCAGAAGGATTAGAAGAGATTTGCGAAGGCTATCAAGATGTTGCTGCCGTAGCAGATAATAAATTGGATGCCTTGGTAGAAATCAATTTATACCTTGCTGAGATGTATCGGATAAATGGTCAAAAAACAGAGTATGAGAAAAAAATATCATTGCTTGAAACTCTTGTTAGCAGAGCAATGTGTCATAAAAATGAATTGCTGATAGAAAAAATCAAATATAAGATAGAATATTTTGAATACGAAGCGGCGAAGAAACTGGTGGAGGAAGTAGAAGAAAGCGGTTTTGAATACAAGGTAAAAAAAGCCGGATTCTACAAGCAACTCTCGGAATATGAGCTTGCCGATAGGATATTAAGCAAGTGTTCAGCGGAGCTGGCACAAATGAAAATACCCAAAGATATTTATGCTTCTTATTTAGAGTATTTGAATTTGTGTCATCGTGCAGGCCGGTGGAGTATTGCTGATGAGTATTCAGATGCCGAATATTTGGAAAATCCATATAATACGCGCCAGATAATAATAAAGAAGAGAGAGGTTTTAAGCCGGACTTTTTTTCAGGATGACTGCAAGGAAAGCAGCAGAATATTGCCATTTAATCTGAATACAGGAAAAAGTATAACGATTACGCATTATAACGGAATCAAAGATGCCTGTGCAAGGAGTTTTAGTTATCTGATTATGCTTGATAAGTTATGTCTGCCTTTATTTGGCGATTTAGCGGATTTGCTGCCAAGAGTTTTTAATGAGGTGATTGCTGTAAGCGGTTGTACATATTGGAGGCTGTCGTTGATAGCCAGAAGCAATAATGATAAGCTTATCAACCAGATATTTACCAGAGAAATAATTGAAGCTTCTCATAAAGATGACATAGCCGATTTGTTCCATTCGCTGGTATCGTTGGCAGAACTATATAAAGAGGATGATTATTTCCAAAAAAAATATTTTATATCTGTAAAAAATATTTTAGACATATTGTCAAGGCTTGTAATTTTTATGCCGGATGAAAGTGTCATACAATATTTGAAAATATTAGGAAGAGCAAGCAGAAATGGTGACAGCCGTATGAAAAAGGATATAGACAATATTTTAGAACGTATTTCCACACGTTTTAATAGTGTCGTGGCGGCTTCCTGCCAAAATATAATATTTAAGGAGTTTGGGGTTTCGTTTCATTTAGCGAGCTATTTTAGTAGATTTCCATTTGCTGTGGATGAGGGGAGTGTACGGGATTATTACTTTAATGCAATTCAACTGGCGGGCAAAGAAGACATAAAGGAACGGGATTGCGGGATAGCACAGCTTTTGTTGTTGTGGAAAAATTATAAACTGGAAGACTTGAGGAAAAGAATAGAAGATGTTTTATGGGATGGTGATACATTGCCGTGTTCGGAGTTATATTATCCGTTTATATGGGAAGAATTGCCGCACCCTGACGCTGTTAAATTTTCAGAATTGTATTATCAGTATCTTTTCGAAGACAAGTATTTGACATCTGTAACCAATTTTGGCGTGATTAGAACGAATTCCTTGGACAGTGTACACAATTATTTGAATTTTTTCTATGCAACGTCAAGAATGTCAAAACGGAAGATTGAAAAGGTGGATTTAGACAAAAAGCTAGCTGCATTCATGCTGGATACAGCGTATAATTATATATTGCATGAAAAGAGCCTTTTGAAAGATTATTTTGAAAGATATAGTGCAGAAAAGAAATTTGAATATATTGGAGAGTTGACTGCCATGATTTATATTCAGTCCATTGACATAGGATTTGCAGCATCGGTAAATGGCAAAATTAATAATATCTGGAATATATTGGATGAAAACCAAATCGTGACGGATGCTATCCGCATGGTCAATGAAATTAACAATGGGCAGTATCATTTGTGCATGGAGATTTTTGAGAACATTGTTTTATCCAGAAATAAGAAAAAATATTCCAGTGTATTTACAGGTATAAGGTGTTTGCTGTTCCACTTTGAAAGCAAAGGGGAAAGGAATGTCGATATAGATAGTTCGTTTGAAAAATTCATGGGTTCTATAAGGTATTTGGATGTTGAATATGCAAAAACAATTTGGATTGAACTAATGTCTCTGATGATGCAGAATTATTTTTTAGATATAAGGCTACAAAAATATATTGCGTCTGCAGTCGGAAAATGCATGGAGCTTTATAAGGAACCGGCGGAAAAAGGGCAGAGATTTTACATGGATGGATTGTATAACTGTGTGAATGCATTACATAGTTATTACGATTGTATATTAGATTCACAGATAGAAGTATCGCGGGAATTAGAAGACTGCGTTGCAGAGGCAAAAGTTATTGACAATTATGAAATCAGAAACATATGGGGCTGACGGTTTAATTTTATGGTGGTATAGTATTGCTGCCATAAAATTATCTTGTATTCAACAGATATCATGAAATTTTAAGTGTATTGTCAATATAAGTGGTGTTGTAGGTATGCCACAAGGATTATAAGCAATAGCTTCAAAAAACAATGAAAGCAGTATGGGTATTGGAAGGAAAGGGGGGTTATGGAAGCCGCTCGGAAAATAAGCAATTTGAAAAGTGCCGTCAAAACAAACGGAACGATTGCTTATTCTTATGTATGCCAGATAAAATGCATTGTAAGCCAAGCCTTGGACTATGCATGTGACAGGGAGATTATGGGCTGGAATTTTATGCGGAAGGCAAAAGTCAATGAGGACAAATGCAAAGAACCAGAAGACAGGGAGTTGGGCGTATGGGAGGACGACGAAATTAAAACCTTGCAGACTGGCTCAATGAAATGTTGGAACGGATGCAGAAAATACCGCAATTCCCCGGCTCTCTTTATTCTCTAAGGCACTGGCCTAAGGCTGGGTGAACTGCTTGCCTTGAAATGGAGCAGGGTCAATCTGGAACAAAGGACGATAAAGATTGAGAGGACACAGACGGAATATACAGACTATGAAACAAATTCCAAAATTTACGAGGAAAGTACACCAAAGAACCGAAATTCCTGAAGAACTGTGGCCATCAATAATGTTACCTATCAATGGATACTGGAGCAACGGCGCAGGACAAAACAGGCAGGGATAGAAAGCGAATATGCGGTAAAGGAAAGTAGCCTTATCGGAACTTTCAAGGCTTTCTGCAATTATGTAGGCGTGGAATATAAACCATCCCACACGTGCAGAAGAAGCTACGTGACGAACTGCTTGGATAAAGGCATGAAGCTGGCATTAGTTTCAAAAAACGTAGGACATATGAACAAACGCCTATGGCTTATTGTATTAAAAGCACAACCTTAAACACCTATTATAAGTGCAAAAATGATTACGAAAACAATCTGGCTATACAGAATGAAATCTTTAAAATATATGATTTCGATTTTGGCGGTGGGCAAGTGGAGACGATGTTTGCATAAGATTATCAAAGTGATTTGATGGTAACTGTTACGGGAATCAGAAGATTTTTTGATGATATAACAGAAAATAAGAACATATGTTTAGTGATGGCATTTAGAGAGAAATTCACGCAGAAAGCGCCTAAAATACTGGCATTGTGAGCATCAAAGCAAACATCATGTAAAACCATAGAAACCCCGGAAACCTTGATAAACACTGGCTTCAAGCTTGGCAACACTTGGCAACACCCAAAATCGCCCCAAAATGAGGCTTAAAACAAAGCGGAAGCCCCTAAAACTGCGGCTTCCGCAGTCCTAAAGGCTTCCTTAGGGGAGGATAATCCACCCCAAGGGGAGGATAAGTATTTTTTTCTTATCTTTCGCTATGCAATACAGACTTTCCATCTGTATTCAGGTTTTAAAACCTGTCTTCGTCAATGGAGGGGGATCCATTGACTACTCTTATTATTGACGGGTTTAAAAAGTTTATTCATGATAAATAAAAAAATTTACTTTTTTTAAAAAGTGGTATATACTATCGTTAGTTTAAGCGCTTGATTCTTTTTTAAACGGACAAGCGGGAAATCTGGAAAGAGATATAGAACGATAATTGGACAAAAGGTGGTATAAGAGATGGCATTATTAAAAAAGTGGAAAGAAATGGCATATTCGGAGACAGCAAATAAAGGCGATCTGCAGAGGTTATGGGCTGATTATTTCGAGAGGGAAAAAGAAATTTATGCGGAATTATTAAAGAAACCGGAAGATGTGGAAGAAGGAACCGTAAAGGAACTGGCAGAAAAATTCGGCGTGGATATCATGACGATGACCGGATTTCTGGACGGTATTAACGATAGCCTGAAGGAAGCAAATCCCATCGAAGAAATGGAAGAGGACACAAAGGTTCAGCTTGGCTTCGATAAAGAACTTCTTTATAAAAATATGGTAGCCGCAGGAGCGGACTGGCTGTATGGTTTGGAAGAATGGAACGATATTTTTGATGAGGAAACACAAAAAGCTCTTTATAAAGAACAAAAGTCGTCTACTACGATCGTGAAGGGGGATAAGGTATACCCTAACGATCCTTGTCCATGCGGAAGCGGCAAGAAATATAAAAAATGCTGCGGCAGGAACCAGTAAGGCGGCGGCTCATGGAAAGCAGAGTTGAAAAAGCGGTACAAACTTTTGAATCCGGTTTCGGCTGTGCCCAGTCTGTTTTTTCCACCTATGCGGATCTGTTCGGGATGGACAGGGAAACGGCCCTGAAGCTGGCAAGCCCCATGGGAGGCGGCATCGGGCGGATGCGCGAGGTATGCGGCGCAGTTTCTGCCATGGCATTGCTGGCGGGGCTGAAGGATGGAAATACCGATCCTGAGAATGAAGAAGGAAAGGAAAGAATATATGCCATCGTCCGGGAGATGAGCGACAGGTTCAAGGAAAAAAACGGAACGATCATCTGTCGGGAACTGTTGGGAATACTGGAAAGAGAGCAGAGCGCCAGGCCGGAGAAGCGGACGAAGGAATATTATGCGAGCCGGCCTTGCAGCAGAATGGTGGCCAGCGCGGCAGAGATTTTGGAAGAAGTATTGCTGAAGGATATGGATTGAACGTTGCAACGGATATTGATTCATTGCAAATTGCAAAAATTCATTGCAAATTGCAAAAATTTACTCTTTACATATTTGCAAAAATGTCATAGAATAACGAAAGAAGCATAATCTGAAAGCTTTGAAGAGACGAGTAAGATGCCAGAGGGTTCCAGAGAGAGATACCGTCGGCGGGGTCAAATGCCAACAGATGAAAGATGCATATGTGTCTGGAGCGTGGTATTTGTTTTCCCGGCCGGAGGCTGGAAGTATCTTAACCGGATGCATCCGAAGACCAGCTCTGAGCGGCCCTAATCCGGCCCGGCGGTCCCGTTAACGGCCTAATGAAGTGGTTCTGTGCATGGAAGAAAAGAAAGATATGTTATCTTCATATATTATCTTCCATTGGCAGGGCAATAAGGGTGGAACCGCGTAATTGATGAAAATACGTCCCTTACATTGTACGAGCGATCTGCGAGCAATGTGAGGGATTTTTTATGCGCAGATCCGTGTAAGGAAAGTACGGATCGCGTGGCGTGCAGGGAAGGAACCCTGCACGAATAAAGGGCAGATTCGTGCAAAGAAAGCACAGATAATAGTAAAAAAAAGAATAGGAGGAAGAAAAAATGCAGGAAAAATGGAAAGAATTACAGGTGATTTTAGAGGAAATGAAAACGATAAAGAAAAGAGAGTATTTTCTGATGCTGGCGGTGTGCGTGCTTTCCGGACTGGTAGTTGGTATGCTGGTTTCGCCGAGGAAACAGGTTATGGTAGGAAGCAATAATGGAAACAATAACCGCAGCAGCAAAGGGGGATGCGGGGAGTGCGATTGCGAAGACGGGGATTATGACTGGGAAGACTGAATTTTCAAAAAGCCGGGAAAAGGCGGGAAAATCGGTGAAAGGAGAAAAGAAGGATGATTATTACATTAAAAGATGGAAGTGAAAAGGAGTATGCATCGCCCATGAGCGTGATCGATATCGCGTCGGATATCAGCGAAGGGCTGGCAAGGGCGGCCTGTGCGGGAGAAATAAACGGGAAAGCGGTGGATCTTCGGACCGTGGTGGACGGCGACTGCCAGCTTAATATATTGACGGCTAACGATAAACAGGGGGTTCAGGTGGTGAGACATACGGCTTCCCATGTGCTGGCGGAGGCGGTAAAGAGGCTTTATCCCGATGCGAAGCTGGCGATCGGCCCGAGTATTGATACCGGATTTTATTACGATTTTGAACATGCCCCTTTTTCCAGGGAAGATCTGGATCAGCTGGAAGCGGAAATGAAAAAAATAATCAAAGAGGGGAAAAAACTGGAGAAATTCACTCTGCCCAGGGAAGAAGCCATGAAGTTTATGGAGGAAAAGGGCGAGCCTTATAAAGTGGAGCTGATCCGGGATTTGCCGGAGGATGCAGTGATTTCCTTTTATCAGCAGGGGGACTTTGTGGATCTTTGCGCCGGCCCCCACTTGATGAGTACAAAAGGGATCAAAGCGTTTAAGCTGATCTCCTCTTCGGGCGCTTATTGGAGAGGGAATTCGGATAACACTATGCTGCAAAGGATCTATGGCACGGCATTCAACAAAAAAGAGGAATTGGCAGAATATTTGGAATATCTGGAAAATATTAAAAAGAGAGATCACAACAAGCTCGGCAGGGAGATGGAATTGTTCGCTACGGTGGATGTAATCGGCCAGGGGCTTCCGCTGCTGATGCCCAAAGGGGCAAAAATGATCCAGACGATGCAGCGTTGGATTGAAGATGAAGAAGAAAAGAGAGGATATATGAGGACGAAGACTCCTCTGATGGCCAAAAAGGATTTGTATATCATTTCCGACCACTGGGATCATTATAAAGAAGGGATGTTCGTGCTTGGCGATGAAGCGGATGAAAAATCGGAAGTATTCGCCCTGCGTCCTATGACCTGTCCGTTCCAATATTATGTCTATAAGCAGAGCCAGAAATCATACAGGGATTTGCCGTGCCGTTACGGAGAGACTTCTACCATGTTCCGAAACGAAGATTCCGGCGAAATGCACGGACTGACCCGTGTACGCCAGTTTACGATTGCCGAGGGGCATCTGATCGTGCGCCCGGATCAGATCGAGGAAGAGTTCAGGGGCTGCGTGGATCTGGCGAAATATTGCATGACGACGCTGGGACTCCAGGACGACGTAACCTACCGTTTGTCTCTGTGGGATGTGAACAACCAGGATCATTATCTCGGGACGGAGCAGCAGTGGAACGAAGTGCAGGATATGATGCGGGCGATCCTGAACCATATCGGCATCGAGTATACCGAGGAAGAAGGGGAAGCGGCATTTTACGGGCCGAAACTGGATATTCAGGCGAAAAATGTATATGGCAAGGAAGATACGATGATTACGATCCAGCTGGATATGTTCCTGGCGGAACGTTTCGACATGACTTATGTGGACAGCGACGGGGAAAAGAAACGGCCTTACATTATTCACAGAACTTCGATGGGATGCTATGAAAGGACGCTGGCATGGCTGATCGAAAAATACGAGGGCAAATTCCCTACGTGGCTTTGCCCGGAACAGGTAAGAGTACTTCCAATTTCGGAGAAATATGAAAATTATGCGAAGGAAGTGGAAAAGGAATTAAAGGAGAACGGCATATTGACTACAGTGGATAACCGTTCCGAAAAGATCGGCTTTAAGATTCGGGAGGCAAGACTGGCCAAACTGCCTTATATGCTTATTATAGGACAGAAAGAGGAAGAGGACAAGACCGTTTCGGTCAGAAGCCGTTTCGCAGGAGACGAAGGAGTAAAACCTTTGGATGAATTTATCGGACAGATTTGCAAAGAGATCAGAACGAAGGAAATTCGGAAGGAAGAGGCTGTTGATTAGTGTGGAAAGAAGTTCGAATTGCTTTAGCAATTTAGGCTCGCACCAGTGGGTGCTTCGCCAAGGACTTCTAGGGTTCGCGTTGCGAACCGCTCTTCACACCGAAGAACGCCTGAAATACGGCGTTCTTCCCATTGATGGTTTGTGCCGCCAGGAGGCGGCGTGGAGGTTGGCATGAAGCGACGGACATACGAAGATTGGTTCGGGATAGCTTTTTTTGCAGCGGCCTGTGGAATGCTGGTTCTGTCGGCAAGGCTTTGCTTTGCCGACGGGATATGGTATGACGAGTTATTCACGATGGGGCTGACGGAAAGAAGCTTCGGGGAACTGACAGCGTTTACGGCAAGAGATGTGCATCCGCCTGTTTATTATTATTTCGTGAAAATGGTGAGAGGAATCGTGCAGGGAGGGAACGGCATTGTGATCGGCAAGCTATGTTCCATTCTTCCTCTGGCCGGTTTATTCGCATATGCCGCAACAATGGTGCGGCGGCGTTTTGGCTGGTTGTGTGCCGGCCTGTTTGCGTTCGGCATAATGGCGATGCCAAGTTTGTCCCAGTATACGGTGGAAATCAGGATGTATACATTAGCCATGTTTTTTGTAACCGCTGCCTTCCTTCACGCTTTTGAGATCGTCTGCGGAGTCGGGGACAGCGGGGAAAGCAGGAAGAAAGACTGGATTTTCCTGGCAGTTTACGGGATTATGGCGGCTTACACCCACTACTTTGCCGGTGCGGCAGCGGCGGTGATTTACTTGTTTCTTTTCGTCTTTCTTATGACAGGAAAGGCTTCGAAAAAAGAAAAAAGAAACTGGCTTTTCTGTGTTCTTGCGTCTGTAGCTGCTTATCTTCCATGGATGGCCGTTGTCATCCGGCAGATGGCCCAGGTAAAGGAGAATTATTGGATATTGCCGTTGACGTGGAGAACCTTTGGTTCCTGCGTGAAATTCCTGATGAAGCCTCCTTTTGGCAGCGGAGCCTTTCAGGTCGCGGCGGCGGTGGCGCTTTTTGCCGCTTATACGGGTTTGATGTTTTATGGTTTGTGGAAGAGCCGGAAAAGGCCGGAAGAAGTCTTTCTGATCGCGGCGGGTACCGGCGTCCTTGCAGGAGTGGTGCTTTTTGGGTTTGCAGCTTCGTTTCTGCTGCGTCCTGTTTTTATTGTCCGGTATATGGTTCCGGCGGCGGGGTGTTTCTGGTTTTCCTTTGCTTTTTGTGCCAGCAGTGCGGCCAAAAGCAGAAAAATTTTTCTTCCGGTCTTGGCAGCAATATTTTTATTGGGAATCGGCGATTACCGCTGGTTCCGCAATGATGAGACATGGCGCAGGGTGCGCATGGAAGAGGTGGAGGAAGCGATGGGGCAGATCGCGCCGGAGGATGTGGTGATCACCCAGTTTAACCAGGTACAGGGTGTGACGGGTTATTATCTGGAAAACGATATCTATCTTTGGAATGCGGAGCCGGAGCCTTTGATTTGCGATATTTTTGAAAATAAATATTTTTCTTTTTCTTCTGCGGATGATATAAAAACTTGGATGGAAGAGGGAAAAAATATCTGGCTGATCGGAAATAAAAACAACGATTTGTTGGAAGCGTGGGAAAAAGAGGGGATTTTTGCCGAAGAGAAGCAGGAAGTTATGCTGGAAGTATATTGGTTTACGTTATACCGGCTGCATTCGGAAGCGCTGGAGGATAAATCATAAAGATTCAGCAATGATAAGGATGTTGTAACAGGAAAAAGAAATAAAAATGTATAAGCTTTATAGTTTTTTGCCATACTGATAGGGAAACATAATATTAAGACAAGGCTGGAAAAATCAGGAGGTTAAACTATGGCTCAATTAGACTGTTCAGTAGATAATTGTATTTATAACAAAGAAGAATGCTGCTGTAAAGGCGATATTATGGTCGGCGGTAAACATGCGGACAAAAAGGACGATACTTGCTGCGAAAGCTTTGCGGAGAAACGGGGCGATTCTTATACAAGCGCTTTGGAACATCCATGCAAGACGATCAGCATTGACTGTGAAGCCGTAAAATGCGTTTATAACAGCAATTATAAATGCCATGCGGAACATGTGGATATCAAAGGCTGCGGCGCTTGCGACTGCAGGGAAACGGCTTGCGCTACTTTTAAAGAAAGATAAGAAAATGAGAAAAACGGGTTTGTGATTATGGCGGAGGCCCGGAAAGGAATCCTGGAAACGGGGTTCCTTTTTTGCATCCGCGGGCTTTTCTCGGGATTTTAGAATAAATTAAGAGAAATCTGTTTTTGGTACTTGCACATGTCCCCTGTTTTCTCTATAATAAATAGCGGAATAGAGAACAGTGCATTTTGACAGGGAGCTGTAATGAAAAATAAATGGATCATCGTATTGGCAGGAGCCGCAGCGACGGTGTTGCTTTTCTTCGGGGGAATGTTTGCGGTAAGTACCGTTTTTGCGGCGGAACAAAAAGCTGCGGCAGACAGCGGCATGTCGGGAACGCAGCTTCACGCGCTGACCGGAATGAAAGCAAAACGGGCGTATAAAAAGGAAGTATATGGAGATTTGGGATGTACGGTTGTTCTTCCGGACGGGTATGTTCCGAGCGGGGACGTAAAAGGCATGTATTTGGCGGAACGTAATCCGCTGGATTCTTCCAATATTTACTATACCGCATCGGAAAATGTGGACGGCGAAGCTCTGGATCAGATGCTGGGGTCCGAGGAATATAAGAAGCGGATGGAAGAAAAACTGAAAGAAACCTATGGAGAACAAGCAATGGTAGACCGTTTCCAATATACAAAAACGGAAGTGAGTAATTGCCCTGCCCATAAAGTGGAATTGTCCTGTAAGGCGGGCGAAACGGAAATGGAACAACTGATTTATATTATTATTGCCGATAAGGTTTATACGATTACCTATTCCCAGTCGGCGGATGATGAAAGAATGGAAGAATTCCGTAAGAGCGCGGAGACGATACGACTGGTATTTGAAGAAAATCTTTAGAAATTTTACAGAGCCGGCAAGCGCCGCCCCAGGGCATGGGGCGGTTTTTTTGTGCGCAGGGGTGCGTAAGGAAATTAGCAGCTTTGCTGCACGCACTCCGCGCGGCGAGTAGGGAAGATGAATCTTCTCTACTCGATTGTTATGGAGAAATGCATCGTAAAGCATATGGCCGGGACAACACTATTTGATGTTCATATATTTTAAACGGAAAGAGAGCCTATACTTGTTGGGCGTTGTCCCGATATATTTTTTAAAAATGCGGAAGAAATATTTTTCATCCCGGAAACCGCAGTCTTCGCTGATGCTCTTAATGGATAATTCGGTATTGACCAGCATATCCTTTGCAATATTCAGCCGCATCAGATTGATGTAGAGAAGGAGGGAATAGCCCGTGTGCTTTTTGAAGAGCGCCGATAAATAATCGGGGTTATAATTGAACCGTTCCGCCATTTGGGAGATTTTCAGATTTTCCCGGTAATGTCTGCGGATCCATTCGATAATGTTTTCGATAGGATCGTCAGGATTGCTTTTCGGTGCATATTTCGACAGCATTTCTTCGGAAAATTCCAGAAGAAAAGAGTTCAGCGCATAATGGCAATGCACAATAGAAGCATATTTTCCGCGCTTATAAGTATCGAGCAGCTGGGCAAAAAGAAGAGAAGAGCGGCATACGGAGGGAAGGGTGCCGTATGCTGGGATAAAATAGAGTTCGTCTTTTGCCGAAATTTCATGATAAGGGCTCAGAGGGGCATTCAGGGAATGGGAAAAGGGCTGGTTAATGGAAAAAGAGCGTTCCGTGCTTAAGCGGGGATGGGGAAAGCTGAAATGCACCCAATAATAGGATAAATAACCGGAACTCGGCTTGTATCCATAATGAGTCATATTGGGAAAAAGTAAAATAAATTCATTTTCTTTCACTTCATAATTTTTTTCATCCTGCCGGATATAAAGGCATCCTTTCTGTACAAAAATCAGTACATAACAATCCAAATTCCTGCAAACATGGGTAAATCCGTTTTCATTCACTAAATTTCCGCAGGATATAAATCCGGCTGGGGATTCTGCATCCGAAGTAATCATTAACATATAGGAAATGTCCACCTTTTTTCTTATTCTGCCCCTTTTGGAGACTATACGATTAGGGTATCATTTAGCATATAGTTAGTCAATAGAGAGTATGCGTTAAAATCAAATGGCCAGGTGAGAAAACCGTATACAGGAGAACTATGCCCACGTGGATATTTCAGAGAAATCGTAATAAAAAATGAAAGGGAAAAGAAAAAATGGGAAGGAGAAGAAAGTGAAAAACAAGGTTGTATTAGAGTCCTGCCTGGAAGAGATTTATCTTGGAAATCTCGGAACGGTAGAAACGGATCTTATTCTCCCGGCTAAAACAAAGGATGGGATTTCCATTAACTGGCAATCATCGAGGCCGTCCATTTTAGAACACAATGGGAAAGTACACCGGCCGGAAAGCAAGGATGGAAATCAGACAGTGGTATTAAAGGCCGTGGCAGGAGAAGGAAACGCAGTTATTTCCAAAGAGTATCAGGTTACGATAGTAGCTTTGCCGGTAGAAAGGCTTTTTGTCAGACAGCTCCCGATGGAGTTTGGCAGTAAAATAAATACGCAGTTCAGGCTGCCGGGCTGCGCGATATTGGAATTGGAGGACGGGACTGTCAGTTTGCCGGTTCGATGGGAACAGGATGGAATCGTACAGGTAGAAGAAGAAAGAACCTATCGGATAACGGGAAAGCTGGAGGAACAGGAAACAAAACGGTTGAGCTGCGGCGATACATATGAAATGAAATACCGGATACGGAATGCCCCGCCGTTAGTAACGGCTTATGTGACAGGACTGCCGGACGAGTCGTATACGGAGCCTGAGGTTCCTGTCAGGAAAGTCTGTGAAGCGCAAAGATGCCAGGTAAAATTGCAGAAAGATGGCAAGTTTACAGAGGATGTGGACAGAATGTTGGATTATATTTTGTCTTATAAGGCAGATTCCCTGCTTTATAATTTCCGGCAGACGGCGGGGCTTCCCGTTTCCGGTGTAAAGCCGATGCTGGGATGGGAAGCGCCGGAAAGCAATTTGCGGGGGCATACGACAGGGCATTACTTAAGTGCGGTGGCGTTAGCCTATGAGGTTACAAAGGATGAAAGGCTGGAGAAAAAGGCGAAAGAATTGATTGACGGTTTGTATGAAGTACAGCAGAAGTATACAGCCATGTCAGAGGAATATGAGGGATATCTCAGCGCTTATCCGGTCAGCCAATTTTCCGATTTGGAGAAAGGAGCCGTTTATCCGGTTGTTTGGGCACCGTATTATACGCTGCATAAGATTATGGCCGGATTGCTGGATTGCTATAAAGCATTTCAGGAAAAAACAGCGTTGGAAATGGTTTGCCGGATCGGCATATGGGTATACAACCGTCTGGGGAAACTTCCGAAGGAGACGTTGAACAGGATGTGGTTCACTTATATCGCGGGAGAGTTCGGCGGGATAAACGAAACGCTGGCGGAGTTATATCAGATGACGAGGGATGACAGATTCCTGGAAGCGGCGCGATGGTTCGACAACGACGCATTGTTTTATCCTATGTCACGAAACATCGATGTGCTGGGGGGAATTCATGCGAATCAGCATATTCCGCAGATGATCGGCGCGCTCAGGTTGTTTGAGGCAACCGGACAGATAGAATTATTTCATGCGGCGTATTATTTTGAGGCGATGGTCAGGGAACACCACAGTTATGCGATTGGCGGAGTGGGGAATGCGGAGATGTTCCGCAATGCGGACCGTATAGGAAGCGAGTTGCCTGAAAAAAATGCGGAATCCTGTTGCAGCTATAACATGCTGAAGCTGACGAAAAAAATATTTGAGTATGATCCCTCGCCCGTATATGCGGATTATTATGAACGGGTTCTGCTGAATCATATTTTGGCAAACAGCAATAAACAATATGGGGGCGCTACCACTTATTTTATGGGAATGCAGCCAGGGGCGCAGAAAAATTACCGGGCAATGGAGAATACCTGCTGTCATGGCACCGGCCTGGAATCAAAATTCAGATATGGGGAAGGTATTTATTATACGACTTCCGGGGACGTTTATATTAATTTGTTTTTGAATTCCACGCTCGCATTGGGGAAAGACTTTATTTTGGAACAGGAAATAATGAACGAGGAAAGAAGCCGGATCCACATTGTGATCAGAGAGGGCGGAAAAGAAGCCAGAACGCTTAAAATCAGGATTCCCGGATGGTGTGACGGTAATTTCGATATTTTGTATGTAAAACATCCGGAAAAAGTACAAGTGAGAAACGGTTATATCGAGATCAATGATAGATGGGAAAAAGATGATCGGATTCATATTCGGTTTTCCTGTTTCCTGCGGGTGGTCCGCTCCAAGGACAGGCCGGAACTGTTTTCCATTTTTTATGGGCCGTTCGTTCTGGCACTGCTGGATGACAGCGAAGAATTTATTCATTTTGATGAGGAACCTGAACAGATGATACAAAAGATCCAACAGAGGGGCGCTTTGGATTTCCGGCTTGGAAAATATGAATGGAAGCCGCTTTATCAGATCGTGGATGAAAAATATCATATTTATATGAAGCATCGGCATAAGGAGCATAGGGATGAATGAAGAAAAATTGTTGGCTGCAGAAAAAATTGAAAAAGAATTTCCCGGTACAAAGGCGCTGAAGGGAGTTTCGGTAGATTTGCGGAAAGGTGAGGTTCATGCGGTCGCCGGAGAAAACGGGGCGGGGAAATCCACATTGATGAACATCCTGTCGGGCGGAATGAGGCAGACGAGCGGAAATATTTATATAGAGGGAAAACAGGTATCCTTTTCAAATACGAAAGAAGCCCAAAAGGCGGGGATCGGTTTGGTGCATCAGGAATTGGCCCTGTTTCCGGAACTGACGGTGGCGGAAAATATTTTTGTAGAGCGTCTGCCGCAAAGGAAAGGCTTTGTTCACAAAGAGGAATTGAACCGGCAGGCGTCCGAAGTGCTGGAGCAGTTTCATTCAGGAATAAAACCGACGCAGCTGGTGGAAGAACTGAGCGTTTCGGAACAGCAGATCGTAGAGATTGCAAAAGTAGTTTCGGAGGAATGCAGGATCATTATTTTTGATGAACCTACTTCCAGCCTGAATGAAGAAGAGGCGTGCCAGTTATTTAAGATCATAGGGGAATTGAAAAAAAGGGAGTGGGCATTTACTATATCAGCCATAAGCTGTCTGAAATTTTTGAGATCTGCGACCGGATTACGATCCTGAGGGACGGCGAGTATATCGCGACGCACCGGATAGGAGAAACTACGCAGGAAATAGTAGTGCAGGAAATGGTCGGACGGGAACTGAGCAGTTTTTATCCTGAAAAAAATTCAAAAACGGAAAAAACGGAATTGTTAAGGGTCGAAGGACTGACGAGGAAATTTGTTTTTGAAGATATCAGCTTTTCCCTGAAAAAAGGAGAAATACTGGGATTGTGCGGGCTGGTCGGTTCGGGAAGGACGGAAATCGCAAGAGGGCTGTGCGGAATTGACAAGACGGACGGCGGCACGGTCTGGCTGGACGGGGAAAAAATCAATATTAAAAATTATGCTTCGGCCATTCGGAATGGTTTGTGCTATCTTACTGAAAATAGGAAACTGGACGGGCTTTTTCTGGAAATGAATATTGTGGACAATATTTGCGCGTTGCAGTTGGATCATTTTTCACAAAAAGGGATTATGCAGGCAAAGGAAATGAACCGCGTAACGGATGAATTCAAAAAAAGTCTGAACATCAAATACAATGACAAAAAGCAGTTGGTCAACAGCCTGTCCGGCGGCAACCAGCAGAAGATTATGATTGCAAAATTATTGGCTTTGAATCCCAGGATTATTATTCTGGATGAGCCCACAAGAGGGATTGACGTGGGATCCAAGTCAGAAATACACAATGTTTTACGGGAATTGTCCGGCCATGGGATAGGCATTATTATGATATCCTCGGAAATGCCGGAAATCGTAGGGGTTTGCGACAGGGTAATCATCATCAGGGAAGGAAGGCTGGTTCATGATATCAGCGGTCATGAGGTGACTCAGAAAAATATCATTGCAGCTATTTCGAAGGAAACAAAAGAAGCAAAGGAGAGGGAATATGCGCAAGTCTAACCAAATTCTGTCAAAAATAAAATCAATGAAGGAACTTACGATTTTATCGATTATTATTGTATTTGTAATCGTAATCTCAGTGAAATCCCCCGTTTTTTTAAGCGCAGACAATATCGTGACGACAGCGATGGGATTATCGACTACAAGCATTGTGGGAATAGGCGTAACCATTGCCTTGATTGGGGGATGTTTTGACCTTTCGGTAGGATCTGTCATGGGACTGGCTTCCGTATTGACCGTACTGTTTGCCCAGAAAGGAATGAATATATGGCTTGCCGTATTATTAAGCTTTCTTATTTGCGGCGCGATCGGGACATTGTCAGGCGTTTTGGTTGGTAAGTTCAATTTAAACGGCTTCATTACCACATTTGCCATCTCCCAAATGGCAAGAGGGCTTGTATTTGTTCTGACCGAGGGATTTTCTATCACGCTTCCGGCGGGGAATGAAAGCTTCCGCGTACTTGGCACCGGCGATTTGTTTGGCATACTGCCTGTTATGATAGTAATCTTTTTGGCGATGGCGGTCATTGCGGATTTCTGTGTCAGAAAGACCGCTTTGATCAGGAAAGTATTTTATGTGGGAAGCAGCGAGAAGGCGGCCATCTTATCGGGGATTAATTCTGGCAATGTCAAGATATTCCTTTATATAGGAACCGCATCGATGTCAGCGATTGCAGGCATTCTGTCCGTATCCCGCTTCGGGGTGGCGACGGCGAATAACGGAAACGGAGTGGATATGATGGTTCTGTCTGCGGCAGTAATCGGCGGGACGAGCTTAGGAGGGGGAAAGGGAACCATACTGGGCACGACTTTAGGTATTGTGATGCTCAGCATTATGAACAACGCATTGGTATTGTTTAATATTTCTGTCAACTGGCAAAATTTTGTATCAGGGGCGATTTTACTTATTGCAATTATCATTGATTATATCAGCAACAGACAGCAGACAAAGAGAAGGTAGGAGGACATGGTATGAAAAATGTATGGAAAAGAATGGCAGCTTTATTGATGGCAGGTATTATGACGGCATCTTTTTGGGGATGCGGGGATCAAAAAACAGGCGGAACGGAAACACAGGAGGAGAAAGCCGGCGCGGAAACGGCGGCTGAAGAAACGGCGAATGAGGAGAAAGAGTTCTATATGGTCGCTTTTAACTCAGGGTATCCATATTGGAAGCAGGTGTTTCGGGGATTTGAAGACGCAGGAAAGCAATATGGCGTGAAGACGATCCTTGGAGGAAGCACGAAATATGATTTGAACGAGTCTTTGACAGCATTTGAACAGGTGGTTGCCATGAAGCCGGCGGGGATTGCGGTAACGGCGATGGACGCGGAAGCCTATGCGCCTATTATCAATAAGGCGATAGAAGCCGGGATACCGGTAGTTACTTTTGATATTGACAGCCCAAAGAGCAAGCGTATCAGCTATATCGGCACGCAGAACTATGATGCGGGGGCGAATGCGGCCCGCTATATCGGGGAACAGCTTGGAGGAACGGGGAAAGTAGCAGCTATCACAAATAAATCACAGGCTAATATTGTAGAACGCATCAAAGGATTTGAAGAAACGCTGGCAGAAGAGTATCCGGGCATCCGGGTTGTCCAGATTGTGGACAGCGGCGACGACGAAACGGCAGCGGCAAACAATGCGGCAAGTCTGTTGACCAGCCATAAGGACATCGATTATATTCTGGCAACTACTGTAATTGCAAGTTCGGGCGGACAACAGGCGGTTGCGGAAGCAGGGCTGTCAGGAAAGACGAAAATCGTTGCATTTGACATTGACACGGTGACATTGGATGCGATCGGAGCCGGAACGGTAGAAGCTACGATCAGCCAGGCTCCCTGGGTGCAGGGGTATTGGAGTATGGTATATTTGTATCATATCAGTGCGGGGATGATTACCTCAGCGGAAAACTGGCAGGAAAACGGATATCCTTCCCTGCCGGCTACGGCAGACAGCGGTACTGCGATCGTAACAAAAGAAAATTATGAAATTTTTTATACGGAGCAGTAGAAAAGGCTGCGGGTAAATGGATATAAGTCCGCAAGACCAAGAAAGCCGGAATTTGGGGAGCGGATCACGGAAATCAATTTTTATAAGCGCCCTGGCGGACAAAGCAAAACAGGGCCGGGACGACCGGAACGGGGGCTGGCGGGGAAGGGCGGTTTTCTGCTGGAGCTTCCAATCAGATTTCACTAATGAAATGGATATATGGTATTCAACCGGACGAGCCGGAAGCAACGGACATCCTGTCCTGCGCTTCCTGAAACCGCCGTCCTGGCGGTTTCGCTCTGGGTATTGACCATTTCATAAGTGAAATTGCTGATTGTACGCAACAGCAAAAACCACCGCGCCCCTGCCCGTCCCCGCTTTGTCCGTCCCCTGATCCCCTCGCCCTTCCCTCCCTTCCTCCGGTACAGGATGCCGTCTGCGAAAATGGTTTTTGCCGGGAGTATTTCCCTTGAAGCGTTTGATTTTAGTGTTGAAAAAAAGGAATAAGTCGGATATAATATGGTGGATATGGAGGATAGACGGATGGAGAGATGGGTAAAATCGGTAACATGCGTATTTTTGATAAGTTTGATTTTGTGCGGATGCGGGGAGGGCGGAATAAAAGCGCAGGAGCCGTCAGATCTGGATGCTGCGGCGGGAACTGAAATTGAGGTTATGAAGGATAGCAGCATCGTGGAAACGATGAATGAGGAATTCGGCGAAGAATATTATGATGAAACGAATCTGCGGGATATTCTGCTGGCTGATGTGGAGAGTTTTAACGAAGGACAGGAAGGGGAAGGCATTGTCGTGGATAAGTTCGAGAGTGCGGACGGCAGATTGATGGTACGGGTGAAGTATCCCTCGGCGGATGTATATACGGCGTACAATACGGATTCCTATAACCATAAGACATTGTTTTGCGGAACGGTTGCCGAGGCGCAGGAAAAAGGATATGATTTTGATATTTCCATGACGGATGCCAAAGGAGAGAAAAGCATAGGGAAAGAGGATATTCTGGGCATGGGAAGTTCTAAAATATTGATCGCTGAGTTTCCCTCGCGCGTAAAAGTGACGGGGAAGATATTGTATGTGGGAGAAAATGTGGCGGTTTCGGGAAAGAACAGGGCGGATATGCAGTCCGATGAGAACGGGGAAGCGTTAGGCAGGTATTATATTATATATCAATAGGGCTAAAGGAGAAGTGGAGAGAAAATGGAAAAAACAATGGATAAGATTGTAGCTTTGGCGAAGGCAAGAGGGTTTGTATATCCCGGTTCGGAGATATACGGAGGGCTTGCGAATACGTGGGATTATGGCAATCTCGGCGTGGAGTTAAAAAATAATGTAAAAAAGGCCTGGTGGCAGAAGTTTATTATGGAGAACCCTTATAATGTGGGCGTGGACTGCGCGATCCTGATGAATCCCCAGACATGGGTGGCGTCCGGGCATCTGGGCGGCTTTTCCGATCCTTTGATGGATTGCAGGGAATGCCATGAGCGCTTCCGGGCGGACAAGATTATCGAAGACTATGCGGCGGAACATGGGATAGAGCTGGATGGTTCCATAGACGGATGGTCACAGGAAAAAATGAAAAATTTTATCGAAGAAAACCAGGTTCCCTGCCCTACCTGCGGCAAACATAATTTTACGGATATCAGACAGTTTAACCTGATGTTCAAGACGTTCCAGGGCGTTACCGAGGATGCGAAAAATACGGTGTACTTAAGGCCGGAGACCGCACAGGGGATTTTTGTGAATTTTAAAAATGTACAGAGGACTTCCAGGAAGAAGATTCCGTTCGGCATCGGCCAGATCGGGAAATCTTTCCGTAACGAGATCACGCCGGGCAATTTTACGTTCCGTACGAGGGAGTTTGAACAGATGGAACTGGAATTTTTCTGCGAGCCGGATACGGATCTGGAGTGGTTCGCTTATTGGAAGCAGTTCTGCATCGACTGGCTGAAGAGGCTGGGCATGAAAGAGGAAGAGATGCGCGTCAGGGATCACGATAAGGAAGAATTGTCTTTCTATTCCAAAGCGACGACAGATATCGAATTTTTATTCCCTTTTGGATGGGGGGAATTGTGGGGGATTGCGGATAGGACGGATTATGACCTGACGCAGCACCAGAATACTTCCGGCCAGGATTTAACTTATTTTGATGATAGCAAGAATGTGAGATATGTACCCTATGTCATCGAGCCTTCCCTTGGGGCTGACAGGGTGGTGCTGGCCTTCCTTTGTGCGGCTTACGATGAGGAAGAGATCGGGGAAGGGGATGTGCGTACCGTCCTCCATTTCCATCCGGCGCTGGCTCCGGTAAAAATCGGCGTGCTTCCGCTTTCCAAGAAACTGAATGAAGGGGCGGAGAAGATTTTTGCCAGCTTGTCTAAAAAATATAATTGTGAATTTGACGACAGGGGAAATATCGGCAAGCGTTACCGCCGACAGGACGAGATCGGAACGCCTTTCTGCGTAACTTATGATTTTGACTCGGAGGCCGACGGCTGCGTAACAGTGCGCTTCCGCGATTCCATGGAGCAGGAGAGAGTGGCGATTGCCGATTTGGACGCTTACTTTGCGGATAAATTCGATTTTTAAATAAGTGGGAAAGGAACAGAAACGACGATGAAACAATATGGGGTAAACGAACTGAGAAGGATGTTTTTGGAGTTTTTCGAAAGCAAAGGGCATCTGGCGATGAAAAGTTTTTCGCTGGTTCCCCACAACGATAACAGCCTTTTGCTGATCAATTCCGGCATGGCTCCCTTAAAGCCTTATTTTACCGGCCAGGAGATACCACCGAGGAAGAGAGTGACGACCTGCCAGAAATGTATCCGTACCGGGGACATTGAAAATATCGGCAAGACAGCGAGACATGGGACATTTTTTGAAATGCTGGGGAATTTTTCCTTTGGGGATTATTTTAAAAAGGATGCGATCCGGTGGAGCTGGGAATTTCTGACGGAAGTGGTCGGATTGGATGCGGAGCGTCTCTATCCGTCCGTTTATCTGGAAGACGATGAAGCTTTTGACATATGGAATAAAGAAATCGGCATTGCGGAGGAGAGGATTTTCCGCTTTGGAAAGGAAGACAATTTCTGGGAACACGGTTCCGGCCCCTGCGGTCCCTGTTCGGAGATTTATTATGACCGTGGGGAGAAATACGGCTGCGGCAAGCCGGAATGTACGGTAGGCTGCGATTGTGACCGCTATATCGAAGTGTGGAACAATGTATTTACCCAGTTTGACAATGACGGGAAGGGCAATTACAGCGAGCTGGAGCAGAAAAATATTGATACCGGAATGGGCCTGGAGCGCTTGGCGACCATCGTGCAGGATGTGGATTCTATTTTTGACGTGGATACGATTCAGGCGCTGCGGGGCAGAGTCTGCGAACTGGCGGGAAAAGAATATAAGAAAAAATACGAATGGGACGTGTCGATACGTATCGTTACGGATCATATCCGTTCCGCAACCTTTATGATCTCGGACGGCATTATGCCTTCCAACGAGGGCCGGGGGTATGTGCTGCGGCGTATTATCCGCCGCGCGGCAAGGCATGGAAGGCTGCTTGGTATAGAGGGACAGTTCCTTGCGGATTTGAGCAATACGGTGATCGAAGGGAGCAAGGATGGTTATCCTGAGCTGGAAGAGAAAAAGGATTTTATTTTTAATGTGTTGACACAGGAAGAAGGAAAATTCAATAAAACCATCGACCAGGGTCTGACCATCCTGACAGAAATGGAAGCAGCCATAGAAAAGGAAGGAAAGAAGGAATTGGCGGGAAGCGAGGCTTTTAAACTGTATGATACGTATGGCTTCCCTCTTGACCTGACGAAAGAGATCCTGGAAGAAAAAGGTTTTACCGTAGATGAAAAAGGCTTTGGAGAGGCGATGCAGGAGCAGAAGGTAAAAGCCCGTTCGGCGCGCAAAGTGACGAACTATATGGGGGCGGACGTGACTGTTTACGAATCCATCGACCCGAATATTACGACGGAATTCGTAGGTTATGACAGGCTGTCGCACGACTCGCGGATCACCGTTCTTACGACGGAAACGGAAATCGTGGACGCGTTGACCGACGGGGAGACAGGCACGATTTTCGTGGAAGAAACCCCTTTTTATGCGACAATGGGCGGACAATGCGCGGATACGGGCATGATTTCCACCGCGGACGGAGAGTTTGAAGTCATCGATACTGTCAAGATGCTGGGCGGCAAAGTGGGCCATATCGGCAAGGTGACGAAAGGCATGTTCAAGACAGGGGATGCCGTAACCCTTACGGTAGATGCGACAAGGCGCGGGGATACGTGCAAAAACCACAGCGCTACCCACTTGCTGCAGAAAGCTCTGCGGACGGTTCTGGGAACCCATGTGGAACAGGCAGGATCCTATGTGGACGGGGAAAGGCTGCGTTTTGACTTCAGCCATTTTTCCGCTATGACGAAGGAAGAGATCGCGAAGGCGGAGGAGATCGTCAACGAACAGATCGCCTGCGCCCTTCCGGTGATTACCAGCGTTATGTCGATTGAGGAAGCGAAAAAAAGCGGCGCGATGGCGCTGTTCGGGGAAAAATACGGCGAAACGGTGCGGGTAGTGAAAATGGGGGATTTTTCCACCGAGCTTTGCGGAGGAACCCATGTGGCGAATACAGGAGCGATCGCCAATTTCAAAATATTGTCGGAAAACGGCGTGGCGGCGGGCGTAAGAAGGATCGAAGCCCTGACCGGAAACGGCGTATTGAAATACTATGAAGAGTTAGAATCTGTTCTTGCGGAAGCGGCAAAGACAGTAAAGGCAGCGCCTTCCGACCTGGTGGAACGGCTGAAACATCTGATGGCGGAAGTAAAGGCTTTACAGAGCGAAAATGAGTCGTTAAAGAGCAAGGCGGCAAAAGACGCTTTGGGCGACGTGATGGATCAGGTGCAGGATATCAGCGGCGTAAAGCTTCTGGCTACGAAAGTGTCGGGAGTGGATATGAACGGGCTGCGGGATCTGGGGGATCAGTTGAAGGCTAAGTTGGGAGAAGGCGTTATCGTCCTGTTCTCCGATCTGGAAGGAAAGGTGAATCTGGTTGCTTTTGCTACGGAAGGAGCGATGGCAAAGGGAGCCCATGCGGGCAACCTGATCAAAGGAATCGCATCGCTGGTAGGCGGAGGCGGAGGCGGCAGGCCGAATATGGCCCAAGCCGGAGGCAAGAACCCCGCCGGAATCGACAGCGCTATCGCGGAAGCGGCGAAAGTGTTGGCGGGGCAGTTAGCGTGAGAAGAATTTAAGACCAGAAACAAACGCTGTCACGCTTTGCGGGCCAGTTTATTGTAATATAAAGATAAAGGCGGGAATCGAAGGAAGGATTCCCGCTTTTTTGAAAGGGGGGAGACGGCATGGAAAAAGAAACCACTCCCAGCCAAAGCGAATGGCTGATTATGGAAGTGTTCTGGGCGGGCGACACATCTTTGACGGCGCGGGAAGTGATCGGGAAAGTGCGGGAAAAGACGGATATGTCCCCGAGAATGGTGAGAGTCTTATTGAACCGTTTGTGGCAAAAAGGTGTATTGAATTATGTCGTGGATGAGCATGATGCAAGAGTCTACCATTATTCTGCCATAAAATCCAAAGAGGAATGCCAGAAAGAAAAGAGCAGGAAATTCGTGGACAGCTATTTTGGAGGAAACCGGAAAAATGCAATGGCGGCATTATTGCAGAGCGCAAAATTAACGGAAGAACAGCTGCGGGAATTAGAAGAAATGTTAGACCGGTGCAAAGAAAGGGATAGTGGCGAAGGATGAAGGCATGGGAATTTTGGATCAGTTTTTTTCATATGGGCGCTGCTTATTATGCCATACAGCTTGTAAGATGCGTGTTCATTTCTTTTGCCGTATTTGCGGTCATCCTTTTGCTGAGGAAAACGCTGCTGAAAAACAGGGTGTTTTTAAAAGGGGCATTATGGAGTCTGCTCCTGCCGGTCTTATTCGCGGGAAAGATGAAATTTTTTTATGAAAATCCGGCAGGAGCAATATTGTTTTCCTGGTGGGGCGGGATCTTTACCAACCACATATGGGTAAGCTGGCTGTATTTATGCGGCGTATCGGTATGTGCTGCCCGGCTGTTCGGGAAAAGAAGAAAATTGGGAAAACTGGTGGCGGGTATGGAAAAAAGGAAGTTGGGAAATTCGGATGTTTATGTCGCCAAAATGCCTGTTACGCCGTTTACAACGGGAATATTCAGGCCCAAAATCGTAATGCCGGAGGTCATGCTGGAAGAGTATGGAGAGGAAGAACTGCAGACTATCCTGCTTCATGAAAAGATGCATATCCGGTTAGGGCATTTATTCTTTTATTTTTTATGGGATGCATGCAGGGCGCTGCTATGGCTGAACCCGCTGTTTACAATAGGCACAAAACTTTTTCGGGAAGATATGGAGGAAATTTGCGACTGGGCAACGATAAGGGAGAATGGAGGAAAGACGTATGCTTATGGACAGCTTCTTTTAAAAAGCATAGGGGTTTTACAGGCGGAAAGCGAAAAATTTAATATGTTTGCTGCTTTTGCGGAGGATAAGGAATATCGGAATATACGGCGGAGAATGGAAGGGATCGTCCGATACAGGCCGTATAAGCGGACCATAGCGGCCGGCATAGGGGCTGCCTCCGTGCTTTGCGCCATAGGAACAGCCGCATGGATCGGAAACGTTTCTTATGACAGGTCTAATGAGAACGACGTTGTTCTTACATATGGATATGACGGAGGGGAGGTTACGTTTTTCGATAACAGCGATGTTTTATATGAAATGATTTCTTATGACGATGATTATGTCTATGTGGACAGGAGAGCCTTTGAAAATTATTTGCGGGAAAAGGATGCATCGGGAGAAGTCTTTATTGTTTTTGGCGGTTTTTATAAGCTTCCGGGCTTTGTAGGGATGGGATATTCCTGCTGCTATGAACCGGGTTCGGAGAATGAGATCGTCAGGATTGCTTATGAAAAGCGGGAGGATGACTGGAGGATCGCATTGGTGAAGATGCTATAAATGAGGGAAATAATGTTTGGAATGGAGGCGTAATAACAAGCAAATTGGCGAAAATCAAAATATTTCAAAAAATAGTTGACTCTGCCAAAATATGTGATATAATAAATAAAGTGCATAGGGATACATACAATGGTCTATGTACAAAAATAGAATAAACCCACTCAGTCGAGTAGCTTGAAGGGACTGAAGGGAGGTCGGGTGTAAAATGTCAAACGTAATCGTAAAAGAAAACGAGACTTTGGATAGCGCTTTACGTCGTTTTAAAAGAAGCTGTGCAAAAGCTGGTATTCAGCAGGAAATTCGTAAGAGAGAACATTACGAGAAGCCAAGCGTAAAACGTAAAAAGAAATCTGAAGCAGCAAGAAAGCGTAAATATAATTAATTATGTGAATGTGAACGACGAATCCCTGATTAATCTGATCAGGGATTTTGTTATGGAGGGACATTATGTGGACAAAAGAGGTTTTGGGCACGGATGTTTATCATTTGGTTTCGGCATTTATTATTTATAGCATGTTGGGCTGGCTGGTGGAATCCATTTACATGTCGCTTTGCAACAGAAAGCTGACAAACCGCGGCTTCGCGAAAAGTCCGTTCTGTCCGATCTATGGATTCGGAGCCGTGATCGGCTATATGCTGCTTTGCCCTTTAAGAACCGATTTGCTGCGCCTGTATCTGACAGGAGCGGTGATGGCGACCATTTTTGAATTCCTCGTAGGAAAGCTGATGCTCCGCCTTTTCGGGGAAGTGTGGTGGGATTATAATGATAAACCCTGCAATTATAAAGGGATTGTATGTTTGGAAAGTACGGTGGCCTGGGGATTTTATGCGGTGATCATTATTGTCTTTCTTCATTCAAAGGTAATGGCGTTTATCGACAGATGGAGTTTTTCCATGGGGAGCAAGCTGTGCATCATGATTCTTGCAATAGTGACGGTAGATTATGTGATTCAGTTGATGCATGCTTTCCATATCGACATAAAGCAGCAGAAGGAAAGACTGGTGGATTGGTATCATGATTTATAGACAAAAAACGGTTCTAATGGGAACCGTTTTTTTATATTTATAGTAGTAGAACACCTGACGGGAGTGTGTAATGTGAAGAGATTGGTGAGAACTACTATATGCTATATGTTCAGCGTCTGGCTGATATTGACCTCCGTTCTATGCGTACAGGCGGCGCCGGATGTGTCTGCCCCTTCCTACATATTAATGGAAACTTCTACGGGGCAGATCATTTGCGAACAGGAGGCGGATGTGAGGCGGAGTCCGGCGAGCATAACGAAGATCATGACCCTGCTCCTTATTTTTGATCATTTGGATACCGGAAGGATCAAACTAGAGGATGAGGTAATTACAAGCGCCCATGCGAAATCCATGGGAGGTTCCCAGGTATTTTTGGAGGAAGGGGAAGTACAGACTTTAGAGACGATGATAAAGTGCATTGCGGTGGCGTCCGGCAATGATGCCTGTGTGGCTGTGGCGGAATATATTGCCGGAAGCGAGGAGGAATTTGTAAAACTGATGAACCAGAGGGCGGAAGAACTCCGTATGGATAATACGCATTTTGTGGATTGCTGCGGTTTGTCGGATTCCGATGAACATTATACGACGGCGCGCGACGTGGCGATTATGTCCAGAGAGCTGATCACGAAACATCCGGAGGTCTATGACTATACAAAGATCTGGATGGAGGATATTACCCATGTGACGAGGCAGGGTTCCACAACATTTACCCTGTCCAGCACCAATAAGCTTTTGAAACAGTACGAATGGACGACGGGATTGAAAACAGGTTCTACCAGCAAGGCAAAATATTGTTTATCCGCTACGGCAAGCAAGGACGGCATCGATTTGATTGCGGTGGTGATGGCGGCCCCTGACAATAAAGTGAGGTTCCAGGATGCAATGGCGCTTTTAAACTTCGGATTCAGCGTAAGCAATATTTATATCGATGAGAATAAGGAAGCGCTGCCGGCACAGCTTGTCAAAGGGGGCGTGGAGGATACGGTAAATCTGAGTTTTGCAGGGGAATTCCGGTATTTGGATACGAAAGGAAGCAATTTGAGCCAAATAGAGAAGACGATCACCTTGCCGGAGGAGATCATGGCTCCAGTGGAGGAAGGGCAGCCTGTCGGCGAGGCGGTTTATAAACTGGATGGACAGAGGATCGGCGGCGTATCGATCGTGGCGGCCAAGGGCGTTGATAAGGCCGGATATCGGGACTATGTCAGGAAAGTACTAAGGAATTTTCTTCTATAATTGAATATAGCTTTTATAAATAGGGAAAACGTGGTACACTAATGAACGGCCGGAGAATTTTCAATATCCGGCCGTTCATTGATGTTACAGGGTATAAAAGTTGCAGACAGGGAAAGGCATGGTTATTAAAATGCGGAGAAGAGGAATTGGGATGATAATTGCGGTATCGGGAACGGCGCTGGCCGGTCTGGCAGCGCTTATCGCATATGACAGCTCACGTTTTATCAGGAGGGAATACAGAATTGGTTCGGACAAGATCAGAAAGAAGGTAAAAATCCTGCTTTTGTCCGATCTCCATAATAAAAGTTATGGGCGTAATAATGAAAAACTTCTGACGGAAATAAGGAAAATAAATCCCGATCTGATTGTAGTGGCCGGCGATATGGTAACTGCCAATGAGAAAAAAACCCGTTTTGAAGTTCCGACAGCGCTGATGAAGCGCCTGGCGGAGCAGTATCCGGTGTATTACGGAATGGGAAACCACGAATACAGGATGAAGGTATACCGGAAGGCTTATGGGAATATGTTTGAAGAATATAAAAGCAGGCTGAAAGAGTACGGCATCCGTTTTTTGGAAAATGAGAGGGTTTATCTGCCGGAATATAATATGGAAATCTGCGGATTGGAAATAGAGCGGCGCTACTATAAAAGGCTTCGCAGGGAACCGATGGAGACAGGCTATATGGAAAGTCTGCTTGGAAAAGCCGGAAAAGAACGTTTTGAACTGCTGATCGGCCACAACCCGGATTATTTTAAACAATATGCCGGATGGGGGGCCGACCTGACCGTGTCCGGGCATGTGCATGGCGGCGTGATGCGGCTGCCCCTTCTCGGGGGAGTGATTTCCCCGGCCCTGCGGCTATTTCCCAAATATGACGGGGGGATGTTCGAAGAATATGGAAAACG
>Ga0137308_101068_pt1 | contig 31906 bp, 31 predicted proteins | sample Inofrocosms_June_FD_97181 | JGI IMG/M metagenome (GOLD analysis project Ga0137308, IMG submission 97181) | Mouse cecal microbial communities from Vienna, Austria - N-Acetylneuraminic and N-Acetylglucosamine D2O microcosms_June | ecosystem: Host-associated > Mammals > Digestive system > Large...
CACCGTTCATATACTTGAAATCCGGTGAAGCAAGCTGTACGCAGACACGTCCGATCTCAAGTTCCGCATCCCCATAATGTCCTGCCGGCGGCATCTTCACATTCTGCTTGAATGCCTCTGGATAAGCCTTCTCGAAGTTCTCCAACTGTGCGGTCCACGCCAGAGGACAGATGATATTCACATTAACACCGTCTTTCCCCCATTCTGTTGCGGCCACGCGTGTCAGTCCGCGGACGCCTTCCTTGGCCGCCGCATACGCACACTGCCCAAAGTTCCCGAAGAGCCCAGCCCCGGAAGCGAAGTTGATCACAGTTCCTTTGGTCTCTACAAGATGCGGATAGCAAGCCTTCATATAGTAGAACGTTGCATACAGCCCTGAGTAAAGCGCCAGGTCAAACTGCTCCGTAGTGTGATCTGCCAGCGTTACGCCGGAAGCGGAAGCCTGTGCATTGTTGATCAGCACATCGATCCGTCCGAATGTATCCATCGCCTGCTTCACAACATTGTTCACTACGGCTTCATTATCCGCTCCTGCCGACACGTCAGCCTGTACAGCCAGTACCTTGATCCCGTACAGCCTCTCCAGCTCTTCCTTAGCGTCTTCAAGCTTCTTCACATTACGCCCTGTAATCACAAGGTTCGCGCCTTCCTTCGCATATGCGGTAGCAATTCCGTAACCGATAGAACCGCACCTGCCGTCGCTTAAAACAGAACGTCCGCCTCCTGTAATAATCGCTGTCTTTCCTGTCAAAAATCCCATTCCAGCATTCTCCTCCTATCTATTATTTGTGAAAAATAAACATAAATTAAGAATATCACTTTTCAAAGAGGAAAACAACCGTAAATTTTATGATTAATTATATCAGACTCAAATATGTAATTAAAAGACAGCCGTTCTGGACGCATCCCTCAAGCCTTTGATCGAACCTGCGCCTAATTCTTCTTATTTAAGCTTATTGGGAGTCCCAAAAAAACAGACCAAAATATTTCACCCTATATTAACTTCCCTCGCCCTCCCATAAAACGTCGATAACGGCATACTGCAGAGTCTCGCCGCCTCTTTCCCCAGAATCTCGCCGCTTTTCCACTGATAACAAACCTGTTCAAAATTATCCGGCAGATCACGTTTCGGCCTTCCGAACTGCACTCCTCGCATCTTCGCCGCCTCGATTCCTTCCTTCTGTCTCTCCCTGATATTCTTCCGCTCATTTTCTGCTACAAACGATAAGACTTGTAAAACGACATCGCTTAGAAATGTTCCCATCAGATCCTTCCCTCTCCTGGTATCCAGAAGCTCCATATCAAGGACTACAATGTCGACTTTCTTCTCTTTAGTCAGAAATCTCCATTGCTCCAGTATCTCCTCATAATTTCGCCCCAACCGGTCGATGCTCTTCACAAAGATCACATCGTCTTCTCTTAGTCTTCTGACCATCCGATTATACATCGGACGTTTAAAATCCTTACCAGACTGTTTATCCATATAGATGTTCTCTTCCGGCACCTCATTCTCACTCATTGCCTTCATCTGCCGTGCCTCATTCTGCTCTCTGGTACTTACACGCACATATCCGTATATCATTCGTTTCGACCTCCTCTTTGGTGTGCAGTATTTATTTCCTGCTAGAAAATAAATCTATGGCGATATCGTGCACATATCGCTTTCAAGATTATTTTAATCTGACACACTCAAAGAACAAAGATGTTGAATTCTGACACACTATATTTTTCTAATCACAGCCGCCTGCTCAGCCACCACACCAGTTCGGCTGGTGGTCTGAGATTGCCCCTCTCTTTGGGTCAATCGACACATACATGCGCGGATGATAGGGTAGTTGAGATTTATTCTCTTCTACCCTATTTTTCGATTTGTCTTAGATTTTCTTACAATTTTTATTTTTTAGCAATTATCATTATGTTTAAGTCAAAGACCCCGTTGCAAGCAACGGGGCATCAAATTTGTAGCGCTGCAGAGCAGTTGACCCTCGCGGCAATCGCCAAATGTGCATGCAAGCATGCCCGCTTGGCTTGTTGCTCGCGGAAATAAAAAAAGTACTTAGATAAATACACAAATAATATTTATCTAAATACTTTTTTAATTTAATTACACTCTCGGCTATGCCACTCTTTCATAGAGTGTTTTTAAAGCGACAGACGGGGTTCGAACCCGCGACCCCGACCTTGGCAAGGTCGTACTCTACCAACTGAGCCACTGTCGCATCTCTTATGTGTTCCTCGGAACAATAATTATATTACTACAACTTCCTTAATATGTCAACAGTTTTTTTTAATTTTTTTTTAAATATTTTCAATCCATTTTGTCATTGCATTAACCGCGGAATTCTCAGCATCGATTCTCTGTAACTGTGCCCTTCCATTCAAATTAATGCAATGACAACTCTCATTCTACACCAGGCCTCTACTCTTCCCCGCTCACGACCGCAAGCCCCAGTTCTTCCAATTGCTTCGGATCTACAGCCGTCGGCGCCTCTGTCATCAGATCGGAGGCGTCCTTCACCTTCGGGAAGGCGATCACGTCACGGATACTCTCCTCCTTCGCCATCAGCATCACCAGTCTGTCCAATCCATATGCAAGCCCTGCATGCGGCGGCACCCCATATTTGAATGCCGTCAGGAGGAATCCGAACTGCTCGTTAGCCTGCTCCTGCGTGAACCCAAGCACCTCGAACATCTTATTCTGAATCTCAGGGTTGAAAATTCTGACGCTTCCCCCTCCGATCTCATTTCCATTCAGCACAATATCATAAGCCTTCGCACGTACTCTGCCCGGATCACTGTCGATATATTCCAGATCTTCCTCCATCGGCATGGTAAACGGATGATGCATCGCCGTATAGCGGTTCTGTTCTTCACTCCACTCAAACAGCGGGAACTCTGTCACCCACAAAAACTTATACTCGTTCTTATCAAGCAGCTCCATCTGGCGGGCAAGCTCCAGACGAAGCGCACCTAAGACATCCCACACGACCTTGTTCTTATCCGCCGCAAAGAGCAGAAGATCGCCCTTCTCCCCTTCCATCGCGGCAACCAGCGCAGACATCTCCTCATCCTTCATGAACTTCGCAAAGGAAGACTTAAGCGAACCGTCCTCCTGAACCACGATATATGCAAGGCCTTTCGCGCCGTAATCCTTGGCGAAGGACACCAGCTTATCAATCTTCTTACGCGGCATGCCGCCTTGGCCTTTGGCATTGATTCCCCTGACAGAACCGCCGTTTTCTACCGCGCCTTTAAATACAGCGAACTCGCAGTCCCTCACCGTATCCGTCACGTCATGAAGCTCCATACCAAAACGGATATCCGGCTTATCGGAACCATAGCGGTCCATCGCCTCCTGCCAAGTCATCCGCGGGATCGGAAGTTCAATATCAAGGCCCAGTACCTCTTCAAAGAGCTTTGCCAAAAGCCGTTCATTCACCTCAATCACGTCGTCCACATCCACGAAGGACAATTCCATATCGATCTGGGTAAATTCAGCCTGACGGTCAGCCCTTAAGTCCTCGTCGCGAAAGCACTTTGCGATCTGGAAATACCGGTCATAGCCGGAGCACATCAAGAGCTGCTTGAACAACTGCGGCGACTGCGGCAGCGCATAGAAATGCCCCTGATGGATACGGCTTGGCACCAGATAATCCCTTGCCCCTTCCGGCGTGCTCCCGATCAGAATCGGGGTCTCGATCTCGAAGAATCCCTCGTCCGACAGAAATTGACGTGTCAGGGTCGCTACCTTGCTTCGCATCATCAGATTCCTCTGAAGATCCGGCCTTCGAAGGTCCAGATACCGGTATTTTAAGCGCACCTCTTCCTTCGTCCTGGAATTCTCCTCAATCGGGAAGGGAGGCGTCTCCGATTCCGAGAGAATCCGAAGCTGCTCCGGGATGATCTCGATTTCACCCGTCGCCAGGTTCTCGTTCACCGCACCGGAACGCTTCTCCACCTTACCCACGACTGCAACTACGAATTCCGCGCGGAGCCTGGCTGCCTTCTCGATCAGCTCTGCTTCCGACTTACCCTCCTCGAACACTACCTGGATAATCCCGGAACGGTCCCTCACATCTACGAATACTAATCCGCCCTTATTCCTGTTCTTCTGTACCCAGCCCATAATGGTCACTGTCTCGCCTGCATTAGCCGCGGACAGTTCTGCACATCTGTGGGTTCTCTTTAATCCCTGCATTGACTCTGCCATATCGTTCCTCTCCTTTTGCAAATATATTTTATCTCCAATAATCTTATCCCAATACAATCAACTTATTAGATGCTTTCCCAGGAATCCGCATAACAGTCGATGATCTCCTCATACCCTTCTTCCGTCAACTGCTCCTTCTGGAATTTCTTATTCTTCTTCATATTCACGATCAACACCTGACGGCCCGCTTCGCGGTCTGCCTTCGCAAGTGCCAATACCTTAAGAATCCCCTCTCTGGGTATCTTCTTATCCAACAGATAAGCCTTCCTGCCGCCTTGCTTCGGAACCTGGTATCCATTTTCCAGCAAAAGCATGACAATTCTCTCGAATCCGATAGAGAACCCGCATGACGGAGTATCCTGTCCGGTGAATTTCCCAATCATCTTATCATAACGGCCGCCTCCTGCGACAGATCCGCCGAAATCATCCATCCGCACTTCAAATATCGTTCCGGTATAATAAGACTGCCCCCTCACCAGCGTCGGGTCGAAGCAGATCTTGAACTCACAGTCCTTCGCCTCTTCCACGCTTGAAATGATCGTCTCCATACCGTCCGCCGTCTCTGTACGCAGACAATCTCCAAGCTTCTCTTTCAGATAACGGATCCCCTCTATATCAGGCGCCGTCTCTTCAAAAAGCTTCAGATAAGCGTCTACATTCTCCCTGTCATATCCCATTTCCTCAAGCTCAGAAGCCACGCCTTCGGCGCCGATCTTGTCCATCTTATCCAGGATAATGAACACCTCATCATAGTCTTCCTCTTTGAAACCGCTGTATGCCGCCATCGCCTTTAAGATATTGCGGTCATTGATACACACGGTAAAATTCTGAAAATCCAGCCTGCCAAGCATTGCCGTCGTCGCCAGTATCAGCTCGATCTCCGCCAGATTGGACGTTTCTCCCAGAATATCGATGTCACACTGCATAAACTGACGGAAGCGTCCTTTCTGCGGACGGTCGGCACGCCACACATTGCCGATCTGCAGCGCCTTGAACGGGGACGGCAGCTCATTGGCATGATTAGAGTAATATCTGGCAAGCGGAACCGTCAGATCATAACGAAGTCCTCCGTCCACCAGATCCTCCTCTCCCTTCGCAGTCTCAATCTTAAGCTTCTCTCCGCGCTTCAAAATCTTAAAAATCAGCTTCTCATTATCTCCTCCCTGCTTACTGCACAGGTTCTCAATATGCTCCACACACGGTGTCTCCATAGACAGGAACCCGTAAGTCTTATAGGTATCCTTGATCAACTGGATCACATAATCCCGGATCTCCATCTCCCGGGGCATCATATCCTTCATACCGGTGACCGGTTTCTTCTTTAACGCCATAGCCATTCTCCTTTTCTTGCTGTCATCTCATCGATACGGGCGATATACGCATCGATTGCTTTCACATTCTCTATCCTCATCAGATATGTCATCTTCTTCTTTTTACTGCCCGGCATGGGAACCGGTTCTTTCAATACGATCTTGGTAGTCGCGCCGGCTCCGCAAGCTATGATCGACTGCTTCTCCTCCATAATCAGTATATTGTATATTCCTGCTTTGTCAACCTTCGCATAACCGACATTCTCGAAATTCCCCGCAATATTCTTCTGGCGGTACAGGTAATAGGGATACATCCTCATCTGCTCGGCCGCACCTGCCGCGGCCTGTATCATCCCCTCCAGAGTCTGTGACACCTCTGCCGGATCTGAAGCAAGATCCGCAAGCTCCATCTTCGCCGCTCTCTTGATCGCCAGGGAATGCACGGTGATGCTGTCCGGCGCAAGCGATCTGATCTGCCTTAAAGTATCTTCCATATCGGCGATACTCTCTCCGGGAAGTCCGGCGATCAGATCCATATTGATATTATCAAAACCAATCTCGCGGGCCAGCCTATATGCATCCACGATCTCTTCTGCCCTGTGCCTCCGCCCGATCACATCAAGCGTCTTCTGCCGCATGCTCTGCGGGTTAATAGAGATCCGCGTCACCTTATGATTCTTCAGCACCCGAAGCTTCTCTTCGGTGATGCTGTCCGGCCGTCCTGCTTCTACCGTATACTCTAACAGATGTTCTCTTGGAAAATGTTCGTCTATACAGGACAAAAGACCCTCTAGCTGCCCGGCTGTCAATGTAGTCGGTGTACCGCCGCCGATATAGATTGTATTCAGTTTCCTGCCCTTCGACTGTCTGGCAATGAATACAAGTTCTTTCTTTAACGCCCCCAGATAATCCTCTACCCTGTCCGCCCACTCATTAAGCGCACCGGAGCTGAAAGAACAATAGGTACACACCGACGGACAGAAGGGGATCCCCACATAGAGGCTGTAGCCTTCTTCATAATCAAGCTTCCCAAGCAAAGCCTGTTCCCACCTGGCGATCTCCCAGGAAAGCCTGGCTTTCCTCTCGCTCACCTTACACTCTTCCTGGAACCAGGGGACAAAACGCTCCGCCTCCCAGCCTTCCTCGGCCTTTTGCATAGCGATCTTCGTTGGCCTAACACCGGTCAGTATCCCCCAGTCAAGAGAACGCCCCGTAAGCTTTTCAAGTTCGTGATACAGGCAGATGTCTATCCCATATTTTAGTTCTTTTACCTTAGCCGGGTCTCCTTCCGCATTCTGCTGCGAGATTCCCTCCGTCCGTTCTCTAAGAATACTTTCCACCTGTTCCCTGCCAATCAGGATCCTCTCTCCTTTGGCTGTCTCTACTTCTATATAACAAGAGGCCTCCTCCTCCATCCTACTGATGATTTCCTCAGATGGGAAAAAGGCCTTCACAATATGATACACATTATACGTATATGCTTCGCTCTTACATATTACACGAATCATTTCTCACTCCAAAATTCTAAAGAAATGGATTATTCACCCTCTCATGTCCGATCGCAGTCTCCCCCATATGTCCCGGATATACGCGGGTCTCATCCGGAAGCGTCATAAGCTTCTCCTGTATGGAACGTATCAGCGCCGAAGTGCTGCTTCCCGGGAAATCCGTCCGTCCAACCGAGTTCGCGAACAGAGTATCCCCGCTGAACAACACGCCTTCAGACCTCACATAATAACAGCATCCTCCTGGCGTATGCCCCGGCGTATGGAACACTTCAAAATCATAACCGGCATAAGACAGCACCTGTCCGTCCTGAATGAACCCAGCATCTGCAAATGTATATCCCTTCGTATAGGTGGAGGACTGATTGAGCTTCGGATCCACCATCAGCTCCTTATCGTCCTCATGTACATACACCGGAACATCGTATTCCTTCAGGAATCCGTCGATTCCCATGATATGGTCAAAATGTCCGTGGGTCAAAAGGATCGCCTCAACCTTAAGCCCCTCTGCCTTCAAATGTCCCATAAGAGAAGACGGACTGGCAGCCGGATCGATCACCACCGTCTGTTTCGTCTCTTCATTGATCGCCAGATAACAATTCGTACTGATGATCCCCGTTACAAATCTTTCTACTTTCATCCTATAATTAACCTGTCGTCCTTTCTATATCAATTACATCCTCAAGCTGAAGAAGCTTATTCACAATCCAGTCAAGCTCATCTCTTCCATGTACGATAAACCCTGTGTCTATGGTGGCTGTCCCCTGCTTCTTGCTGGTACGCACATTCATAGACTTCACATCCACATTCGCTTCTGTGAAGATCCTGGACATATCCATCAGAAGTCCCCTTCTGTCGTAGGCGTACATCTTGATCTCAGCCAAATACTGTCCTCCGGCTTTCTCCGCCACGTCGCTCTCCCACTCTGCATCGATCAGACGCGCTCGCTCAGCCTCCGTCAGATGAATCATATTTACACAATCAGTACGGTGAATAGACAGGCCTCTTCCTCGCGTCACGAAACCGACAATCTCATCTCCCGGCACCGGATTACAACATCTTGAGAATCTCACTGCCACATCGTCGATCCCCTTCACTAAGATTCCGCTCTTTGACTTGGCTATATGGACCTTGTTCTTCGCCGCCTCCGCAACCTTCTCAAGGACTCCTTCGTCCGTAAGCTCCTGCTTGTGCTCCTTGCTGTACTCCTCCACCAGCCGGTTGACCACCTGACCTTCCTTCAGGCCTCCGTGCCCGATCGCCGCAAGAACAGATTCCCAGTCCTTGAAGCCGTATTTCTTCTGCACGATCTCCTGATATTTGGAGACCATGATATTACTTGGAACAATGGATTTGGCTTTGCAGTAGGACGCGATCAGTTCCTTTCCTTTGACGATATTCTCCTCTTTGAATTCACGCTTGAACCACTGGTTGATCTTGTTCTTCGCCTGAGTGCTCTTGACAATGCCAAGCCAGTCTCGGCTTGGTCCCTTGGAATTCTGGGACGTCAATATCTCGATCCTGTCCCCGTTCTGTATCTTATAATCTATGTTGACAAGCTTGCCGTTCACCCTTGCCCCGACCATCTTGTTGCCCACCGCACTGTGGATGATATAGGCGAAATCAATCGGCGTAGAACCGTTGGGCAGATTCTTCACATCTCCCTGGGGCGTAAAACAATATACATCCTCAGCGAACAGATCCAGATCACCCTTGATCAGGTTCATGAACTCCCGGTTATCCGACATATCTCTCTGCCATTCCAGAATCTGACGAAGCCAGCTTAGCTTCTCTTCTTCCTGGGCCTTCACATTCTTCTTGCCGTCGTTGGATTCTTTGTATTTCCAATGGGCGGCGATTCCATACTCAGCTGTCTTATGCATCTCCTCCGTGCGGATCTGAATCTCAAAAGGCTGCCCCACGGAACTCATCAGCGTCGTATGAAGAGACTGATACATATTCGGCTTGGGCATGGCAATATAATCCTTGAAACGTCCCGGAATAGGAGTATACAACTCATGGATCACTCCAAGGGCGGCATAGCAGTCCCGCACAGATTCCACAATGATCCGCACCGCAAACAGATCGTAGATCTGGTCTACCGTCTTATCCTGGTTCACCATCTTCTTATAGATACTGAAGAAATGCTTCACCCGGCCGCTGACCTCAGCCTTGATATTAGAATTCTTCATATGATCAGACACTTCATTCACAATCTGCTCTACGAATTCTTCCCGCTCTGTCTTCCTGGTATTGATCTGATCTACGAGATCAAAGAACACCTCCGGCTGAGAATACTTAAGCGCCAGGTCATCAAGCTCTGTCTTAATCTTGGAGATGCCAAGACGCTGAGCGATGGGTGCATAGATATCCATCGTCTCTTTCGCCTTCTCCTTCTGCTTCACCGGCTTCATGAACTGCAGCGTCCTTAAGTTATGAAGCCGGTCGGCAAGTTTGATAATGATAACACGGATATCCTTCGCCATGGCAAGGAACATCTTCCTTAGATTCTCCGCTTGGACATCTAATTTGTCCGAAGAGTAAGAAAGCCTCCCTAACTTCGTGACACCGTCCACCAGAAGAGCCACCTCATCCCCAAACTGCTCTCTGATATCCTCCTCACTGATCTCCGTATCCTCTACCACATCGTGAAGCATCCCTGCCGCGATCGTCTCCTTATCCATCTCCAGATCCGCCAGTATGATGGCAACCCAGAGGGGATGGATGATATACGGCTCCCCTGACTTCCGGCACTGGTTCCCGTGAGCTTCGGCAGCCAGACGGTATGCCTTCTCTATCAATGACACATCCGTAGATGGGTGGTACTTGCGTATACGGGCGATCAGCATACCATACAGGCGGTCCGGTTCTTCATAATCCCCCGGCGCCTTGACCGCATGACCGTCTACGATCTCCAGCCCTTTCGCATGATCGACCATGATCGAATCAGCCGCGATCCTGTCATCAATTGCTTCATAAGTTGTTGTTCCTGACATGCTCGTGCCCCCCTCCCTCTATCATTCTTTCTCTCTTGCGAACATCACAATCAGCTCTTTCCTGAAATGTACAATGCCTGCTTCTGTCTTACTTCCCAGGATACACAATCACAGATTCCACATTGTATCCCGCAAGCTTCTCTCTTCCCTTAAGCCCTGCAAGTTCCATCAGGAAGACCGTCTTCACGACCTTTCCCCCAAGACCTTCGATCAGCTTGACAATCGCTTCGTTCGTTCCGCCTGTTGCGATCAAATCATCGATAATGACCACCCGCTGTCCCGGTCTGATAGCATCCTTGTGGATCTCCAGCTCTGCCGTGCCATATTCCAGTTCATACTGAATGGAAGCCGTCTCTCTTGGCAGCTTTCCCTTCTTACGGATCGGTATAAATGGCTTGTGCAGATTGTAGGCAATCGGAACGCCAAAGATAAACCCCCTGGACTCCGGCCCTGCAATCAGGTCAAACTCCACACCTTTAAGCTTCTCCTGCATCAGATCTATCGCAAGCGCCAGTCCTTCGGCATCCTGCAGTACACTGGTCACATCCCTGAATATAATTCCCGGTTCCGGAAAATCTGGTATACTTACGACGTACTCTTCTATTGGCTTCATAACGTTCCTCACTCCTATTTTTCATTCTTTTTCAATACTTTCATTAGTATAGCATTAGTTTCCCGGTTTTTCAACATTTTCTAACGGTACAGCTGCAATCTTACCCTGTTACTTATAGTGCGTAATGGTAATCTGAGGGGTGACCCGCCCCATATATTCGTTAAGCCCCGGATAATATGTGACAGACAGCGTCATCCGCGTACTCCGCCCCATAAGCATCCTTTCCACCGCTTGTTTCCCGTACCGCTTCGCAAGCGTCCCAAGCAATTCATCTGCGTACTTAAAATATAGGGCGTCTATCGCCGTCTGGGATGCATCCTTAAGCCTAAGCTTCAGCGTATCGCGGTTCTTTCCAAGAACTCTGCCGCTTAAGACTTCTGCACTTCGAACCGCGAACACCGGCTTGGTATTCCCTTTACCGAACGGCTCTATCAACGAAAGTTCCTGGATAAACCTCTCCGTCACACATGAGAAGGGAAGCTCCATATCGATCGACACCTTCTCTGTCAGTTCCTCCTCGCTCAAGCTGCAGTTCTCATTGATCCTGCGGCGGAATTCTTCCAGATTCTCTTTCTCTAAGGACAGTCCCGCCGCAAGTCTGTGACCGCCGAATTTCGTAAACAGCTCCTTGCACTTACTGAGTTCCTCGTACATATGATATGCGTCGATAGACCGTCCGGAACCCTTGATCCCTTCTTCCGCATCCGTCAGCACGAATACCGGCTTGTAGAAGCTCTCCCGGATCCTTCCGGCAACGATCCCCGCCAGACTTTCATGGCATGAGGGCAGATAGATCACCAGCACCTTTTCGTTCTTAAGCCCGCCGTTCTCCACCTGCTCCTTCGCCTGGGCGACCGCCTCTTCCGTCAGGTCTTTCCTGCTGTCATTCAGAGCTTTCAAATCTCCCGCAAGCCGATCTGCATCCTTAAGATCCTTCGCCCGAAGAAGTTCAAGCGCTCTTTTTGCCGTATCCAGCCTTCCGCTGGCGTTCAGGCACGGCCCCAGGATAAACCCGATATGATACGCCCGAATCTGAGCCTTATCAAGCTTCGTACATTCTATCAGGGCCTTAAGTCCCTGATTCTGTGTCGATTCAAGCATTCTTAAGCCTTCCTTTACGAAGATACGGTTCTCATCCTCCAGATCCATCACATCTCCCACTGTAGCGATCGCAACATTTTCAACCAGATGCTTCAGCGCTTCAATGTCTCTCCCCATTGCCTTACAGAGCGCCTCCACAAGCTTATACGCAACCGCCGCCCCGCACAGCCCCTTGAAGGGATACGCACAGCCCGGCTGCTTAGGGTCGATCACCGCGTCCGCCGCCGGAAGAAGATAATGCCTCTCCTCTTCCTCCTCATCATAGGGGACCTCGTGATGATCCGTCACAACCACCGTCATCCCCAGGCTCTTCCCATAGGCAATCTCTTTGGCCGCCGCAATCCCGTTATCGCAGGTAATGATCGTATCGATCCCCTCCCGGTACGCCCGCTCGATCAGGTTCACATTCAAACCATAACCATCCGCGATCCTATCCGGAATATCCATATCCACATCCCCGCCAAGCATCTCCAGGCCCTCCATTAATATGTAGGTCGCATTCACCCCATCGATGTCATAATCTCCGATCACGCGTATCTTCTGCCGTCCCTCTATCTTCTCCTTCAAGATCCCGATTGCCTGATCCATCCCTTTCAACAGCTTACCGTCATAGAGATCTGCAAGCGTTCCGTTCAGATACCTGTCAACCGCATTCTCCCCAATTACCTCCCGATTCCTGATCAGACAGGCAAGCCTGGGACTAATTCCAAACCGCTTGCCGATCGCTTCAAAGTCTGCACCCTTCCTTAATAATACCCACCGTTCCATGTTATATTCTCCTATATCAAAAAGCAGCCATGTCATACTCCTACAACAATGGCTGCTCTATTATTATTTCTTCTTTACGATCTTCGTCCGCATCACATACCACAGAGCACCCGTGATACATACGGAAGAATATGCTCCGCAGATAACTCCCATCATCAGAGGCGCTGCGAACTCACGGATAGAGCTTACACCCATGATAAAGAGGATCGTAACCATCACAAACGTCGTCAGCGAAGTATAGATACTTCTGGTGAGCGTCTGTGTGATACTCTTGTTCACCACATTCATAAGATCCGTCTTCTTCGTCTGATAGTGCAGCTCTTCACGGATACGGTCAAATATTACGATAGTCGCATTGATCGAATATCCGACGATCGTTAGCATACATGCAATGAATGTATTGCCCACTGAGATGCGTGCGATCGCGTAGAAGCCGATAACTACCAGCACGTCATGCAGCAGCGCGAGGATCGCACTGGCCGCGAAACGGATATCCTTGAACCTGAACCAGATATACAGCAGCATACAGATAGTTGAGATAATCACCGCAACAACCGCATCCTGACGCATCTCGTTACTTACGGTAGAACTGATATTCTCGGCCGTGATCAGAGAGTCATCTACCTTAAACTCATCCACCATCGCCTGGTTCAGAGCTTCACGCTGCTTAAGATCCAACGTTATTGTCTTGATAATGATCTGGTTGGTTCCCGCAACTTTCTGAGTCTGTACGTTATTGTCACCTGTCACATCTTCAACTACAGGAACGATCTTCTCGTCGATTTCTTCTATAGAATAATCCTCCTTGAAGGTTACATTCGTAGATGTACCGCCCTCAAACTCCAGACTGTACGCGAATGCCCCCTTTCCTCCTGAGGAATTGATTCCCATTGCGGCCAATCCCGCAACGATCAATACTGCTGAGATAATGAAGAACACCTTCCTCTTCTCGACGAAGGCAATCGGCTCTCTCTCCTTCCTTGGGCGGTAATAAAGACTTTCCTTACGTAAGCCTACCGCATAGAAGGCAAATACGATCAATCTTGTAACCACAAGGGCTGTAAACATAGACACAATAATACCGATCGCCAATGTCTGGGCGAATCCCTTAACCGGACCGGACCCTCTGAACCACAATACCGCCGCCGCGATCAGAGTCGTCACATTACCGTCCACAATCGCCGACATAGCCTTCTGGAAACCTGTCTTCAGAGAATTCTTCACACTCTTTCCGCGTGTCATCTCCTCGCGCACACGGGCAAATATAATAACATTCGCATCCACCGCCATACCAATGCCAAGGATAATACCGGCGATTCCGGGCAGCGTCAGTGTAATGTTGAATGCATTCAAGATCACCAGTACCAGCTCTATATAGATCAGAAGAGCCAGGCCTGATGCAAGTCCCGGAAGATAATATACGAAGATCATAAAGATAATGATCAATGCCAGACCAATCGCACCTGCCTTCAAACTGGTACTGATGGCCTGCTCTCCAAGCTGGGCGCCCACTACATTGGAACGCAGTTCTTCAAGTTCCAGCTTCAATCCGCCGATTCGGATGGTGGAAGCCAGATTATCTGCCGATTCATAGGTAAAATTCCCTGAAATATATGCCAGTCCGTCCGGAATCTCAGACTGTACGATCGGGCTGCTGATCTCTGCGCCGTCATAGATAATGCTGATCGGCTTATTGATATTCTCCCTGGTAGCCTTGGCAAACTTCTCTTTTCCATCCTCATTCAGGCTCAGTTCAATACTGTACTCACGATTCCCCATCTTATCCTCGCCGGCTTTCGCGGTTGCAGTCTGCACATCCGCACCGGTGATCACCGTCTCGCCGTCCTCGGTCTTGAATTCCAGAGAACCTGGCTTACCAAGTTCATCCAAGATCTCGTTGGCATCCGTAACACCCGGGATCTCAATATTGATCCTGTCGTCTCCTTCCTGGTAGACACTGGACTCTGTACTGTACTGCTCCACACGTCTCTGAAGCTTATAGATAGTGTCGCTCATCTCCTCATCCGACGGATTCTTATCCTTTACCTGGTACGTGATACTGACACCGCCTGCAAGATCAAGGCCAAGCTTGATATTCTTCATCGCGCCGGTCCCGGTCTTGCCAAACCCGACGATCACCGTGAAGCCCATCAACGCAATCAGCGCCACTGTCAGCACCAGGCTGATGATACCTTTGTTCTTCTTCATGATTGATTAACTTCCTTTCTACATCCTTAAGTATTCCCGGAAAATCCTGCCATACCGATTTCCCCGAAGCGCTTCTTTTGTCTGCAGCTATTCTGCAAGCGCTGCTTTGATCATGATCGCGCATTCCACGCGCTTTCTTTGCATCTTGCATCCTATATCATAGGTGTCATGGATCGTACCGTGGAAATGATACGCATTCGCCATACAGCCTCCGCTGCAGTAGAATTTCGCGAAACAATCCCTGCATTTCTCCTTCGAATATACATTGCAGCTTCGGAAATCATCTGCAATCTCCGGCTTTATGATACCGTCTTCCACATTTCCCATCAGGAATTCTTCCTGTCCTACAAACTGATGACACGGATACAAATCCCCCCATGGCGTCACTGCCAGATACTCCGTTCCCGAACCGCACCCCGACAATCTCTTCGCCACACAAGGTCCACCGTCTAAGTCTATCATAAAATGAAAGAATTGAAAACCTTTTCCTTCTTTTTCCCGCTGAATCATAACACGGGCAAGCTTATCATACTCTTCCATAATCTTAGGAAGGTCTTCTTCGCGGATGGCATAAGGGTCGCTTGCATCCCCCACCACCGGTTCTATAGACATCTGTGTAAAGCCCAGATCGGCAAAATGCAGAATATCTTCTGAGAAATCCAGATTCTCTCTGGTAAATGTCCCCCGGATGTAATATTTCTCCTGATTACGGCTATCGGCAAGCTTCTGAAACTTCGGAACGATCAGATCGTAGCTTCCCTTCCCATTACGGAACGGACGCATGTGATCGTTGACCTCGCGGCGCCCGTCCAGGCTTAAGACAACATTATCCATCTCCTGGTTGATGAATTCCTGTATCTCATCATTCAGCAATACGCCGTTGGTCGTCACCGTGAACCGGAAATGCTTGTCATGGAGCTTCTCCTGCTGCCTTCCGTAAGCCACAAGGTCCTTCACCACCTGCCAGTTCATGAGCGGTTCCCCGCCGAAGAAATCCACCTCCAGGTTCCGTCGGCTTCCGGAATTGGCAATCAGGAAATCAAGCGCCTTCTTTCCCACTTCAAAGCTCATCATTGCACGCCTGCCGTGATACTCCCCTTCTTCTGCAAAGCAATATCTGCAGGCAAGGTTACAGTCATGGGCAATATGGAGACAGAGCGCTTTCACCACCGTCTTGCACTTCTTCACCTCGCTGATCATGCTCTCATATGTATCTTCTACAAACAATTGCCCTGCCTCTGTAAGCTCTGTCACGTCTGCCAGGGCATCCTTAATATCGTCCTCGCCGTAGCTGCCGCCAAGCTTCTGCACCAGTTCTTCTAAGACTTCCGGATCCCGAAGCTCCGCCGCCGCTGGTTCCTTCACGCCCCCGGACAGCGCGGCGATCACGTCGTAACACAGCTCGTCCACCACATGGACCGCGCCGCTCACCACATCCAGAACGATATTGTATCCATTATTCTGATACTGATGAATCAAGGTTATGTACCCCTTTCATTGGAATGTCAAACGACAAGAAACAGCGACCAAAAGACCGCTGTCTCAAGCTTCTCTATAAATCTGATTATTTCTTCTGTTCGCAGGTCTGATTCCCTACCGTGCAGGATGTCTTGCATGCTGACTGGCAAGACGTCTGACACTCACCGCATCCGCCCTTCTTCAGGCTGTTATTCATGGTCTGTGTATTTAATGTCTTTACATGCTTCATGGTCATGTTCCTCCTTATCTTTGCTTAACTTCTGTTATTATAGCATCACATCTGCATTTTCGCAATAACTTTATGTCTTTGATTTACGATAGCATTCCGCCAGCCATCCCTCCGCCTGCGCATAAGACCATTGTGGTGATCAGGTTCGCTGCATCCCCGTTCAGGGTGCGGTATACTCCCAGCGTAATCAGAAGAAGCAGTCCAAAGTACCCGATTCCAAGCCCCAGCCCCCACAGGTATCTTCTCACCCTGGCGAACTTACCGATGATAATGCCGCCGATCAGAGTCGCCATAATATAGATTGCGATGATGGCAGCGGACACCGCCTTCTCGTTTAATTCAAACTTATACAGCGCCACTGCCAGAAGCAGCAGAAGAATCCCTGTGATGACATAAGAAGCCAGAAGTGATTTCAATATCCACATGACCCATGAATCTCTCTTAAGCTTCCTTTCCATTTCCGTCCCTCCCTTGCATATAAACTTCGTATATCCCTACACCCGCAGTATAATGATATACGAGTTCTCTACCACAAGATATGACGGAACCTTCATGTTTATTCTATTTATTCTTCTATTGCTCCATCTGGCTTCCCAGGAATGCCGCCGCACAGGCGGCCATCTTCTGCTCCAGCTCGCCGAGCTTCTTCTTAGCGTCGCGGGACAACAGGATTACTCCTCCGATCACATCTCCTTCGCAGAGGATCGGACTGATCACTTCGTGTTCATAATCCTCATCCTGTGTATCCACAATCGGAATATATGCCTTCTCCCCCGCTGATGCTGCAAGCTGCGTTCTGGCGCCTAAGTGCCGCTCCAACTGCCTGCTGATATATTTATCCTGAAGCTCCTTCTTCCCATTCCCCGCCGCAGCTATGACCTGGTCCATATCGCAGACACATACCAGGCATCCCACCGTCTGTGACAGGCTCTCCGCATACTGTCTGGCAAAGGTTGACAGCTCGCCGATGGGCGAATATTTCTTCAGGATGATCTCTCCTTCCCGGTCCGTGAATATCTCTAATGGATCCCCACTACTGATAACATTGACAGTAAAGAGTTTTTCGCCCTGATTGCGAGTTTTCAGGCGAAACTTCGTAGTGTCCGGACAGTTTTCCGCTTCCATCTTAAGTGTAGAACGAAAACCGTCTGCATTTAATATAACTTTACTGTCATTATTAAAATTTACAGGAATCCTCTCTTCCTGCAACCGTTCGGCGTGTAAAATAGCGTCTACATCCGCCTTCAGCTTTACGTCTATGTGGTCCTCGTACACCGTAATACGGTCTATGATAAGCTGCAGGTCCACTCTGTCCAGTTTCGGCTTATCTATGATGTCGTTGAATACATCAATCACCGTCCTTGCCAGACGATTGATCCGGATAATCTCATTGCGCTTGCCCGCGGTCAGATTAATCTGTGTCTGCAGGCCGCCGATCCGTAAAACAGTCTCATCCTCCAGCTCCGCATACGTTTCTTCGATAATCTCTACCTGACTGGCCGCCGACAGATCCGTCTCTGCCTTTGCTTCAAATCTGGCAATCTCCTTAATCTTTCTCTTCTTAATCGCTTTCAGTTCCTCTTTCGCATCACGCAGATGTCTTTCCAGAATAGATAATGTATTTTCATTCTCTTCTATCTCGGTAGCCTCATTCTTTATCGATGACTCCAACTTCTTTAGCATGTCACTGGAATTGTCCCTGACCTTCATCACATACTGCTTCAATATAGCGTCCAGCACATCTATCCGTGTATGATGTGAGGTACACCCCTTTAGACCTCGTTTGTGATAGGTTCCACAGGTATAAGCCGGCGCCAGATCCCCTCTGCTCATGGAAAACATCGGTGAACCGCAATCTCCGCAGAATAAAAATCCAGAATATACATTATCATATTTCTTGACTCCCCTGTAATGCGTAGTGGAACGCTGCTTTAGCAATTCCTGTGTAATAATCCATGTCCGGTTGTCAATAATCGGTTCATGATGATTCTCAAATACAAAGTTTTCCTCCGGATCTATCTTCACATCTGAGCCATTGATCTTCTTCCGTTTATACTTATGCTGCCTGAGTGTACCGATATAAAAGTCATTGGACAAAATCCCCTGCACAGTAACAATGCTCCACGCAGTATGAGTCTTCTTTCTCTTATACTCGTCTCCTCTGGCCTCTATCCGTTCTTTTTCTTTTGCCCTTGGTGTTGGGATATGCTGTTCCGTCAGATAATTTGAAATCCGCTTATATCCCCATCCTTCATTATATAAAGAGAATATCTTTCTGACAATTTCTGCTTCGTCAGGTTCCACGGCAATCTCCTGTCTCTTCATATTAGTAATGATATAGCCATACGGAACGACATTAATCCACTTTCCGTCTTCCTGGCGTCTGCGGATAACCGTTCTTACCTTCTTACTGGCATCTGTTACCGGCATCTCATTGATCAGAAACCGGAACTGTATCGCCATCCAGTCATCAAAGGTAGGATAATCAATGGAATCACCAATGCTGATAATCCGTACCCCGGCATCCCGCAGATCTTCCAACTCCACTAGTCCCTTACTGTTTCTTCTGGAAAAACGGCTGAAATCTTTGACGATCAAAATCTTCGTCTTGCCGGACATCAGGCGTTTCCTAAGCTTCTGATAATCTTCTCTCTGCTCAAACGTATACCCCGACCGGTCTCTATCCACATAAAAGCCCAGCTTACATTTAGGAAACTTTTTCTTAACAAATTCTTCTATAATCTTTTTCTGGTTCTCAATAGAAGTATTGTCCTTGTCAAGTTCCTCGTCAACAGAGATTCGGCAGTATCCGCTTACTTCTTCTTCAAGAAGCGCGTCCGCGATTTTCTCCATATATCTCTCCCTTTCATCTTTTCTATTTTTGTCTATTACAGATAACATTGTATCTTATTAAAAAGAGAAAAGCAAGCAAAATCAATAGTAAAATTTCCATATTCTACGAATTATTTTTCTTTATTCATCAATCATACTCCAGCAAATTGAAGCGAAATCATTTTCCAACCCAGATCTTGATGTCCTTATGTAATAAACAGGAACAGTTTCTTGGTTTTCTGTAATTATTCTCATTTTTTCTACTGCCCAAAATTTTATATGATCAAATATGTGAAAACAAAAAAAGCAGTGAATCATTTTCTGGTATAAAACCACATTCACTGCTTTACTAATAAATCTTACATTCACCTTAATCGTTTTTGTAGTATTTCCCTGTCACTGTCATTGATCTCAAGCACATTCATCGCCTGCTCTGCTCCTATCTTTAAATTCGTCATCATTTTTTTAATCGAATCAAGCAGACTATTCAATCTTACATTTTCCGCATATTTTTCCGCATATTTTTCCGCATAGCTTTCAGCATACTTTTCTACTGCTTCACACATAATCTTTCTACCTCCTTCTTCTTCCTTAAAATGTCTCATACCCTTCACCAATTCAGAATAATACATATCCTTTGAATCTTTGCACCCAAAATCATGCATCAACTTACCAATCGCATCTTCTCCTTTATAGCTGCCATTTACATATACAATATGAGAACCATCATTAAACGGAATGTCTATTTCTTCAAAATATCGGTTCACCGTATAAATCGGTATCCCATAACCGAATATATCTGTCTGTGTGATAAATATCATATACGAATCCCGAAGTTCCGAAAATTCCTGTCCCGCCTTCAGCATCCGGGAATCCATCATGCTGCTGTTAAATCTGGCACGGCGCACATGTGCACCCTCTGGTTTCCTTTGTACTTCAATATCATAGTACTTTTCTGTACTATCTTTGGCTAAAATATCCAAACGAATATCTCTTCCACCCACAACAGGATTTTGAAACTCCCGCTGTCCGACAACACTGATTACTGTAATATCGTCCCGTTTCAAGATAATCTTCAATAGGAGTTCCGTAGCAGGAATATTTTCATCAAAAACCATAGACATCAGATCATCATCAAACAAATTCATATCATCTATGATCTGCTCTATTGCTTTGGTATTTTGCTGCATTTCTTCTACTGACATCTGCTCACCGCCTTCATCATATACTCATTATACCCTCTATCTTATATACTTACAATCTTTTTTCTCCAATTCACGCAACGAATATCTACATTTTTTATGCGTCCATCCAATGATGGGCAACACTTTTTAATCACCCTTCGTTTGCCCTCAAATTTTTATTATGACTTAGCAATCCTTTCGTCTGTTCCAATAAATCTCTGCTGCCCGACTCAAAGACCACAAACTTATACTTTTTTGACTTATACTCTTTCATTAACGGCTGTAAACTTTCCCTGATCTGCTGGTTATCTTTTTCTTCATTCGTCAGCCACACACTGGCAAACCGAAACTGATCATTTACTTCTATTTTCATTACATTCCTCCTTCAGTTTATATCATTTCCTTTATCTGGAAAATCATTCAACTTTTCACAATCTGAACCCAAGCCATTTTTTCATTCAAGTATTCTTGTGTTCATGTAATAAGCAGGAATGATTTCTCTCTTTTCTGTAAATTATTTTTATTTTTTGCCACCTCTTCTGCCAGTCAACATTTACATAACTATGACTCAAAAAAGAACAAGCAGTCTGATCCGTCCTCTACCGGCATCTGAAATTCCTCTGCCACCTTCCTGTAAAATGCCTCCAGGTTCAGATTGGGATAAAACGCATCAATCGTCTTCTGCGTCACTTTCCCAATTCTTCTCTCCATTTGTTTTTCTCCTTTTTCACATATTCCTTAACAGGGCCCGCCTTCCGCACCGTGAAAGGCTCCTGCCGGGTACATCCATTGCTCCTTCACATAAACAGAATCCTTAGAAAATTCTCCTGTCATCAAGCTATGCAATGCCTCCCTGTCACCGCGATATACACAGGACTTTGCACTACCCACAAATGTATCTAGATCACAATTATTATCCAGTGTAAACCCAAGGATCTCTTCGTCTTGTTTCAGCATTCCATAGTCTTCCGGGTATAACTCCCGAATACCTGCAAACAGCGTCGGCGTAGAGAAGATGCACATGGCACAGCTGCAGCGGTTCCATCCGGCTCGGTAGCAGGGATGCGGGTTGACCTTATGCCTTTTTAAGACCTCCCAGACATCCTTTTCCGAGTAATCAATGACCGGGCGCCACTGGTGTACGATCCTGTGTGCCTTTGCTTCTGCATTCGTCCTGTGGATTTCCATCTCGTTGTATTTGCTCCGTCCTGCCGATTCCCCTCTGCGCTCTCCGGATACAATCAGCAGGCAGGTATCCTTTTTCGTTTTCTCTAAACTTGCCGTCACACTGTCCTGCACGGAAGCCTTCAGGCTGCCGCTGCACCAGCATCCCTGATGGGTTGTGCCCTTTGCCGGGAATTTTAGGCGCCTGCCGCCTGCCTTTTCCAAGTGCTCCAGGCTGTCCAAGTTCCGCAGCACCGTATCTGCCACCATGATCTTTAAATAGGCCGAGCACCACCGCTTACTTAAATCCCCGGTTTTCATAGGAAATTTCATGCGGTGCCCGAACTGCTCCAGCTGCTTTTCCATATCTTCTGCCGACTTTTCCTTCAGCTTAAGGCACTCTTTATATTTCTTTGACAAAGGGCACTGTATGACCTCCTGTGTATCCGGCTCCTGCCATTCAATTGGCTCGGACGCGCCGATCCGGTATAATTCTCCAAAGAAACCGTTTTTGCGCCAGGACACCCGTAGAGGTATCTGCTCTGCCTCTGAAAAAGCACGGATATAGCTGGAGGTACAGCGCCAGTCCATCCTTCTTGCCGGATGCCCGCCGTCAATATCATGATGCCAGAATTCAATCTTCTGTTTTGGCACTCCCAGTTCCAACAACTTATAGTAACAGGCGATACTGTCCTTCCCTCCTGAGATCAGCAGAATAACCAGATCATAGCTTTCCAACGGCAGTAATTCTTCCAGCAGGATTTTCTCCATATACTTTGAATCCCTGCGCCCCGGCACCCTCGGCCGGATTCTTTTTCCGGTTCCGTATACAGGAGTATCCGGCTTTCCATAAATGACCGGCGTATCCTTCGTGCAGTCGGCATCCCGGATAAAATCCGGCTGGAATAAGGCAAGCTGCCCGTTGGACTGCTGGAAATATACATCCTCTTTCTTCATATACATCCACCTCATTTCCGAAAAAACTATTCCAGACATTCTTCCTTCACCAAAAGGGCTGTTTTTCTTTCCTTGGAAAAATGTGATTTCCCATTGCAGATCCACATGCTTCCGCTGGGTGCGGTCATTGCACCTATAATCCTTCTCCAGCCTGCAGGCATGGAAGTATACATCTCCACGTCTTCCCTCATTGCAAATTCTATAATTCGGTTAAATTTATCCATAACATCCCTTTCTTATCTCTTTTTCTGTGTTTCCTTAAAAAGAAAAGCGGAATCCATGTTCCGCCTTTCTGCACCATATTCCAATTTTAATTTCTTTTTGACTGTCCCTAAATGTATCTTTCCTAATCAGCATGTCTCTAATGCAGTGGCAAAATCCTTTCCCATACAGAATTCATTCTTTTCTAAAAAGAAACTCCTCCGACTTTTTTTCCGCATTTTCAAATACCCCTTTTTCGCGGTCATAATACAGTACTTTATCAGATAATCGATCACATAACTCTACGCCGATTTCATTCACCTCTTTCACCATTTGCGATAATTCTGATACGTCCATTACTCCTAACGGCACAAGCAGTGTTTCATGAATGGAAGATGGCAGTATATAAAAATCAGAACCTATAAGCTCTCCAATCCGTTTCATAAGATCCTCCTGGAGAATCATGGAGGCGCCATTTTCCATACTACTGTTCGTTAGACACAACATAGGTTTTTCCGCCATTTCCGGATGCCATTCCGCTTCCTCGTCTAAAAGATTCCGGTTAATCCCGCTGTCCGTTGACGCCAAATACCAGTAATCATCCATCTCCATAAGAACTGCCTGTTTTTTTCTCTCTAAAAGCATCGCATCCTCATGGATCTGTTTGATCGGTACTTTCCATTCTTCCATCAGCTGTTTTGTAACAGGCATACTAACCCTTTTTTCTTTTCCTTCATATAGCATCATATAATATACAGCCGCAAAGTCCCCATGCAATGTATAAATCTTATCATCCAGCCATTCCATGTTTAATTCTGGATCACAGAGCTTTATCATTAATTTGTCCTTTATCTTTTCATAGTCGCTCATATCGTTCAAATCAGATAAATACTTTAAATGATCACAGGCAATCTGTAAATCAGCAAGCTGCTTCACGCAAGAATCAAGATGACTCCCTTCCCTGTATCTGCGGTAAGCCTCCTCTAAAGGAAGATACAGGACGGTGGTATCTTCCGGCCGTCTGATTAAAAGAGCAGGAACCTTTATGCCATTCCCTGCTTCACTTTCCTTAATAGATATTTGTGCATCTGCAAAAGGCGTTGGCAAGTATCTCTGCATATTCTCCATTACATAATGAAAAAACTCGTTTCTATTCTTCATATTTCCTCCTTTATTTTCTCTATATTTTTTGTTTTCAAAGAAAAGGAAAGAGGAATTTATAATTTTTCCACCTTTCCTTCTCACATTCCAAAATTTCATGTATCCTAACAGTTTTTTGTAAATCCCTTCAGATACAGATTGTAATCATTCTCTCTCGTTATGAACCTGATCCAGTAGTCTGCAACATGACCGTTCATAAAAAAATCATATTCATATTCGCTCACGTAAGAAGCTGGGTGTTCCTCACAAAACTGTCTTAAGCGCTCCAGGTTATTAAGCTGTGTCACCAGACAGCGGTAAATATCCTGTGATTCCCGGTGAAACGCCTTCGTCCAGAGCTTTCCCCTGCAAGGGAAATAACTCCCCTGCCATCCTTCCTCATTCCAGTATGCGCGGATATGCCCGATCTGGGCATCGGGGTATTCCCCTGAACTTAAGGAATCCGAAGCCTTGGAACAATGTCTGAACACGTCAAGGAAATTGCAGGTCTCTTTCAGTTCAAACAGCATATTTTCTTTTTTACCCATATAAAACTCCCTCTTTCTCTATGCGGCATGGGTCTCTTTCTGCCTGCCGCCTCCGACAAGACAGTACCCTGCGCCTGTCTCTGTCACAAGCCTACCTTTTCTCCCATTATGCCGCTTCTTTTACTGTATCCGGGATCTCCATCAGGTCCGCTTCCAGGACATCTGCAAGATACTGTCCCATGAACAGGCCCCCGTTAATCTTCACTTTCTTTTTCCGCATCTCGGCATAGGATTCTATCCGGATCTCCCGGCTCTTTTTTGCCAGCGCGAAATCATCCCCAGTAAGCCTTTTCTGGACGACCTTCTGCCATTTCCGTAAAAATGCGGAGGCTTTGTCAATATCCTTCTTCTGTCTGTCATACTCTGTACGCTTCTGCCGTATCACGCCGCCCGGCTCCACCTCCAGCGTATAGTAGGGCTGGTCCGGCTGTTTTGTCTTCCTTAAGAACAGGATAAAGCTTTCCTGGCTATTGATCCGCTCGAAATATTCCTTCTTCTTATCAATGCAGTGATGGAGCGCCTGCCCTTCCTCCAGGATGTCCTTGACGGATCTTGGCGCAAGGATCGTATAGGTCCGGTTCGAGTATTCATATTTCTCCTGCAGCCGTGGAAGAATATCGTTGATATACGGATACTCTTCTTCCAGTTCTCCCGCCGTTACCGATAACTGATTTTTCCGGATATACTCCACCAGTTCACTATGCCTCTGATACAGCTTGCTTGCCCGGTACACGATCTCGTCATATACATTCATTTTGACCCGCTTTGCCATAGAAAGGTAATCCTTCCAGGTGGTAAGAACCTGGCGGATGTCGTCTTTGCTCTTTCCTTGCTGGCGTACCAGATAGTTTTTTATCTGCACGTAGCTCATCCGGTCATGGATAAATGCAACGTCTTTTGGCAGAATTTCATTTCCGATGAACCAGCCAATTAATTCATCCGTTAAGCAGATGTTCTCTTCTTTTTCCAGCTGCAGCCAGCATAAAGCATGGATTCCTTCGTCCATTTTCCGCAGCCGTTTCAGTTTTGCATTGTCAATCCGCAGCCGTTTTGCCAATTCTCCGGTTGAATCTTTCCAAACTAATTTTTCCGGATTCTCTACCAGTTCGTCCGCAAGCCTTGTAAGCCCTGCCTTTATGATCTGTTCCAGCACCGGGATCTCTCTCCATGCACCCAGATATTTACGGGGATTTAAAACAGAATGGTTCTGGACATACTGCAGCAGTCCGGTCTCTTTTAATTCTTTCCGGCCCAGGCCAGTCAGTGTCCTTGGATATAGTTTCCCCTCTGTCGGTGAAGGAACATAATAGTAGTAATAATAATATCCATAGTATCTGCATCCTTCCCCGCCAATCCAGCGGTCTCCCCTGTTCTTAAAATTCCCATAGTAATAAGGCTCCTCATGAAACTTAGAATCATAGAAAAAGCGTTTGGTTTCCGTATAATATGCTTTCGGATTCTGAAAGTCTCCTTTATGGAGCACCATGCGCACTTCAAATTTCCTTAAAATAATTCTGGACTCACAGCGCTGAATCAGATACGCAGTCTCTTCGTCTGTCCAAAAAGAAGGAGCTTTATCCACTGACTTAAAGATAATCTTCTGCCCGCATCTGCTGCAGATCCCAGGCTGATTATATTTGGGTTTTTGAATCGCTACAGTTCTCCCACAGTGAGTGCAGTACCCTTCCCTTGCACCGCCTTTCTTATATTTGTAAAAAATATAATGTTCCGTGACAGCATTCCTTAGAACCCACCGTTTCCAGTCTTTTGGTAATTCAGGCACAGGTTTCATTACTTCATCCCACACATCCGTTTTCTTCTTATGGCGGGCAGCCAACTGTCTCTCCCGTATTCCTTCCTGATATTCACGTAAATCTTTAAAAGTTCCGGTCTCCGTACCTAAATAGCTGGAGATTAATTTTCCATCTGTTCTGCTGATATAGGTTTTCGGATCATATAGAAATATAGCACCGCCAAGATGATGCAGCATGGAATTTCTCCATTTCCCGCTATCCGTTTCAAATGTGATGAAATTATCCGCTTTTTTGTCAAAATACACTACATATACCGGATGCCTTGCACCTGCACGGACATGTTCCGCATAATAAACAGAAACAATCAAATATCCTTTTTCTATCTTTACACGCAAGCAAATGCTGTAATAATATCTCTTCCCTGTTCCGCTATACAGAACCCCTCCGTCAGCCTCCTCTTTTTTTACCATTTTCTTTATATGTGACGTCAATTTAGCCGGCGTCAGTGTCATTAATTCTTTTTTCTTCATACCTGCCTCTTCTCCTTAACATTTCCCATAAGCATCATAATACTTGTCTGGGTGATAGCGTTTCCCATCAATCTTTAATAACGCAATCTCTTCAATCTCCGGGCTGTCCTGTTCTTCCTTCAGGATTAACAGGAACTCGCCTTTTCCCCCGGCTGCCTTTGGATTTTTCCCCCGGACGATCCCAAAGCCATTCCGGGCTATGACTGTTTCTTTGTACACCTTAGAGTTCCACTGGCGCTTCGGATGCTCCACCATGTAAACTGCCGCCTCAAAAAGCATCTGCTCCAGAGAAAGACGCCGGATCAACCGCATTTCCGTACAGGATATCTTGCTGTCTATCTCATCCTCATCCAGATCTCCGGCTGCATCCACCTCATAGTAAACAGAATTGCGCCAGTCGTAATAATAATTAAAACAGTCCAGTGGATTCTCCGCACAATGGAACCCATTCTGTGCACAATTCGCTTCCCCTGTCCGATTTACCTCATTCTCCCTGAACTGGAAATCACGGCAGGTCAGATCCATACCGAATCCTTTAAACGCTTTCATGCCCTTCCTCCCCATCCTTCTCTTCACTTTTATCTGCCATCATGTCAAACAGGGACATCTGGACCGGCTTTTCTGCGGACTTTTTCGCTCCGTCATCCTGTCCTTCTGCCATTGGCGCTTCTTCCGGCTTCTTCTCCTCTTCCCCTTTTTTCGCAGATTTTTCTTCTTTTCCTTCCGACATGCCTTTTGCAGGGGTTCTTTCGGATAAAGCCGCATTCTTTTTCCGTTCCTCCGCTTTCTTAAGGGAATTCATCCGTTTTCTTATCTCTGCCTTCTGCGCCTTTTGCTCTTTGGCTTCATCATCCAGGGCATAATATTCCTCCGCCCACTGGTAAACCTTCGTTTCTGACAATCCCATGCCGATAGACCGGTGCGCATTGTCTGCCAGACGGTTTGGATTCTCTTCTCCGCCGAACCGTTTGTCATGTTCTTTTTCCGCAATCTGATAGGCCTGCTCCATGATATAGTTCATGCATTTCTGGATCGTTTTCTGTTTTTTCAGCACCTTGATCCCAAACAACGGGTCCTCTTCTGCCCGCTTCATCAGATGACGGGCCACGATATCCGTAAAAAACTGGTCCTTCATATGCCACATCTCTTCCCGGAGCTTTTCAGCCGCGGAAGCATACTCCTTTTCGGACAGCGGGATCTCAGCAAGCTGGAACCTCTTCCCTTTGATAAAATCCTCCACATCCTCTTCCGGCACCAGCCACTGGGCTGCCAGCACCTTAAGCTCTGTGAAATTCTGCGAGTTCCTTAAATGAACCGCCATCGCATTCAGATCTTCCGTATTGGTGATCAATTTCTCATACACTGCCGTCTCCTCCTTCTTTTCCTGAAACTTCCCGGCTTCTTTGTTTTTTCGCTGCAAGCTGCAAAAATGGAGAGCCCGCTGACTCCCCACCTATTATGCCGCATTCACCTGCCGTTCCATTTCCTCCATCTCCCGTTCCACTTCCTCTGCTATCCTTCTGCGCTCCTTATCATCCTCTTCCAGAAGCCCTACCAGCTCGATAATGACACGGGTACACCACTTGTTCGATTTCCACTTATCCGAAAGCTTCCGGGTCTCTTCCATCAGGTTTTCGTAATCCCGCTCCCTCATTTCCAGGTTCCGGTACCTTTTATATAACTCATAGCATTCCTTCATCACGACCGGAACCGGTATCTTTGCCGCCGCGTCCATGTTGGAAAGAAGCCCCATCAGCATCCGGTGGTAATCGTATCTCTTACACAGTTCTTCTATCCCCATCTGCTCTCTCCCTAAGTAAAGGGACATAAAATCATTAAAAATTGCCGCAATTGTGCTCTGGTCTACCATTCGTTTTCTCCTTTCTGTTCCTTATGTAACTGCCAGGTCGTATATGCTCAGCTGCCCTTCTACCTGCCAGTCCTCTTTCTTATCCTCCTGCCCTGCTTCGGAAATCGCTGCCGCCCTTAAAGGGAGGCTTTGCATCTTTCTGGCCGTCTCCCTGATCAGGTCTGTCAGCATGCCGGGGTTCCCGTATTCCCTCATCACTACCAGGTTGTCTTCCGCAAGTGCATCTGCCAGGCTCCTGACCTTTCCGGAGACTTCCAGCGCCTGGGTATCCCTCTTTTGTTTCGGCGTCAGCTTTAGGAGGACTGCCTGCATATACCGGTATTCCTCCAGTGCCAGATACTCCTTTACGGCAGACTGTGCCCGCTTCCGGATATTGTCTGCACAGGCCATGAAGCTTTTCTGTACTTCGGGCGGGATTATAAGCCCTTCGCCCCTCCCTGCCGCGTCCAGCTTCTCCTTTAATTCTAACAGCTCCTGCCGAATCTGGTTTAAGAGCGCCCCGTCCGTACACATACTGTCAGCATCACCGTTCGCGTATACCTTCTCCCATTCGTAGGATAATCTGGCAAATTCCTGCTCCCATGCTCCGGGCAGTTCTGCCTGCACCCTCATTTTCCTATGCCTCCTTTTTATTCTTCACTTTTTCAATTCTTCTTTTTACCGTAGACGGATAGCAGCCGAAGGCATTGGAGATCGCTTCCAGCGTATATCCCTCCTTCCGCATCCGGTACATCATGTTCCCTATGGTTTCTTTCTCCATATCCTCTACATCTTCCACCTTTATTTTTTTCCGGAAAATCCTCCTGCTGACCGGATGTCCCGGTCCATACTTATAGATCAGCTTCGCCTCCGTCACATCCACTTCACAGAGGATCGCAATCAGCAGGCAGTAATAGCCGCTGTCTTCATTCCAAATCGACATCGCGCACCTCCTTTACGGACGACCGTGCCGGCATATCCTCTGGTTACAGACAGATAAACTTCCGCCCTGAATACACGCTACCGCAGATGTTCGTCAAACATACGGACAAGCTCATCCATATCTTTATGCTTCAATTCCTGCAGCAAAAGATCCAGGCTGATAAACGACAGCATGTTCTTTATGAATTCCTCCTCCCGGTGGACAGTTAGGAAAACAAAGATATATTCATGCAGCCCGTTTTTTGCCAGGCATTTGATGATATTCCTTGCCGTCACCATGTTCATATGCTCATCCCCCGGCGTGCAGATCAGATGCCAGTATCCGCTGTACCTGCTGATCCATTTCAAAAGTTTCCTGCTCCTTTTTCTTTTGCTCCTGTTTCCCATCATGCTCCTCCCTCCAGTAAAACAAGAATACACTGAAAAGCCCTGCACCTTCCTTATGCTGCTTTTTCCTGTGCCTTTACTACTACTTCCATCAGATACTGGTCAAGGTCCGTATGCAGCACAACGCCATCAAACTCGGTGCCAAGCATCTGCAGATCCTTCTTGCTTCCGTCCTTTAAGAACTTTACAATCCCAAAATCCTTCCGGCCGCAGGAAGCAATGTACAGGTTTTTTTCCACATCCAGATAAAACCGAACCTTTGCACCTTTTACAATGTCATATCTGCCGGCCATCAACACCAATAGCTTCATTTTCTTAACCACGCCGTCTCTCCTGTCTCTCAAACATAGGGTAACTGGTCAGAATCCGGAAACCCCAGTCTGCGTCCGCATCCTTAATAAGGACCAGGCAGGCTTTCCTTAAGTTTTCCTCCAGCTTTTCCTCACCTTTCCGAAAACCATAACCTACCGTCTCCTGGAATTGTCCGACCAGCGAGATCCAGTCGCTGCCTTTGTATTTCAGCCATGCGGTGATGGTGGAATCGAAAAACTTCCGCATGATCCCGCTTACAACGGCGTTTGCCACTTCCGCATCCCAGTAGGACGTTGCATAGCGGATATCTTCTTTCGTAAGCCTGGTCTTTAACGCCAAAAGCTGGATATCCGTATGCCTCCGCAGTGTATGGCCGCCATATAAGCCTACCTGGTCAAGGTTCCTTCTAATTGTCTGCAGGGTATTCAAGGCCACTTCTTCTGGAACATCAGCAAATAAATCAACCATATGTACTCCTTTCCCTAAACGGATATACAGATACTGATATCCAGGCGGATATCAATACAAAAAAAGAAGGAGACTCGCCCCCTCTTTCTGTACAGACAATACCTCTTTTTCTGTTATCCGCCGATTCCTTTTTCTATTTCTGGTGTCCTATATCCGGATTAGCACGCTCCTCCTTCCTCTTTATTTACAGGGTCATCCTAAAAACGCAAAAAAAGACACCAAAAACCCATTCTGAATCTTTGATGTCTTTCTGTCTTTTATCAGGCTAAGCCTTAAATTTATCTTCCAGTCATCTTCTGGAACAAATACGCTTACTGCTGCATTTTAAGAATACTCATGCACAAAAATCTAATCCATTTACACTGTAACACAATATATTGTTATAGTCAAGTCATTTATATCTATATATTGTATTATCTGCTTTATTCGTTCCTTTCGGTTTCCCAAACCGCACGATCATATGCAGCACGGGTTTTTGGATCAAACAGGACAAACCTTACAATGTCAATCTGATCCATATGCTCCATACAAAACTTTCGGACTGTTCTGACTGCCACAAGCGAAGCCTCCTCCACCGGATAACCGTACACCCCTGTCGAGATAGAGGGAAATGCGATTGTCCGTATCCCATGCCCCACTGCAGCCTTAAGGGAATTCCAATACGCATTTTTAAGGAATTGTTCTTCCCCGTTCTGCCCGCCATGCCAGACAGGTCCTACCGTATGGACTACATACTTGCATGGCAGACGGTATGCCCCGGTAATCTTTGCCTCTCCTGTCCTGCATCCATGAAGCGTCCTGCATTCTGCCAAAAGTTCAGATCCGGCAGCACGGTGGATTGCCCCATCCACACCTCCGCCGCCAAGCAGGCTGTTGTTCGCCGCATTTACGATTGCTTCCAAATCATCTACCTTTGTAATATCACCCTGAACTGTCTGTATCCGATATCCCATAACTATATCACCTTTCCGGAAAGATGGTCCATTTCATGCTGCGCGATCTGCGCGGGCCAGTCTTTCAGCTTTATTTTCTGTTTTTTCCAGTTAAAATCTAAGTATTCCACTTCAATTTCCTGATAACGGGTTGTTTTGCGAACCCCGTCAAGGGACAGGCAGCCTTCTTCCGTTTCATAAAGCCCGCTTCCCCTAACCAGCACCGGATTAAACATCACAATGTCAACGGCTCCCATATTTACAATGATGATATTTTTCTTCACGCC
>Ga0137308_101069_pt1 | contig 31891 bp, 25 predicted proteins | sample Inofrocosms_June_FD_97181 | JGI IMG/M metagenome (GOLD analysis project Ga0137308, IMG submission 97181) | Mouse cecal microbial communities from Vienna, Austria - N-Acetylneuraminic and N-Acetylglucosamine D2O microcosms_June | ecosystem: Host-associated > Mammals > Digestive system > Large...
TACGCTTTCCCGCTCTTCCGAATTTTCCTTTTTTAGTACAGCCACATACTTATCATATTTCAAAACATACTTCCCGGCTTCACTTCCGCCGCATTTGGGCATATAAATCCTGCTGTTTCTGGGAAGGACTTTTGCGATATACTGGTCGGAGTACTGCCGTATGCAATCCTTCTCATACTCATTTCGGTTACTTTCACACATAAGCTCGTCCGAAAACTTCTTATTTCCGCACAGAAGCAGCTTTTCTATGTCAACCGTAGTCAGTACAATCACCTGCGGGACAGATAAGAAAATTCTCAGCTGCTCCAGTATTCCCATGGTCTTCTCACTTGCCAAGTCCAAATCATCAATGGGAATGACCAGATAACGGTCTCTCACGGCAATTCTGCCGTCTGCCACCATACTGTCCAAAAAGTTAGCCACTAGCTTGGCAAACTCTTCCCTCAGCGCCAGACTCCTTGACAGTTCCTGAAGCTGGCTTACGGAGGTAAGATTCTTATTCTGCTTTTCATCCTTATAATATAGTGTGTATACATCTTTTATAGAATTAAAGCTTTCTTTCGTATGGCTAAAGCTATAGCTGTCATCTCCCGCCTTGCCTGCCCTTGCACTGAAATCAGTCCACATTTTAGCCAAAACCACATCAAAAAGGCTTTCATTGGTCAAAATGGCCACGTCAACCTTAGAAAGCGTATAAAAATGTACGTTGGCATTTCTTAACATTTCCTTTCCGTTTTCCTCAAGTTTCCTTTTCTCATCTTCCAGAGGATGTATTTTAAATTGAAAGGCTTTACTCTTAACGCTGCAGATATTGTCGGGATATTGCTTTAGAAAATATGTAAAAGAGAGCATGGCAGAAGATTTCCCCATGCCACGCTCCCCGATAAATGATATCACGTTACTCTTTTCATTTCCGTTACAGAACCTTTCCGCATCACTATCCATTTCCTGCATTCCGGACATATTAATAATGCGTTCTATATGCATATGTGCCGCCTTATAGACATCACTGAAAATGGAATCCTCGAATTCCTCCACTTCTTCCAGCTTTACTTTGTTTACACATTCAATAGAAAGGTATTTCCGTTTAGACATATAGTTCCGTCTCCTTTATCATCACAGTTTTTTCCGATAGTGCATAATTTCATTCCGGTTGCTCACCATTGTGTTCAGAACCACCAGTCTTTCATAAACACGATCAATGTTCAGATTCTCTATTGTCTTATTTTGATAGAACGTCACTTCCCCCGGAGTTGTGCACATAAGCTGATAGAATGAAGTCACCGGAATCATGTTCCATATATGTTCCGACCACTTAAGGGACTCTATGGCATTTCTCAGATTGCCCTCTTCTTCCCAGATATTGGCAATCTGTATCTGGGCCTTGAAGACGTGTTCTATCTCCATGGGTCTGACACATTTCCCCTCTATCCTGTACGAAAGGCATTTCCTGACATTTTCAAAAGATACGATTGCCTCCTTATATCTGCCCAACTTCATATAGCACAGCCCAATCTTGTACCATGCCCTGTAATACTCCGGATAAAAGCACACCGCCTGCATATAGTATTTTAACGCCTGCTCCCAGTTCTTCTTATCGTCCTGCCAATAGCTTCCCTTCCGGAAGTATACGTATGAGTTATATGTCTTGTCGTAATTACAGCATTTCACATAACATTCATAGGCGCTGTTGTGTTCAAAAAACAAGTCGTCATATACCTGTCCCTTCAGCATTTCAATGCTGTCGCCGAGGAATCCGTTCATTCCTTTTTCCAATATATTACACAATTCCAATAACGAATCTCTATTATAGACCTGTGATTTTTTATACCGTGTACAGAGACAATTCAACTCATAAATCATATTTATGGCGGCATACTGCGTATAAAAAAGCTGCCTGTCCCCCCATTTACACTGGCTGTCAGCTAGATAATCCGTTAATTCCGTTATAATTTTCTCATATCCATGCCGGAATGCTTCTAGCTGAGGCTCTTCATTTGCGGTGAAAAAGTACTTTGCCCTTAAAGTCAGCTTCATGAGATCATTGACGGCATAAATTTGAGCCAGATTGTTTAAATCTTTTCGTTCCCCGGAAGAAATAATGTGTAAACCGCTCAGCTCCTCAATAATCGACTGCAAAAGAGCCGCTCCTTTGACTTTCGAATAATTTATGGCCCGGCTCATTTCCCATTTCGCCAGCAATACTACCCTCTCTGCCTGTCTGGAGAAACGCATTTCATACTCTCTTAAATTGTCTTCATTTTCCAAAATAAATATATCGCAGTCATAAGAGGAGAATACAGAAGAACGGTGGATTTCATCCTCGTCCGACACCTTCAATCCTTCCGTCTGGATATTCTTCGCCCCCCAAAACCGCTCATATACATAAATCCCTGCCAACCGGAAGAACAGAAGCAGGTATACGCTCGGTTCAATTTCGGTGTCCTGATATGTCAGCCGAATTACCTTCATTGCCACACCCCTTTTTGACATTGTATGCCATTTATTCGTATCTTATTCACTAGGATACTCCCTGTAATTAAATCTCATTCATCATCCGCAACATTTAGGGGGTCTCAAGGCTTGTAACACTACATCTTTGAGAGCTGAAAGATCCCAGCAAACACTATGATTTCCAGAGATTTAAGATATTTTCATAATACTATAATTGTTTCAAAAATGCAATCCTCTTTAACGCTAATACAGCTTTCATTTTTTGAAAAACCAAACCTTCCCTAACACCCCACCACCAGCAGCTGTGCCTTTCCGTGGATCCTCAATGGCATGGATCCCGCAGGCACGAAGATGCAGTCGCCTTTAATAAAATGCAGGCTTTCCATGTACCGTTCTTTTAAATGCAGGCTTTCCGCCTCTCCCGTCAGGATTCCCACACCTTCCGTACACAGGAGCACTTTGAAAGAATCCCGTTCCGTCCGGAAGACCGCACCTTCCCGCCATCTCTCCGTATTCAGCAGCATCCTCTCTGTCCGGAAATATTGACAGCGGCACAAAAGTTCCGTGGCATAGCCTCTTTTGAACTGCAGCACACGAAGAGGCTGGCGCGGTTCTGTCCCGCCTTTTAAGTTCGCCGCTCCCACTCCCTTCTCGATATGCAGAGGCCGCGGCTCCCCGTCTTTGTCCAAACGGTTATAATCAAAGAGTCTGTATGTGAGATTTGAATTTCTCTGGATCTCCGCCACCAGCGCCCCTGCGCCGATGGCATGTACCTGCCCCGCCGGAATATAAAATACATCATCCTTCCGGACGGGCACCTTCTGCAGATATTTTTCTATAGTGCCCGCCTGCAGGCTTCTACGCAAAGTCTCTTCGTCCAAGTCCCGGCAGAACCCATAGACAAGCTCCGTATCCCTTTGGGCATCCAGAACATACCACATTTCGGATTTTCCCCTTGCACCATGTTCATATTTTCCGGCATACTCATCATCCGGATGAACCTGAACCGACAGATCCTCTTTGGCATCAATAAACTTGATGAGAATCGGCAGGTCGCCTTCTCCGGCATATTTTTCCCCGAGATACTCCGGATGTTCCTCCAAAATGTCCTTTAATGTACGTCCCATAAATTTTCCCGAGGCCACGGTACTAAGCCCGTCGGGATGAGTGGAACACTCCCAAGTCTCCGCCAGCGGCTCCATATCTATGTCCTTGGAGAAGTCCTCCTTTAATCTGCGCCCGCCCCATAGATAGTCTTTTCCCGCCGGATTCAGCCGAAAGGGATGATTGTCCCTATTCCTCCAATTGGAACTTCCTCTTGTCATGGATACTGATCTCCTTGCCCAGCTGTACTTCTATCACTTTTAACTCCGTTTCGGCAATGATGGTATGGCGGCAGCCTGCCTGCATAGTGACCACATCACCTGTCTGGACGGATTGCTTCATACCGTCTATAATAACCGTCCCTTTTCCCTCAATCACATTCCAGATCTCGTCCCTGTGTTCGTGACTGTGATAATTCATTCTGTTCCCCGGATTCAGCGTTACCTTGATTGTCATGCTGTCCGCGGTAACATCCAGCACGCGGAAGCTTCCCCATGACTTCTCCGCAAACATAACCTGATTGTCAAGCTGATCCACATAAGGCTTAATATAGGCGGACTGTTCCTTGTCCGTCACCAGAATCCCCTCCGGGCTGGCGGAGACAATGGCATTTTTCAGTCCCATACACAAAACAGGCATATCCAATTCATTGACGATATGCACGTCCTCGCAGGTATCGTTAGGGATGACATTGCCGATGGTATTTTCCACCATAGCCTCCGTAAGGGTATTCCATGTCCCCAGATCCTTCCACCTGCCGCCAAAACGCATTACCTGAATTTCCGTTTCCTTCTCTGCTACCGCATAGTCAAAACTGATTTTCTCCAGTGTGTGATATTTTCGGAACAGATCTTCATAATCGTCGAATGCAATCAGCTCGTGGGCTTTCTCCAAAACATACTTCAGCCGATAGGCAAATACGCCCCCGTTCCATAGGGCGCCTTGGGCAATATACTGCTTTGCGGTCTCCGCATCCGGCTTCTCCTTGAAGGAATCCACCTTACTCAGATTCGCCTTGCCGCGGGGAATGATATACCCGTATTTTTCGGAAGGATAGGTGGGTTCAATCCCCATCAGCACTAAGTTCGCTTCCCCCTTGGCAGCCTGATTCCCCAGCGTTTTCAGCATCTCAAAATAGTCCTCGTCCACATAAGGATCCACCGGGCATACCACCACCGGCTCCTCCTCCGGGACTCCCTGCACATCATGAAGATATGCCGTCACCAGCGCAATGGCCGGAAAGGTATCTCTCCGGCAAGGCTCCACACTAATCCCCACGGATTCCCCCAGCTGATGGCTGATGGCCGCAATCTGTGTTTTCGCGGTGGCAATGGTAACTTTGGCCTGCGGATCAACCTTTTTAATCTGGCGATAAACCCTCTGAACCATGGACTCATATTCGCCGTCCTCTTTTTTAAAAATTTTTATAAATTGTTTGGATCTGATATCATTTGACAGAGGCCACAGTCTCTTACCCGAGCCTCCCGACAGCAATACTATATTCATAATATCCTCGTTTCTTCGCTGCTCAAGGGAGTGTGTTATCCCCCTATGTGCATAAGCGATTTTGCGGCAGGCATTTGCTGCGATTTGCTGCGCGGCCGCGGTTCATAACGTCAGCGTTCCGCCCTCATGGGATTATTTAAGAAATCTTCATAACTGAGGCGTATGCCTTCTTCCAGCTCCGTCCGATAGATCCATCCCAGCCCGGCGGCTTTGGATACATCCAGTACCTTTCGAGGCGTCCCGTTAGGCTTACTTGTATCCCACTTAACTTCCCCCTGATACCCCACCACCTTTGCCACCAGTTCGGTAAGCTCTTTAATGGAAAGCTCCTTCCCTGTCCCGGCATTGACCGTCTCGTCCCCACTGTAATGATTCATAAGGAACACGCAGAGATTTGCCAGATCATCCACATACAGAAACTCTCTGAGAGGGGAGCCGTCCCCCCAGCATACCACTTCCTTGTCCCCATTAACCTTTGCCTCATGAAACCGCCGGATCAGCGCCGGAAGCACATGACTGTGTGTAGGATGATAATTGTCATTGGGTCCATAGAGATTTGTGGGCATTACGGAAATATAATCCGTACCATACTGCTTATTTAGAAATTCACAGTATTTCAATCCCGAAATTTTTGCCAGTGCATATGCCTCGTTTGTCTTTTCCAGTTCCGATGTCAAAAGACAGGATTCCGGCATGGGCTGGGGCGCCAGCCTCGGATAAATACAAGAGCTTCCCAAAAATTCCAGTTTTCTACAATCGTTTTGCCATGCAGAGTGAATTACATTCATTTCCAGCGTCATATTGTCATACATAAAATCCGCAAGAGCTTCCTGATTGGCCATAATCCCGCCCACCTTTGCGGCTGCCAGAAACACATACTCCGGCTTTTCCTGAGCGAAAAACTTCTCCACTTCCTCTTGCCTGCAGAGATTCAGCTCCTGATGGCTGCGGGTGATAAGGTTGGTATATCCTTGCTTTTCCAGCTCCCGCACTATTGCGGAGCCAACCATTCCCCGATGCCCTGCCACATAGATTTTAGCATTTTTCTCCATCATATTACTTTACAACACCTTTCTCCAAGTACTCCGCCAAATTCGTCCTTATATGCTCTTCGGCTCTTTCCACCGCCACTTTTCCCATATCGTGATCCACCATAATTTTAACCAGTTCCTCAAAGCTTGTTTTGGTAGGGTTCCACCCCAGCTCCGTTTTGGCCTTTGTGGGATCCCCCCAGAGGTTTATTACATCCGTGGGACGGTAAAAATCAGGACTCACTTCCACCAATACTCTGCCCGTAGCCGTATCGATCCCTTGCTCTTCCATGCCTTCTCCCTGCCACCTCAGTTCGATACCCGCATAACGGAACGCAAGGGTCGCAAACTCCCTGACGGAGTGCTGCTCGCCGGTTGCTATCACATAATCCTCGGGCTTATCGTTCTGAAGGATCAGCCACATACATTCTACATAATCCTTTGCATAGCCCCAATCGCGCAGAGAGGACAAATTGCCCAGATACAGCTTGTCCTGCTTCCCCTGTGCAATGCGTGCTGCCGCAAGGGTAATCTTTCTGGTGACAAAGGTTTCGCCCCTGCGCTCACTTTCATGATTAAATAAAATACCGGAACAGCAGAACATATTGTACGCTTCCCTATATTCCCTCACAATCCAAAATCCGTACTGCTTCGCCACCGCATAGGGGCTGTAGGGATGGAAAGGTGTCGTCTCCTTCTGGGGAACCTCCTCCACCTTCCCGTAAAGCTCCGATGTGCTTGCCTGATAAATGCGGCAGGTCTCCGTCAGGCCGCACAGCCTTACCGCCTCCAATATCCTGAGCACGCCCACGGCCACCACGTCCGCCGTATACTCCGGCACGTCAAAGCTCACCTGCACATGGCTTTGAGCCGCCAGATTATAGATCTCGTCCGGACGAACCAATCCGATGACCTGCATCAGGCTCATGGAATCCGATAAATCCCCATAATGCAGATGAAAATGAGGATTCCCCTCCAAATGGGCAATACGCTCCCTGTAGTCCACGGAAGAGCGGCGGATCATACCATGTACCTCGTATCCTTTTTCCAATAAGAATTCCGACAGATAGGAACCGTCCTGCCCTGTCACTCCGGTTATAAATGCTTTCTTTGCCATATTTATACCCCTCTGCGCGCTGCTGCGCACTCAAATCAATAGTTGAATACGCATTTTTATTCAACCTTCCGGACATGCCGCCCGTGGCGGCACATACAATAAATGGGATTCTGCTGTCTCCAATGCTCCCGTTCCTGCAAACCTGCTTTGTTGGCAGAAGCCCTCCTGCATCCGGCTCCAACACCATACTGGTAATATCCTATCATATCATATCTTCCATATAATTTTCAAATTACTTCCAATAAGAATAGAAAAAATTAATAATTACCCGTTACTATTCTTGGTTTTTACATGTCTTTCTATTACACGGCTGCGAGGTTTATTTTTCTGCCGAATCACAGCCCGTCTGCAGCAAGGGGCCAGCATTTCAAGTGTCATTGATTTCCCGAACCGCCGTGGCCTGCTGACAGAAATAAATTTTTTCCTTGTATGAATAAGCCCGTTTGCCCATATATTTCGGAACGAATGGCACCGGATCTGTTGTGGGCTAAAGTTTCATCTATCATGTTGCTATTATACACCTATACACAAAAAAAGCCTAATTCTTTTATTTCAGAATCAGACTTTTTAATGGAATGCCTACTTATCCTTCTCCGTAACCTTCCGCATTGCCCTTGCAGGAACACCCGCCGCCACCGTATCTGGATCTACGTCCTTAAGCACCACGCCTCCAATGCCCACAAAAGCATTTTCATGCAGAGTCAACTGATTTTTAATGATTCCTCCGGGCGCAACATAAGCTCCGTTTTCTACTTTTACACTGCCGCAAAGTATGGTATTGGCTACCAATAAAACATTTTCCCCGATTTGACAGTTGTGGGCAATGTGACAGAGATTATCTATTTTTGTGTGATTTCCGATGACAGTGTCATCCATAGTTCCTCTGCAGATTGCCGTATTTGCACCGATTTCCACATCATCCCCTATTTTCACACCGCCGTAATGCCGGACTTTTACAGGCCGTTTTCCGCCGTCCATAAAATAACCGTACCCGTCCGTCCCGATGACCGTTCCCGAGTGGATCAGGCAGTTTTCCCCAATAACCACCTTATTATATATACTTACATTATGCTCTATCACCGTTCCGGCTCCGACGGATACATCCTTTCCGATGTAACAGTGATGTCCCACCGATACGTCTGGCGCAAGCCGATCCGATTCCACGACGGCGCTGGCTGCGATACCGGTCCGGGCTGTTGCTCCCCAAAAACGGTTTAAAATGCTAAAAAACACTGCTTTTGGCTCTTCCGTAATCAGGAAGCAGCAATTTGCGATAGAATTCGGGATTGCTTTTTTCGCAACCACGATGCAATTGCCACAGCCCGAAAACTTGCTCAGGCTGTTCTCCTCCGCATTTTTGATCCATGTGATAGCTTCGCTCTGCGGGGACGACAAGGAACAGAAGTTCCTGATTTCTATGTTCTTATCGCCCTCCGGCAACACCTTATGCTCTGTTTCCTGTAAATAATCCAAGATATCTTGTACACTGATCAACATATTCGTACTCCTTCTCGTTTCATAATGGACTGTAAGTCCGTAATATTGTCTTCCATCTGCTCATATCTTTGCAGGTTGGCCGAATTTACAAAATCGCTCACTGTCTTTTCCAGCGTTTTTTCTTCTTCGGAATACCAAAACGGGTGGGTTAATATATGAAGCCTCTCATACTCCGAACTGTCGATGATCTCCTCCACCGGTTCCCGCCATCGGCGCCTTGAATCGGACAAATACTTGAAATCGTGGAAAAACACACTTCCGTAACTGTTGACCATATCTGGAATCCGAAGATCAGCATCCAAAATTTCCTTGCTTGGGCGGTGCATGGAAACGACCTTCACCGTATCGTTGATCGCTTCCGATAATATTGTACTCTCATATAGGATACGACTTTTGATTTCCTCCGTTTTTCCCATTAATTCAGGGTAGCGGACTTCGTCAAAATGCAGTCCGATAAAATGCCCCCCCCCACTTTATTTTATCGATGAGTCGCTGCGATTCCTTCGAAAATACGTTATAGAAATCACTTGTCAAAAGTAAGAAGTATGTACTATGGACACCTATACTTTTTTCGAACTCCGCCATTGCAGCTGCTTTCTGCAAGTCATTGTCCACATCATGACGGAGAATGGCACAGCGTCCTGCTTGCTCCCAGTTTTGATATGTTACAATTTCATACCGTTTGTCCCTTAGTTTATTGATTAATTTTAAATAGCTTTTGTAAGTAAAATCCATTTGATAAACCTCCTAATTAATCTATTTGCATATGCCTATAATAAACTTTCCAAGGAAATACCCAAAAGAAATTGACTGACAAACATGCCCTGATTGCCTTAAATCCAGTATAATCCAAAAATCTCTAAGACATGAACCATAATAATTGATCCGCATGAAATTATCTCAAATGACTCTTTTGCTATATCATATTTCTTTTTCGGACTTGCAGCTCCAAATAGAACAACAGGAAATGCGGGATACATATATCTACCCTGTAATCCCCAGACATACCCCAGATCAGGAGCCGCACCCACAAAATAAAATGCTACTATAACAATCATCCACATAGCTGCGCCAAGCCCAATCAATAATATTCTCTCGCGGCAATTAAATATTTGATCTGCTCCTATTTTAAATACCACAAAAGCACAAAGTGATAAATACGGAATTATAAGACAGTCGCTTTTGGGTAATGCAATGGCACTGCTATAGTATGAATAAAAGTCTGCAAAAAAAGTCTGGAAAAACATATTTAATACCCTAAAGGGATGGTGTAATACATATATGATATAGCTGCCGGAAATTTCAGTAGAAGATGCATATAAACTGGAAGCAACATCTGCGTTGTTGTCTAATATGCTATGGCTAATATAATATAAAATACAGCCTGCCATAAGCATACCTGTTACATAAATCAGTTTTAAGATAAACGTCTCCTTCCCTTTTAAGGCAAATTGCTTACGATCTAACAATAAGAGCAATCCCATAATGAGAAGATATGGAAGCTTTATCAGCCCTATGCAGCAGGCCAAAATCAACAGGGTACATATCACCTTTCCCTTCCACACGCTTTTATGCTCTGCTTTTAGACTGATAGCTATTGCAATAAATAGCAAAACTATACTATAAAGGATGCCGTCCGTTGAACTTGTGCTTCGTAAAAAACATATCCCCGGTGCAAAATACAACACTGCATAAATCTTTCTATATCCTTGCGGCAAAATGTTATAACCCGCATATGCCAGAGAAATTGCTGCTGCCAGATTACCTAAACGTGCTCCATAAAACATTATGCAAGGGGGCACTTTTAACAGCTTTAGCAAAAATATCATTATAACTTGCGGCAAAAAAGCCAGACTACTGGTAGTATGATCACCATGTATTGGTATCCGTACATATTCTCCTGAAAACCGCTGTCCCATTTTATCCAAAAACATATCGAAATGGATAGTTGTATTCGTTTCTCTAGTATAATTAATCCCGTTATTTTCACTGACTAATTTCAGTTCAAATAATTCTATCGGAAACTCACATATAGGCATTGTTTGATTGCCGTATTCTTCCTTCGTTTCATAGGAAGCGCAAACAATATTTCCCGATGCTATATCATATGATCTGGCAAAATGGCGCATCTCGTCCGGCGCAGTGTAAGGGGGAATAATAAATACCAACAAAAGCCCTGTAATTACAGCCAAAACCAAAAAGCTATATTTACCATCCCGAATTCTACCCACTACAAAAAACAGCCCCAATGCCGCCAAATGAATAAAGATAATTACACACACAAAGAACTCTTTATAGTTAAATGAATACTCTTGCGTATTATTAAGTTCATTATACTCATCGATCCTTATTGCTATAGTGCCCCTTCCCAAATTGGACAGTACAAGTTCATAAGAGCCTTTATCGATTCTTACTTCTTCCAGGTTAAGTCTAACTTTTCCGTTCCAAATACTTAATGTATCCACTGTTTGAGAATAAATCGGTTGACCGTCCTTTATAATTTCACATAAGATATTACCGTCTTCCCAAGAGGATCCGTTTATATTAAAAGAATATCCTTTTATTCCACTGTCGTACACTACCATTTTATATGTTTTCTGCTCATTTTCACCAATGTAATTATCTACATATGTCTCCGCTTCAACATGATAAAATGTTGTATCCTTATCATACACTCCAATTAAGTTATCCAGTGAAAATATCAAAAGAATAATTTCCACTATGAATAGTGCTATCATATATTTCTTTTTAACCATGAATTCCCTCCAAAAAGTACTACAAACCTCACACTTCTTTCTAAAACCGCCCTACAACTCATCAATTTGATCCTTTTCCTTCATCATGTCACTATATCTCTGAATATTCATCTCAAAATCTTGACGGTTTTTTTGAACTAACGTCTGCAAAATCAATCCGGAAAACAAAGACTGGATAGCGGCAAGCATTGCAAATCCGCAAACTACAAGAGTCGGAATTCTGGGAACTAATCCGGTTTTAAAATATGTCATAATAATGGGAATAAAAAACATAAAAGCACATGCCGCTAAAACAAAAGCCAATATGCCGAAAAACCCCATTGGCCGGTAAATTCTGTACAATCGCAATATCGTCTTTATCACCTTAAATCCGTCAGAATATGTATTTAATTTAGAAACACTCCCTTCTGGTCTGTCACGATAATCCACCACAACATTTTCCACAAACATATTCTTGTCAACTGCATGAATACTCATCTCAGTTTCAATCTCAAATCCTTTCGACAGTATCGGAAATGTTTTTACAAATTGATAGCTAAAAGCTCTATATCCGGTCATTATATCCTTAATATCATTGCTAAATAGCAAGTTGATCGACTTTCTAACCAATGCATTTCCCATATTATGAAAAGGTCTTTTATTTTCTTCAAAATACGTAGAAGACAGGCGATCTCCTACCACCATATCAACTTTTCGGCACAAAATTTTATCTACCATCTCCGGTGCACATTCTGCCGGATATGTATCATCGCCATCTACCATTATATAACATCGTGCATCAACTTCACGGAACATGCGCCGAATCACATTACCCTTTCCCTGTTGAAACTCATATCTGACAATTGCACCTGCTTCGCGTGCAAGTATATCGGAATGATCAGTTGAATTATTATCGTATACATATATAGTTGCATCCGGAAGAACCTTTTTAAAGTCTTTCACAACTTTTTCTATTGTTTTGCTTTCATTATAACAAGGTATTAATACAGCTATTTTATCCATGATTTTTCTCCATTTTTATCAATTACTAAGTCTGTAGAACAAGGGCAAACATGCCGTGCTCTGCCCACCAAATGAATAGTTATAGTTTCCCATGATTTCAACGAATGTCATTTCGAGAAGCAATATATGCATCCGTCATCCGGGAGAGAAGGCTGCCTACAAATACTGCAGTCACAATGAATATCAGATAGACCAGCTTAGGCCAGCGGGAGTTCATAATAGCTTGCACAATCCCAGAGTTTACAATCAAATTATTGATGATTAAAATGTGCCATAAGTAAATCCCATACTCATATTTTGACAGCAGCAATATACTCTTCACAAACCGGTTCTCAGGATTGCACTGAATCATAGAGCAGAAAAACATAATAATCCCCAGCCCCAGTGCCAGAAAGCTATGCCATACATAGCCTGTTATATTATTGGTATGGATATCGTTATTCCTCCCAAGATAACATACCCCATATGTAACGATACATCCCAAAACAACCCCGCACAAATATTTGACATTCCTTTTATGTTCGAAATTTGCCTTTTCTCCCAGATATGCCACATACATACCTGCCGTAAAGTTATCCAGTGACGTTATCAGCTGCCTTCCGCTGAAAAATTCCAAGTTATGGTCCATATTACAGCCCGGTAACACATAAGCATACAGGATGCCCTTTACAGCTATTGTCACTATAATGCAAAATACGGCGAAAATGATACCGCCTTTTTTCATCCCTCTATACAAAGGATACGCCAAAATATAAAACTGAAAAGTCACCCCCATTGTCCATAGCACTCCGTTTATAGCCCCATGGTACTGGGGAAACAGATTATGGATAAATAACAGGTGTGTGACAATACTTTTTATCCCTCCGCCAAATGACAAATAAGTTCCCCCGTACAGAAAAACGACCGCAAACAATATGGATATATAATATTGGGGGACAATCCGGCGGCATCTTCTCCGCATATACGGAAGAAAACGAAAACCCTCCTTCCTTTCCTGAGAAGCAATGGAATGATAGATACCGTATCCGCTTAAGGCAAAGAACGCCGTCACTCCGATCTCTCCGCCCAATGCAACAACTAAGGTTAAAGCCCCATACCGAAAAGGAAGACTTCCCGTCAGTGCCCAGCTATGGTACACCAGAACCAGCAACAATGCCGCCGCCCTGAAAATATCCATCGTATATGATCTTCTGCTCATGATACCGTTATCTCCATCTTCCTTCTAATATCTCTTGTATAAACATCCACTAAATTTTTCGGTTCGGACAGTCTCAGCATCCTTCCGTGAATGCGCAGTTCCTTGCTGCCCTTTTTCACATTCCGGCAAAGATATTGTGGATCTAAAGTCATAAACAAATCTTTAATACCGTCTTCTCCGTTACAGCTTTTAAATTTTACCGGTTCACCGTCAATGGTAATCTCGATATCCTCACATTTTACCACCTCACCGTCTACGGGATCCCACCGTAGCGCAATAATATTTTCCCGGTCGCTCAAGTCAAAAACAACTTCAAATTCCCCTTTCTTGTCAATGTAGATATCTTTACACATTTTTTCCTGCTCCGAAAAACCATTGCCGGTGTCAATATAGAGATCCGTGCTTGTCCTGTAATTTTCACACAGGTAGTCCGTAATATCCACTATACCGTTTATCTTCAAATATTTTTGCAGTCTCTGGTCAGAGACATAGTTCTCCGCAAAGTGGTTTGCCCATTTTCTAAAGCCTTCTTCTTCCACGGAATCAATTTGGAATCGGGACATCAGCCAGTTTCTCCCCACCCTCGCTTCCGCCTCCGGATTCTGTTGGAACACTTCATTCATCATCCGCCACAGTATAAACTTCTTGGGCACGGCCGTCTCGATAAACCATTCGCAGTCAATCACCTGATATCCTTTTCCGCTGACGAAAATATTATCCAATATCAGATCGATATTAGCGTTTGATACACATACAAACTCTTTGTCGATTTTATAGTCTCCGAACATTTTTACAAACTGTTCCGAATAAATGTCTTTTTTTACAAATCCCTCCCCTAAAATCGTATTCCCTATATTCCGGATTAAATCGGCTACTTTTTCCCTCTCGTTCTTCCGGATATATTCTCCGGCCGTTTCATTCAGGTTCTTCCCTTTTAAATAGGGATATTCAATGAATTGTTCCGTGAGCTTTCCTTTCAGGTTATATTTTCCCTCGTTGCCGTTTCGGTCTATGGCCGCAATGTGCTGCGCCGCCTCACTTGTCAATGCATATTTTCCCACCGTGCGCCTTCCTCTGGCATCCGTCCGAATAACCGTTCCCACGGCAAATTCTCTTCTGCGGGAAGTATTCAGTTTTGCATACAAAACATGTTCTTTCTCCGGGCCGGCGGCGCCTGCTTCCACCAAAAAGGAATTGGCAAACTTATCCAGCACCTTTTCCTTTGCCAGCGAATCCGCCATTGTCTTTTCATGGAAAAGGCGTCTGTTCATCTTTTCAAAGTACACGCCCGTCCTTCCGTAATTTCCGTTGTTAATGTTGTCGTCCGTGTATATTTCGGAAGGAAACTTGTAATCCGGATAAGGATAATAAAATCTCTGATACCGGAACCCCGACTTCCGCAGCAGCTCCGTAAGCTCGTTTTTGGAGAACGTCCTCACGGAGTTCTCTTCCGGATACTGCCTGATGCCCAGAAAGCATCTGTCCGTATGATCCTCCGGCGCTCCCGCGAAATATTTGATCCCCAGCCGGTTCTCGATGGCAAGCAGCAGCTTCCCCTTGGGCTTTAGATATTTTCTTATATGCTCCAGAAAGGACTGAAAGGGGGTATCTCCCTCCGTAAAACTGCAGGCATACTCGAGCACCCCATTGAGAATAATATAATCGTAATCCGCCGCAGGCTTCAGATCATTCAGATTCCCAACGATAATCTCCAGATTTTCCAGATCCTTATTTCGGAGATAATTAATCTCTCCCCGCTGTCTGGACAGCTCCACGGAAGTCACCGCAGCCGCTTTCCTGCACAGCATCCCCGTGATGGCTCCGCAGCCGGATCCCACCTCCAAAATCCGGCAGCCCTTCTTAAAGGGATACCAGTTCAATATGTTTTCCCTGATCAATGACAAATGGTATAAAAACACATAATATTCCTTGGGCTTAACATATTCTGTCAAATCCAGCAGATCCCACCTGTTTTGTACGGCCTCCAAAATATGCTTTTCAATATCCCCGTCACTGTACAGATCCTTCCCTTTATAATAATCCAATACTAATTTGGCCATAAGCATCTCCTATTTTAGAACCGTCTCCGCAGCAGCTCTCCTTCCGTTTCGAGACCACATCGCTGTTCCCTGATTCAGCCGCACCGCAAAGACTTCCCGTTGCCTAAGAAACCGTTACCTTGATATCCGAGTAAAGATCGAATAGGCCCACCGTATCCTTCTCGGATAATACCATAATATAACATACGTCATACAGCCGATGGTAAACGGTAAACTTCCCGTCCTTATATCCTGTACATCCCAGCGCCAGAAGATAATCATTACATCGTAAGCTCATTCTCTGCCGGAAGGTAACCACCACATCCTCTCCGGCATGTGCCGCAGCAAGCATTTTGTCCCCCAGCAGCGTATTACTGCCGGTCAATTCCGTGCCTTTGATGTCTTTCACGGTAAATGCAAAGATGGGTTCTTGAATATCCTTATTAAAATGCACCTTCATCTTAACCGTAAATTCTTCCCCTTTATGGATGGTGTTCGTTATCTCGCCCTTTTCATTGAGTAGGCAGTAGTCCACAATCAGAGCCTCCTCGTTTCCGTATTCCACCGCTTTCGGATTGACATTCATCTGCTGTTTCCAGCATTCCGATTCCTCCGCGGTTCCCGGCTCTCTCCGCTCATCCGCAAGGTTCTCCGGCTCCCCGCCTTTCTCTTCCATAACGGTCATTTTATTAAATAAGTCAATGGCCGTTTTGGGAGTGGTGTCTATGATCTGCTTCCCCTTATTTAACAACACGGCACGGTCGCAGTATTTCTGTATGCTTCCCATGGAATGGCTTACAAAGAGAATCGTCTTTCCGCTGTTTTTAAATTCTTCTATCTTCCGGAAACACTTTGCCTGAAAAAAAATGTCTCCTACCGACAATGCCTCGTCAATAATCAAGATTTCGGGTTCAATATTAATGGCCACGGCAAAGGCCAGTCTCACAAACATGCCGCTGGAATATGTCTTCACGGGCTGATGTACAAAATCTCCGATATCGGCAAAGGCCAAAATATCCTCTAATCTGGCATCCACCTCGGATCGAGTAAACCCGTTCATCCTTCCGTTTAAGTAAATATTTTCAATGCCGCTGTATTCTCCGTTAAATCCGGCTCCCAGCTCCAGCAGCGCGGAAATCCTTCCGTTGACCCTGACCTCTCCCTGAGAAGGGCTCAGCACTCCGGTAATGATTTTCAGCAGCGTGGACTTGCCCGCACCGTTTGTCCCTATAATCCCCACACATTCCCCCTGCCTGATATTTATGTTGATATCGGACAAGGCATGATGCTCCACGTACTGCTTCCTGCCTGATACGCCTAACGCTTCCTTCACTCTGTCGAAGGGTTTATTATACAGCTTATATACTTTGCTTACATTTTTCACTTCAATTGCGTAATTTTCCATCTAAATAACCATGCCTTTCCGTCATCTGCGATTTTGAGCCGTGGGCTTATAGCACATCTGCAAAATGCGGCTTCAATTTCTCAAATATACGGTATCCCAAGAACAGCAGCACCATGGTAACGGTCCAGAAATATACATTGAGGAGGACATTGTCCCATGCCCATTCATGGTAAATCAGCGCCTGCCTGTATCCGTTTACAATATAGTACATAGGGTTTATCTTAAATACCCATTGCCATCTCTCCGGTATCACGTCAATCTCCCACATAATCGGGGTGATCCACACTCCAACCTGAAGAAATACGGCAATGATCTGGGACATATCCCTGAAAAACAGCACCAAAGCTGATGTCAGATATGTTACTGCCAGCACCAGCACGAACATGGCAAACGAATAATATGCCGCCTGTATCCAGCATAAGCCGGGGGCCACACCGTTGATCAGGTACATCACCATCAGCAGTATTACAAAAAAGCAATGGACAAACAAGGCCGAAAATATCTTCACACAGGGAATGATAGATACGTCAAACACCACCTTTTTTACAAGGTAGCTGTACTCCATCAGACTGTTTGTAGCGCTGTTCCACGCATCGCTGAAAAAGAACCAAGGAATCAGCCCCGTGGACAGCCATAACGCATAGGGCACCTGAGTATTCCCCGAAGTACCGGAACGGAATCCCACCTGAAAGACAAACCAATACACCAGAATCGTCACAATGGGCTGTATAAACGCCCACACAGTCCCGAAGGCTGCCCCCGCAAACTTGGTTTTAAAGTCATTTACCGCCAAGTCCCAAATCAAAGAACCTCTGGAAGTAAACATGCGGATTACCCTGATTATTTTAATCCTGAATCCCCATAACAACAAAACCATGAGATCCGTATAGACGCAGGCAATGATTCTATATCTCTTATTTAACCGGTTGGTTTCCTGCCGGCACAGCTGCTCCATGCCCCACTCTTCCACATCAAAGACGAGAAAGGGATCCCCGTCCTCCGTCCTTATCTCCAGCATGCCCTGTCCCGCATATGTCTCGGCGGACTGATTCCGGATTCTGATCTGCTGCCCGGTGATATCCACAGGAATAACCGTATTTCCTACTTTTATCCCCAAATCTCTGAGGGTAATCCGTGCGGCTTTCGTACCGAAGTCTATCCTCAGATATTTCGTGTCCGAGGGAATAGGGCACAGCAGATTCACCCCGCCCTGCTTATCTCCTTCCTTGAAAATCCGGGAATGCTCTTCCGTAAATTTTTCCGTGTCCCCCCAGAAAATCTGGATATCATTGCTTCCCGCATTTTCCACAGCGCCCGAAAACGTAATGTCAATACTCCTCACCGGCTCCAGATACCGGAACATTAATACATTTACAATGCCGCATAAAACAATTAGTAAAACTCTTCTTATTAACCTTTTTCCCATTTTATCCCTTAACTACCTGTTTCTCGTCAAAAGTTTCTTGATTTTCTGCCGGAACGGAATCTTCATATTTAATATTTTTATAAGAATCCGATATGTCAATGAAGACTTCAGCAGCGTCAGCTCCGCATAAGCATCCTCCAGCTGTTTCCTTCGGCCGATATCAATGGTTTCGTCCATGTTTTCGTGATAATTGGCTTTCAAATAACCGTTATAGATATATCGGGGGTCAAAAGAATCCCGGATCACGTCATCGGCAAACTCCTTTTGATAAAACGCATAGTATTCACCCGCCATATCCTCACAGCTCTTTATGGAGACCTCTTTCAAACTTTCTCTCTTTTCCGCCAGCTTGCTGTCATCGGCAATGATTTCTTCGATCAGGGCAACCACATTGTCCTCCAAATGATCCAGCTCTACGGTCCAGCCGTAGCCATGCTTTAAGGTGCGTTCCCCCAGCGCGCCCACATTGGATACAATGACGGGAATCCCGTTTAACACAGCCTCCGTAAGTGTGTATGAGTAGGTCTCCGGCCAGAGCGACAGAATGCATATCAAGTCAATACGATGTTCCTGAAGAAGAACCGGAAGCTGCTGAGGTTTATAATATCCTGTTTTTACCAGATTATTCTTGTCCAATTCCTGCAGTTCTTCCACACCGATGCCCCCGAAGACATACCAAGATACCTCCTGAGGTCCTTTCTTGATAATCCTTGCGGCCCGTTCTCCTCCTTTCGCGGCATTCAGTCCTCCGATAAAGGCTACATTTAACTTACTTTTATCCGTTAATTCCTTGATTTCAAAATAATGAATATGCTTGATTTCCGAGAAGACCGCTTCGGGGGTCTTCATAAAGATTTCCACTCCCAGCTCCTTCCCCACACACATTCCTACGGGAACATAGCCCAAGAAACCACAGTTCATTACCTTGACCTCTATGGAAACGTCGGGTCTGAACTTTACGGTGGTAGGAATCACACATTGATCCCCCCTGTCATTGGTGATTCTCAACCATATTTCGGTTCTCCGGCAGTCGCCGTCCTTCACATATGCCCAGCCTTCTATACAATATCCTCCCCCTGATTTGGTACAGGATTCAAAACAGGCGATGACCTTCTTGGAAGCAATAGGATTTTCGATTACGTTTCTCTTTTCCGGTTTGTCGTAGCCATGCTCTATGACCGTCAGCTTGTCACGGATTTGGGGGTAATATTGAAGCAATATATTTTTTGCGTTTTCACTGGGCACAATCACCTTACGGGTCATCTGCAGATATCTTTCACATCGCTTCCGCCATGTCCCTATGTACGGGACGGAGGGTATATATTTCATCTGTTGTCCCAGACATTGAGCGCACTTCTCCGGCGATTCCTTTCCGATACACACCTGCTCGTCCGAGTCCAAAAGCTTAATCGTCGGACATACGAAATAAAAATCATGCAGTGTTAAAATCACCGGTATGTTTCTGCTGTCCGCCACGTCAAGCACATCAAAAGAAATACCGTATAAGTGATGTATATGAATCATGTCTATCCGAAAAGCATCCAGAATCTGATTCCAGAATTCCACAATCCTTTTATCGCTTTTCAACGGGTAATCCCGGACTTTCGGCATGGAAAATTCAAAGGGGATGACTTTCTCTCCAATATAGGCCGTTACCGCCAGCGATTCCCCATCCCTTGCCACCACAAACATATTATACCTGTCCTTCAAGGAAAAGACCAGATCGTGGGCATGGAGCTGCGTCCCCCCGATATTATCGTCGGCGCCGTACTTAAAATCCGACTGTACTAACAGCAGCAGGTTTTTCTTCTCATTATACAAATCAAAATAGATGCCCACATTTTCCCCGATGCGTTTGTTCGGATTATCCCGGCAGTGCACGGCGTTATTGTGCATTTGATCGGGATATCTTTTGTATAAGATCTGCTCATGCTGCCGGATATACTCTTCCTTCTCTTTGGACACAAAGGACTTCGTGCCGCTGTGGTAAATGTATGTGTTATCGCACATCACATGTTTATAACCGGCCTGCTCCGCCCGGTTGCAGAAATCGTTTTCCTCCCCGTAGCCCCTTCCGAAAGTCTCCGCATCGAAATTACCGATGGTTTCGATGACCTCGCGCTTCACCAACATACAGAAACCGTGGGCAACCGTGATGTCGGGATAGTCGCGGAAGCTGCACCGCTCCACAAGCTCTGCCGCCTTTTCTATCCCAAGCCCCTCCGGCAGTTTATTTTCCTCGCAAAAAAGAGGCACGGAACACAGGGTGGCATTGTTTGACACCGGTGTCACCGTTCCCACAGCCGGGTCGCTGTATGCACAGGCAGTCATCTTTTCAACCCAATTCCGCGTTACTACCGTATCGGAATTCAGCAGAATGACATCATGATCCCGTGACTGTGCCATCCCCAGATTGATGTTGGCGGAAAAGCCTTTATTACTCCCGTTATGGATCACAATCACATTGCCGTGTGTTTCCGATTGCTTGTCCAGATACGGCTTGATTCTTTCATCGGGGCTGTTATCGTTAATCAATATCAGACGATTGCCCTGTAAATCCGTATTCTTATAAATACTGTCCAAACAAATCCGTAAATCTTCAAATGCATTATAAATCGGAACTATAATATCAACTGCCATAAGCTTTTACATTCCTCCGTCTATGAGTATATACTGTCTTCCTGTCGTTATAAATTCACCTTATAAACCTCGTATAATGAAGTTTCACCTATCTTTTGCATATTTAAGCTTTCCACATATTCCTCGGAAAACCACCCTTTATTCCTGATAAAGTAATCTACTTTTTCCCTGATGAGTGCACTGTTGACAAGCTCGGCGTCTATCTCCACATTATAATTTGCCATCAGCATAAGATAACGTTCCTGACTCATGGCAACATCACATATCTCCTCATACGTCTTGTTAAAAAAATACAAGTCTGCCAGTCCCAGCACCGTTGTCAGGGATGCATCGTATTGCCGCAAATTGGGTATTACCGTTATATCTGCAAATACATTTACGGAAGGCTGCTCCGCGTCGCCGTGAATGATATCCGAAATTTCGATTACATTGGAATCCACCTTATAAATATTCCAATTTTCTTCTCTGATAATAACGGGATTTCCACAGCATATAATCAAAATACATACTGTCAAAAAACATAACACCCTATATAGTCTGCTCTTTAACCGATATAACAAGTCGGCAATTACAATGGAAATAATTATGCAGATCGGAATTATCCAGTAAAATCGATAATATCGCTCCTTCCGCCCCAAAAAATGAAGCACCACATTCATAAAAAACGGATTATAAACGGAAACCAGTCCTGCAGCAAAAGGGATTCCAAGGCAATTACGCCAAGTCTTGTCCTTTTTGCAAAAGATAAAAACAACAGCCCCCGCAAAGAGTAACGGCAGAAATGGTTTTCCGTCCCAGTAGTTCTTAAAACATTCTATAAAAAATCTTATCCCTTGCGCGTCAATATTCATTTTCGTTTCTGCCTTCCCTGAGAAGTGTCTGTTCCCATAATCCTCCGGATTCCAAATATATCTAAACTGCCTTGCAGCCGGCTGGGGCTATGCAAAAAAGTCCGGCAGTCTGGCCGATGCACACAAACCGGCCTTAAAGAAATCATGCGCTTGACAGCGGAACCAAATATATGAAAACATACAAAATGCATGGTGCAAAGCAAGCACTCAATTTCAACACTGTACCCCAAAAACGATCCCTCCGGAAAACAGGAATGGAATACAAGACCAATGCCGCCGGAATCACAAACGCACCGGATTTGCTGATTCCCAATCCCATGGCTGCCGTCCCAAACAACAGGATATAAATGCGGTTGTCCTTTTCTTTCACAATGTAAACCACCCACAATAATAGTAACGGCAATATTACATTTGCCAGCATGGATTTCGACTCTGCAGTCCTGATAAACAAAAAGCCTGACCAAGTAAACAGCGAATAGGAAAACAGGTTAAGTACCGTCATGAGTATCAGCGTCGTATTTGCCTTCTTTTTATCCTGCCGGAACAAGAGCATTGCAATATTATAGTAAATAACAGATACAAGCGTAATTTCAATATTTGCTAAAATACGGTGGAAGAAGATCAGCGGATGTATATGGAGCAATCTGCATATGGCTGCCGAATGCATTTCATAAACAACAAAGCAATCTTTCCAATTAAACGAAGATATCATCTTTCCGGAATACGGCTCGTATTGATTCATGGTATTGGTGTATACGGCCGTGGAAATTTGTCCTATGTATTGGCTGGTATCCCATGTGCTGCCGTAACACATATTGTACAGCAACAACGCCCATTGTATCACGATGATAACAGCCAGCACCAAAAAGTCACTGCATACTATCTTTTCCTTTTCCACAGGGTTCTTTTTGGCTATCCACCCAAAGCATAAGAGCCACAATGCCAGCACTGCCAAGTATACATATGTTGTCAGTGACAGAGAACACTTCAACAATTGCATGGGAATGGAAACCACCTGAAAACAAAGGGAAGTAAAAATGTATCCTATGACAGGATATAAGCTCACATTACCCCGTATCTTCAAAACCCTGTCGATCAACGCCCCAAATATGCAGTATATTACCAGCAGTAAAAAAAGCACTCCGTAAATCCACAAAAATTGCATTATCTTATTCTTTCCCTTTATCCCTTGTCATGCCCGGAATTTCCTGACGGCGTCCGCTACAATATCCTGTTCCTCCGGCTGCAGATATGGATGCATTGGTATGGACAGCACCCTGTCACATAATCCGGCTGTCACGGACAAGTCTACCTTCACACAATCCTCTACCCGAAAAGCCTTCTGTAAATGCATGGGCTTAGGATAATATATCATGCTGGGGATTTCTTGCTGTTTCAGCGCCTTTTGCAGTCCGTCCCTCTCCTGCCTGTTATCCAGCAAAATGGAATATTGCGCCCAGCTGGATTCAAAGCCTTCGGGAACCACAGGAGTCTTTACAACATCCGACAGCAGCTCGGTATACCGGGACGCCACACGGTTCACATCCCGCAGCTCATATTCCCGGAAAGCGCGCAACTTGGTCTGGAGCACCGCCGCCTGAATGGTATCCAACCTAGAATTCATTCCCACACGCACATTATCATACTTGTCCCCGCCCTTCCCGTGGACCCGCAAGGACAGCAGTAACTCGGCAATATCGTCATCATCTGTAAAAAGGGCTCCTCCGTCCCCGTAACACCCCAGAGGCTTTGCCGGGAAAAAGGATGTGGCGGAAATGTCTCCGAAGCTGCAGGCTTTCCTGCCCCCTATCCCTCCGCCGAATCCCTGGGCTCCGTCCTCTAACAGCTTCATGCCATACTTGCGCACGATGGGAAGTATACGTCCGTAATCCGCCGGCTGTCCGAATAAATCCACCGCAATCACCGCCTTGGGTGTAAGCTTCCCTTCCGCAAGCACCTTCTCCACCGCCTCCTCAAGGGAATCCGGCGACAGGTTAAAGGTATCTTCCTCCACGTCCACAAAAACAGCCACGGCTCCTTCAAAAGCCACCACTTCCCCGGAAGCAAAAAAAGTGAAATCCGGCACAAATACCGCGTCCCCCGGGCCGATATCCCATACCATCAGCGCCAGAGATAATGCGTCCGTCCCGTTGGCGCAGGAAATGCAATGCTTCACGCCCACATACGCCGCCAGCTCCCGTTCCAGCGCCTCTACCTGCCTGCCGCTGATAAAAGCGGAGCTGTCGATGACCTCCTGTATACCGCGGTCAATATCCGATTTTAATGCCTGATACTGCTTATTAAGATCCCTGAACTGCATTTTCCCACTCCTTTTTTGTAAATTACTTCTGTTTATTGTCTGCACATATTCCATATCTTCTTAAGAAACCTTCCACCAATACTATATAAACCCCATAGGAAAACGCCGTAGCGGCCGCAACTCCCGTCATCTTAAACCGCTGTACTAAAAGAACGTTGCACACAATATTGGTAAACACCACCGCAACCGTAATTTTACTGTCAGCCTGCGGCCTTCCGGATAATGTCATCATATTTCCCTTGAGGATCTGCGGAGCTGCGATACTGATACCGGTCAGCAAAATCAGCAGAGGAAACGCCCCTTTCAAATATGCCGGTTTCTGCATCAAGTAACACAATATATAATATCCTGCCAGAATCACCCCCTGAAATCCAAAGGCCGCCAGTCTGGAATATTTCTGTAACTGATTTATCCATTGGGACAGCCTCTCTGTCTGTCCGGCCTTAAGCAGCTGGGCTAATATGGGATTAATATTGGCTCTGATCACAAATAATATAGTTAGAACTCCTTCCGCCAGCATTGCCCCAAAGGAATAGATTCCCACAATATCATTGGAACAGAAAATACCAAGTACCAATATATCAACCTTCGTATTCAGCTGGTTCACTACTCCGCCTACTACGGCTTTGCTTCCGAAGACAAACTGTTTCTTTATTATTGAGAACCGGGGCATTTTCACTTTTACGGCTTTTCTTACACAAAATATTCCAAGGATAAGCGTGAGCATCTCCGCAGCCAAAAAACAATAAATTCCATATTCGTAAAACCTTTGCCAGTAAACCGCTGTCAGCACTGTCAACAGAATAATGACGTACTTCATCATCTGAAGGACGGAGAATTTTTCCATCTGCCGATAAGCATTCAATATTCCCAGAATGCACTTATTTATCCCAAAAGGAACCGCTGCTGCTGCCACCGCCCTGATTCCGGCCGCCATGGCAGGATCCCGATAAATATACCTCCCCAGCGCTCCTGCCGACAAATACAGGAAAAGTGCCGCCGCCACGCCTGCAACAGCAGAACAGGACAGCATACTTCCGGCAATTCTTCCCTCGTCATCCTTATTCTTTGCCCTTGCCAGAAAATAGATCCCCGCCTGCTGCATCCCGCAGGATGCCAGCTGGCCAAGTACGGCATAATAAGCGGTTAACTGGTTATACATGCCCAAAATGTCACTGCTGCCGTATAACATCACAACAATGTTTGTGACCATACCCAACAAGGCCGTAACGCCAAAACCGGCTATATTCCATAAAATACCGCTTTTTAACCTTGCTTCCATCTTCATCCGTCACTGCCTGTCCCTATCCGGGTCGCCGTAATATTCGCGCTTTTTACTGAAATACAAAAGCTCCTCCTGATTCATAATGATCTTGGACAATGTGTCCGATACCATCATCATAACGGCCAATAGAATCGAAACCACCGCGCAGAAAGCGCCCGTCAAGCCTGCCCATAAGTAACCGGAAAACATTCCGGTTATAAAAAAATGTACAAAGAATATAATCTCTAGTACCCCCCCCCATTCCCAAAAAAAGGAGGCTGAGGCTTCCGAAAAATTTTATGGGCTTATAATCCTTAAACGCCCCTAAAATGATGGAGCCGCTTTTTACCGCATATTTTAATACATTTGATGCCACTCTGCTCTTGCCGAATTCTCGCTCTCCGCGAATCTCCAGCGGTACTTCAACGATCCGTATCTCCCTCTTGTTCGCCAGATTTAAAAAGGTCTCCTGTGTATATGTGAAACGACCCTTCAAATTCAGCCGCAGCATCGTATCCTTGCTATAAGCCCTGAAACCACAAGCCACGTCATAATATTTCTTACCCACAATATTGCTGACGATTCTGGCCACCTGCCGATTTCCCCACAGCTTAACGGAAGGCATCCCGGGAATATAATCCGGATTCTTGAATCTGGAAGCCGTGACCATATCTGCCCTGCCCTCCACAATGGGCTCCAGCAGTTTTTCGATATCTCTCGGATCCATCTGCCCGTCGGCATCAATGTTTACTGCAAAATCGGCTTTTCTCCGCAGTGCTTCCCGGATTCCGCTCCAAAAGGCGCTGCCCACTCCCTGAGGCGTGCCGTGCCTGATGACAGCAGCTCCGTGCTCCTCGGCGATCCGCGAAGTCAGATCTGTAGAACCGTCATCCACGACGACCTTATCCAGATGTACCTTGCCGCCAAATAAAGACACCGGTACTGCATCCAGAACGCCGGCTATTGTTTTTTCTTCATTCAGCGCCGGAATAATCACGATACACTTCATCTCAGCCTTCCTCCTTCTTTTTATTCAACCTTACATCTTCTCACTTACAGACATGCCGCCCACGGCACCACAAACAATCAATGAATTAGGTCCGGAAGAAAAAGACCGCTTTGTCCGCAGGCATCCTTTTTAAAACGGGATAAATCAGCTTAAATATTGCCGCTTTCCGTCCCCCATGCCTCTCTTCCGCATCCATTTCAAATCTTTCCTTCATCTTATTTACATCAATACTCCGGATGTCTTTGCATTCAACCAGCTTAAAGCCTTTTTTCGACATTAATTGTTCTATATTCTTCTTATTGAAATAGTAAATATGGGGGCTGTGAAAATGCAGCTGCCATAATCTGGCCAATTCCTTCACTCTCCCAAACCGTTCCAGCCACTCTGATATCTTATAGATTGCCCCCGTTGACAGGGGAATCGTAATAATCAGACAGCCTCCCTTTTTCAGATATTTTACACATCCGTCGATGAGCTCCGTCGTATGGTTAATATGCTCCCATACATTATTAAAAATAATGAAATCATACTTACCGCACTCCGGCGGCAGATCTTGTGGAAACAGCCCTGTATGAACCCTCAATCCCTTATCTCTAGCTTTCTGTGCTACTGTGTCTTCGGCTTCAATGCCTTCCACTTCATAAACCCCCGATGCCTTCTCTATAAACCATCCATAAGAGCATCCCACTTCCAATCCCTTTCGGGGGGGGGGGTAAAATTTTCTTTAATAATGTTAATACGTTATCAAATTCTTTATTCCTTGCATCCTGTAAAGCCTGCTGCCTTTTCTCTTCATTTAATTGAGACCGGAAGGTCATATCAATATCCAGATCAGGCGCCCATAGTAAGCCGCATTTAGGGCATCTTAGGAATTTCACCTGTTCCTTCCGCGCCATACGCCCATATGCCTTTTTCATAATACTTCGGCAGTTTTCACATACAATCAACCTGATACCTCCAAGCGTGCTCTAGCATATACCAATCCTCCTTGTGCGCGTAAGCGCACAAAATTATTAAAATTTTTGACAGTAATATTTTCTTCTCGGATTTTTGTATTATCAAAATACATTTCTTTCAAATATCTGTTTTTATCAGCACCATTGTCCATGGCAGAGGGGACATTACCTTCTCCACTTTTCCGTACTTTCTGCATAAGCTGACAAATTTCCTTTTGCTCCAATGGTTTATATGTCCGGGAGTATTGCCCCAAGAACTCCAATATTTCCCTCTGGCCATATTGAGCATACACCATAAAGGCTCTCTCGGTACACTCACCAATAAATATCCGTCCGTTGCAGACGCTATATTTTCCAGAGCCTTCTCCGGCTCTTCCAAGTGCTCCAACACTTCACAGCATAGAATCATCCTTCCTCTCTCAAAGGAATGCGCCTCATATATGCTGCCCTTCCTCACATCCACATCAATTCCCCTGCTCCGGAAATTATCTTTTGTAATCTGCACGGCTTCGTCTTCTATATCGATTCCGCCGACCTGATATCCGTTGTCATACAGGATTCCCATAATCTGCCCTTCACCACACCCTATTTCAAACACATTTTTCTTACCGGTCAAGGCCATGCAATCTAACACGCATTTCATAAAATTACGGTTTAAAAACGAGTACAGGGTATTGCCGTTATATTTCCCTTTTGCCCGTACCCCACCCCTAAAAATTTCCAGCCTGTATTTGCTTCCCATAATCTTCTCCTTTTTACTCCGCGTCCCTTGAATCTATGCGAAATTCCCTCATCATTCAGGCGTTTCCAACACCTGATACACTTCCATGAGATCAGTTTTTTCTATCAATTTCACATGCTCCATATTCTGCATGCAGTTATAAAAAAATCCATACTGCCAGAAAGCATTTAAATAGGTGTTGTCCAGACAAACAAACTCTATTTTGTTCTCTCTAAAATATTCTTCCACATCCCTTTCGTTTTCCGCCCGAAACAGTCCTACACCGTAATAAGACGGCAAAACTTTAGCCTTCAGGCCGGAGGCATAGGCATATGTGGACTGGCCGATCAACACATTCCCGTCTTCTCCGGCCTTCTGTACCGCCTCCAGCACCGGTTCTACGGCATGTGTAAAGGCATATTCTTCCCATTCCCTGATTACCTCCACATCATAGCTCTTTAAAGCATATGCTGAAAGCACACCCGACAACAGAACCACGGACGGTATGGCAAAGCGTTCTATTTTCCACCCTTCCAAAAAGCTGTCCGCCGCCAGTACGATACAGGGTATGGCTAAGATATAGAACTGAAACGCATATCTGAAATTCCTGCTCAGCCACTCGTCGTAAGTGAAGCCTCCCCACGAAAAGAAATGCCCCGCTACAATTAAAAATACGGATAAGAAATAACTCAGGCAGACAAACAGATGTTGAATGCCTTTCTTTTTCGCCCTAAAACAGCACCCTATACAATAAGCCGCACTCAATATAGTCCCCAGCAGATTCAGCCGGTACTTATCATATATGAATATCTTTGACAGCATAACCGACAGCCCTTCATCCATACTCATAGTGGAAGCCATAAAATCGATATAAACCTGATTTAACGCCGTACCCTCAAAAATATTGTTAAAGTACAAGCTGCAATTACCGTTTATACTACCGGTCATCAGCAGCGCATAAATCATATTGTAGCTTCCCGCTATACCGCCTGCCAAAATCGCGGCAATGGACGGCAGCATGGTACGAATATCCCGTTTTAACAAGATATGACACAATACCCAGCATATCCCGATGGGAACAGCTACAAATACATTGATGGGGTGCCCGCTGGGAATAAAAAACGCCGTGAGCATAAGCATCATAAGCATTGTTGGGGAAAAACGCTCTCCTTTCGGCAGCCTATATATCTCTATATAGAAGAACTCTACAATCAATATCAGAGGAACCATCCGGAAAAAATCCCTGTTGTATGCCCCGATAACATCTGAGATAGGTGTTAAGAAAAACAGCAAAATTCCCCAACAGCACAAAACGGTCTTCCGGGAAAACATATAAATTGCCCCCCAGATGGCAGTCATCAAATACAACGGTGTCAGTTGGACAGAAAAGTATGCCGCCAAGTCATAAGAATGTCCCAGTGTCCGGTATCCCGTACATATCATGCCATAGCTGATATATGCAGGCCAAATAAAGTTATGGATGCTTCCGTTCAGCATACCGTCGCCCATATCCGCATAAGTCGATATATCATGCCATGACAATGAATCGGAAAAATGCAATGCCTCCCCCATATAAAAGGCCGCATCATGATATACCATACATCCTGAAACCACCGAAAAGAGCTTATACAGAAATACCGCCAGTACCAAAGCCGTCACAACCATACTCCATACATTGGAAGCCAAAAGTCTTCCTGCAGCTTTGATACTGCCTGCTACAGCTTTCCTGTTATGCAGCAGATAGATCACGGCTGCAGCAAAAGGGGCAAAGAAAGCCGCATATTGTTTTCCCGCAAACCGGGGCAGAAAAGAAATGAAAATCATCCATATAGCCACTACCACAGGAGTCAGAGAAAAACCGATTAAGAACCGTTCCACAGGATCCGTAATCTTCCCTTCCCCTTTTTGCACAAAGAAAATACCGGCACAATAAGAAAGGACGAGCATTACGATTAAGTATAAAATTCCCCATATCCATTGTAATCCTGTATAAATACCCATTCCTATACCTCATGAACACATCCCGATAATATTCTTAACAATAGAATCCTGTTTGGGATCCTATTGTATAAAAATGTCTTATTTCCAACTTCCGGATATGCCGCCTGCCACAGCTGCTGTTTTTTCTTCTCGGTTTCATAAGTTTGATTGTTTCGGCACAATCCCGCCCTCCGCCTGCCCGTATTCCCTGCCGCAGACGCCGCATTTCATGTCGTCTCCCAAGGACTGTCCGCATTCGCAGACCCAGCCCGCCTGTCTGGCCGGCACACCGAGGACTAACGCATAGTCGGGGACGTCCTTTGTGACTACGGATCCGGCGGCAACCAGCGCACATTTTCCCACGGTTCTTCCGCAGACAATGGTGGCGTTTGCCCCGATGCTGGCGCCTTCTTTTATCCTTGTCCTCAGATAGCGGCTGCTTCCCTTGGGATACCTCGCTCTGGGAGTCAGATCATTGGTAAAAACACAGGACGGGCCGCAGAATACCCCGTCTTCGATCTCCACTCCCTCATATACGGATACATTGTTCTGTATTTTCACATTATTTCCGATCTTAACATGATTGGAAATGTTTACGTTCTGCCCCAGAGAACAATTCTCTCCGATCCGGGCTCCCTTCTGCACATGGCAGAAATGCCATATCTTTGTACCTTTGCCAATTGTCACGTCCTCGTCAATATAGCTGGACTCATGGACATATACATCCGGCTCCCTCATTTAAGCCACCCCCTTACAAAGCAAGGTGTCCTCATGAGAATATATTTCCGGACAGGGGCTATACCCCCCCCGTTCGAACGCGCGTTTTTATATCCTCTATAAATACTTTATGCTCTATTGCAAAATTACCCGTTACCGACTGCCCGGATAAAACAGGCTTGGTGACTACCGCCCCCATGTTCACTCTGGCATCCTCCCCGATCTCGATGCCGTTTCTGACAGTGGCTCCGAAACCGATCCATGTGTCATCTCCCACTACGGTACGCCCGCCGATGCCCGACTGCGCCACAATCATAACCCTGTCCCCTACTTTGGCTCCATGGCCTATATGGACTAAATTGTCAAGCTTTGTATAAGCGCCCACAACCGTGTCGTCCCAAGGATACACCGCTTTGTCCACACATGTATTGTACTGGATCTCGGCAAAGTCTTTGATTCGGACTCCGCCCAAATGCTCTACGGCTAAAATGCCTTTTCCTGCTTTTTTAAATTCAAATCCCTGTCCTCCGATAACGGCTCCCGCACGGATAACAGCATGATCGCCAATGACGGTGTTTTCTTTTATCACGGCAAACTCTTCAATGGTTACATCATTGCCGATGATTACATTATTCTCCGAAATATATGCCAAGCCGCTGATACTACACCCGTTTCCGACTACGGTTTCCTGTCTGGGCCTGACATATTCACTGTACCCCGCAAGATAATTATGCAGTTTAAAAAAAAGCAGACGCGGATCCTCCACAATACAATACCCTTTTTGCTCTCCGAATTTCTCCTGCAGCACAGGGAACAATTCCGAATCTGTAAGAATCACCGCAGCGGCAGGTGAAACCGTCTCCGCAAACCGGATATCATCTATAAAAGTGCAAAAGCG
>Ga0137308_101070_pt1 | contig 31864 bp, 28 predicted proteins | sample Inofrocosms_June_FD_97181 | JGI IMG/M metagenome (GOLD analysis project Ga0137308, IMG submission 97181) | Mouse cecal microbial communities from Vienna, Austria - N-Acetylneuraminic and N-Acetylglucosamine D2O microcosms_June | ecosystem: Host-associated > Mammals > Digestive system > Large...
AAGTGATTTATCAAATAGCAATCCAAAAGTTTTTGTGAAGGCATTGGAAAATGTAGAAATTTTTGTTGATAAAATATTAATGTTGATAGAGAATAATCCCGAACAATTGAGAGCCTTATTTAATCATTCAAATAAAGGAATTCAATATAAGACAGATCAAAATTTTTATTTTTTATGGGCAATTCTTTTTGAGATTTCTGTAGAAGAACTTCAAAATAATAGGCAGGAAGAATTTAAGAGAATATCTAGAATTTTTTCTAGTATTCAAAAAACACCTGCCGATTATACAACAGAAAAGTTTTTAAATGAATTAAAGTAAGTTTATATTAAATTACTATATTGAAAGAGTACAATCTTTGATATTGCTAATTGCATAAATATTAGAGTACGAAAGACACAGAAAAGTAATTATATGATAAAAGTGTAACGAGTGTTGTATAATTTAGAAATGGGGTGTATAGGTGAATAACTGGGAGACTATGGAGCAGAAGTCGAATATCATTATTTATACAACAGAAGATGGCCTGACAAAAATTGAAACGACTTTTGATGAAGATACCGTATGGTTATCCATTGACCAGATGGCTGAATTATTCCAAAGAGACAAATCAACGATTTCGAGGCATATAAAAAACGTCTTTTCTGAAGGAGAGCTAGTGAGAGAATCAGTTGTTGCAAATTTTGCAACAACTGCGGCAGATGGAAAAACATATCAGGTTGATTATTATAATTTGGACGTCATTATTTCTGTGGGTTATCGTGTGAAATCCAAGCGTGGTACGCAGTTCAGAATTTGGGCGCTCAATGTATTGAAAGAATATATGCGAAAAGGTTTTGCACTGGATGATGAACGGTTGAAAAATCTGGGGGGCGGTGGCTATTTTAAAGAATTACTTGAACGAATCAGAGACATACGTGCTTCTGAAAAAGTATTTTATAGACAAGTTTTGGAAATTTACGCTACCAGTATTGATTATGACCCAAAAGCAGAAATATCTATTTTATTCTTTAAAAAAGTGCAGAACAAAATTCATTATGCCATTCATGGACAAACGGCAGCTGAGGTTATTTATACACGGGCAGATGCTGAAAAAGATTTCATGGGGCTTACAACATTTGTGGGAAATCAACCAACTTTGAAAGAAGCTGTTATAGCCAAGAATTATTTGAGTGAAAAGGAACTTCGGGCAATGGGGCAGCTTGTGTCTGGGTATTTGGATTTTGCAGAACGTCAGGCAGAACGTGAACAGGTAATGACTATGAGGGATTGGGCAGAACATCTGGATCGTATACTTATAATGAGTGGAGAACAGTTGTTACAGGGAAATGGAAATATTTCTCATAAGCAAGCTGTTGATAAGGCGACAGATGAATATAAAAAATATAAAGCAAGAACCATCAGTGATGTAGAAGAAGATTATTTGAACTCTATAAAACTATTGGAACAAAAGACAGATAAGAAATAAAAAGGTATGTGATTTGGTTTGGACAACGATAATCATGTTGAGACGTGCGTCCTTTTGGGTAGGAAATAGTAACACTGCTGAAACAGTCTATGCGTATGTGGATTATGAGCCAAAAGATAATGAATATCTAAAGGATGTAAAAGGCTGTGCGACCTATACGGAAATTAAAGACTGGATAATGTCGGAGTATGGTTTAAAGGTATCGTCTTTGTATGTAGCACAGATAAAAGACAAATGTGGTATTGAGAAACGTCTGAATTACAATGTAGGCGATAATAAAAGCCGTGTGCCGAAATGCCCGCCGGAGAAAGAAAAAGCGATTATGGCGGCTTTCAGGCATTTTAATATGATATGAGTTTTCAGCGTGGAAAAGTGAGTCGAAAGGCTTACTTTTTTTGCTCTTTTCAAACTATGAAATCAATGGTCGGGTGCTTTTGTAAAAAGGAGTACAGGCATATGTATACATATTTTGCAGGAGTAAAGACGGTTGAGGAATTGCGCCAAAAGTACAGAGAATTGTTGAAAAAATACCATCCCGATAATGAGGGCGGCAGTGTGGAAATCACGCAAGAGATAAACACCGAGTATGATAGCTTATTTGCCATTTTAAGCGAAGAAAAGAGCGCAAACGAAGAAACTCCTAAGTATGACTATCAAGCGGAAAATGACGCTTTTAAAGAGATTTTAAACAAGATTATCCACATCAATTCAGATGTGGAAATCATTGGCTCATGGATATGGGTACACAGTGGGTATGAGTACAGGGAATTGCTTAAATCTACTGGTTTTAAATTTGCGCCGAAAAAGAAGTGCTGGTGTTGGCATTATGGCGATTATGTGCGGTATCACGATAAAGAAATTACGCTTGATGAAATCCGGCATAAATACGGAAGTAGGAAAGTCAGCAGTAAGTCCAAACAATATGCAATCGGTTAGACAGGAAAACGAGGATTTTTACCCGATTTAAAATCGGGTCATTCTTCTCATATATGAGGACATTTTATCCAAAATCATTTTTTGTTCTCGTATATGAGGGGAAAATAAAAGCGGCAAAAGGATTGATTTTATCCTGTTTCGAGCTTTACATAAACAAACATGATCCACGATACTCCGTATCGTGGATCATGTTTGTTTTTAACGACCTACGCTGATAAATCATTGTAGCCAATATCAGCAATGTCAATAATATCCGGGCAGTAATCGGTAGTTGTATCTCCATGTTTCAAACGCTCATTTCTCAAGCGCAATAATTCCAACTGCCAATCTGAAACATTCTTCTTGCGTTCATTCTGAAATCTCTTGTAGAGTTTTTCCACGTTTTCACGGATTCTTTTTCCGGTTCGCTTGCTTTCCCGGTCAAGAAATTCGAGAAATTTAGCGTTCAGATTTTTTTCGTCTGAAACAATCTGATTGCAGATTTCAAGAATTTCTGCTACTTCTGTTTCCCTTTTCTGTACTTCCATTTCTTTGATAGCGACTGCTTGTAATTGTGCTTGAACGGTAGCTTTGTCATTCTCAACAGAGATACGCTCTTTTTCAAGTTCTTCCTTTTCTGCTTTTGACGATTTCATCATATCGGCAACAGCCATTTCCAGTTTATCTAATTCATTTCTCTTAATGCTCATTTTGAGTGCCTCCAATCTTAAATTTATTTTTCTATCAGACAACTCTTTGAGTTGGTCTGGGGTTAAGCCTTGTTGGTGCCACTCACCATTTTTGTCATAATATCCGGCAAGGTGTTCCTCAATCGGCTTGTTTTCTAATTCAATGTCATATCCTTTATCAATCAATGACTTCCGGATTTTTCTATGTAATCCGGCAAGCTGTTTTGGGCTTTTGAAAAATTTGGTTTGTGAAATCGTGCATTTAATTTCACCATCTTTTTCGGTTTCAAAGCACGGGATGAATGAAATATGTAAGTGAGGATTTGTTTCGTCTTTGTGGACTGAAAAACCAGTGATATTATTTTTCCCGAACTGTTTTTCTAAAATCTCGATTACATCCCACATCCATGTAATTTTGTGTTCTGCAATAGAATCACTGTCAAGTTGGACTACTAATGGACGGACAATCACTGTATCATTTTTTCCTTTTGCAGTGATTCTCGCTCCATGTTCTTTTGCGTATTCAATATGTTTGTTAATTGCGTCAACCATATCTTTAGAGTGGCTTGTTTTCTCCCACTGTCCGTTAGAATTTTTATAAAATGATTCGTTCAATAAAGTAAGGTCAGAATCAATGTCAGGGTTGCTATGCTGTACCTCACATACATTCATTTTATCTGTACCTCTGTCAATATGTCTGATATATCCAGCAATGCCGCCATGCCCTGTTGTGCTGTTTTTTGTACTTGTGTATTTGCCGGAATAATGGATTTTTATACTGGCGTCAAAAGATAAGTAACCAATTTTAATCACCTCATTTCTATATGTTATACCTCAATGATAAATCAGAATTTTCAGAATGCAACCCTTGTCAAGTATTTTTTAAAAATTTTTTCTGTATTTTTTTCTCCGGTTAGTTTCTGGCTTTTGCTAGGTTGCGCTGTCTATGGCGGTAGGCTTTTGCTTTCTCGAAAAGGTATCTCTTTCCTCCCGGTGTAGCAAAATACATCCATACCTAAAGAGTATGGATAATTTTGCAAGGGGAATGCTGCACATCCCCTTTGAACCCCTTGCTTTTGTTGCCCCGGCACTGTATCTCTTTTTTCCTGTTCGGTATCTATGGTGATAAGTTATAATTAAGGAATCGGGTGCAGGAGTAAAAAGAAAGGAACTGATACTATGAATGAAAAATATTTGGAATCTGCAATGCTTTTCGCACGTCTGTATGGAATTGCTGAAACGCTCAATCCGTGGACGAATCTTGACAATGAAAAATTTGTCAGTATGATAAAAGAATGGACGGATGAATTTGTAAATGTGGAAAATGGGGATGTTTTGACATTCTTTGAATGGAAAATCTCACAAAAAAAGACAGGATATGCTGACTATATCAAGAATCAATCGCCCTGCCTTTAATTATCTTCTATTCTGTATTCTAATATGTCCGATACCTGACATTCTAATATTTCACAAAGTAGGTTCAGAGTTTTTGTTGTAATATCTTTTCCATGTTTCATTCTGTGTAACGTGTTCGCCGGAACGCCATGCTTAAAAATCAAGGCATACTCTGTAATGCCTTTTCTCAAAAGGGTGTCATAGAATGGCTGGTACGAAATCATATGGAAATCTCCTCTCAATTTTGTAAAAATCATACCATGCTCAATGTGTTGACTATGCCTAAAGTATGAAGTATAATTCTGGTTAAGGAGAATCCTGTCGAAAACGAGAAGATTTTCACAAGAATGATATTTTTGAATATACCAAAGAAAGGGGAATCATTATGAAACAAATCATCAAAAAATCAATCACAACTGTAATCATCATGGCTTTAGCTTTGACACTGGCTATGCCTGTTACTGCACAGGCGAAAGCAAAGCCAAAGCTGAACAAGACAAAAGTCACGGTAAGCATGAAGAAATCCTATCAGTTAAAGGTCGTAGGCTCATCTAAAAAAGCGACGTGGAAAAGCAGTAATAAGAAAGTCGCTACTGTATCAAAGAACGGTAAAGTGACTGGAAAGAAGAAAGGCTCTGCTGTAATTACTGCAAAAGTAAATAAAAAGACTTATAAATGCAAGGTGACAGTTAAGGCAGAAACGACACCAAAGCTGAATAAGACTAAGGTTACTTTGACTATGACGAATCAAAAGGGAAATCCTACCATTCAGTTAAAAGTCACAGGCACGAGAAAAAAAGTTAAATGGACGACTTCTAATACAAAAGTTGCCACTGTTTCTAAAACTGGCAAAGTGACCGCTAGGAGGAAAGGCTCTGCTGTGATTACTGCAAAAATAAATGACAGGACGCTAAAATGTAAGGTTGTTGTGAACGATACTCACAAACATCATTGGGCAGCGTATGATGACCCTCAACCTGAAAATATATTTGGTGTAGTTTGCTACTGTGGAAAAGTTTTTGCATCTGTGGAAGAATGGGAACCGCACGCTTTTGAATATGATGATATATTATTAGAAGCAACATTGAATGGTCGTCCTGCGCCGGAGTGGGCGGTACATAATGGCTTTTCTGACGGTAAAACCGTTTATAAAAGTTGGATTTGGTATTACTATTGCGATATATGCGGCTTTAAGGACTGGGATGATGAATATTCACATCCTGTAGAAGCGGTAATTTGTTCAGGTTGTAAAAAGGAATTCAAAAACTATGAGGAATGGAACAAGCACTTCTTGGAAAATTCTTGGAATGGTGATGAAAGCCATAGGAAGTGCACAGTTCGTATTCGGCAGTGACTTACCTCTATGTTATTTGGGTATGTATGACCGGGATAATGCCCCCTAAATTTCGTTGCGATCTATCGTTTCACTTTATCGCAACAAAATTTAGGGGCGTTGTTTTTGTCTGAAATCGTTCTTAGACTTTTTCTTTGGTAAAATTTCACAAATTGCTTTAAATGGAATAATTAGGTAGATTTTCTTGTAATTATTCCTTTAACTATTCCTGCTGGCAATGGCTGTCCGGGGGCAAAACCGTCGCCGAAATGCCCGTGCAGTATCGACAAGCCCTACTGCACGGGCATATATGTGCGTGGTACAAAGAGGGGGGAGGATAAATGGAAGAATCCAATAATACCCTGAAAAATAAAGGCTTTAGTGGGTATAATTAAAAAATGTATTTCGACATAAAAAGGATGTCAGAAAAGTGTAGACATTGTAGACAAACAGGGATTATCCAGCGCTGGCAAGGCTTCCAGCGTCTACAAGGTGTCTTTTTTTGTAGACAGAAATGTAGACAAAATGTATACAGAAAGAGATTATCCAGTACTGGCAAGGCTTTGAGCGTCTACATTTTGGAAACCTGTTTGTATACAGAATGCGTTACGGATGGGAGATAAAGACAATATCCTGCATACAAACCTGTGGATTTGAACTTCTGAGACCTTATTGCTGTTTATCTATTGTGCAATATACACAAAAGACTATTCTTTATTAATCCTGCATGGATTTGGAATGGATAAACAAAAATTTAGGCTTATTGACATTGTTTTTTGTGCAGTATTTTAAATTTGGAAAAAGATTGACAAATCGAAAAATAGCTGATACAATAATCTCCAAAAATAAAATATTATTGTGCTTTCCTCACAGGAAGTTCCGTCAGACGGAGATAACCAGTATATTTAATTTCCAAATATATGAGTGCTGATAAGACGGACGTGGGGGAAATATATCGCATTGGAATAACCAAGACCAGAGGAAATTTCTGGTAGAGCCACGTATGGCAGGCGGTGTAACAAATATGGATTCTGATTAGTGAATTTCGCTAATCAGGGTTTGTATATGTTACACCGCTTTTTTTATTTGGCTTTTCCAATGGAGCAGGAAAGGGCGGTGATGATGTGGATACCTCGTAAGCAGTCAGGAGAAGTTTGCAACTTGTTCCGGTCAATCAATTTCAAATAGAAAACGATTAAAAATCTGAAGAATATCTTCCAGAACACAACGAATAAAAAAGAAAGGATGGTAGGATAAAATGGCTACTAAACAAGCAAAACTGACAATATTAACATTTGCACAGGATTTTCAGTCCGGACACTGGAACTGGACAGACGAGGAGAAGAAAAAGCTCGGAGATGTGGAGGAAATGGGAAAAATCATCAAGTCCCGTTTGGAGAATGCCGGGTGCGAAATACAGGAAATGTACGCTGTCAAACACGATAAAGACGAAAAGCGGTGGTGGAATGAGTACAAAAAAGATTACGAGGTACAGTTCAAATCCAATCACGCCCATTTTGTCATCAAGTTTGAAAAAGGAAAAGGAAAAACATTGCCGGAGCTTGCCAGAGAAATCGGCATTGAAGAAAATTATATTGAAAAGCCAAAAAGCGGAAGTCACAGTTATGACAATATGCTTTCGTATTTAATCCATATTAAATATGAGAAAAAGTATCAATATGATGTCAACGCAGTCTACACGATTACCGGGAAAAAGTATATTGAATATTACCGTGAAAAGTATGAATCATGGACAAAGGGCAGGGCTGAAATCAGTGTAAAGAGTGCAAAGGAGCTTATCAATTTTTTGAAGATGGGAATCTTAAAAGGCGAAATCGAAAGAAAAGATATTGCACAAAATGATGAATGGCTGTTCGCCTATGCCTTAAATAAAGACCTGCTTGACAAGGCTTTTGAGGGGCGTAATGTCATCACTGGCCTTAAACGTAGATATCCACAAGAATAAAAACCATAATCAAAAAAACGTCTGCTTTTTTGGTCTGCCCAATCATATCCTGCGTTCGGATTCCAGTCAAGAACGTGTTTTTAACAGATCTTGACTGGAATCCGAACGCAGGATTGAGGGCACACAAGCCAAAGAAAGCGGGCATACAGGCTCATTGCCTGTTTAAGAAATGATAATAGGAACGGGAGCGGTTTTATACAGACTGGAAAAGCCGCATAAAATAAACGAAGAAAAGAAAGGGAAATATTTATGATGAAAAAACTAAGATGTTACCTATACACAAGGGTTTCCACGGAAATGCAGGTTGACGGGTATTCCCTGAACGCCCAAAAGGAACGGTTAAGGAGCGAGGCGGAACACCGTGGGATGAAAGTGGCTGGCGAATATAGCGACGAGGGGAAATCCGGCAAAAACATAACGGGCAGACCGGAGTTCCAAAAAATGCTGGATGATATTAAAGACGGAAAAGACAAAGTGGATTATGTCCTTGTGTTCAAATTGTCGAGATTTGGGCGAAACGCCGCCGACACGCTTAACAGTCTGCAATATATGGAAGATTTCGGCGTGAACCTTTTATGCGTCGAAGATAGCATAGATTCTGCCGGCGCGTCCGGCAAGCTGATGATTTCCGTATTGGCGGCGGTCGCAGAGATTGAACGTGAGAACATTAAGGAGCAGACGATGGCGGGGCGGCAGCAAAAAGCCCGTGACGGCAAGTGGAATGGCGGCTTTGCCCCTTATGGCTACAAACTCATACATAAGGAGGGGGAGAAAACAAAAGTGCTTGTGCCGGAAGAAAAAGAGGCTGAACATATCCGGCTGATTTATGACAAATACACAAACACGCATATGGGGGCGAATGCAGTTGCAAAATGGCTGAATGAACACGGATATAAAAAGATTGTCCGGCAAAATGGCACGCTGTCGGCGTTCAGCTCGCATTTTGTTAAATTAGTGTTGGATAACCCCGTGTATATGGGGAAAATCGCTTATGGGCGGCGTAAGACGGAAAAGATTGACGGTACAAGGAATGAGTTCCATGTTGTAAAGCAGGACGAGGATTCGTATGTGTTTTATAATGGCATACATGAAGAAATCATTTCAGAAGAAATGTGGCATAAGGCGCATGAAAAGCGTAAAATAACTGGCGTAAAGCATGAAAAAACACACAGTATGGAGCATTTTCATATTTTATCAGGGCTGGTCAGGTGTCCAGAGTGCGGAGCAAAGATGTACGGGGTTGTCAACCGCAAAAAGAAAAAAGGTTCTGATGAATATTACACGGATATGTGGTATTATAAATGTAAGAACCGGATAAAAGTGGAGGGGAAACCCTGTTCATACAAAACCAATATACGCCAAGACCAGCTCAATTCAGAAGTGATTGCAATGGTGAAATGGGTTCTTGACGACCCGGAATTTAAGAAACGGGTCGCAACAGCGACTGGCGATAGTGAAACAGGCTCATTGGATGAACTTCGGGAGGAAGAAAAACGGTTGCAGTCAGGGCGAGAAAAGGCAGAAAATAAGAAGAAAAAGCTTCTGGCAAAGATTGGAAATCTGGACGTGGATGACGATTTGTATGATTCCCTCTGTGAAGATTTCATGGGTATTGTAAGGGAATTAACGGAACAGATAACAAAGATAGATACAGACCTTGTACGGAATCACCTTGCTATGGAAAATGCAAGGGAAGAAACATTTTCGGTGGAGCAGTATTATAGATTGCTGGAGATAATAATTGAAAATCTTGAACAGGCGCATGACAGGGAACTGAAATATCTGATGAACATAGCGATTGAGGGCATTGAGATTTTTCCCGACAGGCAGAAATATGGAAGATGGATAAAGTCTGTGAAATTCAAAATGAACCTGAAACAGAATGGCGAAAACATTCAGGCGTTGGGGTATAGAGATATTATTGAAAGCATGGAAAAAGAAGATGAAGAAAGGGATGAGGGGGAAACCCCCATTCCCTACCCAATCGAACAACAGTTGAGACGGTAGTTCTACTGTCAAAAGCAAATAAATAAAAGGTCCGGAAACGGCTTGAAATAAAGGGATTCCGAAAGACTACCCTGACGAGGGTGGTCTGCCGGAATCTTTTTTTGCGTTACTGACAATAGTTCTGGCCACTGAAAAACACATAGTCGAGGCTGAATAACTACTTTTTTACAGGGCGAGACTACAGAACTACTGAACAGAATAGTCCAGAGAATATAATTTAGTATGCAAATACCAAAATATAAAACAGGGCTTGACAAAGATATACACCTTATGCTATTCTGTATTCAGTGAAAGTAACTTAACTCGTATATCAGGAGATTGAGAACGATGAATAAAGATCAAGGAAGAAAGATTATGGAATACTGGGATCTTATGAGAGGGGCAGTCAGGCAAGATGATTACATTGCTGCCACTGTGCTTATAAGTGAGGTCAAGAATAGAACTTTAAAGACTGAAGTGCAGGAAACACCAGACTCAGTTTATACAACGCTTTTGGAAGTTGCTGACGAACTGCATATTATAAATCCGTTCTCTGATAAGGAAAGATTCTTCTTTATCTATCAAGAAGGAAAACAACTTGAGAGGATGGACTGGGAAGGGGCAATTGATAAAGTTGCGCGCTTTTCAAGAATGCCTATCCTCCCTGCTCCGATTGTCAAGGTTTATGAGGAGCGCTTCTCGGTCAAGCCGGAATCAGTCCTTATAGCTGAAGCAGAGAAGTTCGTCCCTAATCTTCTTCGTATCGTTGACGAAAACATTAATTCGAGTTTTACGTTAACAACGCAGAATGCGACTTATGCGAAGGCGCTGGAATATGTGTTCACTGATTATGATAACGTCGAAGTGGTGCTGACGGATATCTACCAGTATGGTTTTGTTAACAAGAGATTTGATCTGATTTTCTCATGTCCGAACATGGGCGGTAGAACACTGGCAGAGGATAAAACCTTCATGTGCAGAGAGTTTGATATGGTAGCGCTTGAAAATTTGTCTCTCCACCTCAACAGTGGAGGACGTTTAGTAATAACACTGCCGGGAAGGATAACGTTTGCGTCCGGAAAAGTCAGCGATCTTCGACAGTTCATTCAGACGAGTTACACAATAAAAGAGATTGCTGAACTGCCAGAAGGGTCGCTTGAATTTACAGGTATCAAGGTATATCTGCTTGATATTGAAAACACTCGTCCGGGAGACGACGATATCATCATTCGCAGATATACGGCCGGTGATCGAAAGACACGGAGGTCAGCGGTTACTTCTCTTGAGGTTACAGATGATACCTTTGTGATGCTTGACGAACTTGAGGAGCAGGGGGATTGGAGCATTGATCGCATCTTTGCTCAACAGGATGAAGAATACCTAAACTTTCAGAAGTCCGGGATTCGAAAGGAGTTAATCGGAAACGTTGCTCAAGTGTTCAGAGGCAAGGCTGTTAATAAGAAAGACCCTGCTGGGAATATCGGCGTTGTTAATATTTCCAATATTGGCGACTACGACATAGATTATGAGGGATTGGATCACTTACAGGAAGAGGAACGAAAGGTGGCAAATTACCTTTTGCAAGAAGGCGATGTTCTTCTGCCGGCGAGAGGAACAGCGATTCGTACAGCGGTCTTCCATGAACAGACATATCCGTGTATAGCATCCTCTAATGTCATCGTAATAAGACCGGATCAGAAAAACCTCGACGGATATTACCTGAAGGTGTTTTTGGATAGTCCGATAGGAAACAAGATGATAAGTGGCGCTCAGCAAGGAATGACTGTAATGAATATCAGCTATAAGGACTTGAATGTGCTTGAGGTACCACTTCCGAGTATAAAAAAGCAACAAGCGGTAGTCACAGAGTATCAAGATGAATTAAAGAAATACAGAGAAACGGTAGCGGCTGCCGAGCAACGTTGGTGCGAAGTTCTTAAAAAGCTGCAGACGTTTTAAAGGAGGATATCATTAAATGATTGGAGCAATTATCGGAGACATCGTCGGGTCTCGTTTTGAATGGAATAATATCAAGAGTAAGGACTTCGAATTCCTTACATATAAATGCTTCCCTACTGACGACAGCATTATGACACTGGCTCTGGCGCAGGCTATTCTGGTTAGCAAAGTCGATTACAGTGATCTGCCAAAGAATGCAGTTGAATGTATGCAGTCTGTTGGCCGCAATTATCCTGACTGCGGATATGGCGGGGGCTTCCGTAAATGGATGTTCTCTGACGATCCTAAGCCTTATAACAGCTATGGCAACGGAGCGGCCATGCGTGTAAGTGCAGCAGGTTTTGCAGCAAACAGTATTGAAGAGGCTAAGGATATAGCTAAGAAGATAACCGAAGTAACACATAACCATCCTGAAGGTATTAAGGGTGCGGAGGCAACAGCCGTGGCTATTTATATGGCCAAGACAGGCAGCAGCCTCCTGGAAATCAGGGATTATATCGATAAGAATTACTACCCGATGAACTTCACTCTGGATGGAATCAGAGCTACATACAAGTTCAACGAGACTTGCCAAGATACTGTTCCGCAGGCACTTATGGCATTCTTTGAATCGACAGATTTTGAGGATGCGATCAGGAATGCAATCTCTATCGGTGGCGACAGTGATACATTGGCTGCCATCTGCGGAGGAGTAGCTGAGGCGTACTATGGTGTTCCCTCGGAGATAAGAAAGCATGCTCTCACCTTCTTAGATAAGCAGCTTCTCAAGATTCTGATTGCCTTTGAGAATAAATATCCGCCTGTGATGGAGAAGAAGGTCGGCGATATTAGTGTGCCGGTAGAACGTAAAACCGAACGAAAAGTTAAAGGTTCAGAACGCGAGACAATGATGGAAGAGGCTTTCCAGGCTGCCGATGACGATACTGAGGCGGCTGAGCTTACAAAAGAAGAAACCACAAGTCGCCAGCTTTTTAATCATCTGTTTGAGGCTTGCAATATTCTACGTGGCCCTATTAATCAGGACGAGTTTAAGAGCTATGTGACGCCGGTCCTGTTCTTTAAACGCATATCAGATGTTTATGACGAAGAGTACGAGGAGGCATTGGAGTTTTCTGGAGGCGATGTTGAGTACGCAGAAGCTAAGGATATGCATTCTTTCGTAATACCTGATGGCTGCCATTGGAATGATGTTCGTATGGTAAGTCAGGATGTCGGAAAAGCGATTGTTAAGGCGATGACTGGCATTGAAAAGGCAAATCCAGATACTCTGTCCGGTGTTTTCAGCAGCTTTGATGATGCAACCTGGACCGATAAGAATAAACTTACCGATGAGCGCCTTAAGAATTTGATTGAACATATGTCGCTTATCAAGGTTGGTAACAAGAATTATTCTGCAGATATCATGGGCGACAGCTACGAATTTCTTATAAAGAAGTTTGCGGACATGTCGAAGAAAAATGCCGGAGAGTTCTATACACCGAGAACTATTGTAAAGCTGATGGTGGATTTGCTTGATCCTAAGCCCGGTGAAACTGTTTATGATCCTGCCTGTGGCACAGGTGGAATGCTTATCGAAGCGATACATCATATGAATAATGACAGACTCGCTTACGGTAGGATTTTTGGACAGGAGAACAATCTCTCTACCTCGGCCATTGCTCGAATGAATTTGTATCTGCACGGTGCAAAGGATGTTCAGGTTAAGCAGGGAGATACGTTAAGAAATCCGCTGTTCCTCGAAAAAGGGAAACTTAAGACCTTTGACTGCGTACTTGCAAATCCTCCCTTCGGTATGGAAAAGTGGGGAGCGGGCCAGTTTGAGTCGGATCAGTACGGACGTAATATGTGGGGATGCCCTTCAGATTCCAGTGCGGATTTTGCATGGCTGCAGCACATGATTAAATCTATGGACCCGAAGACTGGCCGATGCGCAGTCGTTCTTCCACAAGGAGTGCTATTCCATTCAGGAAAAGAAGGAGACATTCGAGAACAGCTTGTTCGCTCGGATAAGTTGGAAGCGGTTATTACTTTGGCAAGCGGCGTGTTCTATAGCACCGGTGTATCCGCCTGCATTCTGTTCCTCAATAACAAGAAGGAGCATAAACACAAGGGCAGAATTTGTCTGATCGATGGAACAGAGGTTTACACACCACAGCGAGCACAGAATATTATCTCGCCGGATAACGTGAAGACTCTTTATAAGTTCTATACCGACTATGTAGATGTTATCGAAAAGTGCAAGATCGTTACGATTGATGACGTGGGGAAAGGCGGCTTTGAGCTTAGTGTTAAGAAGTATATCGAGCAGAAAGCCAAAGAAGTAATACCACATGAAAAGGTATTGATGGCATATTACGAAGCACTTATGAAGGTTCGTAAGTCCGAGGAGAAAATGAGAAATCTGCTCATCGAAGGAGGGTATGTTAATGAGTAAGAAAATCACACAAGAAGAGCTTGAATCATATCTTTGGGGTTCGGCTGTCCTCCTGAGAAATCATATTGATGCAGGAGCTTATAAGCAGTACATATTCCCTTTGTTATTTTTCAAACGCCTTAATGACGTGTACGAGGAAGAAACACAAAATGCAATAAATAATAACGGTCCTGAAGCTGCTGATTGGGAGGAAACCCACAACTATACAATTCCCGATGGCGCACATTGGGATGATGTTAGAAACGTTCCTGAAAATGTGGGTAAGGCAATCCAAGCTGCATTTCGGGCGATAGAAAGTGCAAACAGCGACAAGCTGACAGGGATTTTTGGAGATGGTACCTGGACCAATAAAAGACGTCTCCCTGATCGCCTTTTGAAAGATTTGCTTGAACACTTTAGTGCTAAGACTCTCTCAATTGAGAACTGCCCTGAAGATGAACTGGGACAGGGATACGAATATTTGATTAAGCAGTTTGCTGATGACAGCGGACATACAGCTCAGGAGTTTTATACTAACAGAACTGTGGTGCATCTTATGACGGAGATGTTGAAGCCAGAATCAGGAGAAGCCATTTATGATCCTACCTGTGGAAGTGCCGGTATGTTGATCTCCGCGATATCATACTTGAAGGATCAGAAAAAAGAGTGGAGAAATGTCTCCCTTTATGGGCAGGAAATAAATGCTCTGACAGCGGCTATTGCAAGAATGAATCTGTTCCTTCACGGCATAGAGGATTTCCAGATTGTAAATGGTGATACGCTTGCAGCGCCAGCGTTTATTGAGCGGGGCAAACTGAAAACCTTCGACCTGGTACTGGCGAATCCTCCGTACTCTATCAAGGAGTGGAGCCGCGATGCCTTCTCAGCAGATAAGTATGGTCGTAACTTTCTGGGTGTTCCTCCGCAGGGACGTGCTGACTACGCCTTCTTACAGCACATTATAAAGAGCCTGGACGAGAAAACGGGTCGATGTGCAATACTCTTCCCTCACGGAGTTCTGTTCCGTAATGAGGAAAGTGACATGCGAGAGAAGCTGGTAAGAGGCGACTACGTTGAATGCGTTATCGGGCTTGCTCCGAACCTGTTTTATAACTCACCAATGGAGGCATGTATTGTGATTTGTCGCATGAATAAAGCAGTAGAGCGTCGAGGAAAGGTCCTGTTTATTAATGCAGTTAATGATGTGGAACGAAAGAATGCACAGAGTTATCTGACAGATACTCATATAAAGAGAATTGCAGATGCTTATGCTGCTTACAAGAATGACGATGGTTTTGCACATGTGGCGTCAATAAAAGATATCGAGGAAAACAATTTCTCGTTGAGCATTCCATTGTATGTGAAGCCGGCTGTCGATGAGTCCGCGGTAGATACATATACATTACAGCAACACTATGAAAGCTGGAGAGCATCTTCGGAACGAGCTCTCAAATACTATACGCTATTGAACGAAATGATAAAGAAAGGCGGTGAGGCGGATGTCTAAGGTTTTATTGGGTGATGTTGCTCATGAGCATAAGGAGACCTGCAAGGGAAGCAAAGATGGATATCCTATCGTAGGCTTGGAACATTTGATTCCTGAAGAGATCACCCTCACGACGTGGGATGAAGGAAGCGAGAATACCTTTACAAAAATGTTCCGTAAGGGCAATGTGCTGTTCGGTCGCCGTCGTGCTTATCTTAAGAAGGCTGCAGTTGCACCGTTTGACGGAATATGCTCCGGTGATATTACAGTTATTGAGGCTGACCCGGATAAGATACTTCCTGATCTTCTGCCGTTTATTATTCAGAACGATGATCTGTTTGATTTTGCGGTAGGAAAGTCTGCCGGCTCACTTTCGCCACGTGTAAAGTGGGAGCATCTCAAGAATTATGAATTTGAGCTGCCGGATATGGATAAGCAGAAAGAGCTTGCAGAGCTTCTGTGGGCGATTGATGATACGAAGAAGTCCTATCAAGAATTGATCGCAGCGACAGATGAATTGGTGAAATCTCAATTTATCGGGCCCGCTGATCATAAGCGATTAACGGTCTATGGCGCTTCCGAGAGGAGGTGTGCTTAATGGCAAAATATCGATTTGATCAGATAGCTATAAACAGTACAGAAAAGAAAAAGCCAGTTGAGGAAGATCGCTTCACATACCTCGGGTTGGAGCATTTAGATTCGGGTAGTCTGAAAGTCTCCCGGTTCGGTTCCGAAGTGGCTCCAATTGGAGAAAAACTTATCATGCATAAGGGTGATGTGCTTTTCGGTAAGCGAAGAGCGTACCAGAAAAAAGTTGCTATTGCACCGTTTGACGGTATTTTCTCAGCTCATGGTATGGTGTTAAGGCCGAAAGAAGATGTGATAGATAAGGACTTTTTCCCGCTATTCATTAGCTCCGATTACTTCTTGGATGCGGCAATAAAGATATCGGTGGGTTCACTTTCTCCGACAATTAATTGGCGCGACTTGAAGGAACTTGAATTTGAGCTTCCTGACCTTGATACACAACGACGCCTTGCCGCTGTTTTATGGTCGATGAACGAGACGATGGATTCTTATAAAGAACTGATTGCAGCTACGGATGAACTCGTTAAGTCTCAATTTATCGAGATGTTCGGAGACCCTAAAAATAGTGATGATGCAGTAAGCTTTGAGACAGCTTTCATGATAAGAGATGATTTGCGAAAACCTATTAATGACGCAGTTCGATCTGAAATGCATACTGGACAGCTATATCCATACTATGGAGCAAACGGCCAAGTAGACAGCATTAATGAATATCTTATGGATTGTGATGCGATTTGCCTTGCTGAAGATTGTGGTGCATACGGTGCTGGAGAGCATACATCATACATCGTTTCAGGGAAATGCTGGGTAAATAACCATGCTCATGTCCTTATTCCGAAAGAATGTTGTGACATTGAGTTCGCAAATGTTTATTTCCGAATATTGGACATGACGGAGTATGTGAACGGTACAACGCGACTTAAGCTCACGCAGGCAAAGATGAAAATGTTACCTATGATCTTGCCTTCCTTGGATGAACAGAGAGAGTTTGCGAGCTTTGTTCAGCAAAGCGATAAATCAAAATTTGAAATGGAACAAGCGCTCTCAGAGCTGACTGCTACCTATAAACGTATCATAACAGAAAACCTTGGCTAAGAAATAAGGTCATGAAGTTTCCTCCGGCTCGTGAGGATACCGGAAACGGAGGAACAGAAAAGGAGGAAACTATCATGATCAGTCAAGTAATAACCAAGATCCAGGATGAACTTAGCAGCATCCTGGATGAGAATCAAAAGAAATGCCTTTCGGAGGTACTACAAAAGTATCTAACTCCTCTTGAAGAAGGAGAGAAGAAAGACACAACTGAGAAAAATGACATGCTACCGGTTTTCATAGCCGCAAAGCGTGTCGAGGGATGTTCAGAAAAATCCCTCCGCTACTACGAATCTACAATCCGGAATATGCTTGAAAGCATAGGTAAACCGGAATGTCAGATAACAACAGAGGACCTTCGCTCATACCTCGACACTTACCAGCGTCGAGGAACTGTGAGTAAAGTAACCCTCGATAATGTGAGACGCATCCTGTCCAGTTTCTTTGCCTGGCTCGAAGATGAAGATTATATCGTCAAGAGCCCGGTGAGAAGGATTCATAAAGTTAAAACCGGAAAAACGGTAAAAGAAACCTATACAGACGAATCACTGGAGCTGATGCGGGATCATTGCGAAAACACTCGTGACCTTGCGATGATTGACCTTTTGGCCTCGACAGGGATTAGAGTTGGAGAGTTAGTAAAGCTCAATCGTAATGACGTGGACTTTGACAACAGGGAATGTATTGTTTTTGGAAAGGGCAATAAGGAACGAAAAGTATACTTTGACGCTCGAACAAAAATCCATTTGCAGCGATATCTGGCTGAAAGGACAGATCAGAACGATGCTCTGTTCGTATCACTGCTTAAGCCGTTTGATCGTTTACAGATCAGTGGTGTGGAAATCCGTCTCCGCAAAATTGGACGGGAGCTTAATTTCCAGAAGGTACATCCGCATAAGTTTCGCAGAACGCTGGCTACGATGGCAATAGATAAAGGTATGCCGATAGAACAAGTGCAGCAGCTTCTTGGTCACCAGAGCATTGATACTACACTGCAGTACGCTATGGTGAATCAGAATAATGTGAAGGAATCGCATCGAAAGTTCATCGGATAGCTGTTTGCAATTCTCAATTTATGGAGCAGTTTAAGGAGCTGATAAATCATCCCGACGCATGTTCAAAGATTGAGGATGAATGTACTGTATTTGCCGATGGCGATTGGATTGAAAGCAAGGATCAGTCAGAAGAAGGAATTAGGTTAATTCAGACAGGGAATATAGGAAACGCACAGTATTTAGACAAGGGAGAAAGGGCGAGATATATCACGGAAGATACATTTGATAGGCTGAATTGTACTGAGGTCAAAGCAAATGATATTTTGATTTCCCGTTTACCTGATCCGGTAGGAAGGGCCTGCATAGTGCCAGAAGGACTTGGAAAGTGCATTACAGCCGTTGACTGTACTATCGTGCGTTTGGGTTCAAGAATTCTGCCTGAGTACTTTATAGCGTATACTCTTTCTCCGTTTTATATGATGCAGGTTGCGTCGAGAGAAACAGGAAGCACTCGGAAAAGAATAAGCAGAAAGAACCTTGGCATATTGAAAATTCCAGTGCCGACGATTGCAGAACAGGAGACCTTTGCATCGGTTGTTAGACAGAGCGATAAATCAAAATATTTACTACAAAATTGGTATGAGATAATGAATCAAATAGACAGGAGGTTACTCACATGTTTAATGAAGACAACACGACTGAGCAGATGATTATATCTACGCTCAAGAAAAATGGCTGGGAGTACATCTCAGCAGACGACCTTGACAGAGAAGAAAGCGATGTCATGGTGGAGTCTATGGTGCGTGATGCACTTATTAGACTCAATCCCGAAATTGCAGAGGATGAATCACGTGCTGATGAGATCATATATAAGCTTCGCACTCTTTTCCTCTCAACAAATGCGCAAAACCTTGTCACCCAGAATGAAGCCTTCAAACAGATGGTTTTTGAGAAGAACTCATATCCATTTGGTGAGGACGGCAAGCAGGTGTCAATCGACTTCTTTGGTACTGAAATTAATGGCAAGCTGGACCAGAACCAGTATGTTGTTACGAATCAGTGGGTTTATCCGAAGAAGGAAGGCGGTAAACGTCTGGATATCGTTCTTCTGGTGAATGGCTTCCCATTTGCTATCGGTGAGCTGAAGACACCGGTCCGTGCAGCTATCACATGGCTGGACGGAGCACAGGACATAAACAAATACGAGCAGAGTATTCCGCAGATGTTTGTAACGAACGTATTTAACTTCGCTACAGAGGGTAAATGCTATCGTTATGGCTCCGTCTGCATGCCGGCTGCAAAGTACGGTCCTTGGCATACAACTGATGATAAGTCGGATGGCTCTTTGGCAGCAGTACAGACGAGCGTGCAGGATATGATCACGAAGTATAAGATCATGGACCTGTTCCAGTTCTTTACCCTTTATGCGACCGACAGCAAGTATCGTAAATACAAGGTCATTGCCCGCTACCAGCAGTATGAAGGAGCGAACATGATCATCGAACGTGTACGTGCGGGATATCCGAAGAAGGGTCTTATCTGGCACTTCCAGGGCTCCGGTAAATCATACCTTATGGAGTTTGCCGCTGTTAAGCTTCGTATGCTGCCGGACCTTAAGAATCCTACTGTTATCATTGTCGATGACCGTCTGGATCTGGAGTCGCAGATTACAGCACAGTTCCATTCTTCTGACGTCGGAAACCTGGAGTCTGCATCGACAAGAGACCAGCTTATGACGATGCTACGTCAGGATATCCGTAAGATTATTATCACGACCATCTTCCGCTTCCAGGAAGTAACCGGTGAGCTCAGCCCGCGTGACAACATCATCGTAATGGTCGATGAGTGCCACAGGACGCAGGAAGGTGACCTCGGTATCAAGATGAGAACGGCCCTGCCGAACGCATTCTTCTTCGGTATGACAGGTACACCTATCAACCGTCTGGACAAGAATACGTTTGCAACATTCGGTGCAACTGAGGACCGCAGCGGATATATGAGCAAGTATTCCTTCTCGGATTCTATCCGCGACCATGCTACACTGCCTCTTAACTTTGAGCCGGTACCGGTTGACCTTCGTGTGGACAGAGATACGATGGACCGCGAGTTTGATATCTTGACACGCGACCTGCCGGATTCCGATAAGGCAGAGCTTTCCAAGCGTGTTAATATGCAGGCCATCATGTACAACGAGAAGCGTATTCATAAGGTCTGCGCACATATTGCAAAGCATTTCACTGAGAAGATCCGTCCGAACGGATACAAGGCGCAGGTGGTTGTTTACGACCGTCCTTGCTGCCTTAAGTATAAAGCGGAGTTGGATAAGCTCCTGGGCGAAGAATGCTCGACAATCGTCATGGATACTAACGATGATAAGGCTGACGAGTACAAGAAGTATCGCCGTTCAAAGGATGAGGAAGCTAAGGTGCTCGATCGCTTCAGAGACCCTAACGATCCGCTTGAGATTGTTATTGTAACGGCTAAGCTATTGACCGGTTTCGATGCTCCTATCCTTCAGGTTATGTACCTGGATAAGCCGATGAAAGACCACACCCTGTTGCAGGCGATCTGCCGTACAAACCGTACCTTTGATGAAGGTAAGACTCACGGCCTGATTGTCGACTATATCGGTATCTTCGATAACGTGGCCAAGGCACTCGACTTCGACGAAGGTAGCATGAAGAAGGTCATTACAAACATCGAGGAAGTAAAGAAGCAGATTCCGGCGCTCCTTAGAAAGTGCCTCAGCTACTTCATGGGTGTTGACCGTACCGTAGATGGCTGGGAAGGCTTGATGGCTGCGCAGGAATGCCTGCCTACCAATGCCGAGAAGGATAAGTTCGCCGCGGACTATCAGGTCCTTAACCGCGCATGGAACGCAGTCTCCCCTGATCCGATGCTTTCACCTATCCAGGCCGATTACGTATGGCTGACTAAGGTGTTTGAATCCGTAAAGCCTACCAACGGCGGTGGCGGACTCATCTGGGCTGCGCTCGGACCTAAGACGATGGAGATAGTAAATTCCAACATGGATGTCGGCGAAGTACATGAGGACGAGGAGATTCTTTCTCTTGATGCAGAGCTCATCGATGCCTTTATCGAAAAACATAAAGGCGCGAAGAATGCAGCGAAGAAGGTCGAGATTGACCTTGTGGCTCGTATTCATAAGCATTCCGATGATCCGAAGTTCATGCGCTTAGGCGATAAGCTGGAGAAGCTCCGTGAGCAGCACGAGCAGGGTCTGATTAACAGTATCGAGTTCCTGAAGATGCTGCTTGAGCTCGCAAGAGAAGCAGCACAAGCTGAGAAGGAAGTCGTACCGGAGGAAGAAGTCGACAAGGGCAAGGCAGCACTTACCGAACTTTTCAACGGTGTGAAGAATACCAATACACCTGTCATTGTTGAGCGTATCGTTACGGACATTGACGATATCGTAAAGATCGTCCGCTTCGATGGTTGGCAGAATACGACTGGCGGTCGCCAGGAAGTAAAGAAGGCACTCCGCAGTGTCGTATGGGTAAAATACAAGATTAAGGATAAGGAAGTATTCGATAAGGCATACAGTTATATTGAACAGTACTATTAATTCGGAGGAGGCAAATGCTTAGTGGCATATAAGAGTTTTAAGGAATACATCGAGAACAATTATAGCGAGCTTCTGAGGAATGAAATAGAGGGCTTTGTTCAAGAGCACCATGATGGGCAGGGATTTCATTCACTGAATGTTCTTTCACTGCTTAAGCAGCAGGTTGAGAATCTGCAGGTTATGAGTCTAAGCTGTCGCATCGATGTAGAGCCGAGGATTATAATTGATGTCCATGTAAAAGCTGATATTGTTTCTAAAGGGCTGGGAACTTCTGATTACGATGCGGATCGTAAAACGCGATGGTTTACAGTTAGCCTGAAGGCCATTCTTAGGGATGGTCTTCATGGCGTTGAAACTGATACGGTTGATGAATACTATGCTGGGAAGTTCGATAAGGAGAATGCTCTTGATGCTTATCTGGTCCCATATATCAGCTCCGATCAGCTTGAAGATTTGGCAGATGATTTCACACAGTTCTTCTACGAGAATGCTACATATACCGGCTGGGGTTCTCCTTTGAGGAAAATTCTTAGTGAGTTGGAATTAACGTGGTACCTTGCAGATCTCCCAGAGGGCGAGATGGGCAGGATGTATTTTCGTGAAAAAGAAGAAGATTATGAAGTGTGGTCTCGGATTCCAGATCGAATGGTACCCAAAATAGAAAAAGTACATAATGTGGTTTCGCCGGGAACAATGTTGATAAGCAAGGACCATTATTTTATCAACGGATACGGCAGTAGAGCAGATACTATATCTCATGAGATAGTTCATTGGGATAAGCACAAGCTTTTCTTTGAGATTCTTTCTTTGCTCAATGGCGATGAGAAGAGTCTTTGCTGTGAAGCGGAACCATTAGGAAGTCCAGACGGATTAGAAGGAATTGCAAAAGCACGGTGGTGGGCTGAGTGGCAGGCAAATGCACTGGCTCCGCGATATTTAATGCCTCGATGGATTTTTGAGCCAGAGTTCCTTCAGAGGGTCGAAAAATATGCTCATGATGAATATCTCAGTAGAGGCGAGCGACTGGAATATGCAATGCAGGAAGTTGCGGATGTATTTGAGATTTCACCTTTTGAAGTAAAACTACGAGCATTGCAGTTAGGCTATAAACAGGTGGAGGGAACCTTCCTCCGTGTGAAAGGCCACGCTCAACCGGCATTTTCTTTTAATCTGGAAGCACTGAATGACTATGAAACTTTTATCTTGGATTCCAAGAATGGCAGCAGGCTGTATAATGAAGATCCGCGTTTTGCCGAGCTGATCGACAGCGAGAGGTTTATATACACCGGATGCGTAGTATGCCGTAACGATCCACTGTATGTTAAGAAGACGGATGATCCAAGCTATCCGCAGGGATATGCCCTGACGGATTATGCTCTGGAGCATGTAGACTTCTGTTGTTTGAAGTTTAAAAGGCATTATACTCGTGACGATCAGGCTTTTGAATATTACGATGCCTGTTATCTTAGTAAGGATGTTAATGTTGCGGAATTCAAAGAAGCCAGAGATATTGATTACTCTGTGAATGAAGACATCCTGGCGGAAAAAGAAGGTCTTAAGGGTTACGAAGAAGAAGGTGAACGTCTGGCAAACATATTAGCTACCCTTCCTCCAACATTCTGGGGAACCTTCGATGCGCATATGCAAAGGCTTAAAAAGGAAAAGAAGCTCACTAACGAAGAGCTTCAATTCCGGACAGGCATCTCGGAAAAATATATCCGTGACCTCAGAAAAGAGTACAAGAATGTCTCCCCAGATACGGTATATGCATTGTGTATCGGTTTGCATTTACATCCGTACCTGAGCGATGATTTTATTAAAAAAGGTCGAGCGGATTTTCCTTTGACGAAGGAAGGCATGTATTACCGTACGCTCATCGAAAGGCATTATATGGAACCGCTCAGCTATGTAAATAAAAAGCTGGAGGAACGGGGATATAAACCTTGGGGAGTAGTAGATAAGATATTAGATGTAGGAGTGGATGCTCTCTGAGAAAAATTTTTTCAAAAATAATTGTAAAAGCGGAACTCGGAGTTCCGGTCGAAAACGACAAATAATAGAGTGTTATAAGGGCCCTGTGGTCAGCGCAAAAGAAGCGCGGCTGCAGGGCCCTTTTTTCGTGCAAAAAAACCGGAACTGTCAGTTCCGCGAAGGGAAAAAGAATAAAAGTTACAATCCTCGTGTAAAAGGTTTTCAACCTTATATAGACATATAAATCTCAATTGTCCGAGATGGCCATTAGGACGATGGGACGCATAGAGAACTTAGACCACTGCGATATAGGCAGTGATTGAAGTGAAGATGCACCCACCGTTAGTTTCCTGCGCCTATTTTCGGATTTCAGGAGTCTGTGGCCATTTTCGCTGCAGGCTCTTCTTGTGTCCCACCGTACCTGGTCCCGGACGGAAAGGACACAAGAATGAAATTAAAGATCCGTTACGAGAACGAGATGCAGATTCTTGAGTTAGATTCTGTGGCAACCGAGCAGCTCTGGGTGAGTTTATCCCTCGAAGGTGAAGGGCTTTCCCAGGAGGAACGTGAACAGCGCATTCAGGACGCGTTCGACGAGCAGTACAACAGGCCGGAGTATAACATCTGGCACCGCGAAACCCGCCATATTGATCCGACACCTAAGCGTAAACGCATGGACGGCAGACGCGGGTACATCCAGGCCGATCCCGACGATGCGGCTTTCGACATCATGGATTATTTGCTTACCACAACTGATGCCGAGATGCACGAGCACAACTTCGAATATCAGGAAGTATGTGACTGGGTCAGGAAGGTTCTTATTAAGAAGCCGGAGTGGGCCGACGCCTTTATCGCAGTTCGTCTGGATGGTGAGTCGGTCCGCGAGTATGCAGCAAAGATCGGTGCCGACGAGAACAATATCACGCAGAAGTTAAAGCGTGCGGCACAGAAGCTCAAAGAAAATTACAAAGACCGTCAGAATTGACTGTCCGCCGAGGCTACCCGTTAGAGGGTGACCTCGGCAATTTTTTATAAGGAGGCAGTTTGATATGACGAATGATATCAAAAACCAAGACCGGAAATATCGCCCGCTTGTATATGTGGCAAGCGCGTACTCCGGCGAAGTAACTACTAATACGGAAAAGGCCAAGCAGTACTGCCGTTTCGCTATGGAGCAGGGACAGATCCCGCTGGCACCGCACCTCATGTTTCCACAGTTTATGAATGACGACGATCCGGCCGAGCGCGAGCTTGCAATATTCATGGATGTAATCCTGCTCGGTAAGTGTGATGAGCTCTGGGTTTTCGGCGACAGTATTTCAGAAGGTATGAGCGTCGAGATCGATGTAGCCAAGAAGCGTAGACAGCCAATTCGTTACTTCAACAGCAACTGCGAGGAGGTGGAGCCAGTATGAGAGAACTTAAAGCAATCCAAACTGAATACAAAGGTTATCGTTTCCGTTCCCGCCTCGAAGCACGCTGGGCAGTTTTGTTAGATGAGCTTGGTGTGAAGTGGGAGTATGAGCCAGAGGGATATGACCTTGGAAACGGCATGTGTTATCTTCCGGACTTCCGTCTTTATGACGTTACGATTAACCACGGCTTCTTCAAAAGACACTGCACTATTTACCTTGAGGTTAAGGGACAGATGAATGATGAAGATGCTGCAAAGATCAACCGTTTTTATGAGCTTGGTTATGAAGACGACGCGCGCTACGGCGAATCTGCAAGTGCAGTTCTGGTGGTTGGCAATATTCCCGAGGGCGAGGACATTAATGAGATTCTCGATTACATGCATGACGAAGCCTATAACGATCACGGGAACTGGCCTAATTTTTATAACTTCGAGACTGTTGACGGTGATTACTTCGGAGCCTATCCGGGTGTGGATAAGCGCGGAACATTTACGTTGTTTGGTGATGACTCCAGCTACCTTTGGAGCATGGATACACAGGCTACTGAAAGAGCATACCGTCTTGCACGTCAGGCAAGATTTGAACATGGTGAGACTCCCAGGGTAAGGAGGTATAAATAATGCAGGATTTAGCAATCGCTTACGGGAATAACCGTCAGGCAAAGAAGTGGGTTAATAAGACCACAAAATATGAAGATTTGAAAGAGCGTCTCAAAGTCACTATACGAACAACAGAATCGGCTGAAGAGTACGCAAAAATGAATAAGGCCCAGAGGGATGCTGCAAAAGACCACGGTGGTTTTGTCGGCGGCGTCCTGGCCGGCGGCCGCAGAAAAGTAGATACCGTCGAGACCCGTTCCATGATAGCACTTGACGGAGATCGCATTGATACTAACTTTCTGGATAACTATGAAACCAACGCGCCGTATACATCTTTCCTTTATACAACGCACAGCCATACACCGGATAATCCGAGGGTGAGGCTGATCTTTCCATTGACCAGGGATATTACGGCTGAGGAGTTTGTTGCAGTATCCCGTTACCTGGCACAGATGCTCGGGATTGACTTCTTTGACGAGTGCTCCTATCAACCGAATCAGCTTATGTATTGGCCGTCCTCTCCACAGAACGGTGTATTTGTGTTTAAGGAAGTCGAAAAGGACTGGTTGAACCCAGATGATATCTTAAATGCTCACCCGGAGTGGACTGACCCAACAAGGCTCCCAACATCATCACGTGAGAGCAAGGCTAACCAGATTACGCAGCAAAAGGTGCAGGACCCTCTTACGAAGGAGGGTACAGTTGGTTTATTTAACAGGGTGTTCTTCCCGGTTACCCGCGCATTGGATACTTTTCTTTCTGATATATACGAGGCGACCGATAACGAAAACCGCTATCACTTGATTGCGGCCAGCAGTATGGCCGGCGTTGAAATCAAGGATGATAAGTTTGTGTATTCCCACCATGCGAAGGACCCGGCGTACCTGAAGCTGTGTAATGCTTTTGATATTGTTCGTATTCATAAATTCGGCAGCATGGATGAGAAAGAGTCCTTTAAGGCAATGTGCGAGTTTGCTATGCAGCAGGATGAAGTGAAGCTGCAGGCGGCCAACGAGCGTCTTGCAGAAGCCGAAGCTGACTTTACTACCGGTGACGATGACTGGAAGAAGCGCCTTAAGTATCAGCCTCGTACCAGCCTCTTGGAAAACAGCGTTTATAACCTGAACCTTATACTTGCCAACGATCCGGATTTTAAGAACTTTGCATATAACGAGATGGCTAACCGTATCCAGGTTACAGGTCCGCTTCCTTGGGAGCGCCCGGAGGGAAATCAGTTCTGGCGAGATGCTGATACAGCACAGCTTAAATCGATCATAGATATTCGTTACCTTCCGTTCTCAAGCAGGAACCACGATGTTGCTTTTACAAAGATTGCGGACGATAGACATTTTCACCCGATTCGCGATTACCTCGATGGCTTGCCTGCCTGGGATGGAATACCTCGCGTGGACGATCTGTTTATTCGCTATTTGCAGGCAGACGATACCGAGTATGTCCGTACTGTAACCAGAAAGACCTTTGCAGCGGCAGTGGCCCGCATCTACGTTCCCGGTACCAAGTTTGATTGTGTTCCGGTCCTTGACGGTGATCAGGGTATTGGTAAGTCCACGATTGTAAAAGACTTGGTTACTCCTGACTATTATTCGGAAACGTTGTCCCTTACAGATATGGACGACAAATCCGGCGCTGAGAAGCTGCAGGGCTTTTGGATTATTGAGATCGGTGAGCTTGCCGGTATGAAAAAAGCTGACATAGAGAAAGTGAAAGCCTTCCTCTCAACCTCCGATGATAAGTATCGCCCTTCTTACGGGAAGGTGGTCGAGAGCCATCCGCGTCAGTGCATCATTATTGCAACCGTTAATGGTGAACGAGGATACCTTCGTGATATCACAGGTAACCGTCGTTTCTGGATCATTAAGGTCCACCAGAAGAAGCAGAAAAAGAGCTGGCATTTTGACGAGCACTTCAGGCAGCAGTTTTGGGCCGAAGCCAAAGAGATATGGAAGGCCGGCGAAAAGCTCTACCTCGAAGGTGATGTGCTTGAAGCCGCGGAGGAAGCACAGAAAGGTGCAATGGAGGCGGACGAGCGTGTCGGTATGATCGAGGAGTTCTTAAACCGTGAGCTTCCCGACGACTGGGATGAAATGGATCTCTTTGCCCGAAGGAACTTCTTAACCGGGACCGAGTTTGGTGTGCCTGAACATGCGGGTAAACATATCCGTACTGAAGTCAGCAATGCAGAGATCTGGTGCGAGTGTTTTGGAAAGAGCCTGCAGGAACTCAAACCGTCGGATAGCTACGGTATTGCTGCGATGATGGCGCAGATCCCCGGTTGGGAGCGTACATCTCAAATCAGGCGACAGCCGATCTATGGCAGGCAGCGACTTTACCAGAAAACTACCTAAGCGTGGCACACACAACACAACTATTTCCCTTATATTCGAAATGCTTTTTATAAGGGTCAGGAATAGAAAACCTGTGAGCACACGCGCGTAAGGAATATAAGGGAGTGGTTGTGATTTTGTGTTCTTGTGTCAGATTGGAGCGATACATGAATGAAAAATTTATCGAGAAGAAATTAGTGGAAGCAGTAAGGAAAGCAGGCGGTCTTGCACCGAAGTTTGTGAGTCCCGGACTTGATGGTGTGCCAGATCGACTTGTGATCCTCCCTGTAGCACATATAGCATTTGTAGAGCTTAAAGCACCTGGGAAAATGATGCGGCCTCTGCAAGTGAGACGAAAAAAGCAACTGGAGAGCCTCGGATTTAAGGTTTACTGCATCGACGAGGTCTCCCAGATCGGAGGTGTCATTGATGAGATACGACGCTCATGATTATCAAAAGTACGCGACGCGGTTTATCCTAACGCACCCGATTGCAGCAGTGTTCTTAGAAATGGGTCTTGGAAAAAGCGTCATTACCCTGACAGCACTGTTTGACCTGTGCTTGGATCAGTTCCTTATTCGAAAAGTCCTGGTAATAGCTCCGCTGCGAGTGGCGAGGGATACTTGGCCTTCGGAAATAAAGAAGTGGGATCACCTGGATGGCCTTCTCTATTCGGTGGTAGTCGGGACGGAAGCTGAAAGGCGTGCAGCGCTTATGCGTACTGCAGATGTTTACATTATTAACAGAGAAAATGTCGACTGGTTAATTACCAAGAGCAAGATACCGTTTGACTTCGATATGGTGGTGATTGATGAGCTCTCCAGCTTCAAGTCCTACCAGGCTAAGCGATTTAAAAGCCTGCTTAAAGCAAGACCTACTGTAAAGAGAATCGTCGGTCTTACCGGAACACCGAGTAGCAATGGACTCATGGATTTGTGGGCTGAGTTTAGAGTTCTGGATCTCGGGCAAAGGCTCGGTAGATACATCACCCATTACAGAAATGCCTACTTTACCCCAGATAAGAGAAATGGTGAGGTGATTTTTTCTTACAAGCCGCTTCCGGGAGCGGAGGAAGCCATCTACCAGCGAATATCCGACATCACGATTTCGATGAAGTCCTGCGATTATTTAAAACTACCGGAGTGTGTGATCAACGAGGTCCCGGTGGTGATGAGTGAAAAAGAGATGGCGATTTACGACGGATTCCGCGAGGATATGGTCGCCAAAATCAAGGATCAGGAAATTGATGCAGCTAATGCAGCGGTCCTCTCAGGTAAGCTCCTTCAGATGGCCAATGGTGCGGTCTATGATGAAGATAAAAAGACACTTCATATTCATGACCGGAAGCTCGATGCCTTGGAGGACTTGATTGAAGGCACCAACGGAAGACCAGTGCTTATTGCATATTGGTATCAGCATGATGCCGAGCGAATAAAAGCCAGGTTTGACGTCAGGGAGATAAAGACCTCGAAAGATATTGAAGATTGGAATGCGGGAAAGATTCCTGCGGCAATCATTCACCCTGCTTCTGCAGGACACGGCTTAAACCTGCAGACCGGCGGGTCCACACTGATCTGGTTTGGCCTTACCTGGAGCCTTGAGCTTTATCAACAGACAAATGCAAGACTTCACCGTCAGGGTCAGAAGGAAACGGTTATTATTCACCACATTGTCGCAAAGGGCACGATTGATGAGCAGGTCATGAAGGCCCTTAGAAAGAAAGAGAAAACCCAGGATGCGTTAATCGATGCGGTGAAGGCTAACCTTAAGGCGTGTCATTGACCGATCCATATGAGTCTCTTGCTAATGCGATTATCCTGCAGGCCGTGAAGGATTATCGCGATGCAAGGAAAAAACGAAAATATCACCCGAAGAACAAAGATGCGAAGCTCATAATAGAGGATTGTGAGAGATTCTTTCGTTCCGACTGGTTTGCAGCATTGACCTCTGTTAGCGGAGAGCTGCTTATTAAAAAACTTCAGGAGGAAGAAATCTCATGACACCAAAAGAGTATTTACGCCAGGCTTATCGCTTGGATCAAAAAATAAATAGCGACCTTGAGGAGGTCAATTCACTTCGTGAAATGGCTTCGTCAGTATCTTCCCCACAATTAGGCGAGCGTGTGCAGACGTCCCGAAATACCGATGCTCCTTTTGTAAGATGCCTTGAAAAGATCATGGATTTAGAAGAAAAGATCAATAAAGAGGTTGAACTGCTTGTGGAACTGAAAAAGGAAATACGCAGTGTGATTACAACGGTTGAAGATACCGATGAGCGTCTGGTTCTTAAATACCGCTACGTCCACAACTATACGTGGGAGCAAATCGGGAACGAGCTTCATGCTGATGCAAGGACCGTCCGTAGGTGGCATGGTAAGGCACTGCTTCATGTGATCATGCCAGATAATCCGATCACAATTTGAAAATGCGCCCGAAATGTCCACCTTTGTCCTAAGATGCCCAGGTCGCCATTATGTTATAGTATAATCAGCGAAATAAGATGAACCAAGCCTCATGGGAACAATCCTGTGGGGCTTTCTTTATGCCCGAACGGAGGTGAGGTAATGCCAAGAAAACCACGTCGTGGCTGTGCTGCAAGTGGCTGCCCAAGGCTCGCGGCCGAAGGAAGTCAGTATTGTGAGGAACATAAGAAGCAAGTAATGCAGCAGTACAACAAGCATGAACGCAGCCCTGACAGCAACAAAAAATATGGCAGAGCTTGGAAAAGAATACGTGACCGTTACGTGGCAGTGCACCCACTGTGTGAGCGATGTCTTAAGGAAGGAAAGTTAACACCGGTTGAAGAGGTGCATCACATCCTCCCTGTTTCACAAGGCGGCGATCACAGAGAAAGTAACTTGATGTCTCTTTGTCAGTCTTGTCATACAAAGATTCATCTTGAAATGGGCGACAGGCAGATCCGTGGCTAACCCAAGGGCGGTCAAAATCTCTACGACCTGTTCCCTCGGACAGCGGCCTGGGGTCACGCGTGCATTTTTTCGTATTCAAACAGGGTATTAACCCCTGCCTGCCGGATGAGATGGTATAATAAAGTTGTAACACCAAACAGGAAATAAATGATATATTCAATATAATGAAAAGGAAGGTGTTACACATGCCAAAAACAAAGGTTTATGAGCCAGAATTCAAAAAGAAAATAGTACAACTGTATTTAGAAGAAGGACGTACAATAAAAAGTCTAAACGAAGAATACCAGTTAGGAGACGGAACTGTCCGTAAATGGGTGCGGGCATTCCGCGAAGAATGCGAAACTAACCCAGACTTAAATCACACAAAGAATCTTTATGAGGAAAACCGTAAACTGCGCAGAGAGCTGGAGGAAAAGAAAAAGGAAATTGCATTCTTAAAAAAAGCCGCCGCATTCTTCGCAAAGGAAATCGATTAGAACAATACCAGTTTATTGACAGACATAAGCAGGAGTACGGCGTCCGCTGGCTTCTGCGCCAGATGGGCATCTGCCCAAATGCCTATTACAATTATCAAAAGAACAGGAAAGCAGGCTACAGACAGAAGAAAGAGAAATTTAAAAATAAGATTCTACAAATATACCATGAATACTCTGGAAATCCAGGATACCGGATGATGAGGGTTTATTTGCTGCGGGCGAAAATCAGTTTGAGCAATACAACTGTATTAAAATATATG